>ERZ808035.150-NODE-150-length-84473-cov-27.118169_pt1 | contig 84473 bp, 61 predicted proteins | sample MGYA00380189_ERZ808035 | MGnify/ENA primary metagenome ERZ808035 (study PRJEB31490, sample SAMN06133407) | mouse gut metagenome | isolation source: M5_1 | host: mice | place: China: Chengdu | collected 2015-05 ... | reverse complement strand
CTAAACTTATCAAAGAACTCTTTGGCATAGTGGCAGAAGCCGCTTAGCCGATATGTGGAATTTTTAACGGACTATTAAATTATATGAAGAAACTATTTATTTTTGCCGCAATGCTGTTTTGCGGAAGCGTCTTGACAGTGAAGGCGCAGTCTACAACCGCTACCGTCAGACTGACGGACATCTCGCTGATGCACGAGATGCGTGCTACTCCCTCTCCGCTGGACAAGGCGGTGGTCGGCGACCGGAAAGTCTCTTTTCTTTGGCCGTTACAGAACGACTACAACATCATGGAGATATTCGATGCGCACGAGCAGGACGAGGCTACCCAACGGAAAAAAGAGAATAAGGTGAACCTGCGCTACAAGCTCCGCTATTCACAGGACGCTACTTTCAAGAAGGGTACGGTCACGGTGGAGACGCGCTGGCCGCTCTATAACCCGGACAAGGACCTTGCCCCCGGTGTATGGCATTGGCAGTTCGGCTACGTCATCGACGGGAAGGTGAAGTGGGGAACGACCCAGCAATTCACGGTAGAGAACCGTCCGGGCAAGTTCTGCCCGCCCTCCTACAAGGAGCTGATAAGCAAGCTTCCGTCGGAACATCCCCGCGTGTATATGGATAAGAAAGGCTGGGACGCCATGATTAGCCGTAGTCAAGGAAGCGCAGAGCGGAAACAGTATGTCGGCATAGCGGACAAGGCGTTGCGTACGCCGATGAAGTCGGTGAACGACATCAACACCCAGCTGGCCGCCAACCTGAAGAATCCCTCACAACGGAAAGCCATGATGACGCGCGAGAGCCGCCGAGTCATCGACCGCGAAGAGGCAAACATGGATGCTTTGGTACGCACTTACCTGCTGACTAAGGACAAACGTTATGCCGATGAGGCCATCAAACGTGTCAAAGAGATTGTGACTTGGAAGGACAACAAGGATGTGGTGGGCGACTTCAATTTCTCTACATTCCTTTCCATCTGCTCCACCACCTACGACGGGCTCTACGACCTGCTGGACAACGAAACCAGGAAGATGCTGTTGGAGAACATCAAGTACTTCGGCAGCAAGATGTACGAAGGGTTCAACAACCACCTGGAAAACCACATCGCCGACAACCATGCCGTGCAGATGACCTTGCGCCTCTTCACGATGGCAGCCTTCTCCGCTTACGGCGACCTGCCGGAAGCAGCCCTTTGGACGGAATATTGCTACAACGTATGGGTGGCACGCTTCCCGGGCTTGAACAAGGACGGTGCTTGGCACAACGGCGACTCGTACTGCAACGTCAACATCCGCACCCTGATCGAAGTGCCCTATTTCTACAGCCGCATCAGCGGATTCGACTTCTTCTCCGACCCTTGGTATCAGGGCAATGCCTTGTACACCATCTACCAGCATCCGCCTTTCTCCCATTCGGCAGGAAACGGAAGCGCGCACCTGGAAAAGACAGAGCCTTATGGTGTGCGGGTAGGGTATGCCGACGCGCTTGGCAAGTTGACAGGAAACACGTATGCGGCCGACTATGTACGCACCATTCAGGCAAAGAAGCCGGCCATTATGGATAAGGGAGCTACGGCCAAAGGAGAGGGACTTGCCTGGTTCCGCCTGCAATGCGACAAACCGTTGCCGGAAGGACCGGGACTTGCCGACCTGCCTATGGGACACGTGTTCCCGGAGACCGGACTGGCTTCGTTCTCCACGCGCTTGAGCCGTACGCCGGTAAGTGCCATGATCAGTTTCCGAAGCAGCCCTTACGGTAGCACGTCGCACGCTTTGGCGAACCAGAATGCCTTCAATACCTTCTATGCAGGCGAACCAATCTTCTATAGTACGGGACACCATACCTCTTTTGTAGACAAACACGCACTTTTCTGCGAACGCAGCTCGCGTGCCCACAACACGATTCTGGTGAACGGCATGGGACAGCGCATCGGTGTGGAAGGTTACGGATGGATTCCGCGCTACTACGTGGGTGAGATGATCGGTTACGTCGTAGGAGACGCCTCCAACGCATACGGCAAGGTGATTTCCGACTTGTGGATAAAACGTGCAAAAGCATCGAAAATAGACCTGACGCCGGAGAACGGCTGGGACGATGTGCCCTTGAAGACCTTCCGCCGCCACATCGTGGAGCTGGGCAAGACCGGATGGACATTCATCTACGACGAACTGGAAGCTGCGGAACCGGTGGAGTGGAGCTACCTGCTGCATACGATAACCAATCCGATGGACATTGACGAAAGCAACGGGAAATACATCCACATCAAGGGCTCTGCCAAGAAGGGTGAGTCGGACGCATACCTGTTCTCTACGGGCAAGCTGACCACCAGCCAGACCGACCAGTTCTTCGTACCTGCCGACAACTGGCTGAAAGCCGATGCGAACGGCAATTTCAAGAAGAACCCCAACCATTGGCACTTCACGGCGAAGTCTGCCAAGCAGAAGGTCTACCGCTTTGCCACGCTCATCAACACCCATGCCAAGGTGAAAGAAGGGGAGAAGCCCGCTGCGGCTCCTACTGTCCACAAGGACGGCACCATCAAAGCCGGTGCGTGGATTATCAAGGTGAACCTCTCGGCAGAAGGCGTTCCGTCGTTCGACGTACGCAACGGCAAGGAAGGCGTGGATGTCGGCATCAGCTATTCCGGTGAGGCTACTATTGTGCGCGAAAGCGGTTATGAGACAAGTTTGAAGGACACTGTTCCCGAATTGGAAATCTAAAGTAGGAAAAAAAGATGAAAGTATACAACTATTTGAGGCGCTTGTTGCTCTTGGCGTTGTTGGGGGCTGTTGCCGGAACGGCTTGCTCGCAACAACCGAAAAGCCCCAAGGTTGCCACTTCCGCCAATGCACAGACGGTGTATAAGCCGCAGGATGCAAAGAAAGAGACGGCAGATGCGGATAAGATGAAACCGGTGAAGGAGAGTGCCGACAAGAAGGTTCCTGCCAAGAAGAAGGCTGCCGACAAGAAGACGCCTGCCGTCAAGAAGAATGATAAGAACCCCGCTGCCGCCAAGAAGAACGGACAGGAAGCTCCTGCCCGTGCAGGGAAGGCGGACAAGAAGCCCGCCCCCAAACAGAAGGCAGCTCCTGCCGCCAAGAAGCAGGCTCAGGGGCAGAAACCCGCCGCCGCATCCAAGGCAAAGCAGGGAAAGAAGGCTTCTGCCGCCAACAGCAAGAAGCAGAATACGGCTCCTGCCGCTGCCAAGAAGCAGAAGGAAGCTCCTCGGAAAGCCAAGGACGGGCGCTACATCGCTCTGAAGACCAACGTCCCGTTCCAAGTACTTTCGGTGCACAACCTGGCTTTGGAAGTACAGGTGCAGAAGCACGTCACGATAGACTTCCCGGTGATGTGGAGCATCAGCGACCTGGAGCGCGAGCACGCCGTGCGCGGCATGGCGCTCCAGCCGGAGGGACGCTGGTGGCTGAAGCAGGCGGGCAAGGGACACTTCTTCGGTGTGCACGCCCATGCGGCATGGTTCAACCTGAAATGGGAAGAGAACCGCTACCAGACCGGACACCGCCCGCTGCTGGGGGCAGGCATCAGCTATGGATACAAGCTGCCCCTTTCCGCCCACTGGGGTGCGGAGTTCAACATCGGGGCAGGCTATGCCAACATGGAGTACAACACTTATTATAACATCGAAAACGGTGCCATGCTCAATAAGCGTATCCGCCACTACTGGGGCATTACCCGCGCGGGAATTTCATTGGTCTACCGTTTCTAACATATTCAAACAGCTATGAAGATTATAAACCTGTATAAACGATTTGTGTGCCGGGCAGGATGCCTGTTGGCGCTGCCGGTGCTGTTGTGCGGCTGCTTTTACGAGCATCCGGAACTGACGCCTGAGGGTGAACGGGGCGTAGACCCTACTTTTGTGACATTGAATGCCGACCTGTTGCTGCATCTCAAGATGCCGGCGTTGGAAGAGGGAGGAGCTGTCATCGGGAATCCGGCAAGCGGGCAGGATGCGTCCAAGTACCGCCGCCGCTTCATCGTGGAGGCTTATATCGACCGCACGTTTGCGGCACGCCAGGTGGTGTATCAGGAGATTGACGCCGAGGCTTCGGGCGATGTGGCCCTGCCGGTCAGCATGAAGCTGCACGCACGCAGTTACGAGCTTGCCGTATGGGCGGACTACGTTCCGGTGTCCGAAGAAGGCACCGTCACGGACGACTACTTCTACAACACCGGGTCCGGCCATCTGGTCAGTATCTACAACAGCCAGTCCTACTATGGCAACAACGAGTTCAAGGATGCCTCCTGCGGCAGCGCGGCGGTCGACCTGGAGGAGTTCCGCGACGAGTGGGGCGCGAAGCAGCGCGTGGACATCGAACTGAGCCGTCCTGTGGGCCGTGTGCAGTTCATCGCCAACGACGTGGCTGCTTTCCTGAAGCAGCACGCGGCAGACGGGAAGAAGCAGACGTTCGTGGTGCGGCTGAGCTACAATGACTACCTGAACGTGGGCTACAACGTGCTGGAGCGCCTTCCGCGCCACGGGCTGCTCTACATGAAGTGCGAACGCTCGTTCACCACCGACGAGCTTGTGGCGGGCGAACCGTTCATGTTGGCGTTCGACTACCTGTTCGCTCCCGACGGGGAGAATGTCTCGATTCCCGTCACGGTGGAGATATGGGACAAGGATGTGAAGAATGTGCTGGCAGCGGCATCGTTCAGCGTCGCCTGCCGTGCCGGTTTCCACACCGACGTGACCTATGGCTTCCTGACCGCCGACCCGGACGGAGGCATCATCTTCGACCCCGGTTTCGACGGGACAGGCGAGATAGAGGTGCCGGTGCAGCCGCAGGGAGAAAGTAAAAATAAGAAAACAAGAACTAAACAAATAATTCATAAATAATTAATTTTAAATGACAGTATTATGAAAAAGAGTAGTTTATTTTCATTGATGGTGTTGTTCGCATTGCTTTTCGCTGCGTGCAACTCGGAAGAAATTGTGAACGGACAGGCTATGGACAAAGGTCCCGTAACCTTGAGTGTGAATATCCCGGCGGGCAATTCGGTGACGCGTGTCGCTCCCTCGGTGCCCGAGGGATTCGTGTTGCGCTGCATCATGCAGCTGGTGAACACCGGCGGAAAGGCCATTGACGGGCAGCGTTATGTGCAGCAGGTGGCTGCCGGTTCCGAAAGCGTCACCTTCACGTTCGAGGCTCCGGCGGATTACGACGGCGCCATGTTCTGGGCAGACTATGTGAAGATGGGCAGTGAGACGGATATCGCGAGCGTGCCCGACCACCTGTATACCACCACCGACCTTACGGCAATCGGCTACAACACGGCGAACATCGCCACCCTGTTCAACAACGACGCGGCTGACGCCTTTGCCGGATATATGCTGAACGGCAGCACGTCGATTACGCTGAAGCGTCCTTTCACCAAACTGACGTTCAAGAGCGCGGACGCGGCTTATGCGGATTACACGGAAATCGCCGTGACCGAACTGCCTGCCCCGACCGGCTACAACGTGAAGAACGGAACGACCACAGGCGTGGCAACCGACATCGCGAGCGAGTCTTTGAGCATTGCCGACGGAGTATGGTTCAGCACTTACCTGTTTGTAGGTTCCAACAACGCCACTATGGGGGAGGGCCACGACATCAAGTTCACCTTGTCGAAAGCTGACGGTGCGTCTGTCAACCTGCTGATGCCGGGAGAGAACATCACGCTGACGGAGAACTACAACGTCACTGCCGACGTAACCCCCTCTGCAAGCAGCAAAGAGGAGGTGACCGTCACTTTCCCGGGCGAAATGGTCGACCCGTCCAAACCGCAGGCTATGGCAATCGGCGACTATATCAACAAGGACGGCAGCTTCACAAAGGCGTATGATGCCGACAATGCGGTGGCCGTTGTGTTCGCCTTGACGGGCAAGACCGACAACAGCAACTACGGTGGCAAGATGGTAGCAGGCTATGCCATGGCATTGAAAGGAAGCTATCAGGATGGTGAGGCTACAAAGAATTTGAGTGCTGCGGCTGCTACCGTTGACAAGCTGGATGTTTCATCAATCTCACCGGTGACGGTAAACGACGCCCTCTTTGCAGACGGTTATGGCATCGAACTTTGGAACAATGTAAGTAGCTTGATGGATGGCATTTTGATAGCAACGAACTTCCCTGCTTGGAAAGCGTTGAATGAGGTCACGGCCAATGTGAGCGAATGGTATGTTCCTACACCGGCCATGTTGGCAGATATGGCAGGAATGTTGTATAACGATGGTTGGACACTGACTCCCATTGCGGGTTCCACGACTGCTGTTTTCCCAACGAAAAACGAGGTATTCAGTGCAGCCTATCGGGCAGGTAGCAGCGAAGAGTTGGCATATACGGAAACTGGTAAGAACTGTTTGACTTCTGGTGTGACGGCTGAAGGAAAACTTGTGACTGTGCAGCCCAATGTGACAGGTAAAGAACTGAAGCAGATTCTTCCGGGGAAAGCAAGCAATGCCATTGCACTGCGTCCCGTCCTCACCGTCTTCGAGCCCTAATTGTAAACAAACGATACCACCGCCGCCACCCCGCCCACAGGCATCCGTGGCGGCACCGGTATCAAACCCGTACTTTGATGCCATCAAACCCGTACTTTGATGATGACAAACCCGTACTTTGGCGGCATCAAACCATACACTACTGAAACACTTGATTGTAGAATTAAAAAATTATTACCATGGCATTCTTTAAAGTAACCAAAATGAAGTCCACCGGAAAGTACTACCCGACGGCAGTGCTCGTGGACAAACCCGTAGAGATAGATGAACTGGCAGCACAGATTGCCGAGATGTCCACCGTCAGCAAGGCCGACATCGTGGCGGTGCTCGCATCGCTGCCAGGCGTCATGGCCCGAGGCATGAACGCCGGACGGAGCATACACCTGCAAGACTTGGGATTCTTCCGCTACACCATCGACGCGCGCAAGGGCGGACGCGACACGGAAAAGGAAGTGGTGCCCGACGACGTGGAGCGCACACGCATACGCTTCACCCCCGAGACCCGCTTCTCTGCCGGACACGTCGCCACACGCGCCCTCACGCCCGACTCCGTGCGCTGGGTGAAGTGGAAAGGCGAGACCACGGATGACGGCAGCGGCGACACCGGCGGCACAGGTGGCACAGGCGGCACCGGCGGCGAGGAAACCGATCCGTTAGGATAAACGGCCCTCTGCCACCGCCGGGAAACTTTTAATCAGGATAACACGCCCGGAGCGTGTGCCGGAGCAACTCATGCGCTTATTGTTCCGGCACACCTCCTATCTTACATACATTTTCTTAGACCATGAAACCTCTTTACCTGCTCACCGGACTGCTCGCCCTGCTTGCCATTGCCAGCTGCTCCGACTCCATCGACGAACCGGTAGCCGACGGCGGCACCACCGCCGCCTATCACGACTTTACCCGTCAGAACCCCTACCCGAAGGCGGACAACGAGCTCTACCTCAACCCGCCCCCCTTCATCGTGCCCGAACAGATGAAACCCGCCGACGCACTGTTGCAGTTCGCCCTCTCGCGCAGCGCCGCCTTCCCCGAAGCGGACACCCGGCTCTCCACGCCCGAACGCTGGTGCGTCTACAACCCCCACCGCACGCTGGAGAACGGCACGTGGTACTGGCGCTTCCGCGCCGTCTCGGCCGACGGCACCCCCGGCAGCTGGAGCGAGACCTACCGCTTCGAGATGACCGCCGACGTGCCGCGCTTCCTCACGCCCGGCGTCGGGCACTTCGTGGAGAACCTTCCCACGGGCCATCCCCGCCTGCACGCCTTCCTCAACGGACAGGCGGAAAGCGCGCGCCGCTCCGTGGCTTCACATCCCGAATACAAGTCGCTGGTGCGCCGCGCCAACGCCGCGCTACAGAATGACTATACCGACATCGCCGCTTTCTACCAGACCAAGGAGAGCGCCGATAAACTGAACTCCGCCGTGCTCCAGCTCTATCAGGCCTATTACCTGACGCAGCAGGCCGCCTACGCCGACAAGATGCTGGAGATAGTGCGGGCAATGCTGCAACGCGTTCCCACCGACAAGGAGCTGTTCTCCGCCTCCTCCAACTTCGTGCCCACCAGCATCGCGCAAACCTACATCCAAATCTACGACCTGCTCTTCGACCGCCTTCCGGCAGCCGACCGCACCGCCATCGAGGAAATCCTGCTGAAAGTCGCGGCGTTCTACTTCAAGGCCCACGTGGGCAAGCAGGAAAACAGTCTGTTCGACAGCCACTTCTGGCAACACAACCTGTTGGTGCTCTTCCAGTGCGCCTATATGCTCTACGACAAGGCACCCTACCGGGAGGAGGTGCTCCCCATGCTGCGCTACTACTATGAGGTGTGGACGGCACGTGCCCCCGGCACCGGGTTCAACCGCGACGGCGTGTGGCACAACAGCGCTTCCTACCTGAACACCAACACCGAGACCCTCTATTATATGCCTTCCCTCTTCTCGCACATCACCGGTGCCGACTTCCTGGAGCATCCCTGGTATCGGGCTGCCGGAAAGGCGCTGGTCAGCACTTGGCCCGCCGGTTCGCAAAGCTGCGGCTTCGGCGACGGCAGCAGCGGCGGTCTGGCACCGTCGCGCATCCGCATCGCGTTGGCCGACTTCCTGGCACGCCGCACGGGCGACAGTTATGCCGCCTGGTATGCCGGACAGTGCGAGCAAGACCTGCGGACCGACATCCTGCTCCGCCTGGACCGCATGGTGGACGGCACGACCTACACGACAGACGTGCCCGCCGACCTGGAGAAGATGGTGTGGTACAAAGACGCCGGCGAGGTCGTGATGCACTCCGACCTGACGGATACCGACCGCAACCTCTCCGTCGCCTTCCGCTCCAGCCGTTACGGCTGCAGCGCGCACACCTTTGCCAATCAGAATGCGTTCAACATCCTCTACAAGGGCAGGGACGTGTTCCGCAATACGGGCTATTACCTGAAATACGGTTCGGCACACCACATCACCTCCTGCCGCCACACGCGTGCCCACAACACGGTGCTGGTGAACGGCATCGGGCAGGGATTCACCTCGAAAGCCTACGGCGACGTCCTCCGCGGACTGTCGGGCAAACACATCACCTACTGCCTGGGCGATGCCTCGGAAGCCTACCGTGACACTTGCGACATGAAGTCGTGGCTTGCCAATTTCAAGGCGGCAGGCGTCAAGCAGACCCCCGAATACGGCTTCGGTGCCACCCCGCTGACCCGCTACCTGCGTCATGTCTGGATGCTCCCGCCCGACGTGGTGGTCGTCTACGACGAACTGGAAGCATCCGAACCCGTGCGTTGGGACTGGCTGCTGCACAGCCCGACGGCTTTCCACATCGAAGCGGACGGCGGGCAGGCCGTCACCGACGGTGCCCTGCTCACCACCTTGAACGCGGAGAAGGGATTCACGGCACAGGCACGCCTGTTCAGCAGCAAGCCCTACGCCCTCGCACAGACCGACCGCTTTGTCACGCCGCCCGTCACGCCGCCCAGCCCGGAATATCCCGACCAGTGGCACCTGAACGCCACCGTGGAGGGCAGCCGTGCCAACCGCTTCCTCTTCATCGCTCAGGTGTGCGACCGGGGCGTATCCCCGTTGCCTGTCATACGGTCGGGCAATACGTTCACCGTCGGCGGCTGGCGCATCGAAGCGGAAATGGATGCCAACCGTCCGGCAGCCGCCCGCATCACGCACCAAACGGAAGATGTCCTGTTCGACTACGGCACCGCCGCCACCGACCTGACCTTGCCCGATGGCAGCACATACCGCCGTCGGCACTCCGGCTCGTCCGTCCTTTACGAGGAAGGCAAGGTGCAGGAGCAGACGGACTATCTGCCGAAGCATACAAGGGTGGTGGCAGAATGATAAAGGAGTTATGATAAAGGAGTTATCGGGAGTTATCGGGAGTTATCGGCCGATACTCCTGTTTATACAAGGAGTTCCATAAGTCGTACTATTGGCTTTTAACTCCTAACGGAGCGAAGCGGAGTGATAACTCCCGTTAACTCCCGATAACTCCTTCTAATAAAACTCCCGATAACTCCTTCTAATAAAAACCAATTAACTAAAATACAAGCATTACCATGAGACGAATCTTACCACTTCTATTTCTTATCAGCTTTTTCCTTCCCTCCTTGCTGTTTGCGTCGGAGGCGGAAGAGGTCGTTTTTGCCGATTACTTCGATATCCCCGTCAACAGTCCGGCGGGTACGGAAGTCACCGGGCGCATCCACCTGGAACGCAACAAGGATGTACGCCTTACCCCCATCCCCGAGGGCTATCGCTTCGAGATTGTCCGGCAGGACGAGAAAGACCTGTTTGCATTGGAGACCCGTTACGACCTTTCGCACCGGATAATGGGCGTGTTCACCGTGAAGAAGGGACGCGACACGGGAAATACCCCCGGTAAGAGCAGGCTGACCGTCGCCCTGAAAGACGGCGGGAAACTGTTGCAGAAATTCAACGTCACGATACACATTGTGAAGCAGACCCTGTGGTCCACGCTCAACGAACGTTATACGCCGACCGTTGTCGGCAATCAACGCCTGTTTGGCAAGGATAAGTTCACGGACGAACAGGTGGCTGCCTGCCTGGACGAACTGGAGACGAACGACTGGCGCTTCAAAGGAGAGAAGTGCTACACTGCCCGTCCGGACGAATATCCCGGGCAACTCTCCAAACTGGACCACTGGCAAGGGGGAACCATCGAGTACGACTGGATGAAGGTGGCGAACCGCATCGGCGGCTTGGGCTACGCTTACGCCGCCTCCAAAGTGTATGGTCCCGAAGGCAACCCGAAGAAACGCGAACGGCTGCGCAATGCGCTCTACCAGGCTATTCTGGCCTATACAAGCTCGGTGCCTGTCTACGGAGACGACATTGAGATAGACGGCAAGCCCATCGGCAAGTATGTGGGCGACGGTTTCAGCCTGCTGCAGAAGCATAAGCTGGCAGGACACCAGATACTGACCCATCAGTGGGTGATGACCGACCCGCTGGTAGTGCCGGTGCTGAACCTGATGCCCGACCTGCTGGCAGGCATGGGGCAGGGTGATGAGACGTGCCTGCAAGTGCACGATGCCCTGATACGCTATTTTCAGGTGGCCACTTCCATCGTCGAGAGCCGCCGTGCGATAGACAACCCCAAGGAGCGCTGGGGCGAGATACAGGATACGCTTTATTCGGCGGGCGCCTGGGCGGATGCCAACCTGGGACACCGTTCGCGCACCATGCTGGCGCTGCCGATTATCTGGGCGGACTACAACCGTCCGATGACTTACGTGCAGTACTGGTACAAGGACTTCTACGGCGGAAAGCCGTTCGAAGGCTTCAGCTTCTCGCCGGGATGGAGCCCCCGGGGAGTGGTGGGCGATGTGGCCCATTGGATGACGAAGAACAACATTGTGGCGCACCGCTATGCACAGTCAGGGTTTCAGCCCGACGGCACCATCTCCCACCATACCGACAAGGGGACAGATGCTGCAATGGTGGCATACGGCTTCGAGTGGCTGACGGACTGCAACACGGGCTACCAGTACTTCAAGAATACCCCATACGAGATAGACGGCAAGTATATGCAGTTCCAACTGGATTACCTGCTGCGCGTCTACCCGAAACTGTTCTACAAGCAGGAGATGGACTTCCTGGTGGCAGGACGCTCGTTCGATGGCGACCAGCGGAAGTTTGTCAGAAGCACCTACGTGAAGGCGGTGAACAGCCTGTTCAAGTCCGTCAGCAAGCGAAGCCGGATAGAGGGGATGGACGAACTGAAGGAGATTGTGAAACAGCTGAAAGCGGATACTTACGAACATTCCGGTACGGATGCCTATTGGGTGAACGAATACCTGGTACACCGCCGTGGCGGGGAGGAAGCTCCGTTCTACGCTTCGCTGAAACTGAAGTCGGAACGCACGGTGGGAGCCGAGGACTTCGACAAGAAAGTGCGCCGTTCCTGGCACATGGGATATGGCATCCTGCCGCTCAAAGTTCGTGGCGATGAATATACGGACCGTGTACTGAAAGGCTTCGACTGGCACGCATTGCCGGGGCTGACCGAGGAGTGGCGCACCGACCCGTTGCCGCTGAAAGGCGGTTCGCAGGCGTCTTTGCCGGGAGAGAACAAAATCGCGGGCGTGCTGGCGGACGGCATCGCTGGTATGGGCATCTACCACCATCTGCCCAAGGAGAAGTACAGCTCTGCCACGGCATTCAAGAGCTATCATTTCATCGGTGACAAGATTATAGCCCAAGGCAGCGGCATCGCCCGTTGCCGCGAAGGGCAGGGGACGGAGATTGCCACCTTCATCGACCAGTCGGCATTGACCGGCCCGCTCACCTGGTGTGTCGGCGGCAAGACACATGAAGTCGCTCCCGGGGAATCGGCCGACATCTCCGATAGCATCGAAGGCGTATGCTGGCTGCATCAAGGAGAGAAAGGATACGTCATCCTTCCTCAGAAGAAGCTGCAACTCCGGATAAAGACAGGCAAGGAAATCAATATCACCGACCGCCGCAAGCCGGTCAAGACGCCGGGATTCATCATTGCGGTGAATCACGGCACCGACCCCGGACAGGAGTGGGATAACGGTTACCGCTACATCCTGCTGCCCAACGTGAGCAAGGAAGAGATGCCGGAACGCGTCAGGAAGTTACAGGAAGATTTGGCATTTACGCAGCAAAGCGCTGCCGTCCACGGTGTTTGTTCTGCCGAAGACAAGACTTGGCAATACGCCTTCTTCCGACCGGGCACAGCTTCTGTAGGAGACATAGAGGTGGTATCGGACGACGTGGCGCAAATCATGCTGCGCGAGGATACCGGTAGTTGGACACTTTCAGTCGGCAATCCGATGCCCGACGGAGCGAAGCAGACACTGAGCTTCCGCCTTTCGGTCCGGTTGCCGCAGGGCACATACGCCTACCGCGTAGGCGGCGTTTATCCGCGCGACGGCGAGACGGTCAAGATTGCCGATGAAGGCAAGGGCAGCCGGGTCACGGTAGAACTGCCCGATGCACGGGATGCCGCTCATTACAACTATCAGTCCGACCTTTATGCGGCCACACCTGTCATTGTGAATATACCGAAGAAATGAGAATCAATACTTTATTATTAATTTATAATTTATTTGACGATGAAGAAAGTATTTATCAGTTTACTACTATTGATTTCGTGCACACTATCTGCACAAAAGTATCAACCTACTTGGGAGTCTCTGGCAAAGCATAATGAAATTCCTGAATGGTTTAAGGATGCAAAGTTTGGCATTTACTTGCATTGGGGAGTTTACTCTGTTCCTGAGTATGCAACCGAATGGTATCCTCGGTATATGTACTTCAAATGGCATGAGATAGCTGATTTCCATAAGAAAACCTTTGGAGGAAAAGATTACCACGAACTGGTGCCTCTGTTTACTGCCGAGAAATTTGATGCACCGGAATGGGCAGACTTATTTAAGAAATCCGGTGCGCGTTTTGCCGGTCTTGTGACCGAACACCACGATGGGTTCTCCATGTGGGACAGTGATTGCACACCCTGGAATGCGGCCGATATGGGACCTCATAAAGACATTGTGGGCATGTTGGAGAAAAGCATTAAGGGAGAAGGCATGAAGTTTATTACCACTTTCCATCATGCTCGTAACTTCCAGCGTTATTCCGACCCCAAGGTCATGAACAAGGAACTGACCAAAGATTACAGCGGACACGAACGTCACCGTTTCTATCAAAGCCACTTCCCCTACTATCCGAATACGGCTCCTGCTTCCAATGACAAGAAACTGCAACTGCTGTATGGCAATATGCCCGCCAAGAAATGGTACGAGGAAGTGTGGCTGGCAAAGTTGGAAGAAGTGATAGACAAGTACGACCCGGATATTATTTATTTTGACTCATGGTTGGATCTTATCCCGGAAGAATATAGGCAGAGATTCTGTGCCTACTACTTGAACAAAGCAGATGAAAGGAAAAAAGAGGTGCTCATCCTGCGTAAGGAAGACGACCTGCCGTTGTCTGTGAGCGTGGAGGATTTGGAAAACTCACGTAAAGACGAATTGCATCCCGTCACTTGGCAAACCGAGCAGACCATCAGTTATGACAGCTGGTCATATACTAAAGATTTTAAAATCAAGACAGCTACTCATCTGGTACATGAAATGATTGATGTTGTGAGCAAAAATGGTGTTTTCTTACTCAATATTTCGCCTAAGGCGAATGGTATCATTCCCGATGACCAGCGTGAAGTGCTATTGGGCATAGGTGAATGGTTGAACAAATACGGAGAAGCGATATATGGCACCCGTCCGTGGTACACTTTTGGTGAAGGCCCCACAAAGCTGCCTAAAGGAGGTTTGGAACTTAGAGCCGATTTTGATAAAGTGGAATACACTTCCAAAGATTATCGTTTCACCACAAAAGGCAATAGCGTTTATATTATTGTATTGGGAGAACCTCAACCCGGTACTGCTATTAAAATCAACGCATTTGCCAAGTCCAAGCTTCCCGGTAAAAAACATATCAGGAAGGTATCCATGCTTGGAACTTCGGAACCGGTCAATTGGCTCCATACGGATGAAGGACTTCAGTTGAGTGTTCCGAATGCCGAATATAACATTTCTGCTGTGTACAAGGTCGATTTTTGATTTAAGGTTCTTGGGAGTTATGGGAGTTAAAGGGGGTTATCACTCCGTTTCGCTCCGCTGGGAGTTAAAAGCCAATAGTTTAACTTATGCAAAGCGGAGTATCGGCCGATAATTCCCGTTAACTCCCGAATAACTCCTTTTTTCGCAATTCAATTTTATTTGATATTAGATTAGAAGACGTTGGAATATTATGAATAGATTTACAATTGCGTGCATGACCGTTGTTGGTTTGTCTTCCTGTAACAATGCTCGGCAACCCTTCCCGAAAAATGCTTCTTCTTCAGTAACCGCCCGCCCCAATATCGTTATTCTGTTGACTGACGACCAGGGATATGGCGATGTATGCTGTTATGGCGGCGATGTACAGACACCCAACTTGGACAGGCTTGCCGGCGAGGGGATGCGCTTTACTAACTTTTATGCCGGAGCCGCCGCCTCCACTCCTTCGCGTGCGGCCCTGCTAACCGGACGTTATGCCGAACGAGTGGGGGTACCCGGTGTGGTGGACGATCTGTCGGAGAATGGTATCAAACCTACCGAAATCACTTTGGCCGATTACCTGAAACAGAATGACTACGCTACCGGAATGGTGGGTAAGTGGCATTTGGGCTATCAGCCGCAATATATGCCGTTGCGTCACGGCTTTACCGAGTTTTTCGGTATTCCTTATTCCAATGATATGTGGCCTTTCCATCCGCGGCCGGACCATGCCTATCCGGCATTGGCACTTTACGACAACGACCGGGTGATAGAGTATAATCCGTCTGTCAACCAGATGACAACCCGCCTGACCGAGCGTGCTGTCGATTTTATCAACCGTCATAAGGACGAGGCGTTTTTCCTCTACCTGCCTTATACCCAACCGCACGTGCCGCTGGGCGTCTCCAACAAGTTCAAGGGCAAGTCGGGAAAAGGGCTGTATGCGGATGTGTTGATGGAACTCGATTGGTCGGTTGGTGAAATCATGGATGCGTTGAAGAAGAACGGTCTTGATGAAAATACATTACTGTTGTTCACGTCGGACAATGGTCCTTGGTTGAGCTACGGCAATCATGGCGGCTCCACCGGCGGATTGCGTGAAGGCAAAGGCACGACTTTCGAAGGCGGACAACGCGTTCCCCTGATAGCCCGTATGTCGGGAAGGATACCTGCGGGCAAGGTCTCAGACCAGTTCCTGTCGGCATTGGACATCGTTCCTACGCTGGTGGAGCTGACTGCCTCACAGATGCCGCGCATGAATGCCTTCGACGGCGAGAACGTATGGGATATCCTCATCGGAAAGGAGCAGGAACACAAGCCTTTTTATTTCCTGTATAGCGGAAGGGTGGAAGCTTTGCGTGAAGGACGGTGGAAGTGTGTGATTCCACATAACTATCGCATTGTTGAGACACCGGGTAAGGACGGTCTGCCCGGCAAGCAGATAATTGATGGTGGCAAGACGGAACTTGCCCTGTTCGATTTGGAAGCCGACCCCTATGAAGCATATAATCTGGCAGCCAAATATCCGGACATCGCAGCCGGTATGTTGGGTAGGATAGAGGCGTTTCAGGCGAAGATAAATGAAGAGTGCCGATAATAAGAAAACTAAATCAGATATAAAATAATACAATGAGAAGAATATTTTGTGTGAAAGTGCTGTTGGCCGTTCTTCTGGGATGTGGCGGACAGTGCGGGACGGTAAACGCGCAGCACGCTCCTCTGAACAAGCTGGATGCGCCGGAATGGGTGAAGAAATCGCTATCGGTGGCTGCACGGCAGTCGGAAAGGATGGCGGAAACGGTGGAACGTACCTCTTTGTTGCCACGTTCCCTTGAGAAAGGTATGGTGAGTGCGGCAGATTGGACATCGGGTTTCTTTCCGGGTATTTTGTGGCAACTGTATGCTTACAGTGGCAATAATGGCTGGAAACAACGTGCCGAAAAGGCTACAGCGTTGTTGCAGGGAGAGCAGTTCAATGCCGGTGACCACGACATCGGATTCAAGATGTCGTGCAGTTTCGGCAACGGTTTGCAGCTGACGGGCAATCCCGCTTATGCCAAAGTGCTGTTCCGCGCAGCCAAAACGTTAGGTTCGCGCTATTCTTACAAGACGGGGCTTATCATGTCGTGGGAACCGGAAGAGAAACGTGACTGGCAATTCCCTGTCATTATCGACAATATGATGAATCTGGAGCTGCTGATGGAAGCTTACAAGCTGTCGGGTGACACAACGCTGCGGCACATAGCCCTGTCTCATGCCGACAAGACCATGAAATGCCATTATCGGGCGGATATGTCCTGTCCCCACGTGGTGGACTACGATGCGGAGACGGGCAGGTGCCGCAAGTTCGACTGGAACAACGGGTCGGATGATGTGCGGGTTTCCACCTGGTCGCGCGGGCAATCGTGGGGGCTTTACGGCTTTACGATGATGTATCGGGAAACGGGGCATGAGGAGTACCTGAAACAGGCGGAACGCATTGCCGATTTTCTGTTGGCGCATCCGGGAATGCCGTCGGACATGGTGCCTTATTGGGACTATACCGGTGCGGATCGTTCCACTATGCGCGACGCTTCTGCCGCTGCCGTCATGGCTTCTGCCTTGCTGGAGTTGAGCTGTTACTCTGCTAAGGGGCGGTCATATTTCGAGGCGGCGGAGAGACAGTTGAAGAGCCTTTCGTCTCCTGCCTACCTGACGGAAGAAGGCACTCACGGCAATTTCATCCTGAAACACGCCACCGGTAATGTGTTGCGCAACTCCGAGCGTGACGGTGCACTTTCGTATGCCGACTACTACTTTGTAGAGGGATTGTTGCGCTACATCCGTCTGACGAACCGTGAACCTCTGCTCGTTCAGACACAGCAAGGCATTGATACCAATCTGTGGATGGTGGAAGACCATTCGGACAAAGCAGTGTTCCGGACGAAGGGGGACACCATCGAAATCAGTACCCCGAAAGGGTTGACCTTGTGGTACAAACCTCGTTTGACGGGCAATTATGAAATCACCTATAGTGCCTGTATGCCCATGAACGGAGATCCCAATGACCGGTTGAGCGACCTGAACTGCTTCTGGGGAGCCAATGACCCACAGCATCCGGACAACCTGTTTGCCCGTGCGGTGTATCGTCATGGAGTGTTCCAGCGGTATAAGACGCTCACGCTGTTCTATGTGGGGTATGGCGGCAATCATAACTCTACCACCCGTTTCCGCCAGTATTACAGCGGCCTGCCCGGACAAAACGACAAGGAGGTGCGCCCCGTCATCAAGGAGTACACTGATCCGGAGCATCTGCTGAAGCCGGGCAAGTGGTACCGCATCCGCATTGTGGTGAAGAAAAACATCAGCCGTTTCTATGTGGACGATGAACTGCTCTTCACGCGCAAGATGAAGCCGCAGGAGGCGGACGGGAACTTCGGGTTGCGTCTGTTGGAGAACCATGTGCTGTTTGCAGGATTCAAGGTTCGGGACATTTGAAAAGTTTATTTAATTAAAACCTCAGAAAATATATATGAATTACAAATTTAGATTAAGAATTAAGACTTCTTTACTGCTGTTTGTTACGGCATCGCTTGTTGTGCAAACTGGTAGATCGCAGGACGTATTTGACGGTTTCCGGCAGTTCACCGAATCTTTCCAAGTAAAGAAAGAAGAACTGGTTAAAGGTACCGGCATTACCCCGTTGGAAATGAATTGTATCCGGCAGAAAGGCAACCGCGAGTTTCCTTATCCTGTAGAAGGACACGCCATCATCACCAATCCGCCGGTGTTTACCTGGCCGATGGCCGATTATGAATATCCGGAAACATTTCCGCCCCGGTTACCGGAGAAGGGGCTGGATGACTTCCTCCGTTATGATATCCAGTTGGGTCGCACTTCGGACTTCTCGGATAAGGATGCCGTCCTGAAGACGGGTTTGCGGTTCGCTTTCTACAATCCCCACAAGGCACTTCAGCCGGGAACATGGTACTGGCGTTATCGGACATCCGGTAAGGCTTGGTCGGAAACGTTCAGCGTGTATATCCCCGAAGATGTCCAGTCTTTTGAATCACCGGATGCAAAAGCCGCAGCCAGGATGCTTGCTAACGAACATCCTGTCCTGTTTAAAGCGCCTGTGATGAACAACCCGACACCGGATCAGAAAGCGTTGTTGAAGGTTTTGCGTAAAAAAGCCACTGTAGCCTATAATAAGGAAACAGCCGAATACAAAGTGAAGGGTGAACCCATTCCCGCCCATGCCAGCGAAAGCGAACGTGCACAGATCATGCGCTTCCACCTGCGTTATGAGGTCGAGGCTATCTGCCAGAGTATTCAAGAATTGTTGACTATCTATCAAATAGACGGCAGGGAAGATTATTTGCTCAAGGCACTTGCACTCTCTGACTACATTACAACCAAAGATCCGGTCAAGATGTATCAGACGGCCGATTTTACAGGTACACGATGTATGTCCACCCTCGCTAAGGTTTACGATATGGCTTTTGCCCGTTTAAGTTCGAAGCAGAAACAGACCTACGAGCATTTCATTTGTGAAGTTGCTTCACGCCTCATCGCCCGTTGTTTTCAGGAGAACATCGGTTCGGCGGACGGCATTATTTATGCTCACTTCTTCCAGCATACTTTTTGTGATATATTCCATACGAGCATCGTGATGAGAAATCATATTCCCGAGGCAGAAACTTGGTTCGAAATGTTGTATGACGTGTGGCTTTCCCGTTCGCCGGGTGGCGGTTTCCTTGCCGATGGGGTGTGGCCTAATGGAAACATCGGCTATATCCACGTCAACATGGAGTCGATGGTCAGCAATTACCTGCTTTATCGGGATCTGTTCGGGGTGAACTTGTTCCGCCATCCCTGGTATGTAAACTGTGCTAATGCCTTGGCTTATACTATTCCGCTTCATTCGGCAGGCGACGGATTCGGGGACGATTGTGAACGTATTTCCGGTTACAATGCGCTCCGTCCGGATTTTGCCTATATCCTCGGCCAGGAACTGGACAATCCGTTTGCTATAAATTATGCTTATGAACTTTCCGGGCAAGTGAAAGGAGAACCGTATCGGTTTGCAAAAACTAATTTCGCAGAATATCGTTTCCAACACAAGTCCCATCAGGTACAGCAGATGGATATGAAAAATGTTCCCCAATCCGCTGTATTCCCACAAACGGGCATAGTGGTGATGAACACGGATGTGCTGGATGCGGATCGTAATGTTTTCGTGTCGTTCCGCAGCTCTCCGTTCGGCGTAGGTTCGCACGGTTTGGCAGAACAGAACAGTTTCAACTTGTCCTACAAAGGAAAACCTGTATTTTATCCCACCGGGTATAAGATAACCACTGCCGACAAACACTATTTGCTGGCACAGAAACACAGTCGCGCCCGTAATACGATTACTGTGGACGGGAAAACGCAGGCATATTCCCACAGTGCATACGGATGGATAGCCCGCTATTTGGATGGTAAGGACATTACATACGCCTTGGGAGATGCCTCTAAAGCCTATGTGCCTTTTGATAAGAGTGCCATCAACTGGATTACGGTCTTGAAAGATGCCAACGCCTATACTTCTGAGAACGGGTTTATTCTTACGGAAGAAGATGATCCGAAAGTAAAGAAGTTCCGCCGCCATCTGGCATTGCTTCGCCCGAATATCCTTATCATATATGATGAACTGGAAGCAGAGAAGGCTGTGACATGGACTTTCCAACTCAACGGGTTGGAACGCTCAAATATGAGTATCGATACAGAACACTGTAGTATGATTGCTGATACGGACAATTGTGACGTACTGACCAAAGTATTCGGAAGCCGGTCGTTAAAGACCTCTCTGGTTGACACCTCGTATGTGAAACCTTTCGATTGGCTCAACCCTCAACGCGGACGTCCTGCAAAGGTTTTTGAGAAACATCAGTACCATAGCCGTTTCGAAAATGTAGAAAAATGCAAGAAGATGCGTTTCCTGGCTATTATTCAAATAGATGAATCGGACAACATGCATTTTGTAAAGGTGCAGCCGGATGCAGACGGCACCATCACCCTTGGACATTATCGCATTAACGGACAACTGGACACCGAAAAGGAGGCCAAGCTTGAGATAGAAAATAGACTTACCGGTGAATATCTGTTGTACGGTCCCAATAGTCGCTCAGGCAAAAAGAACAAACGGAACTTCTCTCATAGTACGCTTCTGTATCAGAAGGAAAAAGGATGGCAGGAGAGTATAGACCGGTATCCGTTGATGGCACCTGATAAGTCTTTTCAATAAGAGATGATAGTAGCTTATAATCAAAGTTTAAATATTTAATTTTAATATCAAATGATGAAAAAACTATTTGTTTTGCTGATGGGCATCGGTATGGCATTCACGGCCACCGCCCAAACGAATAAAATGTCGGACAAGCAGACTTACGTCCATAAAGCTTCCGACAAGTATGAGTATCCTACCGACCCCGAAGTCTTGAAGAAACTGGAACAGTGGCAAGACTTGAAGTTCGGTATCATGTTTCATTGGGGTGTCTATTCGGTGCCCGGCATTGCAGAGTCATGGGCACTTTGTTCGGAGGACCGCTGGTTTACGAAACGTCGCGAAGAGGCGCGCCCTGACCGTCCTTCGTACGGCGATTTCAAGAAATGGTATTGGGACCTTTCCAAGTCTTTCAAACCGACTCGCTTCGAACCTGCCGAGTGGGCGTCTTTTATGAAGAAGGTAGGTTTCAAATACCTCATCTTCACGACGAAGCACCACGACGGGTTCTGTATGTTCGACTCGAAATATACCGATTATACCGTGGCAAAGGGACCGTATAAGAACGGCAAGTACGCCAACATCGCCTACCACGTGTTCGATGCCTTCCGCAAAGAGGGCTTTATGATTGGCGCTTACTTCTCCAAGCCGGACTGGCACAGCGAGGATTATTGGGACCCCTTCTTCGCCACGCCTACGCGCAATCCGAACTACGATACCAAGAAGTACCCCAAGAAATGGGCGAAGTTCCAGCAATATACCGCCAACCAGATTGACGAGCTGATGAGCGACTACGGACGCATCGACATCCTTTGGCTGGACGGCGGCTGGGTGAGAAAACCGGAGCAGGACATCAAGCTGGATGAGATTGTGGACAAAGCCCGCCTGAAGCAACCGGGGCTGATAGCCGTAGACCGGACGATTCCCGGCAGAAACGAGAACTACCAGACACCCGAACAAACCATTCCGAAAGAACAACAGGACTTCCCTTGGGAGAGTAACATCACTTTCAGCAACACATGGGGATGGAATCCGGACCCGAAGTACAAATCGGTGGAGTGGGTCGTCAACACCCTGGCGGAAGTGGTGGCTAAAGGCGGATGCTTCGCGCTGAACGTGGGTCCTGATGCCGAGGGAGAGATTGATGCCATCGTATACGAACGCTTGGGCAGAGTGGGCGAGTGGCTGGACAAGAACGGCGAAGCCATCTACGCTACCCGCATCACGCCGAACTACCACAGCGGCAACGTGTGGTTCACGGCTAACAAAGACGGGAAGACACTGTATGCCATCTATGCCCTGCCCGAGAACGAGCAGCTTCCCGCCGTAATCGAATGGGAGGGTAACCTGCCCGAAGGCAGAATGACCCTATTGCAGAACGGGAAGCCGGTGAAGTACGTTTGCAAGGACGGCAAGGTCACGGTCACTGTCCCTCAAGGAGTAAAGAACGAGGCATTGGCGTTCCGCTTCAAAGCAAAGAAATAAGGAAAGAATCACTTTTGACAGGAAATGAATATGAGAATATACACTTTGCTTCTGATAGCGGCGATGTGTCTTCTGCATGGTTGCAACCGGCCGGTGGCACAGGAAGAGAAAAACAGTGAAACAACAATGAAGAAAGACTACGAGCTCCTTTCCACCGTCCGGCTGACCGTAGGCGAAAGCAAACGGCTCATCGCCAAAGGGCTTGCGGCAAACAAGGAAGTGCAGGAACGGCTGAAGAACGGCATGGTAATCATCACATTGGGCACCACCAACACCTACATCGCCGAAGAGCTGGCGGGGTTGGAAGCACCCCGAGGAAGCTTTGTGACCGGACGTATCTTTCCGGGCTACAAGGAAGACTTTGCCAAGAAACTGGAGCGCCGCGCCGAAATCGTGCTGATAAACGGCAAGGTTGCGGACATCGCGTATGCAGACGCCCTGGCACGTATGACGGAAAAGGACATCGTGTTCAAAGGCGCCAATATGCTGAACTATGCCAAACGCCAGGCTGCCGTATGCGTAGGCGCGCCGGACGGCGGCACGGTAGCAAAGTTGCGTAAGTACACCGACCGGGGCAAGGGGCGCTGGATTGTACCGATAGGCCTGGAAAAGGAGACCACCCAGGACCTCTTCGAAATGCAGCAGTTGGTGAATGGTAGCGAACAACGCGATAAAGGCACTGTGCGCCTCAATGCTACGGCGGGCAATGTCTATACCGAAATCGAGGCAATCAAGGAGTTTGCTGATGTAGATGTGTTCGTTACAGCCAAAGGAGGAGTGGACGGCGCCGAGGGAGGCGTTTCTTTACTGCTCTGCGGTAGCGGACAGGAAGTGGAGAAGGCGAAAGATGTGGTACGGCAGATTAGTGGCGAGCCCGCTTTTGTCGACTGATAAGCGTGAAAAACTTCATTCCCAATCTGGGAATGTCCGTTCCAAAGTTTGGTATGTGCATTCCAAGGTTGCGAATGTTTGTTCCAAGGCTTGGAACAGAGAAAAACCTACGGTTTCATTCTTTTTTTACTGCATATGAACCAACTTTTTACTGAATACGGACCAACTTTATTATTAAGAGTTACTGCCGTTCCGATGGTTTTTTCTCTTTTCAAGGCTATTTGCCCGTCGCGTCTCCGCTTTGTTGCGGGCGCGGACGGTACGCCTTGAAAACAAAAAGCAAGGCTTGACCGGAAACGTTGTGTGTAAAAGTCTTTATTATTTGCACGTTTGTGCGGATAATAAAGACTTTTCGCTATATTTGTTTGCAACTTTACAAACGAACAGTTTATGGCAAAATATCTTGTACTTATTCTCTTCTTGTTGGGGCAGCTTGCGGTGTGCCCCTCTTATGCCCGGGCAGACAAGACGTTCAGGTTCTCGCATATCGGCCTGAGCGAGGGGCTGTCGCAAAGCACGGTGATTGACATTACGCAGGACAAGGCTGGGAATATGTGGTTCGCCACCTACAACGGGCTGAACAAGTATAACGGCTATGAGTTTACCGTCTACAAGCACGATGAGGCCGATTCGTGTAGCATTGCGGGTGATGTGGTGAGGAACTGCCATCGCGACCGGTCAGGCAATATCTGGGCGGGCACGGCGCAAGGGCTGTCGCTATACGATGCGGATACGGACAACTTCCGTAACTTTGCCTATTCGGAGGGGGAGTGCGACATCCGGGGCATTGCCGATTTCGGCGAGCAGGAGTTACTGCTCTACGTGAACGAGCAGTTGCTGTTGTTCGATTGCGCCAAAGGTGTTTTCCTGAAAGATGCGTTGCCCGAAGCATTCGCTTCGCTGAAGCCGACCTCGCTCAAGCAGCAAGGAGACAAAGTGTACATCGGCAGTCGCAAAGGATTGTTTATCTATTCCCTCTCGCAGAAGAAACTGCAAAGCCTGTTCATTGAGGAACTGAAAGGAAAGGGGGTTCTTGCCATGTTGCAGGAGTCGGCCACCCGCTTGTGGGTGGGCACCGCCGGCGACGGGCTCTTCCTGGTAAATCCGCAGAATAAGCGGACTGTAAACTATCTGTATGCTCCGGACAAGGGGCGGAACGTCAACTCGACGCACATCCGGGCGCTTGCTTTCGATTCGGAGCAACGGCTTTGGGTAGGTACGCTGAATTCACTGTACGTTTACGATGCCAACGAAGATGCCTTTCACGTGCACGGGACGGACGATGTAGCCGAATATTCGCTTTCCCATGCTTCCGTGCGGAGCATTTTCATGGACTCGCAAGGCGGTATGTGGATAGGCACCTACTTCGGCGGCGTCAACTATTACCACTCCTTGAAGAACCGCTTCCGCAACCTGCAGGCTGTTGCGGATAAGACGCAGCTGAACAGCAACGTGATAGGTTGCATCCGCGAGGACGCTTCCGGTATTTTGTGGATTGGAACGAATGAAGGCGGAGTAAACCGGTATGACCCCGCCAGTGGCAGGTTCACTTACTTTACAACGAAAGACGGATTGGGCGGGAATGATGTGAAGACCATTTATATAGACGAAGATAAGGACTTGGTTTATGTGGGTATGCATACCGGCGGATTGAACGTCATTCATCGGAAGAGCGGACGGGTGGAGACGCTGAAGACGAGATACGGGCAGAACATCTATGCCATCGAACCTGACGGCAAAGGCGGTTTCTGGATGAGCGGCCTGAGCGTGTTGTGCCATTACGACTCCTGGACGAACACCTTTACGCGTGCCGCCACGGGCAGCCCGGTGCTGAAGTCCGGCATCATGTTCATCTTCCGCGACAGCAAACGTCGGTTGTGGATTGGAGGCCGCAACGGAGTGGACGTGTTTACGGACGACGACGGAGAACTGTCGCACTGCACATCGTTGGCGATTGGCAACCGGCCTTTTGGCAGCAAGCACGTCAACTGCGTGTACGAGACGCGCGACGGCATCTTCTGGATAGCTACCCATAGCGGCCTTTACCGTTTTGACGAGAGTACGGGAGAGGTGAGGTGCTATACCACGCAGCAGGGACTGCCGGACAATACGGTGGACGGCATTCTGGAAGATGAATACGGCAAACTGTGGGTCAGCACCGACCGGGGGTTGGGAAGCTTGCAACCCAAGACCGGAACCTTCCGCAACTACATGGAGGTGGACGGACTACAGAGCAACCAGTTCACGGAAGGCGCCTGTTGCCGTGCGAAGAATGGGGAGATGTATTTTGGCGGAGTGAACGGCGTGACCGTCTTCCATCCTGCGCGGCTGGTGGACAATCCTTATACACCGCAGGTAGTCATCACCCAACTGAACCTGTTCAACAAGCCGGTACATCCGGGCGACGCCACGGGCATCTTGGAAAAGGACATCAGCGCAACCCGGCGCATCACGCTGACGGCGAAGCAGAAGATGTTCTCGTTGCAGTTTGTCGTATCCAATTACATTGCGGGTACGCACAACACCTTCGCCTACCGGCTGAAGGGGTATGATGACGAATGGTATCAGACACAGATGCGCACGGTCTCCTATTCCAACCTGCCGCAGGGGACGTACCGCTTTATGGTCAAGGCTGCCAACAACGACGGGAAGTGGAACGACACGCCCACCGAGCTGGAGATTGTCGTGCTGCCCGTGTGGTATAAGACCTGGTGGGCGATGCTGCTGTTCGTGCTCGCGGTCTGTGCCGTACTGGCAGTGGTCTTCCGCTATTTCTGGGCAAGGAAGATGATGCAGACGCAGATTCTGCTGGAACGTAAGGACAAGGAGCGGCTGACGGAAATCAACGAGATGAAACTGCGCTTCTTCATCAACATCGCACACGAACTGCGCACGCCGCTCACTTTGATATTGGCTCCGCTGCGCGAACTGCTGGCGCAGGTGGACGACCGCCGGATGCACAAACAGCTGGAATACATACAGAAAAGCACCAACCGCCTGCTGCACCTGGTCAACCAGCTGATGGACTACCGGCGGGCGGAACTGGGTGTGTTCGCCCTGAACGTTTTTCCCAACAAGATACACCGGAGCGTACAGAAGACGTTCCTGCTCTACGAACACATCGCGCAAGAGAAAAACATACGCTATCTCCTCAATTCGGAGGTGGAGGAAGAGGCGCTGCTCTGCGACCCCGAATACGTGGAACTGATTCTGAACAACTTGCTTTCCAACGCCTTCAAATATACGGAGGAGGGATGCATCACGGTGACGCTGAAAAGGAACCGGAACGAACTGCTGCTGAGCGTGCAGGACACCGGATGCGGCATCCCGTTGGCAGAACAGCAGAAGGTTTTCGAACGTTTCTACCAGGCAGGCAATGCCGGCATGAGCAGCGGAATCGGCCTTTCGTTGGTGAAAAAGCTGGTGGATATGCACCACGGACGCATCGAACTGGAAAGCGAAGACGGGCAGGGCAGCCGCTTCACCGTCTTCCTGCCCGTCGATGAGGCCGCCTATGCCCCTGCCGAGATAGCCAAAGACGGGGGAAAAGGCAGCGGAACGGAGCATAGGGGAAAGCATTCGGTTAACATACAGCCGATGTACGTGGAGAAAGACGACGGGACGCTGCCGGAACCCGAAACAGCCGGAGACGCCCCGGAAGCCGAAAAGCGGCGGGAGAACATCCTGATTGTGGAAGACAACCCGGAAATCCTGCGCTACCTCAGCGGCGAACTGGGCAAGACGTACAAGGTGTGGGAAGCCGGACACGGCGGCGAAGCGCTCGAGGTGGTGGCGGAACAAGAGATAGACCTGATTCTGACGGACGTGATGATGCCGGTGATGGACGGGTTGCAACTGTGCAGGCAGATTAAGCAGAATGTGCGCACCTGCCACATCCCGGTCTTCATTTTGTCGGCGAAGATTGACCTCGATGAACAGCTGGAGGGCTTGCAGATAGGAGCGGACGATTACATCCCGAAGCCTTTTGTGTTGGAAATGGTGAAGACGAAAATCAGAAACCGCTTCCGTACCCGCTACCGCGCGCTCCAATACTACTCCAAGTCGCTGGAAGTGGAGCCGGAAAAGATGTCGCTCAATGCGATGGACGAAGCGTTGCTGAAGAAGGCGAAAGAGGTGGTGGAACAACACCTGGACGATGCGGAGTTCTCGACCGAGACGTTCGCCCGCGAAATGTGCATGAGCCGTTCCGGATTGCATCTTAAGATGAAAGCCCTGACGGGAGAGTCTTCGTACGACTTCATCCGTAAGATACGGTTCAACAAAGCTGCCAAACTGTTGCAGGAAGGAGGATATACGATAGCCGAAATCAGTTGCATGGTAGGGTTCAGCGTGCCCTCTTATTTCTCCACCAGTTTCAAGAAATATTTCGGTTGCCTGCCCACGGAATACGTCCAAAAGAAGCGGAATCAACAAAATTAAACTGTTTTTCTACAAAAACGATGGTGTAGTCTACTCAATCAAACTTCCTTTCAATAATATCACATATAGGCGGACGATGGTTCGCCTATATTTGTAATACCGCTTCCGGCATCGGGAAAAAGCTCAGGCGTTTGCTCCCGAAACGCTTGGGGTTTGGGTTCGGAATGCCTGGAGTTTTAGATGAAAATGCCTGGAGTTTCGGAAGCAAATGCCCGGTGTTTTGGAAACAAACGCCAGGGGTTTCGGAAGTGGAAGTTGAGTTTGTGTCATTTAGCGTTTTTTATTTATGAAAAAAAAGAATTTGTTGTTTGGTGTTGCTTGGTGTATCGCTTTGGCAGCTTGCTCCGGTTCGCAGGAGAGAGAGGCGGACTGGAAGAAAAAAGTGTTGGATGTAGCCTCTTGCCAGTTGAAGCGGACGGCTGAGGAACTGGCGGACTCCGCACTGTTCCCCCGTTCCGTATGGACCGGTTATAAGTTGGATTTTCTGGTGGAACAGATGGAACAGCCGCTGGAGAATTTTCAGGATTCGTTGTGTGTCCCTCCGGCTGCCGACAGGCTGGGGCAGCGGATGCTTTGCGGCATCTACGACTGGACAAGCGGTTTCTTCCCCGGCAGCCTGTGGTATGCCTACGAACTGACCGGCGACAAGGAGCTGAAAGCGCAGGCGGTCAGCTACACCAACCTGTTGAATCCAATCCGGCATTATAAAGATAACCACGACATCGGCTTTATGATGAATTGCAGTTACGGCAACGCCTTGCGCCTTGCCCCCAGCGACACGATTCAGGCGGTACTGATAGAGACGGCGGACAACTTGTGCGGGCGTTTCGACGAGCGGATAGGCTGCATCCGTTCTTGGGATTTCGGACCTTGGAACTTCCCGGTCATCATAGACAATATGATGAATCTGGACCTGTTGTTCAATGTCTACCGGCTGACAAAAGACAGAAAGTATTATGAAGTGGCGGTGAAGCACGCCCGGACCACGATGAAGAACCATTTCCGCCCCGATTACACCAGTTACCATGTGGTGAGTTACAACAGCGACGGAACGGTAGAGACCAAGTGCACGCACCAGGGACAGCACGACGAGTCGGCATGGGCACGCGGGCAGGCATGGGGCGTCTACGGCTATACGGCGTGCTATCGCGAAACGCATGACCTGGACTTCCTGAGCCAGGCGATACACATCGCCGACATGATTATGGAGAAGGTGAAGACGGACGACTGCATCCCTTATTGGGACTATGAGGCGCCGGCATCTTCCGCCACTCCGCGCGACGTGTCTGCCGCCACCATCACCGCTTCCGCTCTGCTGGAGCTGAGCACGCTGGCGCCCGACGGGCAGAAGTATTTCAACTACGCGGAGCAGATTCTGAAAACCTTATCCAAAGACACTTATCTGGCAAAGAAAGGCGAGAACCAGGGATTTCTGCTGAAACATTCGGTAGGCTCGCTTCCGCATGGGTCGGAAGTGAACACACCGCTCAATTATGCCGACTATTATTACCTGGAGGCTTTGAAGAGGTATTTGGATATGCAGGAATAGCCTTTAATCGGTACTATTGGAATAGGTTGAAATAAAGATTGGAACACGAATTACACAAATATGGCCTTTTGAAAAGAGATTGAAAATCAGTGATTGTCTGATTTCTTTTTTGTGTAATTCGTGTCCTTTTTGAGGTGATGTTTACAGTTCGATAACCAGCGATTCCCGTGCCGCCATCTTCAGCTCTTCGCCGAAAGTGATGTTTTTCCCGCTGAGGATGTCCTTGCCCTGCTTGCACTCTTTCAGGATTTCCTTGTAGAATTTCAGGGGAACAGTGGTCTCGGCATCCGTGCCGTTCAGCATCACGAATACGGTCTTGCCTTCGTATTGGCGGGCGTAGGCATAGACGCCGTTCTGCACCATGAACTGAATCATGCTGCCTTTGGCAATCACGTCGTTGCCTTTGCGCCAGTTCAGGAGAGTCTTGTAGAAGTTGTAGCATTCGTTCTGTTGCCTGGTGCGTCCGGCGGCGGTCAGCGCGGTTGCTTTGTCGTCCGCCCATCCGCCGGGGAAGTCCTTGCGGACGTAGCCGTCGCTCTTGCTCTTCACACCGTTCATCATGATTTCCGTTCCGTAGTAGAGTTGCGGGATGCGGCGGGTGGTGAGCAGGAGGGTGGAGGCCTGTTTCAGCATCGGGAAGTTGTCGCCTTCGCCCAGGAAACGGTCGGTGTCATGGTTCTCGATGAAGGCGAGCACCGATTCGGGATTCGGGTAGAGGAAGTCGTATACGAAGTTGTTGTATACGCGGTCCAGGCCCTTGAACCAGGTTTCGGTCTGTTCGGTCTTGGCGATGTTTATCTTGTCGAAGAAGCTGAAGTCCATCACGGTTTTCAGATTGCTGTTCTTGGGAGCGGAGAGTTTGGAGTCTTTCTGCCACCACGCGGTGTATGCCGGTTCGGTCACCCATGTCTCGCCTACGGTGTTGTAGTTGGGATACTCCTCGTTCAGCTCTTTCATCCAGTTGCTCATGGCGTCGTAGTCGGCATATGGGTAGGTGTCCATGCGGATGCCATCGATGTTGGCGTATTCAATCCACCAGAAACTGTTCTGCACCAGGTAGCGGTAGACGTGCGGGTTCTTTTGGTTGAGGTCGGGCATGGCGGTGACAAACCAGCCGTCGTTCATCTGGCTGAAGTCGTATTGGGAAGTGTAGGGGTCGACGTGCGGGGTCAGTTTGAAGGAGGTCTGCACGAAGTTGTGCTCGTGGTCGGGGTTGTTGAACCAGTCCTTGGAGGGCATATCCTTTATCCATGCGTGTTCCACGCCGCAGTGGTTGAAAATCATGTCCATCACGATTTTGATGCCGCGGGAGTGGGATTTCTCGATGAGTTGCCTGTACTCTTCGTTTGTCCCGAAGCGGGGGTCTACCTTGTAGTAGTCGGTAGTGGCGTAGCCGTGGTAGGAACCGCCGGTCATGTTGTTCTCCAAAACCGGGGTGAACCAGAGTGCGGTCACGCCCAAGTCCGAGAAGTAGTCCAGGTGTTGCTCGATGCCGGCAAGGTCGCCGCCGTGGCGGGCGTTGGGGTCGTTGCGGTCCACTTTGTATTCCGCCATACCGGCTATCTGGTCGTTGTCCGGATTGCCGTTGGCAAAGCGGTCGGGCATCAGCAGGTAGAGGGCGTCGGAGGCGTCGAAACCTTTGTGCTCGCATCCTTTTTTGGCGCGGGCTTTCAGTTCATACTCTTTGACGAGTTTTTTCTTGCCTTGTGCAAAGGTCAGCGTCATCTTGCCGGGCTTCACATCCTTGTCCAGTTTGAGGTAGACCAGCAGGTAGTTGTCGCTTTCCAACTTGACGGTGCTGCTCAGCGAGACGCCGGGATAGTTGACGGATACCGATGCGTTGCCGATGCCTTCGCCGTAGACCATCAGCTGGAGTTCCGGTTGCTGCATACCGGCATACCAGAACGGCGGGTCGATTTTGTTTATATTCATGGCTGCATACGTACTGAGGGAAAGCAGGAGCGTTCCCAGGATAAAGAATACTTTTTTCATGATAATTGCTTTACGGTTATTATTTTGTCTGCTAAATTAAAACAATTAGCGGAGAAACGGCACGTTTCTCCGCTATCTATACCTTATTATATTATGCAAACGTTTTCATTGGCTTACGAAACAACCGTAGGACATTTTAGGATGGATTGACGAAACGGGAAGAGTTGAAAGGGAAGAAAGGGGAAAAATAGCAGAGGCTGCTTCGTTTCACAACGATACAGCCTCTTGGAGTTATATGTATAAATACAAATTGTTTCTTAATTACAGCAAGAATCCCAGCAATATACCGGCTGCAACGGCAGAACCGATGACGCCTGCCACGTTCGGACCCATGGCGTGCATCAGCAGGTAGTTCGTCGGGTCGTATTCCAGACCTACCACTTGGGAGATGCGTGCGGAGTCGGGTACGGCAGACACACCTGCATTGCCAATCAGCGGGTTAATCTTGTTCTCCTTCTTCAGGAAGAGGTTGAATATCTTCACGAAGATTACGCCGGAAGCGGTGGCAATGACGAACGACAAAGCACCCAAGAAGAAAATCAGGATGGAATCCAAAGTCAGGAACTCGGATGCCTGCGTCGATGCTCCTACGGTGATACCCAGCAGGATGGTGATGGTGTCAATCAGCGGACCGCTTGCCGTGTTTGCCAAACGGCGGGTCACGCCGCTCTCCTTCAGCAGGTTGCCGAAGAACAGCATACCCAGCAGGGGCAGGCCGGACGGCACAAGGAAGCAGGTGAGCAACAGACCGATAATCGGGAACATCACTTTCTCCGTATGGGAAACCACACGCGGCGGTTTCATGCGGATAAGGCGTTCTTGCTTGTTGGTCAGCAGGCGCATGATGGGCGGTTGGATGACCGGTACCAATGCCATATAGGAGTAGGCAGACACGGCGATTGCCCCCATCAGGTTAGGCGCCAGTTTGGAGGAAAGGAAGATGGCGGTCGGACCGTCAGCGCCTCCGATGATGCCGATGGCACCTGCCTGCATCGGGTCGAAGCCCAAGGCAAGCGCAATCATGTAAGCGCCGAATATGCCGAACTGGGCGGCAGCGCCCACCAACATCAGTTTTGGGTTCGATATCAGGGCGGAGAAGTCCGTCATGGCACCGATGCCCAGGAAGATGAGCGGCGGATACCAACCGGAGCTTACTCCTTGATACAGAATGTTGAGTACGGAACCCTCCTCATAGATGCCCACTTTCAGCCCGGCTTCCATGTTGAAGGGGATGTTGCCAATCAGCATACCGAAACCTATCGGAATCAGCAGCATCGGCTCAAATTCCTTGGCTACGGCCAAGTAGATGAAAAGCAACCCTATCAGAATCATCGCCAAGTGTCCTGCCGTAGCATTGGCAAAACCCGTGTACGTCCAGAAATCGGCAAGGTTGTTTCCTAAGAATGTGATAAATTCTCCCATATTATTCAATGATTATGAGGTCAGTACCTTCGAGAACGGAGTCTCCTTTGTTTACGTTGATGGCTGTAACCTTGCCTTCTCTGTCGGCATTGATACTGTTTTCCATCTTCATGGCTTCCAGGATGATGACTACCTGGCCTTTCTTCACCGTGTCGCCCACGTTCACCTTGATGTCGAGGATGACACCCGGCAGCGGTGATTTCACGCCCGACTTGCCACCTGCGGCAGCGGGTCTTGATACGGCAGGTGCGGCAACCGGAGCTGATGCCGGTTTCACTACCGGACGCACTACCGGTTTGGCAGGCTCTTTCGGGGCTTTCTCCATTTCCACTTTGTAGGAGGTACCGTTCACTTCTACGTGGGCGATGTTGTCTTCAATGTCTCCAATGGCAACTTTATATACATTGCCGTTGATTTTATACTTATATTCTTTCATTGTTCTGCTTTTTTTTAGGGTGACTTTACTTTCTGTGAGGGGTTTCACGCAACGTGTAAATCTTTGAACTCCATGGTGAGTAGCTGCGTTTCACGCGCGTAATGGTAAGCACGGTGTCTTCCACGTCGTGCACATCGCTTTGGAACTCGTGCATGGCCATGGCGATGGCGGCGAACACTTCGCCCGGGGCTTGTCCCAGTTGTTTCTCTTTGGCTTCTTGCTTGTCTGTGATGCCCTTTGCCTTCATGGCATTGCGCTTGCTCAGGTTTATGGAAAGTCTGCCTACAATATAGAAAGCGATGAACAGGAGCAACAGGCCGCTGAACACAACGCTCATGGCAGATATCGCCATACCTACGCCCGCACTGTCATGCTCTGCAAACTTCTCCATCTTGGCATTGCTGTCGATGGTCTTGTTGTTGGTGCTGGGAGTGACGTATTGGTCGTTGTTTCCGCTTTTCACTTCCCACTGGGCGGCTGCGTCGCTGACACGGGCATACGACTGGTTGGCTTGCAAAGTGCCGGCCGGAATCGTTATCTGGTCGAGCAGTTTCTTGCCTGAGTCATACAGACCAATCCAGTTGGCATTGCGGGTGTCCAGCTTGAAGTTTGTGTGGAATGTGCCGCGTCTGGGTTCTCCATCCGTCCAGAACAAGGCGTGCTGGCGCGGCTTTACCACTGTCAGTACATCGCCCTTGGGGATAAAATAACTGGCGGTATCACCCGGCTGGCTGCTGAATTTCAGATAACAGCCTGCAAGGTCGGCACTGCCGTATGATTTGTTGAATATCTCAATCCATGCGCTGTGCACGCCGTAATCGTCCTGAAAGTTGCTTTCGTTGATGACAAGCACTTCATTCAGCAACAGCTTGGAGTTCGACTTTTTCTCTCCGCAAGAAGAGCAGACCCCCAGCACCAGCAGCAATGAAAGGAATATTCCGGTATGTATTTTCTTCATAAACTGTGAGTTTTATTTATTGATACTCGATTCTCAATTCTCCATTTACAGAGGAATATTGCCATGCTTCTTGGCAGGGTTGGTCAATTTCTTGGTTTGCAGCTGCTGCAGGGCGCGGATGATGCGGAAACGTGTGTTGCGCGGTTCGATGACATCGTCGATATAGCCGTACTTGGCTGCATTGTAAGGATTGGCGAACAGTTTGGTGTATTCCGCTTCTTTCTCGGCGAGGAACTGAGCCGGGTTTTCATGCTCTTTGGCTTCGCGTGCGTACAGCACTTCTACCGCACCGGCACCACCCATTACGGCGATTTCGGCCGTGGGCCATGCATAGTTCATGTCGCCTCGGAGTTGCTTGCAGCTCATCACGATGTGCGAACCGCCGTAGGACTTACGCAACGTGATGGTGACCTTAGGAACAGTGGCCTCGCCGTATGCGTACAGCAGCTTGGCACCGTGCAGGATGACGCCGTTGTACTCCTGGCCTGTTCCGGGAAGGAAGCCCGGCACGTCTACCAAGGATACGATAGGAATGTTGAAGGCGTCGCAGAAACGGACGAAGCGTGCGCCCTTGCGCGATGCGTTGCTGTCGAGCACGCCTGCCAGGTACTTGGGCTGGTTGGCCACGATGCCCACCGACTGTCCGTTGAAGCGGGCGAAGCCGATGATGATATTCTTGGAATAATCTTTCTGGATTTCGAGGAACTCGCCGTTGTCGACGATGGCACTGATGACTTCGTACATATCGTAAGGCTTGTTCGGATTGTCGGGGATGATGTCGTTCAACGAATCTTCCAAGCGGTCGATGGGGTCTGTGCAATCCACGTAAGGAGCCTCTTCCAGGTTGTTTTGCGGAATGTAGCTCAGGAGCTTGCGGATGAGTGCGAGACCTTCTTCCTCGGTCTGTGCCGTGAAGTGTGTCACGCCCGACTTGGTGGAGTGCACGCTTGCGCCACCCAGGTTCTCCTGTGTGACATCTTCGCCTGTCACGGTCTTCACAACCTTCGGGCCTGTAAGGAACATATAGGAAGTTCCTTCCATCATCAGCGTGAAGTCAGTCAGGGCGGGAGAGTATACGGCACCTCCGGCACAGGGACCGAATATGCCTGAAATCTGCGGGATGACGCCGGAAGCGAGGATGTTGCGCTGGAATATTTCTGCAAAGCCGGCCAAGGCGTTGATACCCTCCTGGATACGTGCGCCGCCCGAGTCGTTGATACCGATGCAGGGAGCGCCCATCTTCATGGCTTGGTCCATGATCTTGCAGATTTTCAGCGACATGGTTTCGGACAACGAGCCTGCCGAAACGGTGAAGTCTTGTGCGAAGACGTACACCAGGCGGCCGTCAATCGTGCCGCATCCGGTCACCACGCCGTCGCCGGGATAGTGCTTCTTTTCCATACCGAAGTTCGTACATCTGTGCTCGACAAACATATCCATTTCTTCGAAACTGCCTTCGTCGAGTAACATTGCTATACGCTCGCGGGCTGTATATTTACCTTTCTCATGTTGCTTTGCAATCGCTTTTTCACCACCGCCAAGGCGCGCAGCCGCACGACGGTCAATAAGCTCTTTGATTTTCTCAAGTTGATTACTCATAATTGTTTATTTATGATTTATGATTTTCAGAATTATCTTGGGAGGAGTTTCTCATTCTCCTTTCTCACAAAGTTCCGTCAGCACGCCAAGCGTTGATTTCGGGTGCAGGAATGCGATGTTCAGGCCTTCCGCGCCTTTGCGGGGAGCTTTGTCAATCAGACGGACACCTTGTCCTTCCACTTCGGCGAGGGCGTTGGCCACCCCGTCTTCCACAGCAAATGCTAAATGGTGCATACCGCCGTTTCCGTTGTTCTTCTCGATGAATTTGGCAATGGTGCTTTCCGGGGAAGTCGGCTCCAGCAGTTCGATTTTCACGTCACCTACTTTCAAGAAAGCGGTTCTTACCTTTTGGTCTTCTACGGTTTCAATGTTGTAGCATTTCAAGCCTAAAACATTTTCGTAGTACGGAAGGGCTTCTTCGATGCTTTTTACGGCAATACCCAAATGTTCAATGTGTGAAATCTTCATAACAGTTTTTATTAATGTTAGTATTTCAATCCCTAATTTTCAGCAAAAGTAATACAAAGAAAGATATTTCCGCTCGAATAGAGAAATTTTTCGCCAATTAATTGCGTCCGACGTGCTCCTTTTTAAATAATTCCATCGTGATGGGCTTCGGTTGTCATTCTTCTCAAAAATGCATTTTGACACTTTGTATTTTTAAGCCGCCGAGAATCGCGTATTTCTCGTCCGGTGGAGCTTGCGCGGGAAATACGGCAATGAAAAACTGTATCTTGCTTACAGACAGCGCGATGCATGAAACCGGGTAGCCCTGAAAAGTGGAAATCCGTGCCTATCCGCTACAAGAATGTCTTTCCAAAGGCGGGAAAATGGGCGGACGGGCGAGGGATATTAACTCCTGTCGCGAGGGAGATATAGATGCCTTGCGAGGGAACTTAATGCGCCTTGCGAGGGAAGTCAATCCCCCTCGCGAGCCATCTATATCTCCCTCGTTCGGGAAATGCGTAAGGAATGGATATTATGCAATGATGGCGTATGCCTATGCAATATCCGCTCCGCTTTCCGCTTTTTTATGAAACAGGTGTGTCAGCAAAACGGGCGTTGTGCTGTCTTTTTGTGTTTATTCGGCTGAAATGGGTTTCGGAATTTTTTTTTATTGTATCTTTGTCCGTTGGAAATACAATCAGACAAATAGTATGTCACATTTAGCCCCTTTGATTGCCGATTTGGCCTTGATACTGATTTGCGCCGGAGTAATGACGCTGTTGTTTAAGAAACTGAAGCAGCCGCTGGTCTTGGGATATGTCGTGGCTGGTTTCCTGGCCAGTCCCCACATGGCCTACACGCCTTCGGTGATGGATACGGCGAATATACAGACGTGGGCGGACATCGGCGTCATCTTCCTGCTGTTTGCCTTGGGGCTTGAGTTCAGCTTCAAGAAGATTGTGAAGGTGGGAGGGGCGGCCATTATCGCTGCCTGTACGATTATCTTTTGCATGATACTGCTGGGCATCACGGTCGGGACGGCCTTCGGGTGGAAGCGGATGGACTGCATCTTCCTGGGCGGTATGATTGCCATGTCTTCCACTACCATTATATATAAGGCGTTTGACGATTTGGGTATGCGCAAGAAGCAGTTCACGGGGCTGGTGCTCAGTGTCCTGATTCTGGAAGACATCCTTGCCATTGTCCTGATGGTCATGCTGTCCACCATGGCGGTCAGCCATAATTTCGAGGGCACGGAGATGCTGGGCAGCATAGCGAAACTGCTCTTCTTCCTCATCCTGTGGTTTGTGGTCGGCATCTACCTGATTCCGATTCTGCTGAAGAAGTGCCGCGGGCTGATGAGCGAGGAGACCTTGCTGATAGTGTCGCTCGGGCTTTGCTTCGGCATGGTGGTGATGGCGGCGCATACCGGATTCTCGGCGGCGTTCGGCGCCTTTATCATGGGGTCCATACTTGCCGAGACGGTCGAGGCGGAGAGCATCGAACGGCTGGTGAAGCCGGTGAAAGACTTGTTCGGCGCTATCTTCTTTGTATCCGTAGGCATGATGGTCGACCCTTCGATGATAGTGGAGTATGTCGGGCCTATTGTCGCCATCACGTTGGCGGTGATTGTCGGGCAATCCTTGTTCGGCACGTTGGGGGTACTGCTGGCGGGACAGCCGCTGAAGACGGCTATGCAATGCGGCTTCAGCCTGACACAGATTGGCGAGTTCGCCTTCATCATCGCTTCCTTGGGAGTATCCTTGCACGTGACGAGCCATTTCCTGTATCCTATCGTGGTGGCGGTGTCGGTCATCACCACTTTTCTTACTCCCTATATGATTCGCCTTGCCGGACCGGCTTCCGATTTTGTCGATACGCATTTGCCCGAGAGGTGGCAGAAGTTCCTGTTGCGCTATGCTTCCGGTTCGCAGACGGTGAACCATGAAAGTTTGTGGAAGAAGCTGATAGTCGCCTTGTTGCGCATCACGGTGGTCTATTCCATTGTCAGCGTGGCGGTGATAGCTGTCGCGTTCCGGTTTCTCGTGCCTTTCTTCAAGGAGAACCTGCCGGACGTTTGGGGGGCTTTGTTGTCCGCTTTGGTCATTATTCTGTTCATAGCTCCCTTCCTGCGTGCCATCATGATTAAGAAGAACCATTCGGAGGAGTTTGTCACATTGTGGCGCGACAGCCGGGGAAACCGTGCTCCGTTGGTGGCTACTATTGTGCTGCGGATTCTGTTGGCGGTCTCTTTTGTGATGTTTGTCATCGCCGGGCTGTTCAAGCTGTCGGTCGGACTTGTCTTCGGGGTGGCGGTGCTGCTGGTCACCGTGATGATACTTTCCCGGCAGCTGAAGCGGCAGTCTATCATGATTGAGCGTACTTTCTTCCAGAACCTGCGCTCGCGCGACAGGCGTGCCGAATATCTGGGCGAGAAGAAGCCGGAATATGCCGGCCGTTTGCTTTCCCGCGATATGCATCTGACGGACTATGAGATACCCGGCGAGTCGGTGTGGGCAGGCAAGACGTTGGCGGAACTGAACTTCGGCAAGCGCTATGGGGTGCACGTCGTCTCCATTCTCCGTGGGCGGAGGCGGATAAACATCCCCGGGGCTTCGGTACGCCTTTTCCCTTTGGATAAGATACAGGTCATCGCTACCGATGAAGAGCTGGGTGTGTTCGGTGAGGAGATGAACCGGCTTTCGGCGGTGGCTGCGGATGTGATAGAGAAGAGTGAGATGATATTGCGCCAGCTGCGTGTCGACGCCAGTTCTCCTTTCTTGGGCAAGACCTTGAAAGATGCGGGCATACGCGAGAAGTACCATTGTCTGATTGTCGGTGTGGAGCGGGGAGAGGAGGCGTTGCGTGCTCCCGATGCGCACGAACCTTTCGCGGAAGGAGATGTGCTGTGGATTGTCGGCGAAAATGTGGATGTGTACAAATTGGTCGGCGAAAATGACGAGAATATTTACTTGTAATAATGGGAGAACAATTATCTTTGTCTCCGAAACATAAACATAAACAAAGAAAGGAACAGTATGAAAAGCGACCCGAAAGAATGTCTGTATTGTCAGAATAACGAGACGCTGCACAACCTGATGATTGAGATTGCGCAGCTTAGTGTATCACGTGTGTTTCTCTTCAAGGAGCAAACTTACCGCGGACGTTGCCTTGTGGCATACAAGGACCATGTGAACGATTTGAACGAACTGAGTGATAAGGAACGCAATGCCTTTATGGCGGATGTCACTCGTGTGACCCGTGCCATGCAGAAGGCTTTTAATCCGGAGAAGATAAACTACGGCGCATACTCCGACAAGTTGTCTCATCTCCACTTCCACCTGGCACCGAAATATGTGGACGGTCCCGATTACGGCGGCACCTTCCAAATGAATCCGGGAAAAGTGTATCTGACGGATGCCGAATATCAGGAGCTGATTGAGGCGGTGAAGAAAGCACTTTAAATTAGGTATTAAGTATTAGGTATTAGGTATTAAGTATTAGGTATTAAGTATTAAGTATTAGGGATTAAGTATTAGGGCAGGCGTATGAAGTATAAGCGAAATTACAGTGTAGCAATTTATTCCTTATACTTTACACCTAATACTTAATACCTAATACTTAATACCTAATACTTAATTTACAGTTTTCCCAGAATCTTGTCCATAACCCAGTTTGTCAGTGTGGCGCTTTCGCCGTCACAGCTGCAGACGGATTTTCCGAGCAGATGGTCTACAACGGCTTGGATAAGCGGTTGTTGGACGTAAATCGGGTTTTCAACCGGGATTTCTTCTCTTCCCCGTTCGGTATGCAGGGCAATGGGGTCGTAGGTGAATACGGAGAAACAAATCATTCCTCTGTCTCCGATGATTTCGATGCGGTCTTCGCGCGCTGACTCATGGGCGACGAAGCACCACGAACCACTGCCTACCAGCCCGCTGTCGAACTGAAAGCAGGCGCTGAGTGTGTCTTCGGCAGGATATAGCCCGCCACGGTTGCTCTTGTATCCGTTGGCTTTGAGGATATAGCCGAACATATCTTGCAGGATGTCTATCTGATGCGGGGCTAAATCGTAGAAATAGCCGCCGCCGGCGATGTCGGGCTGCACGCGCCATGGCAGGTTCTCCTTATTGTAGTCCAGGTCGCGGGGGGGCTGGGCGAAACGGATTTGTATATTGATGACGTTTCCGATGGCGCCTTCCTCCACCAAGGATTTCACTTTCTGGAAGTACGGGAGATAGCGGCGGTAGTAGGCAACGAAGCAGGGCACGCCGGTCTCTTCGGAGATACGGTTGATGCGGCAGCACTCTTCGTAAGTCACTGCCATCGGCTTTTCTATGTATACGGGCTTCCCGGCTTTCATGGACATGATGGCATACGTGGCGTGGGAAGAGGGCGGGGTGGCGATGTACACGGCATTCACCTCCTCGTCATTAATCAGCTCCTGGGCATCGTTGTACCACTTGGCGATGCCTCTTTCTTTGGCGTATGCTTTGGCTTTCGAAATGTCACGGCTCATTACAGCCACAACCTCGGAGTGTTCAATCTTCTGAAACGCCGGTCCGCTTTTGTATTTGGTCACTTCGCCGCAACCGATAAAGCCCCATTTTATTATATTTTCGCTCATAGTCGTAATATTATTCTTCGTCGTCGAAGTCGAAATCAAAGTCAAAGTCATCCATAAATTCCGGCGTGGTGAAGTCTTCCAGTTCACGGCGGTCTTTTTTGGTAGGTCGTCCTGTTCCCTTGGCACGATTGACGAAACCGCTTATCTTGCTCATCTCCAGCAGTTCATACTGGTCGGGAGTCGTTACGTTTTCCATCATTTCGGGCACAAGCTTGGCGCCGATGCGCTTTTCGATGGTTTGCAACACCTTGAAGGAGTAGGTCACCGGCGGCTTGCGCACCTGTATTACGTCTCCCGGTTTTACCGTCCGGGCGGCTTTGGCTTGTGCTCCGTTGATGCTGATGCGCCCTTTCTTGCAGGCTTCGGCGGCAATGGTGCGTGTCTTGAATATACGTACCGCCCACATCCATTTGTCTATTCTTGCTTCGCTCATTTCTTGTTAAACTGATTCATCGTGATGTTGATGCCGGCAAGGCAGAAGCTCTTGACGATTTCACCGGCTGTTTGCAGGCGTTCTTCCATCGTTTTCCAGTCTTCGTCGGTGAAGTGCCCCAGTACGAAATCCACCTGTCCGCCACGGGGAAAGTCGTTGCCGATGCCGAAACGCAGGCGGGCATAGTTCTGGGTTCCTAAGGTTGCCGCGATATGTTTCAGACCGTTGTGTCCGGCATCGCTCCCTTTTCCTTTCAGGCGCAGGGTGCCGAAAGGCAGCGCCAGGTCGTCCACCACTATCAGTACGTTTTCCAACGGGATGTTTTCTTTCTGCATCCAGTAGCGTACGGCGTTCCCGCTCAGATTCATATAGGTGGACGGTTTCAGCAATACCAGTTGCCTTCCTTTGACGGAAATCGTGGTCGTGAATCCGTAGCGTCTGTCGTCGAAGGTTGCTCCAGCGGTTTTTGCCAAGGCGTCTACCACCATGAAGCCAATGTTGTGGCGCGTTTCGTGGTATTCGGGGCCGATGTTCCCCAAACCGACAATCAGATATTTCATTTGAATGTTTTTTTAGGTTCTTAAAAAGAAGAACGCGGATTATCGCAGCTGTCCGCGGATATGAAATCTGCGTCGTCTGCGTTAATCCGCGTTCCGGAATATCTTGTCTCTTATTCTAAGAAAGCACTGATTAGCTGTTTGCAGCAGCTGCGGCAGCACCTCTTGCGGCACGAGTCAGCTTAACGGCGCATACAACGGCTTCTTTGGCGTTCAACAGTTCCAAACCTTCGTAATTCAGCTCGCCTACTTTCACAGTCTTGCCCAATCCCAGGTGAGATACGTTGACAATCAGTCTTTCAGGAATGATGTTGTACAAAGCTTTCACTTTCAGTTTACGCATCTGCAGCGTCAGCTTACCACCGGCCTTCACACCTTCTGCCAAACCTTCCATTTGTACGGGAACTTCCATAACGATGGGTTTAGCTTCGTCAATCTGATAGAAGTCAACGTGCAGGATAGTGTCTTTTACCGGGTGGAACTGGATGTCTTTCAGGATGGCGTTTACTTTCTTGCCGTCGATGTCCAAGTCTACCACGTAGATGTGCGGAGTGTAAACCAAGTTGCGCAGACCTTCTGCCGGTACGGTGAAATGGATGTTTTCACCTGCTCCGTAGAGTACGCAAGGCACACCGTTGTTTTTACGAATAGCTTTCAAAGCTCTTGCTTGTTCCGAAGAACGTTCTGCAATAGTTCTTGCAGTTCCTTTTACTTCAATTGATTTCATTTCTTAATTTTCTTTTTGTGTTACTCTAAATTAAGTAGATTATTGCTTAATTCACCATCACACGGTGTGGCTCGCCACACGATGCTGCAAAAAAGCGGTGCAAAAGTACAGCTTCTTTTTGAATTATCAAAAGGTTGCCCTTTAAAAATCAATGTCTATATTGATTTCTCCATCAAGCGATGACTCTTTTTCTTCTTGTGCAGCTGCCGGTTGTCCGTTGTCGGGGCACCCTTCGTTGTCGTCAGGACGCGTGTCGCACCCTTGTTGCCCTTCAATGAATCCGATGGCTTGTTGCAGGCCGTTCATGAACTTTTCAAAATCTTCTTTGTACAAAAAGATTTTGTGTTTCTCGAAGCTTATTTGCGAGTCGTCTCCCTCGCCCATGACTATTTTCTTGCTTTCAGTGATAGCCAGGAACATTTCGTCCTTTCTGTTTTTCTTAACATCCAAATAGTAAATGCGCTTGCCTGCCTTGACTGACTGGGAGAATACTATCTCCTTGTCGTTCATGTCCGCAGCATTTTTCTTCTTAAAGTCTTCCATAATAATATAGGTGTTATCTCTTTTAAACCCGTAGTTCGTAATCCGTAACTCGTAGCTCATAAAAACGGGTTCAAAAATGACGATTTTTTTTAAACTGTCAAAAGAAAAAGCGCGGATAATGATTATCTGCATTAAAAAATGTGATTTATTTATGTAAACTCATTAAAAATATCTACTTTTGCCCCTCGTTAAAACATCAGTATTTACTAACAGTTATGATAAACAGAGTTCTTATTCGTCTTAAGATTATACAGATTGTATACGCTTATTATCAGAATGGCAGCAAGAATTTGGATGCCGCAGAGAAAGAGTTATTTTTCAGTCTTTCCAAGGCATACGACCTCTACAACTACCTGCTTATGTTGATGATAGCTTTGACGAACTACGCACAAAAGCGCATTGATGCGGCAAAAGCAAAGTTGGCCCCCACGGCCGAAGAGTTGTATCCGAACATGAAGTTCGTGGAAAACAAATTTATTTCCCAGTTAGAGGTGAACAAGCAGCTGGCGGATTTCATCGCCAACCAGAAACGTACCTGGGCGAATGATGAGGATTTCGTCAAGGCACTGTTCGAGAAGATTGCGGCTTCCGACATCTATAAGGAGTATATGGCTTCTCCCGGGAGTACTTACGAGGAGGACCGCGAATTGTGGAGAAAGCTTTATAAGACATTTGTCTTCAATAACGAGGAGCTTGACGTGTTGCTTGAAGACCAGAGTCTTTACTGGAACGACGACAAGGAGATTGTCGATACGTTCGTACTGAAGACTATCAAGCGTTTCGACGAGAAAAACGGTGCCGCCCAGGCCTTGTTGCCCGAATTTAAGGACGATGAAGACCAGGAGTTTGCCCGCCGTCTGTTCCGTCGCGCCATTCTGAACTGCGACTACTACCGCCATCTCATCAGCGAGAACACGCGCAACTGGGATTTGGACCGTGTGGCTTTCATGGATGTGGTCATCATGCAGTGCGCGTTGGCCGAAATCCTGAGCTTCCCGAACATTCCTGTCAGTGTTTCGTTAAATGAATATGTAGACATTGCCAAAGTGTACAGTACAGCCAAGAGCGGAAGCTTTGTCAATGGAACATTGGACGGGATAGTTAAGGAATTGAAAAAAGAAGGAAAGCTGACGAAGAACTGATGCTTTTAATTGGATTAATCAACACTAAAAATAGAATAGTATGAATTTAATGACTTTATTTTTTCTGGAAGCGACTGCGCCTGCTACTGTTCCTGCTGGACCTCCTACCACAGGCCCGGACGGAAGTATGATGTGGATGATGCTGATAGCCATGTTCGCTATCATGTATTTCTTCATGATTCGTCCGCAGAACAAGAAGCAGAAAGAAATCGCGAACTTCCGCAAGTCGCTTCAAGTAAACCAGAAGGTGATTACCGCCGGTGGCATCCACGGTATTGTCAAGGAGATTAACGACAGTGATGTAGTGCTCGAAATAGCCTCCAACGTTAAGATTCGTATCGACAAGAATTCCATTTTCGCCGCAGCTGCCGACGCCAACAGCAGCCAGGCTTCTAAATAAGCAGCTTTGAGCCTATGTTCAGCCGTAGGAACATAAGACGCTTTTATTTGGATATGAACCGGAAGACAAAGGACTTCCTGCTCAGCGACAAGAGCAGGGAGTTCTTTGTCTTTTTGTTTTTCTTCTTCGTGGCGAGTGGCTTTTGGCTGTTGCAGACGCTGAACAATGACTATGAGGCCGAGTTTTCCATACCGGTTCGCCTGCGCGGTGTGCCCAACAATGTGGTAATCACCTCGGAACCGGTCTCTGAACTCCGCGTCAAGGTGAAGGACAAGGGGACGGTTCTGCTCAATTATATGCTTGGGAAGAGTTTCTATCCGCTTACGCTTGACTTTTCCGACTATAAGGGTGTTGGCAATCATGTCCGCATTTATGCCTCTCAGATGGAAAAGAAGATATTGCCCCAGTTGAATGTGTCCACCCGCCTGCTTGCCATGAAGCCGGACACGTTGGAGTACATCTATGCGACGGGCGAGTCCAAGTTGGTGCCGGTCCGTTTGGCAGGGACGGTCAGTGCCGGACGGCAGTACTACCTGTCGGATACGATTTTCAGTCCGGATTCGGTGCTGGCATATGCACCGGGTGAGGTATTGGATACGATAACTGCCGCCTATACGCAACCGCTCAGGCTGGAGAACGTCTCCGACACCTTGCGGCAGCAGGTCGCTCTGCTCACGCAGCGTGGCGTGAAGTTCGTACCCGCCTCTATCGAAATGATGCTTCCCGTGGACATCTATACAGAGAAGACGGTGGAGGTGCCGTTGCGTGGCGTGAATTTTCCGGCCGATAAGGTGTTGCGTGCCTTCCCTTCGAAGGTGCAGGTCACTTTCCAGGTGGGGCTCAGCCGTTTCCGCCAAATCACTGCCGACGATTTCCATATTCATGTCTCCTACGAGGAACTGTTGCGTTTGGGTTCGGACAAGTATACCGTCAAACTGAAGAACGTTCCGGACGGGGTTAACCAGGTTCGTCTTCATCCGGAACAGGTCGATTTCCTGATAGAACAAGTATCATCTTCGTCTTATGGCCATTAAGATAGGTATCACCGGTGGTATCGGCAGTGGGAAAAGTGTTGTGTCCCGGCTGTTGGAAGTGATGGGGATTCCCGTCTACATTTCGGATGTGGAGACCAAGCGGTTGATGGTGTCGGACGATTGCATCCGTAGCGGGCTGATTGCCTTGCTGGGCGATGAGGTCTACATCGGTGGAGCGTTGAATAAGCCTTTGCTTGCTGCCTACCTGTTCGGTACGCCCGAGCACGCCCGTCAGGTCAATCGCATTGTCCATCCGTGTGTCAAGAAAGACTTCAGACGGTGGGTCGCGCAGCGTGCTGACTGCACGATGGTAGGCATCGAGTCGGCCATCTTGATAGAAGCCGGATTCGCGTGCGAGGTCGATGTAGTCGTCATGGTGTATGCCCCCGAAGAGGTACGGGTGAGACGTGCCATGGAGCGCGACTCCTCTCCGCGCGAGCTGATAGAGAAGCGCGTCCGCAGCCAGATGGACGATGAGGAGAAGCGCCGCCGGGCGGACTTTGTGATAGTGAACGATGGCGAAACACCGCTGATTCCGCAGGTGTTGGCACTCATTGTTTGGATTTTTGGTTAGCGTCCGTTCATTTATTTCCTGAAAATGATTCAAAAAAGACTGTATGTTTACAGCCTTTTCAAGTACTTTCTGTATCTTTGCCCACCGAAAAAATAACCATTAATTACAAAACGGAATATATTATGTTGAAGACTATCTTGTCTATCTCCGGTAAACCGGGGTTGTATAAACTTATTTCGCAGGGAAAGAATATGCTGATTGTGGAATCGCTCGCCGATAAGAAGCGTTGCCCTGCTTATGGCAACGAGAAGATTATCTCTTTGGGCGACATCGCCATGTATACGGATGCCGAAGAAGTGCCTTTGAAGGATGTGTTCCTCGCCATGAAGAAGAAGGAGAACGGTGCCGCCGTGACTTTGGATGCCAAGAAGGCTTCTGCCAAAGAACTCCAGGAATACCTGGCGGAGGTGCTGCCCAATTTCGACCGCGACCGCGTCTATGTGTCGGACATCAAGAAATTGATTTCTTGGTATAACCTCTTGGTGGCAAGTGGCATGACCGACTTTGAGGATGCCGTTGCTGAGGAAGCTGCTGCTGAAGAGACGGCTGCCGAATAAGTTTTTTACCACAGGATTACACAGATTCCCGCAGATTGACGGAGAGAGTGTCTTTAAAAACAGGCATTCATCGTTCGGAAAATCTGCGGGAATCTGTGTGTATATGCGGTAGGTCCCCTTTTGGGTCTAACAGTAGGTTTCTTCCATCCTTTCCAGCTCCCATCCTCGGAATTGCATCACGATGCAGTGCAGCTCGGTTCCTTGTACCATCTGTCGGACTTTGGCTCCTTCGGTATATTCTTTTATCTGCTACGCGGAAGTGTGTGGAATAATGTATTATAAAAGGAAGTTAACACCTTACGCTGTATGATGTTAACTTCCCGGGATATACTTAGTTAACTTCGTATTGCTTACTCGGTTAACTTCCTTCAACTAAGCTATTAACTTCCTGTAAACGGCTATTTAAGTACTTGTTCCTAAAGAACAGATAGCTGTTTTCAGTTTCTGAACTCCAGTCCGTCTTTTGTTGCATTTGCATCCACCGTAATCGGCTTGCTGCGGTCCACTTCCTGCGACAGCAGTTTCTTGGATAGGTCGTTCAGCAGGTAGTGCTGGATGGCACGCTTCACCGGACGGGCACCAAACTCCGGATCGTATCCCGCATCGGCAAGGAAGTTGACGGCGGCATCGGTCAGCACCAGTTCCACACCGTTTGCGGACAGCATCTGCTGTACGCTCTTGATTTGGAGCACGACAATCTGCTTGATTTCCTTCTCCGTCAGCGGCAGGAACATGATGGTCTCGTCGATACGGTTCAGGAACTCCGGCCGGATGCTCTTCTTCAACATATTCATCACCTCCTTTTTGGTCTCTTCCACGATGGAGTCCTTGTTGGAACTGTTCAGTTTCTCCAGTTGGCTTTGGATGTAACTGCTGCCCATGTTGGAGGTCATGATGATGAGGGTGTTCTTGAAGTTCACCGTACGTCCCTTGTTGTCCGTCAGCCGTCCGTCGTCGAGCACTTGCAACAGGATGTTGAATACGTCGGGATGGGCTTTCTCTATCTCGTCGAACAGCACGACGGAGTAGGGCTTGCGGCGGACGGCTTCCGTCAGCTGGCCGCCTTCATCGTAGCCGACGTATCCCGGAGGCGCTCCTACCAGGCGGGAGACGCTGTGCTTCTCCTGGTATTCGCTCATGTCGATACGCGTCATCATCGTCTCGTCGTCGAAGAGGAACTCGGCGAGCGCCTTGGCAAGCTCCGTCTTACCCACACCGGTGGTGCCGAGGAAGAGGAACGAGCCGATGGGGCGTTTCGGATCCTGCAATCCGGCGCGGCTGCGGCGCACGGCGTCGCTGACGGCTTCGATGGCTTCGTCCTGACCTATCACGCGCTGATGCAGCTCGTCTTCCAGGTGCAGCAGCTTCTCCTTCTCGCTTTGCAGCATCTTGCTCACGGGGATGCCTGTCCAGCGGGATACTACGTCGGCGATGTCTTCGGCATCCACTTCTTCCTTAATCATCGCCTTGTCGCCCTGCATCGCGTGCAGTTTCTGCTGGGTCTCTTCAATCTCCTTGTTCAGCGCCTGCAACTTGCCGTAGCGTATTTCTGCCACCTTGCCGTAGTCGCCTTCGCGTTCCGCCTTGTCGGCTTCGAATTTCAGGTTCTCGATTTCGACCTTGTTCTGCTGGATGCGGTTGACCAGCGTCTTTTCGCTCTGCCACTTTGCCTTGTACGACTTCTCCTGCTCTTTCAGTTCGGCAAGCTCCTTACCGATTTGTTCCAGTTTGGGGCGGTCGTCTTCGCGCTTGATGGCTTCGCGTTCAATCTCCAGCTGCTTGATTTTGCGTGAGATCTCGTCCAGCTCTTCCGGCACGGAGTCCACTTCCATACGCAGTTTGGCGGCGGCTTCGTCCATCAGGTCGATGGCCTTGTCGGGCAGGAAGCGGTCGGTGATATAGCGGTTGCTCAGCTCGACGGCGGCGATGATGGCATCGTCTTTGATGCGGACGTGGTGGTGATTCTCGTACCGCTCCTTCAATCCACGCAGGATGGAGATGGTGCTCAACGTATCGGGTTCGTTCACCATGACGATTTGGAAACGGCGTTCCAACGCCTTGTCCTTCTCGAAGTACTTCTGGTACTCGTCGAGGGTGGTGGCGCCGATGCTACGCAGTTCGCCGCGTGCCAGGGCGGGCTTCAGGATGTTGGCGGCATCCATGGCTCCTTCGCTCTTGCCGGCGCCCACCAGCGTGTGTATCTCGTCGATGAAGAGGATGATGTTGCCTTCGGACTTCTTCACTTCGTTGACGACTGCCTTCAGACGCTCCTCAAATTCACCTTTGTACTTGGCACCTGCCACCAGCGCACCCATGTCGAGCGAGTAGACCTGCTTGTTCTTCAGGTTTTCGGGCACGTCGCCGCGCAGGATACGATGGGCGAGGCCTTCGACGATGGCGGTTTTGCCCGTACCCGGTTCGCCTATCAGTATCGGGTTGTTCTTGGTGCGGCGGCTCAATATCTGCAATACCCGGCGGATTTCTTCGTCACGTCCGATGACGGGATCCAGCTTGCCGCTCCGTGCCGCTTCGTTCAGGTTGATGGCGTACTTCTCCAGCGACTGGTAGGTGTCTTCGCTCGACTGCGAGGTCACCTTTTCGCCTTTCCGCAGTTCGTTGATGGCGCTGCGCAACTCTTTTTCCGTCATTCCGGCGTCCTTCAGGATGGTGGCGGCGGTGCTCTTCACGTTCAGCAACGCCAGCAGCATCGGTTCCAGGGAGACGAACTCGTCGCCCATCTCTTTGGAGTATTGGGTGGCTTTCTGGAAGACTTCGTTCGTCTCGCGGCTCAGGTAGGGCTCTCCGCCCGAAATCTTCGGCAGGGAGTCGATTTGTTTGTCGAGCACGAGTGCGATTTGCTGCCCGTTCATGCCGAGCTTCTGGAAGATGAAGTTGGTGACGTTTTCACCCACCTTCATCACGCCCTGGAGCAGGTGTACGGGTTCGATGGCCTGTTGCCCTCGCGCTTGCGTCAGGTTCACCGCTTCTTGCACGGCTTCCTGTGCTTTGATGGTAAAGTTGTTGAAATTCATATCTTGTTCTCCTTTCTATTATTATCGGTGTCGTAACCGTTCGTCTACGAGTGCCGTAACCGTTCGTCTACGAGTGCCGTAGCTGGTCGTCTACGGGTGCCGTAGCAACTCGCGCCGAATTTATAACACCGCAGGGGGTGCAAAAGATTTGCCAGTGGCGAAAAAGAGACAAAATTTCAGTCGAATGAAAGAAACGGATGTCAAAATGGCACGCGTCCGCGCATCTTTCGGCAGTGGGAAGCGTACGGATAGCGGTTTCTTTTCATGGAGAATGCGATAAATGCCGGTGTAAAATGGTAGTATAATGTGAAAACCGCTATATTTGCAGACGGATAAAAATAATACCGGGCGGTTGTCCGGATTGACTTTGTAAATTTTTAATAGGATTATAGTATGGAGAATGATATAAAGTTTGCATCGAATGTGATATTGGTGGACGTTTCGTTCCTTAACGTGACGGCTTCCGAGATAAAATCTTTCGCCAGTAGGCAGTTGGGGCGTAAGTTGCCGGACGTGGATTTGCCTACCTGGCTCAGCTATCTGGCTCTTGATGCCGGTCTGCATGACGGCGACAACGAGATACAGGTGCTGCTGGTGCATGACGGGAAGACGTCTTCCTTGTCCTGCTGCCAGCCTTCGGATTTGGAGGAGCTGGACGGCATGGCTTGCCGCACGCCTTTGGGCGAGTTTACTTTTTCGTACGTCACAGCTGCCGGTATCACCTCTTCTGCCGACTTATTCCTCGACCTGATGGACTTGGCCTGGGATGCTGAAAATGTGGAGCTACTGGCGCTTGTGCCTTTTCACGGACAGTATGCCGATTGGGTGGAAGATGAACTGTGGCGGTTGAGCAGCAAGAAGATGCAGCGTGCGAGGAGAGCTTTCCGGACGGTCTATTTCACGGCATCGTCTCCGAAGAATCCCATCCCTTGCCGCCACATTTCGGTGTTCTATTCTTTGTCATACGCCTTGGGCATCCAGCCCGGAGAATTGTAACACCTCTTGCCGCCATGAGTGATTTTCGTTTAAAGGTGTTTCAGTCCGTCGCCAAGAACCTGAGTTTTACGAAAGCTTCGCAAGAGTTGTTTGTCAGCCAGCCTGCCATCACCAAGCATATACAGGAGTTGGAGACTGCTTATCAAACGCGTTTGTTCGACCGTCAGGGTAGCCGGATTTCATTGACGGAATCGGGCAAGTTGCTTTTGGAACATTGCGAACGGATTCTGGAAGATTATAAACGGTTGGAATACGAGATGCACTTGTTGCACAACGAGTATACGGGCGGTCTGAAACTGGGTGCCAGCACCACTGTTGCCCAGTATGTGTTGCCGCCTTTGCTTGCCAGTTTCATCGGTAAGTTTCCGCAGGTCAGCCTGTCGTTGCTGAACGGCAATTCGCGGGAGATAGAGGCGGCTCTACAGGAGCACCGCATCGATTTGGGCTTTGTCGAAGGGGTCTTCCGGTTGCCCAACATCAAATATACCACTTTTCTGGAAGATGAACTGGTGGCGGTGGTCCGCACGGGCAGCAAGCTGGCGGTAGGAGAGGAGATAACTCCCGAAGAACTGCTGCATCTGCCTTTGGTGCTTCGCGAAAGGGGGTCGGGGACGCTGGACGTTTTTGAGCGTGCCTTGCAGCAGCATAATATAAAGTTATCTTCTTTGCAGGTGTTGATGTACCTGGGCAGCACGGAAAGCATCAAGCTGTTCTTGGAACATACGGATTGTCTGGGCATCGTCTCCGTCCGTTCCATCACGCGCGAACTGTATTCAGGACAGCTGCGTGTGGTCGAAATAAAAGGAATGCCCATGTTGCGTGACTTCAGCTTCGCGCAGCCTCAGGGACGGGAAGGCGGTTTGGCGCAAGTATTCATGCAGTTTGCCATGCATCATAACAATAAGTTATAGTATATAAGTAGAAACGATTGGCACGATTGGGAAAAGAAGCCTACCTTTGCAGCCGGAAAAAGGGGAACGAGGTGTCCCTCAAGATTAATCACATAAAAATCAAAAGTATGGCTTCAACTCGAGCATTGGCGAAAGGTTTCACTATGCCTTTCTTGCAAAACAACAACAAAATCATTTACGTTTCACTTCTTGTCATTCTTTCCGTTTTTCTGTTCCTCGATTATATTCCGGGGATGCACGCCTATTCCGCATGGGTCACTCCTCCGGTAGCCCTGTTTCTTGGCTTGGCATTTGCCTTGCTGTGCGGGCAGGCGCATCCTAAGTTTAATAAGAAAGTGTCCAAATACCTGTTGCAGTATTCCGTGGTGGGGTTGGGCTTTGGCATGAACCTGCAGGCTTCGCTTGCTTCCGGCAAAGAAGGGATGGAGTTTACGATTATCTCCGTAGTGGGCACGTTGCTTATCGGTTGGCTGATTGGCCGCAAGTTCCTGAAAGTCGACCGCGACACTTCCTATCTGATCAGTTCCGGTACGGCTATCTGCGGCGGAAGCGCTATTGCTGCGGTAGGTCCTGTGCTGAAAGCGAAAGACAGCGAGATGTCTGTGGCGCTGGGCACCATCTTTATTCTGAATGCCATCGCGTTGTTCATCTTTCCGGCGATAGGTCATGCCTTGGATATGAGCCAGCACGAGTTTGGTACGTGGGCCGCCATTGCCATCCACGACACCAGCTCGGTGGTTGGTGCGGGAGCTGCCTACGGCGAAGAGGCGCTGCGGGTTGCTACCACTATCAAACTGACCCGTGCCCTTTGGATTATTCCATTGGCAATAGCCACTTCGTTTATCTTTAAAAGCAAAGGACAGAAAATCAGCATTCCTTGGTTCATTTTCTTCTTCGTCTTGGCGATGATTGTCAATACCTATGTGCTGGGGCTTTCCGAGACGGGTGCTTTGATTGGCAAGGAAATCAACGGCATTGCCCGGAAGACATTGACCATCACCCTGTTCTTTATCGGCGCTTCCCTTTCGCGCGATGTGCTGAAGGCTGTAGGCATCAAGCCGCTTGTGCAGGGCGTTCTGCTTTGGGTGGTTATCAGTGTCAGCACGCTGGCCTATATCTATTGGTTTTGATATAAGGTTTTAAAGATTTTGGGCTGGAAGAGGGTATATTCCTTTTGTATCTCTTGAATCTCTTTCTTTGTAGCATATATCCAGACACACCTCGCCATTGCCGGGGTGTGTATTTTTTTTATGCGACCTGCCCAACGACGCCGAACTGAAGTCGATGGAACGTAAGCGATGAAGCCTTTCCGTTCCAGTTTTTCCTTTATGTTCAGTTCGGCGTGCGGGCCGGTCAGCACGATGTACCACGAGTGCGGTTCATCCAGATGACTGGCGATATATTGAAAAGTCATAGTTAGTCTGCTTTTGTTACTATAAAATTGAATGTGTGAAAAAATTGCGGCTGGGTTCCAATCCTTACCGGAAGCACGATGGCGATAGACGTTTTCCGCCCTTTTCCGATATGCTTTTTCTGATATATGTTGCCGATGCCGTTGCTTGCGATTAAACCGGATGCAGTGATGGTACGACTTGTCTCCCGATTGCTTTCGATGCTCTCCGTTGTCGCTTCGCCGGTTGTGGCGGGGTAGCGGCTGAGGCCCGAAGCTTTTCCGTTGATAATGAAACTTGCTTTTTCCCAGTTCAGCCATACCACCTCGTCGGTATTGTTCCTGATGATAATCTTCCATGCGTTGCAGTTCGGGATGAACTGATAACATACATCGTTTTCGATACATTCCAGTTTGCCTTGGCGGTTCTCGTGCGATTTGAATGAGATACGGCAACCCTTGTCGATGCATTGCGCCTGAGACAACGTGGGAAATAGAAATAGCAATAGAATCAGGAGATGGTGTTTCCGCTTATATTTCCGGTAGTCAAAGTAAGTCCATATCAGGATGGCTATTATGCAGACAGGAATTGCAATGAGGGTATATGCAGCCAATGTCATAGTATTATGTTTTTGTTTGTTTGTATGAATTTTGGGCAAAAGTATCATAATTTAATTGATAAAACAAATGATTTGTGAATTAAATCGGAAGATTAATCAGATGAATTATTGCTTAAGTGATTTAGGGCGTGGTCAATTAATTCGTATCTTCGGTAGAAATGGAAAAAAGTAATATATATATTGGCGAGGTTATCAGAGAAGTTATGTCTGATAATCAGGTTACTAAGGCTGAACTTGCAAGGAGATTGGGTGTCAGGCCTCAAAGTGTCGATTATATGCTGACACGGAAAAGTATCGATACCGATACGTTGTACAATGTCTCGCAGGCGTTGAATTATGATTTTGCCATGCTCTACTCCTTGCATAAGAAACAGACAAATTGTGATAAAGACAAACCTGTATGCAATGTTGCCACTGCCAAAATATTGGTGGAGTTGGAATTGGAGCCGGAAGATTTGGCGAGATTGAATCTGAAAAGAAGAATCTCGGATATGTTGAAGTGATATGCACCGGCCGGCTGATTGGCGCACGCTTCCCTGCCGTCAGTCTTGGTGCAGGACTTTGAGGGTTTCAAGGGAGACGACCCTGTATTCTTTTCGTATTTCTTTGATTTCTTCGTCCGTAGCATAGACCCATACACATCTCGCCATTGCCGGGGTGTGTATTTCTTTTATATGACCCGCCCAGCATCGCCGAACCGGAACCAATGGAAGGTAAGCGATGAAGCCTTTCCGTTCCAGTTTTTCCTTTGTATCCAGTTCGGCGTGCGGACCGGTCAGTATGATGTACCACGCGTGCGGTTCATCCAGGTGGTTAATGATATATTGGAAAGTCATAGTTAGTCGGCTGTTACAACAAAGTTGAACATATTGAAAAATAGTGGCTGTCCGTCCATCTTGATGGGTAATGTCAGGTTGACAGACATTTGCCCGTTTTTCTTCAGAAGCCGCTTATTGTAAATCTCGTAGACTTTATTTACCTTTATCAGGTTGGTAGCAGTGACACTTCGCGTTATTTCGGAGTTTCCTTTGATGAGTTCTGTGGAAGACGCATCGGCTGTAAGGGGGTACAAGCTGATGCCGGATGCTTTTCCGTTGACGATAAAGCTGGCTTTTTCCCAATTTACCACCGCATCCTTGTCCGTATTGTTCCTGATGCTTATCTTCCATACGTTCTTGGCCGGAGTGAAACGGTAAGTGATGCCGTTTTGTGTGCATTCCAGTTTCCCCGGCTGGTTCACGTGCGATGAAAACGAAATGTTGCAGTGCGTCTTATCCGTATACTGTGCATACGATAATGCCGGATAGAGAAGGAGTGCTGTGAGAATAAGATAACATTTCCGCTTATACTTCCGGCTGTCGAAGTATATCCATAGAATAATTGCCAATAGGCATACAGGGACTGCGATAAGGATGTGCGTCGTCGGCGTCATACTCTATACAATATCTATTCTTTTTGTTTTTGTTTGTTACACGGCAAAAGTATTATAAAATAATTGATAATACAATAAATTCAGCAAGGAAAAAACTCAAATGTATGATTTTAGCCTATTCCCGAACTTTTCTTCCTCTTTCATATGGCTGTTTCAGGTAATTTTGCCCCGTCAAAAACATGAAATAACCCAAAATAATAATTTTTATGAGAAACATGGACATTAGGCACCTGCTTCTATGGTGTATTGGTTGTTTGCTATTTCCATTGCATTCTTGTGATGATGTAGACGACCTGCAGGCTCGGGCCGATCTTCTGAAAGAACGTGTCGCTACGCTCGAAAAGGCGGTTGAGCAAATAAACGAATCGGTAAACGGTTTACAGTATTTATTGTCGGGTACGACGATCGTGGGCGTCACGGCCATTGACGACGGGTATGAGCTGGAACTGGCCGATGGGCAATCGTTCAGCGTTGTGACCGGTAAGAATGTAGACGGATTGCTTCCGTTAATCAAAATCAGTGATGAAGGCTATTGGACATATAGTGTGGACGGTACCAACTATACTCCTATGACTGACGGTAGCGGCAAGCCGCTGAGTGCCTATCCTATTAAAGAGGGTGGCGGCGCTATCGTGTCGCCCCGGATGCGGATTTCGGCAGATGGCTACTGGCAGGTGAGCTATGACGGCGGAGCGCACTACGAGTTCTTGATGAACGGCGGCAACAAAGTCTCGGCTTTGGCAGATATTAAACTGGGCGAGAGTTCCATCTTCGGCAATATCGTATATAATAAGGAAGAGTCGGAGATTACGTTTACGATGAAGGCGGACGGGCAGCAATATACGTTCTCCGTTGTCGATAATTTCTGGCTGAAGGTGATTGGTGCGGAAGGCGAACAGATTTTTCCCTTGTCCGAGACGCGCAAGTACGTGGTGGAGCAAAGCGAAGTGCAGGAAGCCACCATACAGGCACCCGAGGGTTGGAAAGTGGTGCTGACCGAAACCGAGCTTTCCATCACCTCTCCGGCGACGGCCGATGCGGAGAGACAGGAGAAGATTAACATCATTATCACTTCGCCCAAGAACTACGTCCGCGTGGTTGCCGTTCAAGCGAAACTTCTGACTAAGAAATATAGTGCGGGCACGAGCCAGGCATGGAAAGACTATGTCGGTCAGAGTACCGATAACGTCCTGCTCGATTTCTCCTTCGCGGGATATAAGCATGGCGAGGTGGCTCCTCCCGATGTGTCTACGTTGGGATATAAAGTCTACAATATCCTGTCTTATGGGGCTATCCCCAATGACGGGAAGTCCGACCGTGCGGCTTTCATCAAGCTGCTGGAAGCCATGGGGGCCAAGCGTGGACAGGATGCGGATGCTATCCGTTATCAGATGAACAACGCCAATGCCATTATCTATTTCCCCGAAGGTGAGTTTATCCTTCAGGGCGAGGGCGAAAACAATATGCCGATTCGCCTGACGATGAACAACCTGGTGATAAAAGGTGCGGGCTGCGACAAGACCACCATTAAGATGGACGCACAGAACGAACCGGCCAGACCGAATGAAATGTGGAGCGCTCCTGTGATGCTGGAACTGAAGCACAACAGCGGGTTGACGGAGCTGTCGGATGTCACGGCGGATGCGAAGAAAGGCTCTTTCGCTGTGGAAGTGGCGTCGGCAACGGGCATCAAGGCTGGTGACTGGGTCTGCCTGTGGTTGAAGAACAACGACCCGGAGCTGGTGGCGGCGGAACTTGCTCCCCATGCGGCAACGTCTGACATGACCAATATTACCGGAACAGGCGTGCAAGTCTGCGATTACCATCAGGTGAAGTCGGTCAGCGGCAACAAGGTCACTTTTGTAGAGCCCTTGATGCACGCGGTGGAAAAGAAGTGGGGCTGGAAAATAATGAAATATCCTCATTATGAGAATATCGGTGTGGAAGATCTGACTTTTGAAGGCAAGGCTAAGGATGATTTTGCCCATCATGCCAGTGCGGCAGACGATGGCGCGTATAAGATAATTGACTTCATCCGCCTGACCAACTCGTGGATGCGCAGGGTGAATTTCATCAGTGTCAGCGAGGCGGCTTCTATTGTCAATAGCGCCAATGTTTCGGTATACGATGTGCATATCGGCGGTCATCGCGGTCACTCGGCCATCCGCTCGCAAGCCTCTTCCCGTGTATTCATCGGCAAGGTGGTGGACGAAAGCGACGGCTATAAGGCGACCAACAGCAGCGGCGGCATCGATAAGAACCAGTTCATAAAAGGTGCCGGACAGTATCACGCCTGTGGCGTCTCCAAGCAGAGCATAGGTGCCGTTATCTGGAATGTGCAATGGGGCAAGGACGGCTGCTTCGAGTCGCACGCCACGCAACCCCGTGCCACGTTGATAGACTGCTGCAAGGGCGGGTTTATGCCCTGGCGCGAAGGCGGTGATAAAGACCAGTTGCCCAATCACCTGGACGACCTTATCATTTGGAACATGGATGCTACCGTGGTGGCATACGACGGAAAGTGGAACAATAAGTTTGTCTGGTGGGATGCCGAAAATACGTGGTGGAAGAACCTGCCGCCTGTCATTGTCGGTTTCCATGGCCAACCGATTACGTTCGACGAATCGGAAAACCAGATAAAATATCTGGAAAGTAACGGCTCGGCTGTTACGCCTTATTCTCTTTACGAAGCGCAGTTGCGTGAGCGTTTGGGCTACGTACCGGCTTGGTTGAATTCACTGAAATAATAACTTTAAAACTCGATACAATTATGAAAAAGATGTGGTATTATACATTGATATTATTGGCTTTATGTTTCACGGCTTGCCAGGATACGGACAAGCTGGAAGCGGACATCAACTCTTTGACCGACCGCGTGGCGGCATTGGAAAACAAGGTGGAAATGCTGAACGGAAATATTGAGGCGCTGAACCTGTTGTGTCAGGACGGCATGGTCATTTCCAACGTGGAGCATGATGCTGAAAAGGGAATTTACACACTTTCGCTTAGTGACGGCACAACGTTGAAGCTGGCGGAGAGGATAGATGGCTTTGCTTCCGTTCCGCTGATTACTATCAATGATGCCGGAAATTGGGCGGTGAGTTACGACAATGGAGCCAGCTTTGCGGAAATCATGAAGGAAGGCGCTCCGGTGGGTGCGATTGGCAAGGACGGCATCACTCCGAACTTCCGTGTAGGTGCGGGAGATTATTGGGAAATCTCATTGGATGGCGGCAACAGCTATGCACAGGTTTTGGATGAGAATGGCAGTCCGGTGAAGGCGGTGTACGACCCTACGGACAATCCGAACCAGCAGTTTACGGGGGTTGTCGAGAAAGACGGCTATCTGGAAATAACGCTTAGCGGCGGCAGCACTGTCGAAGTTCCCATCGTTCCCGATTTCTTCTGCTATTTTGACGAAGCCATCACGGGTGAACAGAAGATAAAGCCGGGTGAGACAAAGACATTCGATGTACATATCAATGGGGCTGAAAACACGGTTGTCACTGCTCCTATGGGGTGGACGGCGACATTGGCGGAAGCGGATGCCAGCACGCACATAGCTGTGCTGACAGTGGTTGCTCCGCAAGGAAAGGTGTCGACTCGTGCGGTGGCCGATAATACAAGAGATATTTCTATCCTTGCTTTTAAAGGAGGTTTTGCTACGCTTACTAAAATCCACGTGAACCCGATTGAGATAGAGATAGGGGGAGGAAGTGAACCGGAACCGTCTGGACCGATAACGGAGTTTAGTGTGCCGCTTACAACCACTACTACATTTACAAATATTGCAAAGTATGTAGAGTTAGATGCTTCAACTCACCTTTCAGGAGATACGGACTTTTGGTTCCAACGTCAGACGGCTGCCATCTCTACGGTTTCTATAGATGTGGCAGAGGTTGCCGTGAAAGTTGTTGTGGCTGCTGATAAGGGTACATGGAATAATTCTTCTTTAGGCTTTCATTGTACGGGAACTTTCGATAAATCTAAAAAGTATAAACTGACTCTTCAAGCAAAGTCTAATGTGGATGGTTCTATTGGCATTGGTATTAGAAATGCAGATGATACTCGAGGATTCCGTCTGATAAAGTCTGATGGAATTACAAACTGGGAAAGAAATGTGACTACTCCCAAAACTGCTTCTAATTGGACAGAAACATCTTTGATTTTTGATTTTGGATATGCTTCAACTGCTATGTCATCTACAGCGACTACTTATAACGCGAAAGAGGCTGAAACGACTGATGAAGATGTAAAGGGTGTGAATATCTATTTGTATAACAATCAGGCGAACTCAACGTTATATATCAAAGATGTAAAATTGGAAGAATATGTCCCTGCTGCGCAGTAAATCCCGAAAATATTCGTATCTTTACTCGCAACCAACCATTTATCTTATGAAACATATCCTACTATCCCTCGCTTTCCTCTGCGCGCTCCCTTTGAGCGCGCAGCAGGTCGTCGGCTTTGAGGACCAGGTTCCGGCGGGATTTACCTCGCCCGACAAGAAATCCTTGTCCTTGTCCAACCGTTATTATAAAGAAGGCAAAAAGAGTCTTGAATGGAACTTCCGTCCCGGTTCGGTGATGGACGTGGCGTTGGACGCCCCGTTGGCGCTGAACGACAAGACGGAGAAGACGCACGGCATCACGCTGTGGATTTACAATGAGAAGTCGCAGCCCGATTCACTGCGTTTCGAGTTCCTCAATGCCGAAGGCAAGGTGTCCTACTGGTTCACCTACCGGTTGCAGTCGCCCGGATGGCGCGCCTGCTGGATTGGCTTCAAGAGTATGCGTGGCGACAAGGCGGACAAGACAATCGCCGCCTACCGCGTGGTGGCGCCCGACCGAAAAGGCCGTGTGTTCTTCGACCGTTGGAAATTCCCCGAAAAGGCGATGAACCTGCGCACCACCCCCGATATGCAGATAGCCTACAACGACCTCGTCGTAGGACGCGACCTTTGGCACTGGTGCCGGGTGTGGGAGTGGGAACAGTATGAATACGACATCCCCCGTCCCGCAAAGCTCACAGACCAGCAACGCCGCGAGCTCAAGACGATAGAAGATCGACTGGATGAAGCGCTGGCACCGCCTCCCGCATCCACCGTTGCCGCTGCCGTGAAGAAGGCCAATGCCACCTACACCAAAGCCGACATCTACCCGTCGGGTTCGGGCTTCACCGGCGCGCCCCTGCTGGCTCCGGACGAGCTGCACCGCAACGAGGGCGAACTCTCCTGGAACGACCTCGAAGCCATGCTTGCCGGATTTGCCTACGATGCCTATTGTAACAAGTCGTACGAGGCGGAAGGCAACTACTTCGCCGTATGGGACTATGCCATCGACCAAGGCTTCGCCTATGGCAGCGGCATGGGCACCAACCACCACTACGGCTACCAGATACGTAAGATATACACCACCGCCTGGCTGATGCGCAAGGCCATCCTGAAGTCATCGCGCCGCGACGACATCCTCAAGACGCTGCTCTTCTGGTCGGCGCTGCAGGAGACCAGACGCCCTTGCGCCGCAATACGCGACGAGCTGCTCGACTCGTGGAACACGCTGTTGCAGCCCAAACTGATTGCTGCCATGATGATGCCCGATGAGTGCGATCGCGTGCAGGCGTTGCAGGGCCTGTCGCGCTGGGTGTCCGGTTCGGTGCACTATACGCCGGGCACGATTGGCGGCATCAAAGTGGACGGAACTACTTTCCATCACGGCGGTTTCTATCCCGCCTATACCACCGGAGCGCTTGCCACGGTGAGCGAATACGTGGCGATGACCAGCGGGACGGAGTTCGTTCCCTCGCTCGAGGCGCGCCGTTTGCTGGCAAGCGGATTTACCGCCATGCGCAACTATTCCAACCTGACAGAGTGGAGCACCGGCCTTGGCGGACGCCATCCCTTCGGCGGAAAGATGGGCGGGGCAGACATCAAGTCGTTCGCGCAACTGGCGCTTTCCGGCGACTTCTCCGGGCAGGGCGGCGACTTCGACCGCGCGCTGGCTGCCGACTATCTCCGCCTGATGAACGGCAAGAACTCTCCGGAGGCACGTCTCTTTAAGGAAAAAGGCGTCCGGCCTGCCGAAGCCCCGCAAGGTTTCTTTGTCTACAACTACGGTGCCGCCGGCATCCACCGCCGCGCCAACTGGATGGTGACGCTCAAAGGCTTCAATACCAATGTGTGGGGAGCGGAGATTTATGCGAAGGACAACCGCTACGGACGCTACCAGAGCTACGGCTCCGTTCAGATAATGGGCCAATCCTCGCGTCAGGCGAGCGGATATGTGGAAGAGGGCTGGGACTGGAACCGACTGCCGGGCACCACTACCATCCATCTGCCTTTGGAACTGCTGGACAGCCCTCGCCCCGGCACGCTCATGGCACGTTCCACCGAGAACTTTGCCGGAACCTCTTCGCTGGAAGGGCGCAACGGTATGCTTGCCATGAAACTGAAAGAGGCGGGCGAAAAGAACTTCACGCCCGACTTCGTGGCGCGCAAGTCCGCCTTCTGCTTCGACAACCGCATTGTCTGTCTGGGCACGGGCATCAGCAACAGCAACGCGCAGTATCCCACGGAGACCACCCTGTTCCAGAGCGAATACCGTCCGGGCAAGGCGGCCATTGCCATGATGGGCAAGGAGATAGACAAACCGTCGTTCGGTGCCAAACTGGCGGGCAACCCGAACTGCTGGCTGCGCGACGGATACGGCAACCATTACCTCGTCCTGGAAGGCCTTGTGCGCGTGCAGATTGCCGAGCAGCAGAGTGCCAAGGATACGGACAAGTCGCCTACGACGGGCACATTCGCCAGTGCCTACATCGTGCACGGCCTTGCCCCCAAGGATGCCACTTATGCCTACAGTGTCCTCATCCAGCCCACCGCCGAGGAGCTTGCCGCCGCGCAGAAAGAGCCCGGCTATTCCATCCTGCGCCGCGACCAGCAGGCACACATCGTTTTCGACCGTGCTTCGGGCGTGACGGGCTATGCCGCTTTCGAGGCCGTCAGCCTGCCGGACGATGAAGTGGTGGCGGATATCGCTCCCGAGACGATGGTGATGCACCGCACGGCCGAGGACGGGACGCTCGTTGTCAGTGTCTGCGACCCCGACCTGCACATCAAGGAGAAGACGTACACCACCCCCGAACCCAGCGCGCCGTCTCTCAAGACGTTGCGTCTGAAAGGTGCGTGGAGCCTGGCGGCACCCCATGACAAGGTGAAGGCCGGTGTTGCGGGCGATGTCACGGAAGTGACTGTGACCTGCCAGCACGGGCAACCGGTGGAGTTCCGGCTGAAGAAGTAAGTTTTTCCTGATTTATGGCGTTAGGAACAAAAAGTTCGCTATAATCATTTACTGAACTGCTGATAGGAGAACTTGCTATTCATGAAGATAGGTGTGTGAAGATTCTTCCGGCCTATGATTGGCTGATTGGATAATTCCATTTACCCCTACCCCCTTCACAACGCCCTGTTTATGGGCGATAGTGGTGAAGGGGGTAGGGGCACTGCTGTTCACGGTTTCACTCTAAGATAATAGGATATTACGGATGACTTATTTATATCATACCACTGCGCTGTTTCACGAGTTCCGGTATATACTTGTTTTTTTCATGTATATCCCCCAATCCTAATTTAGGGTATACCATTCCGCCGATTCCCGGGATGATACCTTTTTCCTGGTCTTTCATTGTATCAATGGCAAAAGTCAGGAATCTGAATTTCGAGGAAATGGAAGTTGGGAACTCTCTCTCCAAGCTGGCTTGTGCATCTTTATACATTACGGGTGCGACGATATAAATTACTTGTGGAAGAATTGTATTGACCAAACGGGTCAATTGGGTTCTTACAACACAGGAGGTGCTGATGATAGATTTGACGATAATTAGCGTCCGGCATTCGGTTATAGGTTCAATGTACGATTTCACAATGGGACTGTATTCTGTTCCGGTAGAAGCGTTTAAGGTGATACGCTCATTCCAAAAGACGGCAAGAGAGATTGTTTTTTGCGACAATGCATCCAGAACTCCGCGGGCGAGCCAGTCTGCATCTTCCGATGCGCAGGCAAGCATGGTATGTCCATAATTGTTCTGTGTCCGGTCATTCAGAACAGTACCTAAAGCTTTTCCTATCTGATAAAAGGAGTGGCGGTAATCTTCCACGGAAATGCTCGGTTGGGTCAGTGCCTGCATTTGGTGAATCGTTTCACGATTTATATCGTATGTCAAGTTCTTGTAGGTTCTCATAGTTGGCTTAACTTAGTAATACTATTAAATCCCAAAAGTCGGAAGGTTGTGCTGCTTCTAATTTTTTTTCCATTTCCGGTGTCCATTTTATCTGTCCCGACAGATGTCCGTCGGCAGTAGACCAATGCAGATTACTTCCGCAGGTATGAAAGTTGAGGCGGAAACGTTGGAGCTGTAGTCGGCATTGCTCAGACAGATTGACGGTTGGGGAAGTTTTTATATTGATATACCCGTTACTTATCGTGTTTACTGCATCGGAAACCACTTGCAGGGATAGGTCTTGTTGTTCACTACCTGCCCATACTCCCAACAGGGCTTCTGCAATGCCCAACAATTCATCGTCTGTAGCCTTTCCTGATGCCGTAATATTCTGAATGGCATTCTTGAAGGGGGAATGGGATAATAACAGACTATTAAGACTTTTCTCTGTAGGAAAGTAATGTGCGGACGTACAAGAAGTAATCTCTTTGGGAATGGGAGTGACCGTGGCAACGGGATTGGAGTACACCAGTTTCAGTTCAAAGTTTTCTTTTTTTTCAGTGGAAATGTCTTTCTGCCTTTTAAAGTCATATAGCAAATACTTTGTCTTCCACGACAACGATTGTACATCTTTTATTTGGTGGTAAGTTCGATAAGTTTTGCCTGTATCTTCTATCAGGAGATCATCTACAAAGCAGTCTTTCACTTGGGAAGTGAAACGGACATTATCCAATCGGTCTGTATGGCTGCTCATGAAAAGAGCCATACAGTAAGTGGCATAAAAGTTTTCATAGACATTCCCTTTACTGTTATTGTGGCCACCTTTATGCTTGTTCTTCAGATAGCTTTTTTCTTTTGGGCTAATAGGCATAGTGCTTCTTTTTCTTCTATTTCTGTGAAACGATTTGTCGTGATACCATCGCGGGTGATTTTGTCGAAAAACATGGTTTTGGGACGTACCCATACCTGTTGCATACCATACATGGCCTGGTAGATAACCATCTCTTCTTGCGTTTCGCTGTGGTAGGCATAGCCTATCAACTTGTACACCCCGCCCTTAAAATGCTTGAAGTATCGTTCCTTGTTCATGACAAATCACTGTTTCTGGGTATAAAAGTAGTATTTTATCTGTTAAGGGCAGCAAATGAGGGCAGATATTTTCATTTTTAACGTTGTATAACCTGCGGAACAGGAAAGCCCCCCTTCACAACGCTCTGTTTATGGGCGATAGTGGTGAAGGGGGGTAGGGGTACTGTTATTCATGGTTTCACTCTACGATAATGGGATGTTACGGATGACTCATTTATATCATACCGCTACGCTGTTTTTCATGTAAATCCGCATAGTGTTTTTTATCCAAAACTCCCCCTCTCAAGACACTTTTTGGCGTAGGGGTATCTCAGTATACGACTGAGGTAGCCTCTATATGAGAACGGGTCTCGTGGGGGGAATCCGTTTCGCGGGGCGAATTATTTCATCTCGCGGGACGAATTATTTCGTCTCGTGAGACGGATAAATTCATCCCGTGGGACGGATTTCCTCATCTCGCAGGATGAAGTGGGGCGAAAATTCTGTTTGTCACTATTTTTTGTCAAAAGAAAGGAATCCCGACACCCTCTCTCTTACCCCCTCTACAACCCCTTTCTGAGCGGGGTGCTGTCCGGCACCGAGGAACGGGTCGTTCCCCACCGGGGAACCCTGCCTTCCTCGGTGCCGGACAGAGGGGGCGGCTACGAGAGAAATGAGGATGTAAAGAAAAAGAACTTTCAAAGGAAGCTGAAGAAATACTTTTTGAAGAAAATTCAAGCAGGTTCTTAATATTACATAGTTTAACGTGAGTTCGATTAATATTTTTATCGCTATGTCCCTAATTTGCAAACGAATCATTTTAGTCTTTATATCGAATTCACGTTAATATTCGGGGGATATGGGGAGTTCTCCGCGGCATAGAGCATTATCCCCGTAGGGTTCTGCTTTATTCCCGTGGTGTGTGGTAGGGACGATTTTGCAGCTGTTTCGGATACTTCCAAAGCCTTTGATGTGTTTTCTGGGATGAAGGCTTTGGGAACAGCGGATAGGGTAGGTAAGTAAAAATCCCCCACTCCCAAGGAGCAGGGGATTTTAATTCATGGATTTACGTTTTTAGAGATTTGATGTAGGTTAGGTTATTGTTACTGCGTGTTTATAAGGTTTATTGAACTAATAATTTTTATTTCTGTAGGATTTAGATTTATAAATTCAATTTTGTACTTCTTGTAATTTCACGTCAGCTATATAGTACTTTGTTGCGAATGTTCTTGGGGCAAATCCTATCATATAGGATTTAGGATTAGAAGTTAACTCATCCCATGTTCTTGATACTTTGGGGAGACCTCCGGGACCAGATGTTCCATAGAAAGAAGAAAGTTTGAATCTTACAGTATATTTTATCCATTCTGTAGTTAGATTTTTTGATTCCCATGCAACATTTTTCGCTATGACTTCTTCTTTATTATCTGCTGGAATAAATGCAAACATACCTTTTTTATTCTCATTGTTGTCTGTGAACTCTTCTTTGGTCAGTTTAAAATATGTGCCTAATTGGGCTTTATTATCACTGGAAGCATTATCTGCTTTTGCCCAATATGTTAATTCATAGGTCTTGTTTTCAAGTATATCATCTGTATTGCAGTTGTAAAAGCCGATATATGCTTGATACCAACTAAGTTTACCATCCCAGTCCATTTTGATAGCTTTGGTTGCTTTTCCCTCAATGGTTTCATTTATTACAGAGAAAGTTGATGTTGATGTATTTTGAATACAAGCATACCAGTCAACAAAATTCGCAGCTAATGCGCCGTCTGAAGTAACTGTACTCATTTCTCCTAAAGATAAATCAGATATTGCTTTTGTAATTAATTGTTGAACGGATGTACTTCCTTCTCCATTGATGGCATCCGATTCTTCCCACGGATTAACTGTAATATCCCCTGCCGGAATAACCAGTGACACCCGGCTGCTGCCGACATTCACAATCATCTGGCGGAAAGCACCGGCTACATAAGGCACTTCTGCCGAATGCTGCATAGTATAAGTCTTGCCAGCGTCATCCGGAGCGACAACTCTTACGAGCGGAGTGTTTGCTGCAACGGTCTGTGTGGGAACTACAGCGCGGAAGCTATAAACCGGTTTACCGGCCTGCGGAGCTTCCGGATTAACCAAACAGAACATGGTTATGTCTTGGGCTGTGGCATCGTCTTTCAGCGTAGCTGCCTGCTTCGCGGCAGTCAAGTCCAGCGTAGCGTTTAACTTGACACCCAATAATTCTACTTTGGTAGGTTGCTTGGTCACCATGTCGCCCTGCACTTTCACTTCCACCATGGCGAACATATGCGAGAATGACAGTTGAACCGCTTCGGCTCCGGCGGCTACATTCTTGTTCTGGCTTGCCAAGACGTCGCTGTTGGCATAAGCGCTTTCGTCTGCCGTGCTCTGGTCTGCCAATGCGGCAACAGAGATAGCGGCGGGATCGGTCACATTTTCCTGGTAGGGGTAGTAGGCGTAATAGTCGAGTGCCTGGTCGGGATAGATTTCCGTACCTTCGGCGGCAGTCCAGTTCTTGTCTGCCCCCAGTGTATATTTGACATTGGTGGCCACGGCGTCGGTGGTTTTTCCGGCAGGATAGGCAAAGATACCGATGGCATCTCCTTCTTTCCAGGTTGTGGTGCGGTCGGCACCCGTAGTGGTACGTGTACCGGCAAACGTCATTTGGAACTGTACGGGTTGCAGTTTGCCGTCGTTGGCCGGAATCTGCTCGTCCATTTCGTTGTTACAAGCGCTCATAGACAATAATGCTACGGCTGCCATCATGAAATACTTAATGCTCTTTTTCATAATTTCTATAATTTGAGGTTTGTTATTAGTTGCTTTCTTCTCCGTCTCCATTGATGGTTCCACCCGGTTCCCAACCGGCGATGGGCGATTTGTCTACGATGACTATCAGCTCTTCGTTGTTGATGGTGGTGGTGAATGTGTACTCTTGCGAACCTTCGAATTCGTTTGTCGCTTTCTTGATTTCAAATTCGTAGGTCTTTCCGGCTCCTCCGCCGACAGCGGGAAGTTCGATTTTCACTTTATAGCCTTCGGTGCTGCTCGTGGGAAATACCAGCCCTTGTGCGGTGATGACTACGTTGTCTGCCGCATCGTTTCCGGCACGGGTGGCGGCTGCTTCGGCGGTGGTCAGCTTCAGCTCTTCGTCGAGGGCCACGTTGCGGAAGTCTATCTTACCGGTGGTGGCGTCGAAGTTGCCGGATACGGGCAGGCCTTGCAGGGTGACCGACAAGCCTTGCAGGTCGTCTTTCGTGAGTCCGTAGCCCACCTTGAACTTGAACGTGAGTTTCGTCAAGACGGGGAACAGCGCGAGTTCGGCCTTGCGATTGTCCTTGCTCAGTCCCGTTGCGCGGGCAAAGAGCAGCTGCGACGCATACTCGTAGTTGTTGATCAGGTGGAGAGCCACAAGCCTGTCGGCCAACACGGTGGTCCGAGGATAGTAGGCGGCAATGTCCATTTTCTCGCCGGTGGCGGGGAAATAGGGGATGAGCTCGTCGTCGCCCGGCAGGAAATAGTCCTGGTTGTCGAATTGGTTGGCATAGTAGAGCAGGTTGCCGTAGGGGGCAACAATGTCGTCCGTGCCGTTTTTCATCATATATACACCGATGGTTTCTCCGTTGTACCAGGTGGTGCCCGTTACGCTGCCATGGTCGAAGGCTTCTGCCATGATGATGGCAGGATAGGCTTTGCTTTCGTCGGCAGGAGCGTCGTTGTCGTCGCAAGCGGTGGCAAGCAAGGTGCAGGCAAGGAGTAGATGGATAAATTTGTTATTAGCCATAAACTTAAGGTTTTAATTTAATTTCGTTTAATTATTCGGCGGTTTTCTCGTTGACGGTGACTGTCACTTCGCGCACGGCTTGTTTCGAGTTCCACATATTGGCGTTGGTGGCAATGAATGTGGCTTTGTAGGTGCCGGGCTTGTCGTATCTGAACTCGTAGTAGGGCAGGCGGGCGTTGGTGCTCTTGATGGGAGTGCCCCGGTCCGGCTCGATGGTTGCGGCGTTGAGCTTCTTGCTGATCATCCATACTTCCACGTCTTTGGTCTTTTCCGTATCCCGGTCGGGGAAGAAGGAGAGCATACTTTCCGTGATGTCATACTTCAGTCCGGCAGGCAGGGTCTGCACGAGCGTGGTCTGGAATCCCCATCCGTAGGCTACGTCTTCTTCGGTGTAGACATATTTGTCCGGGTCGCGCTTGGCCAGTGTCAGGAGCTTGACTTGGATGCGCGGCTTGCCGTAGTTGCTGGTGAACGTGTTGGGGCCTGCCTTGTACCGGAAGGCTACGTAGAAGTCCTTGTCCAGGTATTCGCGGAGGTCGGCGGCGGTATATTCAATCGTCACGTTGGCGCTGTTGGAGACGGGCATCTGTAGTCCTTCCACCGGTTTCCAGGTGGCGGCGGCTATCTGCTCGGGAGTGTATGTGCCCGTGAAGTCCGTGGAGACGAAGGCGGTGAGCAGTTGCTGGCCTTTGTAGGCCTTGAGCTCGGTGTACACCTGCTCTATCTTGCAGGACATACCCACGCTGTCCACTCCCTCGATGCGGGTGCGGTTGCGATTGGCGTAGTTGCAGGTCTTGGTGCCGGGGTAGAATGCGATGTAGTCCGGATTGCCGTCGAACTGGAAGCGTACCGCTTCGCCGACGGCGACGGTGGCTTTGTCGGTGCTGACGCCGAACTCGATGTCGTCCACATTGTCGGTCTGGCAAGATGTCCATGCTCCCAGCGTGAGGGGCATCCAAGCATATTTCAGTATAAGGTTCTTTAGTTTCATGTCTTTCTGTCTTATAGGGTATTCAAACTGTTCTTTTTATTAAGTCTCTCTCTCTTGGCGCTTACCAGCCTTCGTTCTGTCCGCAGATGGTGTTGGTGTTCAGCTCGCATTGCGGGATGGGCAGGTAGATGTGCTTGTCCATGATTTTGCGGGCGGGCACGGAAGCCACGTCGTCCGGCGTATAGCCGATGATGTGCTTGTTGCCGTTGGCATAGATGTCCGTGCTGCTCAGCAGCTTGATGCGGTTGAAGAAGAACTCCTTGCCCATGCGGCGCAGCTCCATGTGGCGGGGCGTCTCGAAGCAGAGTTCGCGGGTGCGCTCTTCGAAGATGAACTGGCGCATACCCTCGGGAGTGTTGATGTTCACCGCTTCCTCGTTGGTGGTAGGGGTCTCGCCCAGGGCGATGAGGCTTGCCCCTGCGCGTCCGCGCACTTCATTGATGGCGTCTACGGCAGCCTGTGTGGGTCCGCTGATTTCGTTCTCAGCTTCGGCAAACATCAGCAGCACGTCGCTGTAGCGCACGATGGGGAAGTTGATGGAGGAGTTGTTGCGTGCCCACGGACGGACGGGGTCGTACTCCGCACGCCACTTGCCGGGGCAGGCTTTGCGGTTGTCGGCATCCAGCTGCGCTTTGGTGAGCATGGTTTTGTTCACCTTCTTGTTGACCTCATCCTTGCTCCAGGTGAAGTCGGCAAGGTTCCACCATTTGCGGTGGTCGCCGGTCTCCTTCAGCTCTTTCTTCACTACGGAATATTTCTTGTCGTACAGGCGGAGCAGCATATAAGTGGTGTTGTACCATCCGTAGGCGAAGGGCACGTCGGCATCGTAGGTGGCACTCTGCGTCACGCCGTTGTACAGGCCTACCTTGCCGGATTCGTTGGTGGCGTCCAGTCCGTTGCCGTAGAACTCTACCTCGAACATACTTTCGCGTGCGGTGAGGTCGTAGCGGTTGGAACACATATTGATAAAGAGACCCGGATAGCCGTTGGGGTAGTTGCTGTCGGAGCTTGTGGTGTAGAGCGTGTGAAGGCCGCTGTTCATTACCGCTTTGGCATAGCCGCGGGCTTCTTTCCAGGTGTCGCCCTCTACGGGGTAGCCGGCGTGCCACAGGTAGGCGCGTGCCAGCAAGGCCTGGGCGGTGGTGCGCGAGATGCGTCCCGGTGTGTTCAGCTCGTTGGCAGGCAGGCAATGTCCTTTCTCAATCACATTTCCGTCTTTGTCCACGATGCCTGCGCCGTATTGGAGGTCTTCAAAGATTTGCGCGTAGATGTCGGCTTGCGGCGACTTCCTCAGCAGCTGGGCTGAGAGGTCTTTGGTGGGGGTGGTGCGCAAGGGTGCTTCGCCCCAGTATGCCACGAGGTTCATGTAGAACAGTGCGCGCAACGCACGTGCCTCGGCTTCGTACATGGCTTTCTTGGCGGCGCCGCCGCATTGGTTGTCGGTGAGGTTGGCCAGTTGCGCAAGGAAGTCGTTGGCACGGTCGATGCCGATGTACAGAGCCTTCCAGGTGTCGTTGAGACGCTCTTCGGTGTTGTTGTAATTGTACATACACACGTAGAGGTAGTCTTTTCCGTAATCGCGGTTGTAGTACATGATGTCGGTGCCTGCGTCGAGGTCCGCCCACAGGTTTTGCCCGTAGAGGGCGCTGTTGCCCAATATGTCGTAGACACCTGTCAGTCCGGCCATGCAGCCGTCTTCGTTGTTTATCACCTGGTCACCTTCCGGATTGTTGTATATCGTGGTGTCGAGGAAGTTGCAAGAGGTGAGGCTTGCCGCGAACAGGAGTGTGTATATCAGCTTTTTCATGCTATTGTATCTTTAAAGTTCAATGATTATAATCCTAATTTTACGCCGAAAGTGAAGGACATTGTTTTGGGATAAGACGAGTAGTCGAATCCGCGCGTCATGGCCGAGTTGCGGGTGGAGACTTCGGGGTCATATCCGGTATACTTGGTCCAGGTCCAGAGGTTCTGTCCCGTTACGTAGAGGCGCAGCGAGCTGATGTGTGCTCTCTTCAGCATCTTCGCGGGGAAGTTGTAGCCCAACTGTACGGTTTTCAGTCGCAGGAAAGAAGCGTCTTCCACTTCGCGGCTGGTGTTGATGTTGGTAAGGCTGCGGTTGGGGGCACAGAGGTAGTTGGTGTAGTTGCCGTCTGTGTACGTACCGTCTCCGTTGTCCACGCGGGGAGTCCAGTGGTTGGCGGCGGATGCCAGCTGGTTGATGTGCTTGCCGCGCAGCGATTCCAGTTTCACACGGTTGTAGTTGATGACATCGTTGCCGTAAGACCATTGGAAGAATACGCTTAGGTCGAAGTTCTTCCATTCGAAGTTGTTGGTGAAACCACCGGTGTGGATGGGCAGACCGTGTCCGATGATGGTTTGGTCTTCGCTGGTCACTTGGCCGTCGCCGTTGATGTCTTTCAGTTTGACGTCACCCGGCTGTATGGTAGAGCGTTTTTGTGTATTGTTTGGAACATTGTCTTTCAGTACGAACACGTTGGGCGAGATTTCGTTGAAGTCTTCGTATTGATAGACGCCGTCGTAGACATACCCGTACATTTCGGATAGCGGATGTCCCACCTTGCAGATATAGGCGTTGGTCACGTTGGGACTGCTGAAGCCTACCAGGCGGCTTTCTTGTCCGTCGGAGAGTGCGGTAATCTCATTCTTGTTGAATGCGATGTTGAAGTTGGTGGTCCATTTGAACTTGCCGCGTCCGCCGGGGAAGTTGACGGTGTTGATGGAGATTTCAAGACCCCGGTTGCGTACGCTTCCGATGTTCTGCTGCACGGAAGAGAATCCCAACGAGGCGGGCACTTCGGCATAGAGCAGCAGGTCTTTTGTCTCTTTGTTGTAGATGTCGATTTCACCGTTGATGCGGTTCTTGAAGAAACCGAAGTCGAGACCGATGTTGGTTTGGTAGGTGGTTTCCCACTTCAAGTCCTTGTTGGCTATCTGCGTGATGTACAGGGCCGGGTTCAGCGCATTGTTGAACGCGTACTTGTCGTTGGTGGAGTAGAGCCGTGACGACGGATAGTTGCTGTTGGTGTTGTTGTTGCCGGTCGCACCCCAACCCACACGCAGCTTCAGGTTGGAGACGGGGGTGTTCTCCAGGTGCATGAACGGTTCGTCGGAAAGACGCCATGCAAAAGAGGCTGACGGGAAATATCCCCATTTGTTATAGGGGAAGCGGGATGAACCGTCGGCACGGATGGTGGCTGTGAGCAGGTAGCGCGACTGCCAGTCGTAGTTGGCGCGTGCGAAGTAAGACATCAGCTTGTTCTCCACGCAAGTGGTGGTGATGGTGCGGGGTGTTCCGCTCTGAATGCCCCAGAATCCGTTCTCTTCCCAAGGCACCTGTACGCCCTGCGCGCCCAGCACGCTGATGCTCTGGCTGGAAAGTGAGGCACCCACCATGCCGGTAAGGTTGTGCTTGCCCATGCGACGCTTGTAGGTCAGCGTGTATTCGTTGGACCAGTTGTCCCACTCCTTGGAGGTGAACTGCCCGTTCACACCGTTGGCGGAATATTGGGGGTCGCCAAGGTAGGTGTCCGAGTTGTTGAACTGTTGGCGTTTGTCCATACGCCAGCTATATGAGAAGGTCGCTCTGAATGTCAGGTTCTTGATGATTTCCCAGTTCAGGTATGTGTTCAGGTTGAGTTGTCGGCTCTTGGTGCGGTCCACCTGGTTCTGGATGGTTTTCAACGGGTTGTAGGGGTATGTGCCGTCGTCGTTGACGGTGTCGCTGTTCATGAGGTCGTCGGTCTCGCTGTATCCGATGGGACGGTAGGCAAGCACTTGATACAGGAAGTACTGTGCGGTTCCGCCGCCGCTCTGCGACGGTGCCGAGCCTACGGAGACGTTGTTGGCAAAGTTCATCGTAGCACCGAACTTCAGGTTCTTGGTGATGTTCTGGTCCAACGTCAGGCGGGCTTTCAGGCTCTCGTAAGAAGAGTTGATGATGACACCCTGCTGGTTGTAGTAGGATATACTGGAGCTGTAGCGGGTGTTTTTGCTGCCTCCGGACAAGGATATGTGGTGGCTGGTCATGGGGGCTACGCGGAACACCTCTTCCTGCCAGTTGTAGTAGGGCAGGGTCTTGTAGTCGCTCAGCTTGCGGTTGCGTCCCAGCATCTCGCTATATCCGAAGTAGGTTTTCGCCATATCGGTGGCAGAGAGGATGTCTTGTTGCAGCGTTACGAACTGGTAGCCGTTCATGATGTCGAGGTATTGCGGGCGCATCTGCATACTGACATAGCCGTCGTACGTCACGCGTGGGGCACTTTCCTTGCCGCGCTTGGTGGTGATGATGATGACGCCGTTGGCACCACGGGCACCGTAGATGGCGGTGGCGGAAGCGTCTTTCAGCACGTCGATGGATTCGATGTCGTTGGGGTTGTAGGCAGCGGCATTGGGGTCGTCGGTGGCAAAGCCGTCGATGACGTAGAGCGGCGAGCCGTCCGCATTGTCCGAAATGGTGTTACTGCCACGGATGACGATGTTGGCTTCCGAACCGGGTTGCCCGGAACCGCTCACTACCTGCACACCGGCAACGCGTCCGCCCAATGCCTGGTCGAATGAGTTGACGGGAGCTTTGGTGAGGTCGTCCATGTCTACCTTGCTGACCGAACCTGTCAGGTCGCCCTTCTTGACGGTGGCATAACCTACGGCTACGACTTCGTTCAGCATTACGCCGTCTTCTTTCATGACGACATCAATCACCCTTTCCTTTCCTACCGGAATTTCGCGCGTAGTATATCCGATAAATGAAAATACAAGGACGGATTTCTGATTGGGGACTTCAATCGTGTACTTGCCGTTTACGTCGGTGATGGTGCCGATGGTCGTTCCTTTTACAGTGACGTTGGCTCCGATAACGGTTTCTTTGGTCTCGTCGGTGACCGTACCTGTAATTTTGATTTGTGCTTGCAGTGTAGTCAGCGAAAGCAACAACAATAATAAAAGAGAACTTGCTCTTTTCAGTCTCACGGAATAGATTCTTTTCATGTTATCAAAAGTAAGATTATCTTATCTGTTTTTTGAGTTTCTCTGGGGACAAAGGTATGAATATATGTAAAAAAGCTCTTCTATAATAGTACAGACAGAGTACATTATCGTACATAAATTAAATTCTATTAAAGAAAACAGGCCGCATCAGAGAGTGATGTAGCCTGTTTTGTGGTATAAATAGAACGTAATTTGTACAAAATGTTACATATCGGTGACGCTTTCCGTCATTGTTCCTTTTTCAGCTCTGCGAAGATAAGTCCTTCCAACTCTTCCGCCAGTTCCGGATTGTCGAGGATGACTTGCTTGGCGGCGTCGCGTCCTTGCGCTATCTTCGTGTCGTTGTAGCTGAACCAGGAACCGCTTTTCTTGATGATGCCCAGCTCTGCACCCAAGTCGATGATTTCTCCTGCGCGTGAAATGCCTTCACCGAACATGATGTCGAATTCCGCACGCCGGAAGGGAGGGGCGACCTTGTTCTTCACGACCTTCACTTTGGTCTGCTTGCCGATGACCTCTTCTCCGTTCTTGATGGTCTGGCCGCCCCGGATGTCGAGGCGTACGGAGGCATAGAACTTCAATGCGTTACCGCCGGTGGTCGTTTCGGGGTTGCCGAACATCACGCCAATCTTCTCGCGGAGCTGGTTGATGAAGATGCAGGTGGTGCGCGTCTTGCTTACCGAAGAGGTCAGCTTGCGCAGTGCCTGCGACATCAGGCGGGCCTGCAAGCCGACTTTGTTTTCGCCCATATCGCCCTCTATTTCCGCTTTCGGGGTCAGGGCGGCCACGGAGTCTACTACGATGATGTCAATGGCAGAAGAACGAATCAGCTGTTCGGCAATCTCCAGCGCCTGCTCGCCGTTGTCCGGCTGCGAGATGAGGAGGTTGTCCACGTCTACGCCGAGCTTGGCTGCATAGAAACGGTCGAACGCGTGCTCTGCATCGATGAATGCTGCGATGCCGCCTGCCTTTTGCGCCTCGGCGATGGCATGGATGGCCAGCGTGGTCTTACCGGAAGATTCCGGACCATAGATTTCAATGATGCGTCCGCGTGGATAACCGCCTACGCCCAGTGCCACGTTCAGTCCGATGGAACCGGTGGGGATGACTTCCACTTGTTCGACGCTCTCATCGCCCATTTTCATGATAGAACCCTTGCCGAAGCTCTTTTCTATCTTGTCCATGGCGGCTTGCAAGGCTTTCAGTTTCTCGCTTGCTGCCATATTGTTTCCTGTTTCAAAATTCAGTTCGTCTTTTTTTGCCATTATTTCAATGATTAAATGATTTGTTTGTTTTTAACTCCCCCTAAAGAAGCTACAAGATTTGTGCGGCGTGCTCCTTGGTCTTCACTTCCTTGGGGGTGATGATGCGCTCAATCACTCCTTCCTCGTCGATGATAAACGTGGTGCGGAAAGTGCCCATGTATTTGCGTCCGTACATACTCTTTTCGCCCCATACGCCGAATTGCTCCACCAGTTTCTTGTCCGTGTCCGCAATCAGGGTGAAGGGAAGGTTGTTTTTCTCGATGAATTTCTGGTGAGACTTCTCGCTGTCTACACTGACTCCGATGACTTCGTAGCCGGCTTTACGCAGGTCGGCGTAATTGTCGCGCAGGTTGCAGGCTTGTGCCGTACAGCCCGAAGTGGAGTCTTTGGGGTAAAAATAGAGTACTATCTTCTTTCCCTTATAGTTGCTCAGGCGGATTTCCTCACCCCGTTCGTTGATGCCCAATACTTCGGGCGCTTTATCTCCGATATTCATAACAGTTTTTTTTTAATTTTGAATTACGAATTTTGAATTATGAATTATGAATTATTGTTATGCCGTATGGTACGGAGTTGTATCGCTTCAAATTCAAAATTCATAATTCAAAATTCATAATTGTTTACACTTCCAAATCTCCGCCGAATACTTCATGCCAAGGCAATCCCTGCTTGTTGAGCTGCTCCATGAACGGGTCGGGGTCGAACTCCTCTACGTTCCATACGCCCGGCCGCTTCCATATGCCTTTGAGGAACATCATGGCGCCAATCATGGCGGGAACGCCGGTGGTGTAGCTCACGCCTTGCATACCCGTTTCCTTGTAAGCTTCCTGGTGGCTGCAATTATTATATATATAATAGGTATGTTCTTTTCCGTCTTTCAGGCCGCGGATGCGGCAGCCGATAGAGGTTTCGCCTTCGTAGTTCTCGCCCAGGTCTTGCGGGTTGGGGAGCACGGCTTTCAGGAATTGCAGGGGCACAATCTTCGTGCCGTTGTATTCCACCTCGTCGATACGCGCCATGCCGATGTTTTGGATGACACGCAGGTGGGTCAGATACTCCTGTCCGAACGTCATCCAGAAACGTGCGCGCTTGATGGTGGGGAAGTTCTTCACCAGAGATTCCAGCTCTTCGTGATAGAGGAGGTAAGAATCGCGGGGACCGATGTTCGGATAGGTGAGGTCCTTGTGGATTTCCATCGGTCGGGTGGTCACCCACTGGCCGTTCTCGTAGTAGCGTCCGTTTTGGGTGATTTCACGGATGTTGATTTCCGGATTGAAGTTGGTGGCGAATGCCTTGTGGTGGTTTCCGGCGTTGCAGTCCACGATATCCAGGTAGTGGATTTCATCGAAATGATGCTTGGCGGCATAGGCGGTATATACGCCGCTCACGCCCGGGTCGAAACCGCATCCGAGGATTGCCGTCAGTCCGGCATCTTCAAAACGCTTTTTGTATGCCCATTGCCAGCTGTATTCAAAGTGGGCGACATCTTTCGGTTCGTAATTGGCTGTGTCCAGGTAATTCACTCCGCTCTTCAGGCAGGCTTCCATGATGGTTAGGTCCTGGTAGGGAAGAGCCACGTTGATGACGATTTCGGGTTTGAAACTGTCGAAGAGCGCCACCAGTTCGTCCACGTTGTCTGCGTCGACCCGGGCGGTTTTGATGTTGGGGTTTCCGATAGCCTTTACTACAGCGTCACATTTGGATTGGGTGCGGCTGGCAATCATGATTTCTGTGAACACATCCGGATTTTGAGCCACTTTGTGCGCAACGACGGTACCTACACCGCCTGCACCGATAATAAGAACTTTGCCCATTGCTTCTACTTACAAAATTTTTAATATGATTATCATTTTTCGAAGAGCAAATATAAGGCTTAATTCTTAGATAAACATTAAAATCCTGCTAAATACTTCAGGAAAGTACGGCTATTTCCGAACAAAGGGTTTGTTTGTCGGTTATTTTACATATCTTTGTTCTCGAAAAATTAACTTAAACAAAAAAATAGCAATGAAAAAAGTATTTGTTTCCCTTTGTATGGCAGCTACCTTGACGGGGTTGTCGTCTTGTGCTTCGACTAAAAATGCCGCAACTCTCTCTTCGCTGAGCGGCGAGTGGAATATTATTGAGATAAACGGCAGCGCGGTTGTACCTGCCCCGAACCAGGAGTTCCCTTTCATCGGGTTTGATACGAAAAACGGGAAAGTGTACGGGAACAGTGGTTGTAACCGCCTGATGGGGTCGTTCGATGTGAACGCCAAACCCGGGCAGATTGCGCTTGGCGCTTTGGGAAGTACGCGTATGATGTGTCCTGACATGACGGTGGAACAGAATGTGCTGGCTGCCTTGGGACAGGTGAAGAAGTACAAGCGGCTGGGCAAGGGGAATATTGCCTTGTGCGGTTCTTCCAGCCGTCCTCTCATCGTGTTGCAGAAGAAAGGGGCTTCTACCAAGTTGTCCGACTTGAACGGCGAGTGGCTGATTCGTGAGGCCGATGGGGTGGCTGTCCCGTCGGGAATGGAAAAGCAGCCGAACATAGCGTTCGACGTTACGGAAAAACGTTTGCACGGCAATGCGGGGTGCAACATCATTAACGGTTCGTTTGATACGGACCAGGCAAATCCTGCCGCCATTTCTTTCCAGAGGATTATCAGTACCATGATGGCTTGTCCGGATATGGAAGTGGAAGGCCGGATAAAGAAATCGCTGGGTGCTGCTCGTTCGTTCGGCAAACTGGAAAACGGCGGTATGGGGCTGTATGACGCGGACAAAAATCTGGTGATGGTGCTGGTGAAGAAGTAAGCGGCATCGGCGAGTGACTTGTCATTTTGTCACTTCTGACATTTTGTATTCTGAAATCGCTGAGAATCGCCTGTTTCCATGCAAGGTAAAGGGTGATTGAAAAAACGGGAATGATTTTGTGTATATGGTTGAACAATAGGTTGATATAAAAATATACACAAATGAAATAGAAGAAAATCGGGCTGATAAAGGCGGAAAAATACCGTTTTTCAGTTTTTGTGAAGCCGATTTTCCGGTTTGATTCCTCTTTTTGGAAGTTTCATCGAAGTATTTCCGTCGTCCCATCGAAGTATTTCTAAAGTTTCATCGAAGTGTTTCCGGAAAAATACTTCGATGAAACTTTAGAAATACTTCGATGGGACTTTTTGTAGGCTTTATCGCGTCTTCCTGTTTGCCGCGATTTGTGAAATTGACGGGAAAGCAGATTCGGTTAATTGGTGTCATATAGATAGGAATATGACGGTATTCGTGTGAAATGTCTTTTTTTGATTGTTGGAAGTGCCTATATAAATAATGAGAATACACAGTGTGGTCAGCAGCTCGGCAAGCGGAGTGGCAAGCCAGATGCCCGGGTTGCCCATCAGTAGAGGCAGACCGAAGAAACAGGCCGTGAGCAGGATGAAACCGCGCAGCAAGGTAATGATGGTGGCATATCGGGCTTGCTCCACACTCTGGAAATAGCCGACGGACACGATGTTGATGGCAAAAAAGATGAATCCGGTGGCATACAGCGGTAAACCTTCCACCGCGATTTTATATGCCGGATAACTGCGGTCGATGAACAGTGCCACAATCTCACGGCTACAGAAGATGGTGGTAAGCGCGAAAACGACTCCGCATGCCAGGGCTGTCCGCAGTGCCAGCAAGTAGGTGCGTCGCACTCGCTGGTTTTCGTGCAGACCGTAATTGTAGCTGATAATGGGTTGTGCCGACTGGGCGATGGCATTGTATACCATAAATATAATAGGAAAGAAGTAGCACGCAATGCTGAAAGCCGCCACTCCGTCTTCTTTCAGATAGCGGATAAACACCTGATTGCCTACGAACATCATACACGCAATGGCTACCTCGCACAAGAAGGCGGAAGAACCCAGACGGCACATATAACCCACGTTGCGGCAGGTGAGCAGCAGACTCTTCCGGCTCAGCTTCACCGGATAGAAACGCAACGCGCACCGGCGGCGCATCAGGTAGAAGACAATCATCAGCGCGCCTATTATGGTGCCTATGGCGCTGGCAAGGGCGGCACCGAACATTCCCCAGCCGAAAGGGAAGATGAACAGGTAGTCCAACACGATATTGATAACCGCCGCCACGACATTGCACATCATGGCATAGTTGGGCGAACCGTCCAGGCGCAGGAAGAACATACCGGAATTGAGCAGTGCGGTGAATGCGGAGAAGGGCACAAACCAGCACATATATTCGATGGCCGACGGGGCAAGGCGTTCCGACCCTCCCAGCAAATCTACCACTCCCGGCGCAAAGGAGCAGAAGAGGGTAGAGGTGCCTATCAGTAATAAAGAGGATATGACGACAGACTGCGTGATGTTGATGCGTGCCACTTTGACTTTCCCCTGCGACAAGTGGATGGAAGCCACTACCGAGGCACCGACTCCGAACATCAACCCGATACCCGTGGAGAATAGCCACAGCGGCGATACGATATTGACAGCCGCCAAGGCATCGCTCCCGATGCCCTTGCCGACAAAAATGCCGTCCGTAATGATGAACAATGCCGAAAAAATCATTCCCAAAACAGTAGGAAGCAACAGTTTGCGGAACAATGTTGCAATGTCTGTGTTCTTGAAATCGATGCTGTCTCTCAACTTTTCCATATTATATTATGCAAACGTTAAATCTCAGTTCTAAATGACCTTATCTCTTTGGACTGGCAAAAATAGGACTTTTGGATGGTTTCGGGAATTAACAAATGGTAATTTTCGACAGAAAAACAGTTTCCTCTACTGCCAAACTGGCAGACGGAACTGTCAGAACAAAAAGCTGTAGCCGTTTTGAACATTTTGGCATAAGGTTTGTCTTTTTATTGGCGTCTGCCAGTGAGGCGGACACATCAAATAGAATAATAACAAATAAAAATAAGAACGATTATGGGAAAAATTATTGGTATTGACTTAGGAACAACAAACTCTTGCGTTTCAGTATTCGAAGGTAACGAACCTGTAGTAATCGCAAACAGTGAAGGTAAGCGTACTACTCCTTCAGTAGTCGCATTTGTTGACGGTGGCGAGCGTAAAATCGGTGACCCTGCAAAACGCCAGGCCATCACGAACCCTACCCGCACGGTCTTCTCCATCAAACGTTTCATGGGTGAGAACTGGGACCAAGTACAGAAGGAAATCGGCCGTATGCCTTATAAGGTAGTGAAGGGCGACAACAATACTCCGCGTGTGGACATTGACGGACGCCTCTATACTCCGCAGGAGATTTCGGCAATGATTCTTCAGAAGATGAAGAAGACAGCCGAAGATTATTTGGGCCAGGAGGTGACGGAAGCCGTCATTACAGTTCCTGCCTATTTCTCTGACTCACAGCGTCAGGCTACGAAAGAAGCCGGCCAGATTGCAGGTCTCGAAGTAAAACGTATCGTAAACGAGCCGACTGCCGCAGCTCTTGCTTACGGTATTGACAAGGCGAACAAAGACATGAAGGTTGCCGTATTCGACCTGGGTGGCGGTACATTCGATATCTCTATCCTTGAATTCGGTGGCGGTGTGTTCGAAGTGTTGTCTACTAACGGTGACACTCACCTGGGTGGTGACGACTTCGATCAGGTTATCATCGACTGGCTGGTTCAGGAGTTCAAGAACGACGAAGGTGCTGACCTGACTCAAGACCCGATGGCTATGCAACGTCTGAAGGAAGCTGCCGAGAAGGCCAAGATTGAGCTTTCTTCTTCTACCAGCACCGAAATCAACCTGCCGTACATCATGCCGGTAGCCGGTGTGCCCAAGCACTTGGTGAAGACATTGACTCGTGCCAAATTCGAAGCGTTGGCTCACAACCTGATTCAAGCTTGTCTGGAACCGTGCAAGAAGGCTATGAGTGATGCCGGTTTGGGTAATTCGGATATTGACGAAGTAATCCTCGTAGGTGGTTCTTCTCGTATCCCGGCTGTGCAGAAGTTGGTAGAAGACTTCTTCGGCAAGGTTCCTTCCAAGGGTGTTAATCCTGACGAAGTAGTGGCTGTAGGTGCTGCTGTTCAAGGTGCTGTGCTGACAGACGAAATCAAGGGTGTGGTATTGCTGGATGTCACTCCGTTGTCTATGGGTATCGAGACGCTGGGTGGCGTAATGACCAAACTGATTGATGCCAACACGACTATCCCGTGCAAGAAGAGTGAAACCTTCTCTACCGCTGCCGACAATCAGACGGAAGTTACCATCCACGTGCTGCAAGGCGAGCGTCCGATGGCTGCTCAGAACAAGTCCATCGGTCAGTTCAACCTGACAGGCATCGCCCCTGCCCGTCGTGGCGTTCCCCAGATTGAGGTGACATTCGATATCGATGCCAACGGTATCTTGAAGGTTTCTGCTAAAGATAAGGCTACCGGCAAGGAGCAGGCAATCCGCATCGAAGCTTCCAGCGGTTTGAGCAAGGAAGAAATCGAAAAGATGAAAGCCGAAGCCGAAGCCAACGCCGAAGCCGACAAGAAGGAGCGTGAAAGAATTGACAAACTGAACCAGGCCGACTCCATGATTTTCACCACCGAAAACCAATTGAAGGAACTGGGCGACAAACTCCCTGCCGACAAGAAGGCTCCGATTGAAGCTGCCCTGCAGAAACTGAAAGATGCCCACAAGGCGCAAGACCTGGCTGCCGTTGATGCCGCCATGGCAGAACTGAACAGTGCCTTCCAGGCTGCAAGTGCCGAGATGTATGCACAAAGCGGTGCGCAAGGTGGTGCCCAGGCAGGTCCTGACATGAATGCCGGTCAACAGGGCGGTACCCAGGATGGCAATAAGCATGGGGATAATGTGCAGGATGCGGACTTTGAGGAGGTAAAGTAAGTATCGATAAACAACGATAAACATCTATAGAAAAAGGTGTGAAACTCAATGGGTTTCGCACCTTTTTCGTTTTTAACACTTGGCAATACCTATCTTGAATTACGCGATTTTTATTGTATATTTGTACCATATTTGTACCATGTCTTATTGGTAGATAAGGTGACACTTAAACATATTAACTGACTAATAGAGTATAGATTATGCCAGCAGCCAAATTTCAAATCATTAGGAAATGCCCGATATGTGGTTCAGAGTTCTTGGCTAAGACTATTGAATCATTGTATTGCTCTCCCAAGTGTTCGAAAACAGCTTGGAAGAGAAAACACGATGAAAAGCTTAGACTGGAAAAAATGGATGAAGCAGTGAAGGATATTCCGGAGTCCAAGGAAATGATTACTGTTCCTGAAGCCTATCTGCTTTTTGGTATTAGCAAGGAAACTATTTACCGCCAGATTCAGAAAGGAAACATTACCGGTGTCAATGCAGGTAAACGAATGACTCTGGTGAGCAAAACAGATTTAATGAAGAAATATCCTCTTCGTCCCAAGGCTACTGATGAGCCTAAGACACCAGCAAAGGTTTATCGAATGGAACCGGAGGATTGCTATACCATTGGTGACATCAGTCAGAAGTATAGATTGGATGAAAGTACGGTCTATAAACATATCCGTAAATACTCCATACCTACTCGACAAATAGGCAATTTTGTCTATGTACCAAAATGTGAAATTGATGAACTATATAAAGGTATAAAGCTATGAAGAAATCATTAGCCCATACGCAAGTAATCGTTAAGTTGAGGAAGTCTGTTTATCGAGAAGAGTGGTACCTCCTATTGGAAGCATATCCTGTATTTCAAGATGAAAGTACTGCCCCTAAACGTACACGTGAATATGTCAACCGGACAATTTCAACGCCCATCTGGGACAAAAGTAGAAAGTGGAAAGTAGATTCAAATGGGAAGGCTACCTATAAGCCCAAGCGAGATCTTAATGGCGTCATCCAATGCAAATCACACTTGGATCAGGAAGCCTGTATCTATGCTGATAAGGTAAGGGAGATTCGCCAAAGGGAGTTCGACAACGCTTTTCTTTATACAGACACAGACAGTGAACAGGCGCAACAGTTGGAACGTTCACGCTACAACTTCTTGGAGTATTTCAGGGAAATGGAAAAGAAAAGGCATGCCCAGTTCTCAGAAGCTATCAGTACTACATGGAATCGGGTTTATGAGAACTTCAAGATTTTTATCAATGGAGATACCATACCTTTTTCTAAGATTGACCTGAAGCTGATTGAAGATTTTCGTCTGTATCTGTTGAGTGCCAAACGTGGCGGAAACAAGACCGGAACTATATCACCTAATACGGCATCCACTTATTTCTCAGTATTCAAGGCGGTGCTTAAACAAGCATTCATAGACGGCTATCTGACCATAGACCTATCTGCCAAGGCAAAATGTATTCAAGGTCGCGAAAGCCGAAGAGAATACCTAACCGTGGAGGAACTGAACACATTGGCTCGTACACCTTTTGACCCGATCGTCAAGCGGGCTGCCCTGTTTTCTGCCTTGACCGGATTGCGTCATAGCGACATTCAAAAGTTGACATGGGCGGAAATTGAAGAGTTCAATGGAGGCTACCGGTTGAACTTCACTCAGCAGAAGACCAAAGGGGTGGAATACATGCCTATATCTAAGCAAGCCTATCAGCTTTGCGGTGAAAGAAAAGATGATGAGTTGTTGGTATTTGCCGGACTGCCTGATCCCTCATGGATTTCCAAACCATTGGAAAGGTGGATTAAACAGGCTGGCATTACTAAGCACATTACCTTCCACTGCTTAAGACATTGTGATTTATTCTTTCCTCTGAAAATGAATAGATTGCAAAGCATTATTCTTGATAGGTAACGATTTAGAAACGAGCGAGGCTCTGTATTATGTCTTGTTTTGCACTAATCAAAAGAACACTTTTCTTAAATGCAAAGGTAATATTATTTTTGAGAATTGAGAGGCTCAAAAATAACTATTAAAGATTTTTTAGCGCCCTCGAACCGTAATCATTCTATTTTCCGCCACGACGATTTTATCGGCTGTTTTTCAGCCGATAAAATAAAAATGCCCGCAAGAAAATATTTTTGTTTTAACATTCCGGTTTATAAAAACATGGCAGAAGAGCCTTCTTGTCGCAGTCCTTACCATGAAGAATACATTCAAACAAGTGCTTCAGGTAATCCTGAGGATCTATGTCGTTTAAC
>ERZ808035.149-NODE-149-length-84578-cov-7.261311_pt1 | contig 84578 bp, 75 predicted proteins | sample MGYA00380189_ERZ808035 | MGnify/ENA primary metagenome ERZ808035 (study PRJEB31490, sample SAMN06133407) | mouse gut metagenome | isolation source: M5_1 | host: mice | place: China: Chengdu | collected 2015-05 ... | reverse complement strand
GTTTGTATCGTTCGATACTCTTCTGAAAATCTTCTTTGGAATCTTTTCAGGGTTGCATTACTGTTTATTTGTCAAGGAACAATATTTTGCTGCGCCGCGAAGAATACGGCGTATTCTTCAGAAGTAAATTCTGTAGGAATTTACTTCGACGCTACGGAGATGGAGGGATTTGAACCCTCGCGCCGCTATCAACGACCTGCACCCTTTCCAGGGGTGTCCCTTCAGCCATCTTGGGTACATCTCCAGACATAGCTAAATACCAATAAAATATTACCGAAGAAAAAGGATTCGGTCGGAGAGGGATCTCCAGCGGAGAGGGTGGGATTCGAACCCACGCGCCCTTGCGGACAAACGGTTTTCAAGACCGCCTCGTTATGACCACTTCGATACCTCTCCGTGTTCGCTTTGCGCCTGCTTTAAGTCGAGCGCAAAAATTATTCTAGCAAAGATGGGCTCCCCTGTCAACCCGTTTTTTCATTTTTTTGACAGCTATATATCTGTGCGCCCCGTTCTTCAAATTTTCTCACCTTTTCCCGTCTCTTCACCCATAACATTCTAAGTCCGTCTGCTTTCAGCGATTCAGAATCGTTAACGCTTTATATAGAAACCACGCCGCTAAAGCAACCACCAATATAAGTATCTGCAGCGCTTTTTCTCCCTTGCCCGTAACCACTTCCACGGGTACACAATGTCTTCTCACCCACACACAGAACAATTCAACATTTTTTGTAGATGAATTGAGCCAGATACTGCCGCAAAGTTTCCTGCCGTCACGGTTGTATACCGTCAATGTCCCCTCCGTATTGATTGTAACCTTTTGCAGCTCAGCAGAAGAATACTCCCTGTTCCTGATCGTAATTTTACTGCCGTCCACCTTTATCTTCATCCCGACAGAAAACGGCTCCTGCAGCGCATTTTCCATGAAACCGTCAGGATTCCCCTGCCCCTGATGACAGAGCAGATCCACCAGCTGCTGTATTCTGGCATACCGCATATCTTCCGCCTGCACTATTTTTTCTATTTTCATATCTTCTCCTGTAACTGACCTTCCTGCTGCAGTGTATCACCACAGTTCAAAAAAGCTTCCGCCACCGCCATGTCCTCCGGCGTCGTAACTTTAATGTTCCTATAGTCTCCTTCCACCAGCCTGACCTTACAGTCCGTAAAAGTTTCCACCACCATGGCGTCATCCGTGATCGAAACGCCCTCCCGCAGCAGCCTCTCCTTCTCCTGCATCAGTCTTTCGTAAGCGGAAAGAATCAACGCCGCGTCAAAAACCTGTGGCGTCTGCACCTGCCACATATAATTTCTATCCGGCGTCTGTCTTGCAAAACCGCTTTCGTCCACGACTTTTATGGTGTCCTTCACCGGCATTCCCGCCACGCAGGCATGGTCCTCCTGAACTGCCCCATAACAGCGTTCCAGAATCTCCTCCGTCAAAAAGGGTCTTGCGCCGTCCTGAATAAAAATGTAACCGTCATGGCCAGACGCACGGCTGTCGGCCGTACCGCTGCCCGCGGCTGCCGCAAGCCCGCTATACACGGAATCATACCGCTCTTTTCCCCCCGCCACAACAGCCGTCACTTTGGAGAAACCATATTTTGCCACAATTTCTTCCCTTACATAACAAATATCCTCCGTGCCAGTGACCAGAATGCAGTCATCAATCACAGAGGATTCTTCTACCGCATGTAATGCATACCAAATAAGCGGTCTGCCCCGCAGCAGCATATATTGCTTTGCCACGGCGCTCTCCATGCGGCTGCCTCGCCCTGCCGCCAGCACAATGGCAGTGCATCTCCTTTTAGCCATATTCTCTACTCTCCCAATTTCAAGTTCGGTACCGCGTTCAAATCATACCCGTGCCGCACGCCCTTTATATACTCGAAATAACCCGCCGCGCCGATCATCGCCGCATTGTCCGTGCACAGAAGGGGCGAGGGGCGGTAAAACGCCACGCTACGTTCCCCGCAGGCTTTTGTAAGCGCTTCCCTGAGCGCCGAATTGGACGCCACACCGCCGGCAATGGCAAATTTCTTTATACCGCAGGACTCCACCGCATGCATGGAATGCTCTGTAAGCACATCCACTACAGCCTTCTGAAAGGAGGCCGCCACATCAGCCTGGCTGAAAGTTTCTCCCTTCATCTCACAGGAATTGAGGTAATTCAAAACCGCGGACTTCAAACCGCTGAAACTGAAATCATAGTCGGAATCACCCACCTTCGCCCTCGGAAAGGCAATGGCGTTCGGATTTCCTTCCTTTGACACCTTGTCGATTTTAGGGCCGCCGGGATAGCCGAGCCCAATCGCGCGCGCCACCTTGTCAAAAGCTTCCCCTGCCGCGTCGTCCCTTGTACGGCCTAAAATCTCATATTCCCCGTAGTCCCTTACCACCACAAGATGGGAATGTCCGCCGGAAACGACCAGGCAGACAAAGGGCGGCTCCAATTCTTTATTTTCTATGTAATTCGCACTGATATGTCCTTCAATATGATGCACGCCGACCAGCGGAATACCCGATGCAAAACTGACTGCCTTCGCTGCGGACACCCCTACCAGAAGCGCCCCAACAAGTCCCGGCCCGTAAGTAACCGCGATGGCATCCATGTCGGAAAGATTTTTCCCCGCCTGCAAAAGCGCCTCCGCCATCACCTGATTTATCTTTTCAATATGTTTGCGGGAGGCAATCTCCGGCACCACACCACCGTATAGTGTGTGCAGGGCAATCTGGGAGGATATCACATTGGATAACACTTCCCTGCCGTTTTCAACCACCGCTGCCGCCGTCTCGTCACAGGAAGTCTCCACGGCAAGTATCGTCACGGTTTCCCCAGTATTTTCCATCACTCAATCCTCCACCAGCTCCCAGCCGAGAATCTTCCAATGGCCGTCCCCGTCCTGCCTGAGCACGAACCGCTCCTGCGACGGCACCCTGCCGCTCCCCTGCTTTTTCAAATAAAACGTACAGTATAATCTGGCGCAGGAATATTCGTCCTGCGTAAAGTATTCCACATCGGTACTGGCGGAAACTTCATAGCTTGCAACCGTAAGCTGCCCGCCCTTCATCGTGGCAATCTCATCCCGCAGGTCCTGTATGTACTGATCCTGCGTCTTGTTCGCCACAAGTTCCGCGTCATATAACTTCTGTATCTTACCCGCGAGCTGTAAAAGTTCTTCGTCCGAATAAGTCTCATTGTAGAAACATTCCGTGATTTCCGCGTAGTATTTCACCACTTCTTTGGGCGTCGGCGGATAATTATGCTCCAGGTCCCGCATCAGTATACTCTGCACCACGGTAGCGGCAATCGCCTCCTCGACCTCCTGTCGTTTCGCCCGGTGTCCCAGATAATAGTAGTAAACCAGAATGATTGCCGCAAGAGCAACCACTATAATTACTGTCTTAGCAACCTTTGAACCTTTCATCTTCCCCTCCTGTATCCGACTGCGTTACTCCCTTTACCCTTTATATCGGCTGATTTTTTCCGATTCCAAAGCGTCCGCCGCTTTATTCCTCATCCTGAAAGAGGAGGTCCACACTTCTACCGTCCCTTGCCGCCACAGCGTTCGGGAAAATTTTCCGCACCCCGGGCATAAACTCCTCCGGGTGGATCAGCGACGGACTGTAATGCGTCAGCCACATCTCCCGCACCCCGGCTCGCTTTGCCATTTCCGCCGCCTCGTAGAACGTCATATGCTTATATTCTTTCGCCTTCTGCGCCTTCTCCGGCTCGCCGTACATCCCCTCGCAGATAAACAGATCCGCCCCGGACGCATTTTTCACAATGCTCTCTGTCGGCCTCGTATCCGTACAGTAGGTGACCTTTAAACCTTTTCTCGCCGCCCCCAGCACCATGTCCGGCGAAAAGGTACGTCCATCCGCCTCTATTATCTCACCTTTCTGCAGGGGATTCCAGTAATTTCTCGGAATATTTAAAGCCTGCGCCTTCTCCACGTCAAATTTTCCGATACGGTCAATTACAATACTGTAGCCATAACACACTACATTGTGGTTGACGCGGTACGCCTCTATCCGAAACCCGCCGATAGAAAACGACTGTTCCGGCTCCGTGATCTCCTGACAGATAATCTCAAACGGCAGTTCCGGCGCGATCACCCGCAGGGAATTAACTACTCTGGTCAATCCTTTCGGGCCAATTAAAAGCAGCGGCTCCGTGCGTTCTGCATTGCCCATAGTGAGCAGCATCCCCGGAAGGCCGCTGATATGATCCGCGTGAAAGTGGGTAAAACAGATCACGTCAATCGGCTTCGGGCTCCAGCCCTTCTCCTTCATGGCAATCTGGGTTCCCTCCCCACAGTCAATCAATATACTTTTTCCATTATACCTCGCCATCAGCGAAGTGAGCCATCTGCGCGGCAGGGGCATCATCCCGCCTGTACCCAGTAAACAGATATCTAACATATCTCCCTCCATGCAGGCAGCCGGACCATGTCCCGCTCCCGCTTTCCCTCATTGGAGGCAGCCTACAAAAGTTCCTTCCTTTCCCGCCGTTCCACGGGTACAAAAAATCCGGCGATCATCTTCTCATAACACGCTTCGCACAAGTCAAAGCTGTCGCTCTCCCCGTCCTTTGAACCGAAGAAACCGAAGTCGTGATCCACATGGATACACTCTTCTTTCAAAATGCCATTTTCTACCAGCAAATTTTTGCCGCAGGCATTGCAGACTACCTTGGTCAACTTTCTGTCTTCTATATATTCACGCATGACAATCCTCCTTCAAAATCCACTGTCTCTATTCTAGCAGACAAAAGGCCTGATGACAGTGGTAATTGTTCCATGCGCTGCCTATCTCTTCCACATAATCATTGCATCTTCCGTTGGTTTTTCATAGAAATTCGGACGGATACCCTCGGACACAAAGCCCAGCTTCTCATACAAACCGATAGCCGCTGCATTGCTGACCCGCACCTCCAGCGTATAGGCTGTCAGACCTGCCCGGTCACCTTCTGAGATCAGATACGTCAACAGTCCCGTCGCAACGCCACGCCTTCTTGCCCCGGGAGACACCACCACATTGGTGATGTTGCCCTCACCCGCAATCAGAAGCAGTCCGCAGCCGCCGAGAAGCCGTCCGTTCTCCTCCGCCACAAAATACGCGGTATCCTCCCTCTCGATCATCTGCAGGAAGGAGTCCGCCGACCACGGCATGGAAAAAGTCTCCTCCTCCAGACGGCTGATAAAGGGCACATCCTCCGCCCGCATTTTACGATATACAATCATTGGGATACTTCACGCTCCTTTTCGGCGCGCTCCCGTTCCGCCTGCGAAAGCCGCAGATAATCCGGCGCAAAAGCCGCGCCGTCAACCGTTCTGCCTTTCTCATAATAAAGTCTTCCGAGAGAAGCGAGGGCTGCCGCCGACTGTCTCGCCCGGTGCAGCGGCGCCGTCGTATAAGGCACACGCATCATCTGCTCCATCCGCTCCTGAAAGACAGGTACGCCGTCCCCCAAAAATATGACGCTCCTGTCAAGTTCATTCAAAGCCTCTGCAATCTCGTCAAACGCCACAGCGCACTGCTCTCTGATAACACGCATGTCATATATAAACCGACCGCCCCGGTCAGGAACAAATTCATAAATCCCGGTATATACCTGACTTCTTCTGGCGTCCATAATCGGACACACCAGATCCTTTGCCCCGTACATCTGAAAAGCGAGTCCGTCCACCGTCGGCACGGGAATAATCGGTTTCCCGAGGGCGAACGCCAATCCCTTTGCCGTAGCCGAACCGATCCGCAGCCCCGTAAACGAACCAGGACCTGCCGCCACCGCTATGGCATCCACCGTGGAAAGATCCAGATCCACCATCCCGCCGATCTCCTCCAGCATGGGTAAAAGCGTCTGGGAATGGGTCTTCTTATACTGCACAGTGTATTCCGCAATTAAATTGTCATCCTCCGCCAGCGCCACAGAGGCAACCAGCCCGGAACTGTCAAGCGCCAAAATTTTCAAGTTCCCGCCCTGTCTTTCTTTGCCTAGAATAAATTCTTCGCATTTTTCTGTCACATCTCTATACAAAATCTCCGCAGACACTTTTCCCCTAGCGCTCTATGGTAATACGCCGGTAGTCAAATCCCTGCGCCAGATCCTTCTCTATGACAATGCGGATGCAGTCATTCGGCAGAATTTCACGGATCAGGTCCGCCCACTCAATCAGACAGACTCCCTCCCCGTAAAAACAGTCCTCATACCCGATCTCTTCCATCTCCGCCACGTCGCCGATGCGGTACACGTCGAAATGATAGAGCGCAAGTCTGCCCTCCTCGTAGCTCTGCAGGATTGTAAAGGTGGGGCTGCTCACCGGTTCCGTGATGTCAAGCCCCGCCGCAAACCCCTGCGTAAACACGGTTTTGCCCACGCCAAGCTCCCCGGTCAGCGTATATATCTCCCCGGGAACCGCTTTCTTTCCGAGCGCCTTTCCGTATGCGAATGTATCCGCCGCACTGCGGCTCTCTATCGTTTCATTCATATCTGCTCACCTTCAACGCGGAGAATGCCGCATTTGGGCATTTCCCCACGCGAACCATAGAACTTCCAAGCCAGCTTTGCTGACTTTGTTCCCGTCCAATGGCGACACGTCCTTAGAAGTTTTCTTCGCGTTTCTCACGCCCGGATCTTCACCTTCCTGGGCGGCATATGCGTAGAAATAATCTCAATCGCTTTCATTTTCCCGTCACCCAGGTCCCGCTTCGGAAAAATGCAGGCGTTCACCGCCGTGGTATAAACCACAATGCTCTTCGGCGTGGAGATGGCCTTTACCATGCCGTCCCATGCCATCTGCTCCGTAACGCCGTCCTGCGAGACCTGTATGCCCTCGTCCGAAAGCTTATAGTGCAGCGGCTTCTGAAATGCCGGATTGGCCTTCGCCTGGGAAGCCGCCCGCAAAAAGAGCGTCCAGGGCAGATACAGCAAAATCACAAGCGCGATAATGAGAATCAGAGGCTGCCTGTTCGCCGCAAAAAGAAACAGCATCAGCACACCTACAAGCGTACCCATAAGTCCGGGCAGGCGCGAATACGTGTGCTGCAGCATATAATCATATAAAATATTAGGTGTTATTTTAACGTCAAATTCGATTTCCATACTGAAATCTATTATACTAAATTTCCCCGAAAGTGCAAGTAAAATATGCCCATACTGCAATGCGGAGAATGCCGCCTTTTGGCATTCTCCTGTGTGAGAATTAGTACTTCTTCGCGAAGCAGCCTTTGCTGCGAGTGATTAGAAGTACTTCTCACACTATTCGTGCCGCAGCGCCTCAATCGGGCTAAGCTTCGCCGCCTTCCTCGCAGGGTAAATGCCGAAGAAGATACCGACGCCCGAGGAGAACGCCGCCGCGATAATCACCGTGGGCACGTCGATCTGCGCCGTATAACCCAGAACACCGCAGATTACCTTTGCGCTCAGCACGCCAAGCAAAATGCCGATCAGACCGCCGATCAGTGTGATGATACCCGCTTCCGCCAGGAACTGTAAGAGGATCGACTTCGTTCTGGCGCCGAGCGACTTGCGGATGCCGATCTCCCGCGTCCGCTCCGTCACGGACACGAGCATGATGTTCATAACGCCGATACCGCCCACCAGCAGGGAAATCGCCGCCACAAAGGAGATAAACAGCGTGAGCATCCCGATGATCTGGTCAAACTGCGCTGAAAAATCTGCGAAGCTTTCCATCAGGATCTTATTCTCTCCCCGCACGTTGTAGCGGTTTTCGAGAAGGCGGATGGTATCCGCCGCCACCTGTGATACATACTCGGAACTCTCCGCCACCACATAGAGCTGGCTGAATTCGCCGATCCACAGCCCATAGCCTGCCGCCATGGCCGTCAGCGGCATCTCCACCTGCAGATAACCGCCGCCGTTCATCGCGGCAATGATACCGGCCGGCGTATCCTGTCTGATACCGACGATCCGCAGATCCTGGCTCACATCCCAGAGGCTCATCTCAAAAGTCATACCCACCACGTCCGTGGTGCCGAACAGCGACCTTGCCGCGCTCTCCGAGATGACGCAGACCATGCTCGCCGCGTCACATTCACTCTGCGAAAAATATCTGCCTTTGACAATCGGCTCCTTGCCAATCGCGTACTGCAGCGCCGTATTGCCGCCGTTTAATACCGCCATAAAGTCGCCTTTTCGCCCCTTGGCCGTGGCGCCGTAATAGCCGTACTGCACCGTGGCGCCCTTCACATGCTCCACCTTTTCCTTGATCAGCGCAAAGTCTTCCTCCGTAAACTTTACATCATTGCCTTCCTCGTTATCGTTGGTGTAAATGGCAATCAGTCCGCCACCCATATTTTCCAGCTCGTCGTTGACCGAGCCGCGCACCCCGTTACCGATGGATATAATCATAATAACGGAGGAAATGCCAATAATAATGCCCAGCATGGTGAGGGCGGAGCGCCCTTTATTGCTCTTGATATTCATCAGGGCAATTTTTATGTATTCCCATATCTGTCCCATTTTGTTCCCTGTCCTTTATTTTCTTTCATCATACGACGAAGCATAGAACTTCCAAGTCAACTTTTCTGACTTTGCGTCTCCGTCCTATGGCGGGACGTCTTTCGCCGTTCTTTTTGCACTAAGGCATCGGCATTGCTGTCACCACCGTGCCGTCCTCAAATTCCATGCCGTTCGCCATAATTACGTTGTCGCCTTCCGCAAGTCCCTCCTTCACCTCGCTGACGCTGTCGGATGCGATACCCGTGGTAATGCGCTTCTTCGCCACCACGCCGTTCTCCTCCACGTACACAAAGTCGCCGTCACGGTCGCTGTTGATCACCTCGAGGGGAACGGTGATTACACCCTCCGCCTTCGCCATGTGGACATAGACCTTAGCCTCTACGCCCAGGAAGATACTGTCATCCGGGTTGTCGATGTTTACGTCCACGCCAACCACCATGGCGCCGCTGTTATTCTGGGTCGCCATACCGTCAATCTTGCTCACCGTACCCTCGTAAGTCTTTCCCGCAATATTGATATCCGCCTTCTGCCCCACGGCAATCTTTTCCAGATCGTATTTGGAGACGCTGAGCCTCACATATACCTTCTCCGTGCTCTCTATGGTCACCAGCTTTCCGCTCTCCGTGGGCGGCTGTCCTGCTATCGCCTCGAGCTCTGTGACCACGCCGCCGAAATCGGCTTTCAACCCGTTCTCCACCTCGGCAATGGCGTCCAGCTTCTCCTGATTGGTCAGTTTCTCAAGCGCCGTGTCCGCCTCCAGCTTCGCCTTGCCACCCTCATCCAGAACCCCGGACTCTGAGGTGGCTTTCTGGGATTTCATTTCGGACTTATACTCTTTATAGGAGGCTATCAGTTCCTCCACCTCATTTGCCTGCCTCTGCAGATCTCTGATTTCTTTATTATTCTGTTCCTCGTAGGCGTTATACTGTGCCTGCTCCTGCAGATTCAGCAGAACTTCCTCGTCATAGGCGATCTGCGCCTTAGCCGCCTCATCCTTCTCCTTCTTTTCCTCATCGTCAGAATCCAGCTGCTGCTCCGCCTCCCAGGCGTGACGCTCCTCCAAACGCTGCTTCTCGTCCGTGATCCTTTTCTGCTGCTCCAAAATGGATGCCTGCAGGGCCGCCCCGTTGTAGGACCAGCCGGCTTTCTTATCCTCAATCTTTTTATTGATTTCTTTGAGCAGATTTTCATTATCCGCAATCTGCTGCTCCAGCACCGCCAAATTGCGGTTCGCCTCTGACAAATCCGCTATGTACTCACTATTCTTATGAACGGAACTTTCGTAGCCGCCTTCGTTTGATGCCATCTTATACTCCGCCGCCTGCTTTTCCTCGGACAGCGCCTTCTCGTCAAAGGTGAGCATCACTTCGCCCTTTTTCACCGTATCGCCGGTGCTCACCATCACTTCGCCGACCTCCACCGACAAAGGCGCAAAGTAAGTCCTTATCTCATCGCTCTTCACCGTGCCGCCGGTGCTCAGTATCTGCTCTACATCTCCCGTTGTGACCGCTACGGTAGTTACCATCGGAGCCGCGTTTTTAGCCATAAGGGAATTTCTCACAAAAAAAGCCGCAACGAGTACCGCCAGAACGCCGGCAATTACCCGGCGGCGTATCTTTTTCTTCTTCTCCTTATCCATGGGAACCTTTTCCTTCTTCGGCTTCACATCCGTGATATCCGTACTTTCCACCGCATTTTCCGCCTTATTCTTCGCCTTCCGAAACATTTTCATAATCCTCCTCTATTTTTCCGTCCATAATCTTTATGACACGCTTCGCCCGTGCCGCAATCTCGTCGTCATGCGTGATCAGTATCACTGTCCTGCCCTCCTCATGCAGCCCCCGCAGAATGTCCATGATCTCCCTCGTGGACCCGGAGTCCAGGTTTCCCGTCGGCTCGTCCGCCAGAATGATGGGCGGCGCCTGCGCAATCGCCCTGGCAATCGCTACCCTCTGCTGCTGTCCGCCGGACATCTCGGACGGCTTGTGGGTCTTTCGCTTGGCAAGCCCAACCTTATCGAGCGCCTTCTCCGACAGCTCCACCCGCTCCTTTTTGCCCACACCCCGGTAAATCAGCGGCAGCTCCACGTTCTCCACCGCCGTCAGGCTGGGAATCAGGTTAAACCCCTGAAATACAAAGCCGATCTCCTGATTGCGGATGTCTGAAAGCTCGTCGTCCGACATGCTGCCCACATCATGCCCATGCAGAAAATAACTGCCGCTTGTAGGCACGTCCAGACAGCCCAGCATGTTCATCAGCGTGGATTTTCCCGAGCCGGAATGCCCAATAATCGCCACGAACTCTCCTTCCCCGATGGTCAGGCTCACATGATCCAGCGCCTTCACTTCATTTTCCCCGGGATTGTAGACCTTGCAGATATCCCGGATTTCCACCAATGTCCCCATGATGCCGATTTCCTTTCCTTACTCTATGTATGTTCTAAACCGTACTGGTATCTTTTTTCTATAACGAAACAAGTCCCCTTCTGTCTTCATCTTTTTCTGTCATGTCCAGTATACCTTACCATCTTTTTCTTAAAAGTAGCACACTAAAATCTTAAATCATTCTTAAAAACCGCGTCAATTCATCGCACTGCCCTCATCGCCTTTAAAGTTCTTCTTGCATTATTTTACAATAAGAATCTTACAAAAATCTTACAGGAAGCTTACAAAAAAGAAAATACTACTTCTCCTCAGAAAAGTAGTATTTTCCTTCTAAAATATTATATTAACCCCTTCTCACCATTGATACATCACGCATTTCCCGAATTGGAAATCTCTCCAGCGCGTCTTTCCATGACGGGACTGGCATTTTTCAAAATCGGGCTTAAAGGTTTATAGATCAGCATCGTGACTCCCGACGCCGCCGCGCTCTTTACAATATTCAAAGGCGCCACAGCAAAGATCACGAAACTCGTTATGTTATGAATATTCCCATTGATCTCCGCGCCTGCCGCGATAATGGCCTCCAGAGGCATCCCGAACAGCTTGGAAAATGCAGGGAGCAGGTAAACGCCGTTAAACGCCGACCCGAACACTGTCATAATCAGGGAACCTGCCACACAAGCTGCAACAGCCCTCTTCTTGGTCTTCTTAAACATGTACAGGATCGACGCGGGCAGAACAAGGCTGCAGCCGATCACAAAATTGGCAAGGTCTCCCACAAAGGCTGTGCTCGTTCCCTTGATTACCAGCTTTAAGAGGATCTTGCAAAACTCGATCATCACGCCTGCCACGGGACCGAAGGCAAAAGCTCCCACCAGCGCGGGAATCTCGGAGAAATCCAGCTGATAGAATCCGGGCGCCAGAAACGGAACCGGGAAGTCCATCATATGTAAGATCACGGAAAGCGCCGAAAACAGCCCGATCATGGTGATCTTTCTGGTGGTGAGGATGCGCTCTGTCACCCCGTTTTTCTTCTGCACCGTCTTTTCCGTGCCATAGGCGATCAGAAACAGCGCCGCCGCCACGCCCACGCAGACAAGGACAAAAATCACATTGTCCGCAATACTCTGTAATAATCCGTTACCCATTTTTCTTTTCCTCCTTTTTTAGGGGAAAGTTCTTCTGACTCCGCCCGCCAAACGTAAAGAACCCCCGAAGCCGAAACTCCGGGGGGTAATACTCGTTGAGCGGACACTGTACCGCATACGCGGCACAAGCTCCTGTACGATAAGTATGACACGCATGTCACCTTATCTGTCTTCTCTCATCCAGACTATACTGTCGGTCTTGGAATTTCACCAAGTCAGCCGTCCGATCCTTGCGCGGGTAAACGCTTGAACCGTAACGGGTCGCGGACTGTAACCGCCGGTAGGGAATTGCACCCTGCCCCGAAGAACTTTTCTCTTATTTTGTTTATTGGTTTATTTTACTACGGATGTTTCCTCATGTCAACCATGACGTTCAGCCCCCGCCGAGGCTGCGAAGCAGTCCTCGCAATCGAGCTTGCTCGATTTGTTATTCAGCAATATCTGCGTACATGAAGTACCAGTAGCCGTATGCGGAATGCCACATGCCGGTAATCTTGCTGCTCTGTAACCAGAAGTCATTGTAGTAGGCAACGGGAACGCAGCCAGCCTCGTTCATGATGATGTCCTCTGCCTTGTGAAGGGCTGCGGAACGCTCTGCAGCGTCCAGCGTGGTTCTGGAAGTATCCATAGCTGCGTCGTACTCTGCGTTGTTGAACTTACCGTCGTTGTTACCGTTACTGGAGTAAAGCAGATCCAGCATGTTGGAAGGATCGCTGTAGTCTCCTACCCAGCCGTTACGTGCAGCGTCATAGTCGCCGTTACGTCTCATGGGTGTAAAGCTTGCCCACTCTACGATATCTACCTGAAGCTCCACGCCGATCTCCGCCCATGCCTGCTGCAGATACTCGGCAACTACCTTGTGGTAGCCTGCATCGTTGGTGGAGTAGCTGATGGACGGGAAGCCCGCACCATCGGGGTAACCTGCCTCGGCAAGAAGCTTCTTCGCCTCCTCCACGTTCGCCTCGTGGTTCGTCGTGTCAATATAAGGCTTACCGCCATTCGCGTTGTCAATGAACTGGGAACCGTCTGTATCAATCCAGCCGGGACCCATGAAGTTGCTTGCTGCGGAGTAAGTTCCCTGCATCAGCGTACCCGCTACATACTCACGGTCGATGGCAAGGCTTAATGCCTTACGAACCTTGGGATCGTTGAAGGGCTCTCTCTGTGTGTTCAGGCTCAGATAGTAGGTACCGATGATCGGGTCTACATAGAACTCCGGGTTGCCCTCTAAGGAAGGGATCTCCTCGGTGGGCACATCCTTGATGAAGAGCACTTCGCCGGTCTGGTATGCGCTGTAAGCAGCGTTAGCATCCTCAATCAGGTTGAACTTGATGCCGTCTAACTTGATTGCGTCCGCATTCCAGTAGTTGGGGTTCTTTGTGCACATGATATAGGAACCGGGCACCCACTCGGAAATATAGAAAGTGCCGTTACAAACGTAAGTGTCAGCGTTTACTGCCCAGCCGTCGCCGTTCGCGTCAATGGTTGCCTGCTGTACCGGGCTTAAGGTAGCGAAAGCTGCCAGGGAGCCAAAGTAGGAGCAGGGCTGGGAAAGGTGTACCACTAAGGTAGAGTCATCCGTAGCTTCCACGCCGAGAGCCTCCAGGTTGCCGCCAATGGCGTCCTCGTAACCCTCTACCATGCCGAGCACTGTCTCCGCGTAGGGAGCCGCCACCATGGGATCGCAGACTCTGCGCCAGCTGTATACGAAATCGTTTGCCGTGAGGGCGGAGCCGTCGGACCACTTCAGACCGTCTCTCAAATGGAAGGTCCATGTCAGGCCGTCCTCGGAAGTCTCCCATGTCTCAGCCTGGCCGGGAGCCAGCTTGCCGTCCTGGTCTACCGTCAAAAGGCACTCAAAGGTGTGTAAAAGCATATTACCGCCATCAACAGCGCTGTTTAAGGCCGGGTCAATGGTCTCGGGGTTGGGTCCGATCTGTACGGACAGGATCTTCCCTTCGCCGGAAGCTGCGGGTGCAGCACTGTCAGCACCAGTATCATCCGCGGGAGCCTCCCCCCCCTCTGTGGTTTCTGCCGCCGCGTCACCGGAATCCGCCGCAGGGGTGGTCGTATCCGAACCGCCGCCGCACGCCGTCACACCGACAACCATAGCCGCTGCCAACATAAGCGCGATTACTTTCTTTTTCATAATCGTTCCTCCTCTTCTTAAAATATTTACTTTTCCATCTAACATGTTTACCACATCTAATTGCACTTGTCAATATGGTGACAGGCGCAAAAATGCCCATTTTCCACTTCTCTCCACTCCGGCACCTCCGCCGCACACCTCTCGCTGGCATAAGGACAGCGGGTTCGGAAGGTACATCCGGACGGCGGATTTAAGGGACTCGGCACGTCTCCTTCCAGCACGATACGCTTACTTTCCCTCGCCTGTTTCGGGTCCGCAACGGGAATTGCCGAGATCAGGCTCTTCGTGTACGGGTGCAGGGGGCGGTCCACCAGTGTATAACTGTCCGTAAGCTCCACCATCCTGCCCAGATACATCACGCCGATGCGGTTGGATATGTGTTTCACCGCCGACAGGTCGTGGGCGATAAACAGGTACGTCAGCCCCATCTGCTCCTGTAAATCCTCAAACATATTGATGACCTGCGCCTGAATCGACACGTCCAGCGCAGAGATCGGCTCGTCGCAGACGATGAACTCGGGATGCACCGCCAGCGCCCTGGCAATACCCACACGCTGCCTCTGTCCGCCGGAGAATTCGTGGGGATAACGGTTCGCGTGCTCTGAGTTTAAGCCAACCCGCTCCAGAATGTGTATGATCTGGTCGTAGCGGTCCTGCTTGCTCTGGGCCAGCTTATGCACGTCAATCGCCTCCCCCACGATGTCGCCCACCGTCATACGGGGGTCAAGACTCGCATAAGGATCCTGAAACACGATCTGCATCCGCTTTCTGTAAGGGAGCATATTCGCATACTCTTTCTTTTCCACATCAAAAATCACATCGCCGTCAAAGGTGAATTTCCCGCCCGTAGGCTCGTAGAGCCGCAGCATGGTGCGCCCCGTGGTGGTCTTGCCGCAGCCGGATTCACCCACCAGCCCAAGCGTTTCCCCCTTATCCACATAGAAGGAGACGTCGTCCACCGCTCTGACAAACTTTTTATTCTTTCCAAAGCCTCCCGCCGGAAAATACTGGCGCAGATGCTCCACTTCAATCAAATGCTTACTCATGGGACGCTCCTTTCTCCATCTCTTCCTTCTGGTTCAGCCAGCACTGGGTATAGTGCACATCACCGAATGTGGTGACCGGCGGCATCTCCCTAAGGCAAATCTGCATAGCCGCGTCACAGCGGGGCGCGAAAGGACATCCGGCCGGCGGATTCAACATATCCACAGGCGTTCCCTCAATGGGAACCAGTCTCTCGTGCTCCTTCGTGTCCAACCTCGGAATGGAACGGATCAGCCCTTTCGTGTACTCGTGCTTCGGGTGATAGAAAATGTCGTCCGTAGTGCCGTACTCAATGATTCTGCCCGCATACATAACCGCGATGCGCTCGCACATGCTTGCCACCACGCCAAGGTCATGGGTGATCATAATGATCGCCATGCCAAGCTTATCCTTAAGCTCCATCATCAGCTCCAGAATCTGTGCCTGAATCGTCACGTCAAGCGCCGTGGTCGGCTCGTCCGCAATCAAAAGCTTCGGCTCACAGGCAAGCGCGATGGCGATCATCACCCTCTGCCGCATACCTCCCGAAAGCTCGTGGGGATACTGTTTTAAGCGCTTTTCCGGCTCGTTGATGCCCACAAGCTCCAGAAGCTCTCTTGCGCGTTCCTTCGCCTGCTGCCTCGTCTTGTCTGTGTGAAGCCGGATTACCTCAGTAATCTGGTTGCCGATGGTGTAGACCGGGTTTAAGCTTGTCATCGGGTCCTGAAAGATAATGGAAATCTCATTTCCCCGGAATTTTCGTATTTCCTTTTCGGTCATCTGCTCCACCTGATGCCCGTTGAAGTGCAGTTCGCCGCCAAGCAGCTTCCCCGGGTGGGCGGTAAGCCCCATCAGGCTGTAAGCCGTCACCGACTTGCCGGAACCGCTCTCTCCCACGATTCCGAGAACTTCTCCCTCCTTCAGGCGGATGGAAACATCGTTTAACGCCTTAACCTCTCCGGCGGGCGTAAAGAAAGAAAGCCGTTCGTTTTTGACATCTACCAGATATTCTCCCATTCTCTCGTCCTCCTTTCTAGTTTTTCAGCTTCGGGTCAAAGGCGTCTCTGAGCCCGTCGCCGAGCAGATTAAAACTTAAGATAATCAGACTGATCAGCAGCGCCGGGATAAACAGCAGATACGGGTAGGTATTGATACCGTTCAACGCGTCGCTTGCCAGACTTCCCAGAGAGGGCAGCGGCACCGCCACGCCCAAGCCTAAGAAGCTTAAGAAACTCTCCGTAAAGATGGAGGACGGAATCTGTAACGTCGTCGTCACGATCAGGGTACCGATACAGTTGGTCAGCAGATGCTTCTTGATGATCCTGCCGTTTCCAACGCCCAGAGCCCTCGCCGCCGTGACATACTCGCTCTCTTTTAACATGAGCACCTGACTTCTGACCATTCTCGCCATGCCCACCCAGTAGAGCAGGGCAAACACCACGAAGATACTGATCAGATTCTCACCCACAACCGACAACCAGTGGAAACCCGGCTTGGTAGCCAGATTGGCAAGCGGTGCCTTCAAAGACATAGACAAAAGAACGATGAGAAGGATATCAGGAATCGTATAAATGATATCCACAATACGCATCATCACCAGATCCACCCAGCCGCCGAAGAACGCCGCGATGGAACCGTAAGCGGAACCGATGATCAGGATAATACACGTCGCGACGAGTCCCACAAGCAGGGAAATGCGGCTTCCCATCATCACACGGATGGCGTAATCACGCCCCATCTTGTCCGTGCCGAAAACATGGGGGAACACCTTCTCTCCCGCGTCGATCCGTGCCTGTTCCTCCGCCGAATACTCCATGGGCGCAAGGCTGTTCGCCCCCTTGATCTGCTCCTTATAAGTGTAAGGATAAAAAGCGGGAACGATAAAGGAAAATATCATCACCACAATAATCACAACCAGCGAGACCATCGCCACCTTATTTCTCCGAAGCCGGCGCATACCGTCCTTCCAGAAACTCACGCTCTCGCGCATGATGACCTGACTCTGTTTTTCTTCCTCCGTAGCCGGCAGAAAATCTTCCGGCCCCAGTTTTAACTGAAAACTTAAGGGATTTTCTTTCATGTTTCGCGTACCTTTCTATAAAATTTCTACTATATCTGTTACTTGAGTTTGATTCTCGGATCAACCAGTTTGTAAATGATATCCACAACCACGTTCATCACGATAACAAGGGTCGCCAGAAAGATCGTGGTACCCATAATCAGCGTGTAATCGCGTCCGTTGATCGCCTTGATAAACTCTCCGCCAAGTCCCGGAATGACAAAGATCTTCTCCACCACGAAGCTTCCCGTGATGGTGTACGCAAGCATGGGACCCACATAGGTTACTACCGGCAGAATCGCGTTTCTAAGCGCGTGCTTGAAGAGTATCTTTCCTCCCGCCAGTCCTTTTGCCTTGGCCGTGCGCATATAGTCCTGTCCCAGCACGTCCAGCATGGAGGAGCGCATCAGTCGCATAATGTAAGCTGTAGGGTAGAAGGACAGGGCAATCACCGGCATCACATAGTGCTTTGCGCTCTCCAGACCCATCGTGGGCAGAAGCCCCAGCTTCACGCCGAAGAAATACATGAGCAGCGTACAGATCACGAAACTGGGCACCGCGATACCGCATGTCGCAATCACGCTGATCACACTGTCCGCCGGCTTTCCCCGCTTTAAGGCGGCGATACTGCCGAGCGGGATTCCCAGAATCAGCGCCACGAGGACGGATATGCCGCCGACCCTCGCGGACACAGGAAATTTCATGGAAATGATATCCATGACGGTACGTCCCCTCTGTTTCAGGCTGTCCCCGAAATCCCCGTGAAGCGCCCCCGTCATATAATTCAGGTAACGCTGGAACATGGGTTTATCCAGCCCGTACTTCGCCTCCAGAGCCGCCTGCGCCTGGGGGCTGATCGCCTTCTCTGACAAAAACGGTCCGCCCGGCACCAGATTCATCAGGAAGAAGGTGAGTGTGGCAACCGCCCATATCGTCACGACCGCCAGCAAAATTCTCTTCACAATGTACTTAAACATGACAAAACTCCTTTTCTACTGTCTTTTGATCCTCATAGTAAGTCCGATACGCTTCTTCGGCACGTCAACCGTGAGCACCTGCACATCCACGATATCTCCCACGCTGACCGCCTCAAGCGGATGTTTGATATAGCGGTCCGTAATCTGCGAGATATGCACCAGACCGTCCTGATGCACGCCGATATCCACGAAGACGCCGAAGTCGATCACATTTCTGACCGTCCCCTTCAAGATCATGCCAGGCTTTAAATCCTTCATATCCAGCACGTCGCTTCTCAGGATCGGCGCCGGCATATTGTCCCGGGGATCGCGCGCCGGCTTTTCCAATTCCGTCAGAATATCGACCAGCGTAATTTCTCCGATTCCCAGTTCATCAGCAAGCTTCTTCTTATCCTTGACCTTTTTGACCAGGTTGCTCACCACTGTCTGTTCGGAACTGCCATAGCCGGAACCTGTGACATCCATGTCACCTTCCTCCGTCGTCATATCCGCGCCGCCAAGAGCCGCCGCCAGGGCTTTTCCCATCGCCGTGTCGGTATTGCGGATCACAGGTTTTTTCGGGCGGGGTTTCTTCTCCTTCGCGGGAGCCTTCTTCTTCACCGCCGCCTTTTTCTGTGCCTCCCTGATATCCTCCATGGTGAGTCCCAGCTTCTCCATCAGGCGTTCTGCAGCCTCATAAGATTCCGGGTGGACGCTTGTCGCGTCCAGCGGATTATCGCCGTCCGCAATCCGCATAAAGCCCGCGCACTGCTCAAACGCCTTCGGGCCCAGCTTTGCCACCTTGAGAAGCTGCTTTCTGTTCGTGAAGCGCCCGTTTGTCTCGCGGTAATCCACTATGTTTCTGGCGATCACTTTGGTCACGCCGGAGACATACTCAAGAAGGGAGGCGGAAGCGGTATTCAAGTCCACCCCGACCCGGTTTACGCTGTCTTCCACAACGCCGCCCAGCGCTTCGCTCAGCTTCTTCTGGTTCATGTCGTGCTGATACTGCCCTACCCCTATGGATTTGGGATCAATCTTCACCAGCTCCGCCAGAGGATCCTGTAATCTTCTGGCGATAGAAGCCGCGCTTCGCTGTCCCACGTCGAACTCCGGGAACTCCTCCGTTGCCAGCTTGCTCGCGGAATAGACGGACGCGCCCGCCTCGTTCACGATCACGTACTGTACCGGCACATCCAGCTCTTTGATCAGTTCCACTATCACCTGTTCGGACTCTCTGGACGCTGTGCCGTTTCCGACGGATATCAGGGAGACGTTATATTTCTTAATCAGCTTTTTCAGCTCTGACTTCGCCTGCTCCACCTTATTCTGCGGCGCGGTGGGATAAATCACCTTTGTGTCAAGGACCTTCCCCGTCTCGTCCACGACCGCAAGCTTGCAGCCCGTGCGGAAAGCGGGGTCCCAGCCCAGCACCACCCTGCCTTTGATGGGAGGCTGCAATAGGAGCTGCTCCAGATTTTTCCCAAAAACGGAAATAGCGCCGTCCTCCGCCTTCTCGGTGAGGTCGTTTCTAATCTCCCGCTCAATGGCCGGGGCAATCAACCTGTCATAACTATCAGCGATTACTTCCTCCAGAATCGGAGATGTGACATGATTGTCATTTATTATGGTTTTCGTACGCAGGAATTGCAGAATCCTCTCCTCGGGCGCTTCGATTTTCACCGTCAGAAACTTCTCATTCTCGCCTCTGTTGATGGCAAGCACCCGGTGTCCCGCCACTTTGCTGACGGGTTCTTCATACTGGTAATACATCTCATAAACGCTTTCCGCCTTTTCATCCTTGGCGGCCGTTACGAGTTTTCCTTCTTTCATGGTGATGTCGCGGATATAGATGCGGTAATCCGCCTCGTCGGAAATCTGCTCCGCGATAATGTCCTTCGCCCCCTGCAGGGCCTCCGCCGCCGTCTTCACCGCTTTCGCCTCATCCTCGTCCTCACGGATGTACTTCGCCGCTTCCTCCTCAATCGGGGCCGTCGTCTCCTGCGCGAGAATAAATGCTGCGAGCGGCTCCAGGCCCTTCTCCTTCGCCACGCCCGCGCGGGTCTTTCTCTTCGGCCGGTAAGGGCGGTAAAGATCCTCCACCACTACCATGGTCTGTGCCGCCTCAATGCGCTCCTTAAGCTCGTCGGTCAGCTTTCCCTGTTCCTCAATGCTGCTAAGGACCTGCGCCTTCTTCTCTTCCAGATTCCGCAGATATGTAAGGCGCTCATGGAGATCCCTCAACACTTCGTCGTTTAAGGAACCTGTCATCTCCTTTCGGTAGCGGGCAATAAAGGGAATCGTGTTGCCCTCGTCAATCAGGGAAACCGCAGCCTCCACCTGCCATTTTTCTACCTGTAACTCTTCTTTCAGTTTTAAAATAATATCCATAATACCCTCTTCTTTATCACTTCATTGTGATAAAGTATACATGCATTCTTTTGCCTAACGTTTTTATTATACAGGATAAATTTGAAATTCGCCACAGGAAATGCATGCCTAAATCAGAAAAAATGAAGAAAAAAGCTGTCCGCACACGTGAAGCTATGGTTTTTTTCGGAAAAATATGCTAAACTGAAAAAAATCGTCGGCCATAGCCGGCGTTTCAGAGAATGTTCTGTATCCTCTGTCACAGATACCAATAACGGAAATGAGGCATACACGATGGACTATCGACCAGACAATCCGCAGGGCGGTCCCGGCGGCGGTTACAATCCTTACAACAATAATCCATATAATAACAATCCCTACAACGGCAATAACCCGTACAATCCCTACGGCTCGCCTTTGCAGCCGGATCCCTTCAAATCCCGGGGCGACAATATGGCTACCGCCTCCCTGATTCTGGGTGTTATCACGCTGGCAAGCCTCCTGCTTCTGCGGCTGTCCATGCCGTTTCTTCTGGGCGGCGTCGGCATTATTCTGGCAATCCTCTCAAGAGGCGGCGCCAGAAAAATGATCGGCAAGGCGAAAGCGGGCATGACGTGCTGCATTATCGGGCTTGTGTTAGATGTAACGTTTTGCGTTTTTGCCGTGTGGCTGGTATTTTCCCTTCCCAAACTCTCCCCGGATCTGACTGAGGAAGTCAACAAGATGTGCGAGGAGCAGTACGGCGTCTCCTACTATGAGATGATGGAAGAAATTTACGATATGTGGGATTTTGACGAAGTTGAGTAAAGTATAAGCCTGACCGATATATTATATAGAATAACGTCTTATAAAAATAAGTTTTTTGAAGAAAGGCAGGGTACCGTTATGGCGATTTCCCCGATTATGGGATCTTTTGGAACTCCCGAAGATGGCCGCGTCATCATCCGCAACCCCGGTGAATCCACCGAGAGACAGGCGGGAAAGAAATCCTCCCCCGCGGAGTGCGAAACATGCAAGAACCGCAAATATCAGGACGGCTCCGACGAGGGAGACGTTTCCTTCAAAGCGGCGGCACACATTGATCCGAAAGCTGCGGCGGCAAGAGTCAGGGGCCACGAGCAGGAACATGTGAGCAACGCCTATCAAAAAGCTTCCGAGAAAAATGGCAAAGTTGTCTCGTGCAATGTGTCCATCAAGACAGCCGTCTGCCCGGAATGCGGACGCACCTATGTATCCGGCGGCACAACCGCCACCCAGATCAAATACCGCAACGAGGAAAATCCTTACCAGAAGGATATGAAGTCCTCCGACGCAGCAAATAAATACCGCGGCATGAACTTTGATGAAGCGGTATAAATTCCGGGTATTGTTGAACTGCCCAAGAAAGGTTGACATAACATTAGCATGAACCAATTTAAGTCATCATCAGAACTGAAAGCCAGCGCCAGAGAGCATCTGCTCGGGCATTACGGCACGACAATCGGCGCATTTATGATCGTGGTCGCCATTACGGGCGCTGTCACTCTCGCCGTGAGCCTGCTGGTGGACCTCTCCACGATACCTGGCACAATTATCTATTATGCGATCATGTTTCTGGTTTCCGTTTTGACCGGGTTGTTTTCCTCGGGCAGCGCCTATCTTTACCTGAAGCTGATCTGCGGACGCCCGATTTCTGTGGGAGACCTGTTTTACGGTTTTCAGCTCTACCCTGACAAAGCCATTGTCATACAGGCGTGGATCACGCTGCTTACCTATCTGTCGAGCCTGCCGCAGATCGTTTTAAACTATATGATGCTGGCAAATATGAACCGTCTGGACAAAATGATGAACCTCATGCTGCCCTATGCCCTCTCCCTGATTCTGTCGGGAGCGGTATCCGTTATGCTGAGCCTCTTTTATTCCCAGACCTATTTCCTGCTCCACGATTTCCCGCAGTATACGGCAAAGGAACTGCTGCAAAAAAGCCGACGCCTCATGGTACACCACAAGGGCCGGCTCTTCTATCTGTATGTGAGCTTTCTCCCGCTCATGCTTCTCGGACTGCTGTCCTGGGGTCTCGCGCTGCTGTGGATTATCCCCTATATGGCAGCCACCGAAGCGGAGTTCTTTCTGGACCTGATTAAACACAATACAGACTATTAACTGTTGATCCACTTCAAATACGCATTGATAAACGGATCAATCGCCCCGTCCATCACCGCGTCCACATTGCCGGACTCTTCGTTGGTCCGATGGTCCTTCACCATCGTATACGGCTGCATCACGTAGGAGCGGATCTGGTTGCCCCAGCCGATCTCCTTCACGTCGCCGCGGATATCCGACAGCTTTTCTGCGTTCTCCTCCTGCTTTAGCATATAGAGCTTTGCTTTCAGCATCTGCATCGCCTTGTCCTTGTTCTGGAACTGGCTGCGCTCGTTCTGGCATGTCACCACAATTCCTGTCGGGAAATGGGTGATACGGATCGCCGAGGAAGTCTTGTTGATATGCTGGCCGCCCGCACCGCTGCTTCGGTAAGTGTCGATGCGGATATCCTCATCCTTCACTTCCACATCCACATCCTCCTCGATGTCCGGCATCACGTCAAGGGAGACGAAGGACGTCTGCCGCTTGCCCTGCGCATTAAAGGGAGAAATCCGCACAAGCCTGTGCACGCCCTTCTCCGATTTCAGATAGCCGTAGGCATTCTCACCGTTGATCTGGAAAGTCACGGACTTGATGCCCGCCTCGTCGCCGTCCAGATAGTCTATCACTTCCAGCGAATAGCCCTTGCGCTCCGCCCAGCGGGTATACATGCGGTAGAGCATGCTGCACCAGTCGCAGCTTTCCGTGCCGCCCGCCCCGGCATTTAGTTTAAGGATCGCATTGTTTTTGTCATACTCGCCCGAAAGCAGTGTGCTGATTCTGATACTTTCAAACGTTTCCTTAAAGGAGGCAAGCTCCTCCTCGATGTCGGGGATGATCGCCGGGTCGTTGTCCTCATAGCCCAGCTCGATCAGCTCCAGAATGTCACTGTACTGGCCGGAAAGACCGTCCATAGTCTCCACGATATCTTTCAATCCCTTCGACTCCCGCATTTTTTGGTTCGATTTCTCCGGGTCGTCCCAGAAGTCCGGCGCCTGCATTTCCATGTCAAGCTCCTCGATCCGCTTTACCTTATCTGCTAAGTTAAAGTGAATCCCTCACTTCCGCTAAGGGGCTTTCGTATGCTAAAAGCTCCGATTTCATATTGTCTAATTCTACCACTTAACGTCACCTTCTTTCTTAATACCTTTTATAGATGTCTCCACGGTTGTCAACAGCAATTACGCAAGCATTCTTCAAGCGGTATTTTATGAGCCAAATCTTCTCCTATTTCCGCCCGCAGCACTGCTTATACTTCTTCCCGCTCCCGCAAGGACAGGGGTCGTTGGGATAAACCTTCGCCTCGGCGCGCTTCACGGGACCTTTCTGCAGGGTATCGTCCTTGTTGGTGCCGGTCACCTTCGCCACCTGCTCTCTCTCCACCTTCTGCTCAATGCGCACACGGAAGAGCAGGCGAACGGTCTCTTCCTTGATGTTCTGCGTCATCTCGTCGAACATCTCATAACCGTTCAGCTTGTACTCCACAAGCGGGTCTTTCTGTCCGTAAGCCTGTAAGCCCGCGCCCTGACGGAGCTGGTCCATATCGTCGATGTGGTCCATCCACTTTCTGTCTATCACCTTGAGCAGGATCACGCGCTCGATCTCGCGGATCGCCTCAGGCTCCGGGAACTCCGCCTCCTTGCTCTCGTAGAGCTTCACAGCCTCCTCCTTTAACTGCTGTTTCAGGCTGTTTTTCTTAGGTTTCAACACCCTCGAAGCATCCACAGGCTTTAACGGCACGGTGGGAATCAGCAGGGTATTTAACTCATTGTAATCCCAGTCCTCAAAGTCGGAGTCATCGCCGATACAGATATCCACGCAGTTTTCAACGATATCCGTGATCATCTTGTAGATCGCGTCCCTCATGCTCTCGCCGTCTAAGACGCGGCGTCTCTCCTCATATATGATCTCTCTCTGCTCGTTCATCACCTGATCGTACTCGAGCAGGCTCTTTCTGATGCCGAAGTTATTGTTCTCTATCTTCTTCTGCGCCGTCTCTATCGCCTTGGTCAGCGCGCTGTGCTCGATCTCCTGCCCTTCCGGGATGCCGAGCGCGTTAAACATGGTAATCATGCGGTCGGAACCGAAAAGCCGCATCAGATCGTCTTCCAGTGAGATAAAGAACTTCGATTCACCGGGATCGCCCTGACGGCCGCTTCGGCCTCGCAGCTGGTTGTCGATACGTCTGGATTCATGACGTTCGGTACCGATGATCATCAGGCCACCCGCCGCTCTCGCTTCCTCGTCCAGTTTGATATCCGTACCACGGCCCGCCATGTTGGTGGCAATGGTAACTGCGCCGTGGATACCGGCATCCGCTACGATCTCCGCCTCCAGCTCATGGAACTTGGCGTTCAGCACCTTATGCTCCAGACCGTTTCTCTTAAAGATGGCGGAGAGCTCCTCCGAGGCGTCAATGTTGATCGTACCCACCAGCACCGGCTGCCCTTTGGCATGCGCCTCCTGCACCGCAGATAAAATCGCCTTAAGTTTTTCTTTTCTTGTTTTATAGACAGCGTCCTGATGATCAATACGGGCCACCGGCTTGTTCGTGGGAATCGCAACCACATCCATACCGTAAATGTCACGGAACTCCTTTTCCTCCGTGAGCGCCGTACCTGTCATACCCGCTTTTTTCTCAAATTTATTGAAGAAATTCTGGAAGGTAATGGTGGCGAGGGTCTTGCTCTCTCGCTTCACCTTCACATGCTCCTTCGCCTCAATCGCCTGGTGCAGGCCGTCGGAATAACGGCGTCCCGGCATGATGCGGCCGGTAAACTCGTCCACGATCATAACCTGGTCGTCACTCACCACATAATCCTGGTCACGGAACATCAGGTTGTGCGCCCGCAGAGCCAGTATAATGTTGTGCTGGATTTCCAGATTCTCCGGGTCAGCCAGATTCTCGATCTGGAAGAAACGCTCCACCTTGGAAACACCCTGCGCGGTGAGGTTCACAACCTTGTCCTTCTCGTTCACAATGAAGTCCCCGGTCTCCTCGCGCTCCACACCCATAATGGCGTCCATCTTGGTCAGTTCTTCCATGTCCTCGCCGCGGGTAAGCTGTTTCGCCAGAATATCGCATGCCTCGTAAAGTTTCGTGGACTTGCCGCTCTGTCCGGATATAATCAGCGGGGTCCTCGCCTCGTCAATCAGCACCGAGTCCACCTCGTCGATGATGGCGTAATGGAGATCCCTGAGCACGAGCTGTTCCTTGTAGATAACCATGTTGTCACGCAGATAGTCAAAGCCCAGCTCGTTGTTGGTCACATAAGTAATGTCGCAGTTGTAAGCCTCCCTGCGCTCCTCGGGCTTCATATCGTTTAACACGCATCCCACTTTCAGACCGAGAAATTCGTGCACCTGTCCCATCCATTCCGCGTCGCGCTTCGCCAGATAGTCGTTGACCGTGACAACATGCACGCCCTTTCCTTCCAGCGCGTTCAGATAAGCCGGCAAAAGACAGGTCTGTGTCTTACCTTCACCGGTTCTCATCTCCGCGATACGTCCCTGGTGCAGGATGATACCACCGATCAGCTGTACTCTGTAATGCTCCGTGTTAAGCACTCTTCTCGCCGCTTCCCGGACAAGGGCATAAGCCTCCGGCAAAAGGTCGTCCAAAGTCTCACCCTCGGAGAGTCTTTTCTTAAACTCCTTGGTCTTATCACGCATCTGCTCGTCCGTCAGTTCCATCATCTCAGGACGCATGCCCTCAATTTTTTCAACCAGACTGTTAATGCGCCTGATCTCCCGTTCACTGTGCGTTCCGAATATTTTTTGTACCACGCTCATAGTTTTCTCATTCTCATGTGCCTTTTTGGCTGGCACACGCCTTTCTCTCAAAAAATCCCCACAATAACAAAACACTAAGCTATATTTTACCAGATACAGGTGGTAAATTCAAGCAAAACCCCTCTTGCCCAGACAAGGCGGCGGAAGTGCCTGTCTCCTGACCTCTCCGCCGCCTCACATTTCATGTAAACAAATCTCTTAATATACCTTTAATTCTTCCTCGCCGCGCAGGATACGTAAGCCACCCTGCACCAGGGCCATCAGCTCATCCTCGCCGGGATATACCGTCATGGGAGCAATCCACTCCGCCTTCTCCTTAAGCCCCGCAACAACCGCCTTATCGTAGGCGATACCGCCGGTCACGATGATCTGGTCCACCTTGCCCTGCAGCACGCATGCCATGGCGCCGATGTCTTTTGCCACCTGGGTAATGAAAGCCTCTCTGACTTCCTCCGCCTTCTTGTCGCCCCCGTCTACCATCTTATCCACGTCGCGCATGTCGTTGGTGCCACAGTAAGCGTTGAAACCGCCGCCGCCCACAAATTTCTTGTAAACCTCTTTCTCCGTATATTTCCCGGAAAAGCACATTTTTATGAGTGCGCCGCTGGGTACCGCGCCCGCTCTCTCGGGAGAGAATGCGCCGTCGCCGTCAAGGGCGTTAAATACATCCACCACACAGCCTTTCTTGTGCGCGCCCACGGACACGCCGCCGCCCATATGCACCACAACCAGATTCAGGGAATCGTACGCCTTGCCCTGCTCCTTCGCGTAACGCTTCGCAACCGCCTTCTGGTTCAATGCATGGAACACGCTGGTCCTTGGCAGTTCCGGCACGCCGGAATATCTGGAAACAGGCTCCAGCTCGTCAACAACCACGGGATCAACGATATAGGACGGAACGCCGATGGAATCGCCGATCTCTCTCGCCAGAATACCGCCCAGATTGGATGCATGAGGTCCCTGCACGCCAATCTTTAAATCCTCTAACAGATCATCCGTCACCGCATAGGTGCCGCCCGGAATCGGCTTCAACATGCCGCCGCGTCCCACTACCATGTTCAAAGACTTGATGTCAAAATCTTTTTCCTTTAACAGATCCTCGATGATCTTTCTGCGGAAGTCCTTCTGATCCACAATCTTTTCATACTGCGCGATCTCTTCCGTAGAATGTCTCAAAGTCTCCTCGAACAGGAGAGTTTCATCCTCAAACACACCAATCTTTGTAGATGTGGAGCCGGGATTGATAATTAAACTTTTGATAGCCATTTTGCTTACCCCCATTTTTATTTTTATGAAACAGTTCAACCCGTTTGTCCAAAAGATTCGCTCTGGTTGAGCCGTTAAGTTAGTTCATCTTTGCCATCGCGCCTGCCATAACCGCGCCAAGCGCAAGGGAATTTACTTTCGTCTCAAAATCATCGGAGCGGGACGTCAGAATAACAGGAGCCTTCGTGCCCGTCAGGATGTTGCCGTTCTTAACCTTCGCCGTATGTACCAGACACTTGTAAACGAGATTGCCCGCATGAATATCGGGGAAGAGCAGCACGTCCGCGTCACCCACGATCTTTCTGCCTTCCGCGCCTTTATGCTTCGCCGCCTCGGGGTCAATCGCCAGATCAAGGGAGAGAGGCCCATCCACAACACAGCCGGAGATTTTCCCTTCCTCGCACATCTTCGTCAGTTCGTCGGCTTCCACCGTGACAGGCATCTTGGGATTCACTACCTCAACCGCCGCAAGGGGCGCAACCTTCGGATTCGGAATGCCGCACGCATGGCACACATCCACTGTGTTCTCGATAATATGTACCTTATCCTCCAGCGTGGGATATGTCATAAAAGCAACGTCTGTCAGGAACAGGAGATGGTCAATCCCTTCCACCTCAAACACACATACATGTGACAAAGCCTTACCCGTTCTCAAGCCGACTTCCTTGTCCAGCACGCTCTTTAAGAAAGACTTCGTGTCGATCAGGCCCTTCATGTACATATCCGCCTTCCCCTGATGCACGAGCTCAACCGCTTTCAGGGCTGCCGTGTAGTTATCCTTCTCGTCAATGATCTCAAAACCGCTGATGTCAACCTTATCAGCTTCCGCCACCTCTTTGATCTTGTCAGCGTCGCCCACAAGGATCGCCTCCGCGATACCCCGCTCCTTCGCCGCAGCCACAGCCTCGAGAACCGCGCTGTCCTGAGCCACCGCTACCGCAACCTTCTTCATCTCGCACTCGGAAACCTTCGATAACAAATCCTCAAAACTCTTACTCATTGTCCCTTTTCCACTCCTTTGTCTATTTTATCTTTATTAGCATTTGCGACTTCCTTTCCCTCGCAAATCCGCTATCTCACAACGTCTAAATTTTACCACGAATGCCCCGAAAAAGCAATTTCCTCCCGCTTTTTTATTGTCCCATTACGCCACTGTTTCATCCTCTGAAAGCATAGCAATAACAAGCGCAGGCGCGGCGACGTTGAAATCATCTTCCGCCTGCGCGTCCTTTTTCTCAGTGATGGAACAGCCGTATCCCCGTAAAGCACATTGTCATCCCATACTTATCGCACACCTCGATGACATTGTCGTCCCGCACCGAACCGCCGGGCTGCGCCACATACTGCACGCCGCTTCTGTGGGCGCGCTCGATATTATCCCCGAAGGGGAAGAACGCATCAGAGCCAAGCGCCACGCCCTTCATCTGATCCAGCCAAGCGCGCTTCTTTTCCGCCGTAAATACCTCAGGCTTCACCTTGAATATCTTCTGCCATGCGCCGTCCGCCAGCACATCCATGTAGTCTTCCCCAATATAGAGGTCAATGGAGTTGTCCCTGTCAGCCCTGCCGATACCGTCCACAAACTGTAAGTCTAACACAATGGGAGACTGTCTCAAAAACCAGTTGTCCGCCTTTGTGCCCGCCAGTCTCGTACAGTGGATTCTGGACTGCTGCCCCGCGCCGATGCCGATTGCCTGCCCGTCCTTGACATAGCACACGGAATTGGACTGCGTGTATTTTAGGGTAATCATGGCGATAGCCAGATCAATCTTCGCCTGTTTGGGCAGATCTTTTTCTCTCGTCACAATATTGTCAAAGAAAGCATCGTCGATTTTCAGTTCATTCCTGCCCTGCTCAAAACTGATGCCGTACACCTGTTTCACTTCAGTAGGCGCGGGCACATAGCTTTCATCAATCTGAATCACATTGTAGGCGCCCTTCTTCTTCGCCTTAAGTATCTCCAGCGCCTCCGGCTCGTAGCCCGGCGCAATCACGCCGTCCGAAACCTCTCTCTTAATCAGTCTGGCCGTGTCCACGTCGCACACGTCGGAGAGCGCGATAAAATCACCGAAAGAGCTCATTCTGTCCGCGCCTCTCGCCCTCGCATATGCGCAGGCAAGGGGGGACAGCTCCCCTAAATCGTCAACCCAATAAATCTTTGCCAAAGTCTCCTCCAGGGGAAGACCTACTGCCGCTCCTGCCGGAGACACATGCTTAAAGGAAGTCGCCGCCGGAAGCCCCGTCGCCTTCTTTAACTCGCTGACTAACTGCCAGCCGTTAAACGCATCCAAAAAATTGATATATCCCGGTCTGCCGTTTCGCACCTGAATCGGCAGATCACTTCCGTCCGACATAAAGATACGGGACGGCTTCTGGTTCGGGTTACATCCGTATTTCAATTCCAATTCATTCATCGTTTCTGTGTTCTCCTATATATTCTTATTCACAATTCTCGTCTCATATTTCCCCGTGGCAATCTCTATAAACCGCACAAACAGCGACACTTTATTATCCTCGTTCAGGTTTTCCCAGATTGTCTTCGTAAACTCGTCGATGCCACCCTCAATTCCCACGAGCGTCGGCTCTCCCTCAAAGCTGGGCAGCGGGTTGCCGTCGCCCATATACGTATGGATAAAATGCCCTTCTCCCGCTTTCGGGTTCTCGTACGCGAAAGTGTATCGGCTGCAGGAAGACGGATCACCGTTATTGCTCTTCAAAATCGACATGGCATAGTTGTAGCTTGCATTTTCCAAGTGCATAATACCTGAAATGCGCGGTGTGTAATTGGGCGCGTCGGGCTCAAATTCCCTTGTGCGCAGCGCCTGCTCAAAAGTCTGCTGCCTGTCCATCAGCTCATAGATCGTATCCGTCTGGTCGCCGTTTGTGACAATGGTTTTATTGCCGAGCACCCGCACCGGCGCGTAGATAATCAGACTCGGGTCTTCCAGTTTGGAGGGGTCAAACGCCTGCGTACGGATACCCGCACCGTCTTCCACAAAAACACGGTTCCTGCTGTTGCCGCTGCGTCCCATAATAAAATATGCCGTCACCGCATACGCGCCGTCCGCCGACTTTCCGATCACAATCCCCCGTCCCGGATACGCGTTCCCCGCGAGCTCCTGTGCTAAATTTTTCTTTTCCATTTTTCTTTTCCTCTCCACATCATTTCATTGCGGAGAATGCCGCTTTTCAGGCATTCTCTGGCGTGAGACGGCGTTGCAAGGCAACTCCGTCTCACGCTGTTATTCGTCAACAGAATAATTCGGCGCTTCCTTCGTGATATGAATATCGTGAGGATGGCTCTCTTTGAGCGACGCCGCGGAAATCTTCACAAATCTGCCGTTCTGTTTTAATTCCTCAATGTTAACCGTACCGCAGTATCCCATGCCGGAACGAAGACCGCCCATCAGCTGGAACACCGTATCCTCCACGCTGCCCTTGTAGGCCACACGGCCCTCTACGCCCTCCGGCACCAGCTTCTTGGCGTCGGTCTGGAAATAGCGGTCCTTACTGCCGTTCTCCATGGCCGCGATAGAACCCATGCCACGGTACACCTTATATTTCCTGCCCTGATAGAGTTCATAGGTGCCGGGGCTTTCCTCACAGCCGGCAAACATACTTCCCATCATGCAGACATCGCCGCCCGCCGCGATGGCCTTCGTCATGTCGCCTGAGTATTTGATGCCGCCGTCCGCAATGATCGGCACCCCATAGTCTTTTGCCACATCATAAGCGTGCATAATCGCCGTAATCTGCGGCACACCGATACCGGCAACCACGCGGGTCGTACAGATAGAACCGGGCCCGATACCTACCTTCACCGCGTCGGCGCCCGCCTCGATCAGCGCACGCGTGCCTTCTCCCGTAGCTACATTACCCGCAATCACCTGTAAGTCAGGGTATTTTTCTTTAATCATCCGCACGCATTTAAGCACATTCTCAGAATGCCCGTGCGCGGAGTCAAGCACAACCACATCCACCTTCGCGCTGATCAGCTCTTTAACGCGGTCGAGCACGTTGGCCGTAATGCCCACACCCGCGCCGCACAAAAGCCTGCCCTGACTGTCCTTCGCGGAAAGTGGGTATTTGATTGCCTTTTCAATATCTTTTATGGTAATGAGTCCCACCAGATTGTAATCGTCGTCCACAATGGGAAGTTTTTCTTTTCTGGCTTTTGCGAGAACCTCTTTTGCCTGATCCAGCGTAATGCCCGCCTTGGCGGTAATCAGATTTTCAGAGGTCATGGACTCTTTGATTTTCTTCTTGAAATCTGTCTCGAATTTTAAATCACGATTGGTGATGATACCGACTAACTTCCTGCCTTCCGTAATCGGAACACCAGATATTTTGAATTTCGCCATCAGCGCATCTGCGTCAGCCAGCGTATGCTCCGGCGTCAGTGAAAAGGGATCTGTGATAACGCCGTTCTCGGAGCGTTTCACCTTATCGACTTCCTCGGCCTGCTCCTCTATAGACATGTTTTTGTGAATGATACCGATACCGCCCTGCCTTGCCATGGCGATTGCCATTCTGTGCTCAGTCACTGTGTCCATCCCCGCGCTCATCATGGGAATGTTCAACCTGATCTTCTTCGTCAGGTTCGTTGTCAAGTCCACCTGATTCGGAATCACCTGAGAGTAGCTCGGCACTAAGAGCACATCATCAAAAGTAATTCCTTCTCCAATAATCTGACCCATCTTCTCTCCTCCTGTGTTTGCTGTACTGGTTGTAAGTAAAAATATATATATGTAAAGAAAACTGCCAGCCCTTCAACTGACAGTATTGCTTTCAATACTTTATTATGCTAATCCGTAAAAACCTTACGGGGCGCAACGCTCTGAATGGCCTTAACCATCTCCGCGTTCGGCTCCAGAATAATCTTTGTGTCACCGTTCCAGATCATCATATAACGCCGCTCCGGCTGCGATGCAACGCCCGAGCTGTAGTCAACCGTCTTCATCTGACGGTTTTTATAAGAATCCAGTCTGTGGGAATTAAGGGGCGCAAAAATCTCCATCTGCTCCAGAGAATAATTGCCTGCCTTCTTTCTGCGGGTTTTTGCCAGAACTTTGTCAACGCTCAGTTCCCTGTCAAGATACAGGTACTCATACTCGATCTCCGCATTCATATGCGCAAAATACGCGCAGCCGCCCAGTACAATCGCGATCAGCATTCCCACCACGAAAGGCGTCAGGAATCCGATCAGTGCGAAAACCACGGTCAGCATGATCAGCAGCATCTTTAAGAACCGCATCATCACGGACGGTTTCCTCGCTACCAGATATTCCACATATGTCTCGCTCATACAGCATCCTCCATCTGTCAAAGTCAAGGCAAAACCGTCCGGCTCTGCCATGGTTCCGGGAAAATATAAAGATATCATATAACAAATTGGGAAAAGATGCAAGATGTCATCACCTTTCCATACTCCTCCTTTTTGTCCCGCATCACTGTAAGCCCCCGGTCCAGTTCCTCCAAGGGCATCCTGTGCGTGATCATCTGCGCAGGAGCAACACGCCCGTCCCCAAGCCTGTCCAGCACATAATGCCAGTCGTCCTCCGGCGAATGGGTAAAAGAGGAGTTCCATGTGCCAGACACGGTCAGCTGATTGCGCAAAATTTTCCAGTACACCGCCTTCGGCAGCGTCATATCCGATGCCGGATTACCCACAAGCATAATCCGGCCGCCGGGCCCGGTCAGCCCGACCGCCTGCGCCACCGTCTCATTTTTCCCGACGCACTCAAAGAACACGTCCGCACCCCTGCCGCCTGTCCGCTCAAACAGCCACTGTTCTACATCCTGTGTCCTGCTGTCGCAAAATGCGGCTTCTGACAATCTAAGCCAAACCGCCATCCGCTTCTGAAACTCTTTATTTCCGATGACAAATATATTTTTATGCCCCGCCTCCAGCAGAAACATAAGCAGAAAAAGACCGACCGTTCCCAGTCCGCAGATCACCGTACTCTCTTCCGGCAGGGGCGCCGCCTTCCTCATGGCGTGAACCGCCACTGACATTGGCTCAAGCATCGCCGCCTCCTCAAAGCTTACACGATCCGGAAGCGCAATCAAATTCTTTTCCGGCACCGCTACGTACTCCGCAAATCCACCGTCCCGCCGGGAGCCAAGATAACTGTAATGCCGGCACATCTCATACTGCTCCTTCCTGCAGGGCAGGCACTCCCCACACGGAATCAGCGGAAACACCCCGACCCGCCTCCCTTTCCAATCTGCATCCACAGACGCGCCAACGGCCGCTACCTGACCTGCGAACTCGTGCCCCGGTATCAGCGGATAGGAATACGTTCCTGTATAAAACACCCGCGGAATATCGGAGCCGCAGATCCCTGCCGCTTTCACAGCGAGCAAAACTTCGTTCTCTCCTATTATAGGAGTGTTTACATCCTCGAATTTTAAATCATTTATCCCGTGCAGCACCCATGCTTTCATGCCGATTTCCCTTCCGCCAGCCATTCACCCATTAACCGACTCCCAAAGCAATTTCCCGAAACCGCTCCAGATCAGCCATCGTCGTAATCTTAAAATTCCTCTCGTCTCCCGGAATCATGGCGATGTCCATACCAGCCATAACAGCGGGCTCCGTGGAACCGTTAATCTCATAAATCTTCTCCGGCAGGAGTTTCCTGACCGCCTCCACATATTTTCCGAAAAGAAACGCTTCCGGCGCCTGCCCCGCAAAAATCCGGCTGCGCTCCAAAAGCGAGGTAATGCACCCCCCATCCTCGCTGAAATACACCGTATCCTTCATTGGCAGCACGGGAAGCGCTCCCTCGTGCGCCACCGCCGCGTCCAGGCACTCTGTAATCAGACCCGGGCAAAGAAGCGGCCTCGCCGCGTCGTGAATCAGCACATAATCGTCGTCCGCCGCATATTTCCCGATATCTTTTAGCCCATTCAGGATCGAAAGCTGCCGATTCTCTCCCGGTGAGGAAAAGCCCCGGAACTTACTGCAGCCCTCCACAGACCGCATCCCGCAGATTTCGGATGAAGCCCCGTCAACAGTTTCCTTCCCCGCTTCCGCCGCGCTGAACTCGTCTATACACTTTAAGATCAGTTTCCGCCACATATCATCCGCCACAATCTGCACCGCGCTGATTTCCTCATGGGAAAGAAGCGTCTGTATGCAATAGGCTATAATTGGCTTTCCGTTCACCTCAATGTACTGCTTCGGTGTTTTCACACCCATCCTAGTCCCGGTTCCCCCGGACAAAAGTAACGCCGTAACCATATTGTTATCCCCCTGCGGCTGTCCATGCCAAATCTTGGAAGGCTATAACATGTAATCTTTATACAGCAAAGGACATCTATCCTTGTAACCTGTCAAAACTGCAGTTTGCGAATTTTCTGCAGCGTCTCCTCGTACGGCGTCTTCTTGCCAAAGAGAAGCGTCGTTCCCAGCACAAAACCATCAATTCCCTTCGGAGCGTATGTCCTAATCTTGTCCGCCCCGCAGGCGCCGTCCCAGTAGATCTGAAAGTCCATCTGTCCCTTTAGCGCCAGCAGCCTGTCTATTTTCTCCCCGACATAGGGCATAAACATCTGCCCGGCATTGCCGGGATTAACCGTCATCACAAGCACCTTCTTGACAATACGCAGCATTTCCATAACCGTCTCCACACTGGTACCCGGATTGATCGCAATTCCCGGAATCATACCGGCATTGATAATCTTCTGGAGGGTAGTGGACGGATGGTATTCCGCTTCCGGGTGTATGTAAATCGTGTCACCCCTGCGCAGCCGACTCGTAAAAAGCTCCACCGTATGATTGGGGTGCTCTACCATCAGGTGCACATCCAGCGGCTTTTTGGTCGCCGAGGCAATATAGGCCATATCGTTTAATGACATGGCAAAATTGGGGACATAGCGTCCGTCCATAATATCAATATGGAAGGAATCAATTCCGCCTTTCTCCAAATCCCGTACTTCCTTTTCCAGATTGCCGTAGTTGGCACACATCATGGATGCCATTAGTTCAAAGCTCATTTGTGTTCACCTTTGTTTCTAATTTTTTCTTATTAAAGACACACAGTCTAAATCTTTTATCCCCCAATCAATCACATGCTGCTCTATAATTTCAAATCCTGCGCGAAAAGCTAAATAAGCAAACAAATCTTTACTCATATAACTCCTTCCACCGACTGCATTAGAAAACGCATTTTTATAGTCTGATGTATTATTTGAATGATGAAATAGTGCCATGCCGCCTTTTCTCAGCACTCTATATATATCCTTTAAATACTCATAAATATCCAGCATTTCAAAATGTACCATCGCATCATATGTAAATAAGGCAGAATATTCATTATCATTCAATCTGTTCAAATTATATCCATTGTTACAATAGTAGTCAATTTTCTTACTGGATTTAAATCTTTCCTTACAAAAATCTATGTTACTCTGCAAAATATCCACCAGTACAATATGATTCGCCTTCTGCTCATACATCGGAACATGTCTACCCCGTCCAACCGCCAATTCGATTACATTGTCCAAATTCAGCTTACGAAACATCCCATAAATCAAAGAATCATCATCCCAAAAGGTCGCCAACGCAGCCTCCGCCTCAGCTTTGGCAAAGTAGTCTTCCATCCTATTATTATGATACCATGCACAATAATCACGATTCCACTCTACCTGGTCAATTTTCTGTGATAGTACCCATTCATCAATATCCTTAAAATACTCTTTATGATCGTCGTCAAGAATCTGTTTAATTTCATCCGCATACTTTGTAGTTGTTATAACAAATTTATAATTTTTATTTTTACATTCATCATAGCAATATACATCTTTACCATAAATTTGTTTGCCGCATAATTCACTATTGTTATCGCAAAAGCATTCCACAACATCGCACTCTCCCCGATGTTTCAATAAAGCAAAAAACGATTTCCCGATTTCACCCGCTCCAAACAGTATTATTTTTTCCACGGTCTTACTCCTCCTTTTTCTATTTACATTTAATATTTTAATACTAAAATTAAAATCTGTATAATAAAATTTAAAATGTGGATATAATTTCCCCCTCAGCTCCTTTTTCCACCCCTACTTACTATTATCATCCCAAAGTTGTACCATGTTATATTTAATTCTGCCAGCATTAATACCCATAGCGTTCAAATCCTCAATAATCTCTCTGTAATACCGGCTTGACGTCACCAAAACTTCATATTCACTATACTTTGTACAAAGTTCCTTCGGTTTAATAACCTCTTTTCCATGGAATAGGCATTTCCCCTTTTCTGCCTTTTTATCACAGACTACCAATCGTGACCGAAGCATATCATCTAAACAGTCCCATAATATCTCCCCATCTCTTCCCAACCCATAAAAAACCAACTGTTCTTTTTGCTCAATCAGTTCAATCAGATTATTTATTTCTGTCTTTCTGGCCATCTTCCTTTTTTCTGCCTTTGATTCTTTGAAAAGGGCACTAAATTTTGGTTTGACATCATCCAACAGCATATACCTTCTGGTCTCATATAATTGCCATCTTATCATGTCATAAACCCAAAGATAATATGAGTATTCCTGTTCCAGAGATTCAAATTCCAACTCACTCTGAAACCGGAATTTCTGTAAAAACATCTCCCATAATTCAGTTCTGGAAAATCTGGTGCAATCCTCATAAAAATAACCGTACTTTTTCTGAAAACCTCCCATGATTATACACAGTCTAAAGCGGTCAAATTCTGACCAGTAGGTTTCGTGTTTATTAATTAACGGTTTCAAATCAAAACCTTTTATCATCCCCAAACTGCTTGGTTTTCCAAACATTGTAGTCTGCAGCATTGAATTATCCCACGGAATCTTAATACATTCGCAAATTTTTAACAGCTCATCCTCTGCATGCAATTTCAAATCTTCAAAACGTACTTCAAGTTCATTCCATGCCTGATTGCTTTCATGTCCCGAAATCTGACTTTTTCTACATATACATTCTACAATTTCGCCAGCCAGTTCCTTTTCCCCGCATGCTTCAAGGCGAAACTCATAGGTCGAGGCAAGCCATGCAACTCCATCCCTATGAATTTTGATAATCTTTGCATCTATCCGTTCACTGGCAAACCATTTTACCAAAAAATATCTATCCGCCAGTGAAACCCAATGCGGATCATAATAAATCACTTTTTGTGACAGGTCTGTTATCTTCTCCCCGCTCATCATTTCTGTATACGCTACATGGAATATCATAAACAGCTCCTGCGATGTGAAGCTTTCCCGAAGGCAAAGCCATCTCTCCATACTTTCTTCAAATCTACTCCAGTAGGGAAAGACGTCTTTAATCTGTTCTTCATTCTTATTTTCTTGCAGCATTAAATAGAAAGCACTGCAGATGTTCTTTGGTTCTTCGCCTGATAAATAGCTACAGTAGACAAATAGATTGTCATTCAGGAAATTGTGTGGTAATAGCAGCATATTAGGATGCCCGTCCAAAATCCCTTTAAAAAAAACATTTCCATTACTTGTGTCTGTAATATTCATTAGAATGCCCTTGGGCTCAAGATCCCTTATGAAATATTTATCTGCCCCCTTAGTCATATAATGATTTATGATTACAAAAGCCTGCGCGCGCGAAAAATAATCTGTATATGGCATGGATAGCGCATACTCACCCAAAGACTCTACTTTTTTTACAGAAGCTTCCGGTCCATGCCAAAGATATATGGCGCAAAGAATATCTGTATCTTTTACCATTCCGGGCCGCAATACTTTAGCGTACTGTAATTCAATATTCCCTTGTTCAATATCCTCCAGATAATCCGATAATATTTTGCTCAGGCGCTCATCACCAAATAGAAAAACACTTTTCCCTTTTAAAACATGGATCAAATTATTACAATGAATTTTCGTATAATCGTTTATAAAAAAGAGGTGCTCATTGCGTTTATATCCATAATAGTTAAGCAGTTCTACGCAGCGGTTTCCCCACGCACTGTTTTTGCCATGTACATCAATGAAGACCACCCTTTCCTCATTCTGCAATAATGCTGCAACAGATATAATCGGCTTCCCCAGCAGCCGCTCTGACTTATCTTCAGAAATGTTTTCTACGGCAAAACCTTTAATGTCAATATGATACTCGCAAAACATGTCGTACACATCCTGTGCGGCCTCATCCCTGCCAAGTATCACTATATCCCTGCCTTCCAGTTTTTCCAGTAAGTCATTAAAGTCCCCCTCATTATCTTTTATATTTCCGGCAAGAATATTCGCTTCATAAATTCGGTCAATACATTCAAATTCCGGCGACGCACTCCTAATAACCTTTTGAAACAAGTCCGTCCTGTTTCCCCAAATACGTTCTGCATGAACAATCATCTTATAACAATCTTCCAGATCAACATCCGCCACATGATTAAACCCTAGATTTCCCCAGTATTTCCCCAGTACTGATACCGGAATTCCTAAATTCTGTAAATATTTAGCAAAATAATAGGCCAACTCATTGCACCCCACTATTACCACTTCCCTGATATCTGGAAACACATCCCCAAACGCCAAAACAGTCTGGCTTTCCGCCAACTCCTCCAACATACGAAGTTCTCTGTTTGCCTCAAGATCCTGCCATCCGTAACAGATGATTTCTCCCTGCACATTTGAAATTGGAATCATCTGCATCCCCACGACATCATGATAATCGTTGCCCCTGAAAATATTTTTTCCGTTTTCCCATATATGTTCGTCAAGAATCAATTGCCCTTCTCCAATGGCAACTTTTACTTTCTGATTCTCATTAATAATTTTTTCTCCACAAAATCGAAGCATGCTATTTCTCTCCGTTTATTCTTAATGCCTCATCCCATTGCAGCCAATTCATGTATAATTTCACCAACAGTAGGATGTGGAAATACTAACTTTCCTATATCTTCGATTGACAATTTATTGGCAATCATTAACTCAACAGCCAACGCAATTTCAGATGCGCCATCTCCTATCATGGAAAAGCCAATCACTGTCTTAGACAAGGAATCAATTACCATTTTAGCTTTCGCACCATCCTTTTTATGTTCTGCAAAATATTTGCCGCTGTATGTCAAAGGAAGTTCTCTTGTTATATAAGGAATATCTCCCGCCACGCACTCCTTTTCCGACAATCCAATCGTTATTACCTCCGGGGATGTATAGTAAACCTTAGGAATCAGATGATAATTGATATAAGCTTCTTTCCCCATTATATTATCAATTGCAATACGAGCCTGTTCATATGCAGTATGGGCCAGCATGAATTTCCCTGTAACATCACCGCACGCAAATACATTAAGTTTATTCGTTCTGCAGCTTTCATCAATGAAAATGCCGTCTTGATTGTAGTTTATATCACTCTTTTCCAAACCGTATCCCTCAACTACCGGAGTTCTTCCAACAGCAATTAACACCGCTTCTGTCGTAATATGAACATCCTCTCCATCCATATCAACAAGCAATTCTTTTCCTCCAAAATTCTTCACTGTGGAATTAACATGAATCCTAATCCCTTTCCTCTGTAAAATTTTTCTAAATAAAGCTGCAATATCAGGATCCATACCACCAGCAATTTCAGGCGCGCTCTCTAGCACAGTTACTTCACAGCCAGCTGCATTAAAATAATCGGCAGCCTCCAATCCAATAACCCCTGCTCCGACAATCACCATTCTTGTCGGTATCCTTGTCAGCGAAAACAGTTCATCACTATAAATAATACGATAGCTTAACTTTTCTTCACTGACAGGGAATCTAATTTCTTTTGAACCGGTCGCTATTATAAGATTTTTGGCAGATAAGCACATATTATCTACCGTAACTGTTATCTGTCCCCCTTGTTCAGGCGCAATCTTTGCATTTCCCACAAATATTGCAACCCCGGCCTTTTGCAGCTTGTACTTTATTCCCTGTTGAAGATTATTGATTACATATTGATTCCGTTCTAAAACACCTGTCTGATTAATACCGAATGCATCTATGTCACTAAATATATTATCATTCCGAAGCTCATTCACCTCGTTAACTAAGCGTGCCACATGCAAGTACCCCTTTAGCGGAATACAACCGTAATTAAGGCAAACTCCTCCTAATTTGCCCTTTTCTACAAGCGCGACTTTTAAGCCACAATGTCCAGCCAGTTCCGCCGCTTTGTATCCTCCTGGGCCGCCGCCAATAATTATTAAATCATACTCTTTCATACTTCCTTATCTCCCTGCAGTACAGATGTAATTTTTTCAACCATATCTATCGCTATTTTGATGCACATATCGCTATACATCTTTTTTCTTTTAAGCGCTTCCAAATAATTACCAAGTTCATTCTTATCAAGTTTCATCCCCTTCAAACCAGAAAAAAACTCATTAAGAAAATCCGTTTCGATTACATCCGTTTCATACTTGACAGACCGAATTCGTTCCTCTTCTTCTTCAATGGAAAATCGCACTGTTCCCCATTCCTTTTGAACAATCCAGTCATCAGAAAAACTCTCCCCCATAATCCAGGAATTATCTATAAGCATATAATACGTTTCGTAAAAATCCTTTTGCAAAAAATGTGGGATAATGATATCCGCATTAGTATAGGTCGCTTTAAATTCTTCTATTAAGCACTCCTTAACTTTAGAAACAGAACAGTTACCCACTATTTCAGAGATATTTATAATTCTTGATTTTACCGACGCTATGCTCTTATTGGAAAGCTTAAATTGACTTGGAGTCAGACATTTCTCCGCCATAATTTTATTCAATGAAACCAGCAGAGTACCGTGGTGCAGGATGGCATACTCATATTTCTTTTTTGCTGTTCCTGATATTTTTTCATTTTTTTTTGTTGTAATGTCATTTCTGCCTGAGTAAACAGCTTCTATTCCAAGCGCCTCCAGTGTACTAATGATTATCTCCAAATTACGTTCAGTCGAAGCAATAGATTCCGATGAAATAAAAGAGTAATTTAAATTACCCAAATCGTGATATACCGCGCCTCCACCGGTCAATCGGCGCACCAGCTTCACATTTTCCGTGCGAAGTACATCCATATTACATTCACGGATTGGATTCTGGTTCCTGCCGATTACAACTGCATTATTACTCTGCCAAACAAAAATACCGCATATCTCTTCACCGTAAGCCGTTTCTGAACTGACATAGCGACACAGCGCGTCCTCTGTGGCCAAATTATAATACGGATTTGTTCCATCTGTTTCATAAACAAATATTTTCATTTAATAACGCTCCCAGCCGGAACATCCCTGAATATATTCTGACCGTTTGCAATAATCACATCTGCTCCGATTTTTACCCCCATATATATTGTCGTCCCCATACCAATTAATGTATTTTCGCCTACTGTCACATTCCCTGCCAGAATTGCCCCGGGCGATATCCTTACATGATGGCCAATCCGGCAATCATGTGATACAATTGCACCTGTATTTATCAAGCAGTCTTCACCAATGACTACATCGCATCCAACCGCCGCATGTTCAAAAATCTGGGTGCCCTCTCCTATTTGTGCTGTTACTGCCACTGATGCGGTAGGATGTATTAACGCGGGCACAAAAAAACCATATGATTTTACCATGTCAAACAATTCTTTCCGCATATTGAACTGTTTAGACTGATTATCAATGCTAATACTCCCCTTTGCGATTGTAACCGATAAATACCCTTCCTCCCTAAGAACTGGCAGGGCAGAAATATCTCCTATAACAGGAATCCCATCTACCAATTGACCGACTTCTTTTTCCATATCCAATATACCGTGAATATTATACGCCTTATTTTGAAGAAGCAGATCAATACACATTTTAAGGGCGCCCCCCGACACAATGATCACATCATTAGCTTTGCTTCGTGTAATTGTATCATCATAAGTATCTATCAGCGGTAGAATATCTTTTTCCCTTATAATATCCTTTCCTGCAAACTGACATAAATCTATGTTGTATTTTTTTGCCAATTCACGAGCCTTATTAGTAATGTTTTGATCTCCCGGATTACTTGTTCTCTTGTCCGTAAATTTAAAGCCGGCATCATCTGTTATTACCGCCAGTCGCTCGCCGACCTTCAGCTTCTTACCAATTTCGGTATTATAAAACAAATACCCATCACAGTCAGCCAAAACATCTTCCGACTCTTTTGTCGTTTCAAGAACCGCAACTGCCTGTCCTCTTTTTACATATTCTGCATTTTTTACCAGCCAGTTTCCAATTGTAACATAATCATCATTTGCACCGATTCTTGGAACCATCACATAATATTCACTCATTTATTATTCTCCTTATTTCACATATTACCTTATCTTTATCTGGCAAAACTTTTTTCTCCAATTCCTCTCCACATGGAATTACACAATTCTCAGAAGCAATACGACCATATTTGCAGCCTGTTAGATTTTCCGCCAACTGTGAAATAATTTCTGCACCCCATCCGTTCCTTAATGTTCCCTCTTCAAGCGATACAATATTTTTGCAATTTCCAATATATCCTATCATAGCCCTAGTATCAACTGGACTCAGACATGTGTGAACGATAATATTTACCAATAACTCATCACCCAGCATCAGTTCTCTGGCTGCCTCCATAGCGATATCCACACCGCTTCCATATGTAATTATTGTTGCATCAGGCACTTCTTCCTCATCGAACGTTAGTCTGTAAATCGGAAAAGCAGCTTCGCTCTCTCTCACATGAAACATATTTATTTTTCCGGCTTTTTCAATATATAGTTTCTCACCATACATTTTCTTATCTTCAATCAATATCGTGGGACAATCAATACCCTCTAGGATTCGGGAAATCAGTGCCTCCGCATTATGTATTTTGGAAACTGCTAACACCCTGAGATTGGGGATTCCAATTAAATACTTCTCAAGAGACTGACTGTGTGTGGCTCCATATCCTCTTCCACCTCCCATAGGGACCCGAATCAAAACAGGAATATTAACTTGCCCTGCATACATCCAATTATATTTAGTTGCGTGATTCAGCAATTGATCAAATCCTAACGTAATAAAATCTCCAAACATGATTTCAATAACAGGTTTCAGTCCTCCCATAGCCATACCAATACCTAATCCAAGAACCCCAGCTTCGCTGATCGGAGTATTCATTATTCTGTCAGAAAAATGCGCCGTCAATCCTTTTGTTACCTTAAAAGCACCTCCATATGGATCCCGAATGTCCTCCCCCAACAGAACAATATTATCGCAATTATACATGGATGCACGCAGTCCCGCATTTAAGCTCTCTACACACCGTATATCATCACAGTTGAATAAACTACCTGTTTCCCCCGCACTCCATTTTTCCCGACACATTTCTTCCCCATCATCCGCCTGTGCCTGATCTGCCTCTAGTATCGCCTCCTGAAGTTCTTCTTCAACCTCACTTCTTATTTGTGCAACTACATCCCTCTCTATTTTTTCCTCAGCTATCTTTAATGGATCCTTTTTACTCCACTCAGAAATCTCATTTAAATCCCGGAAATCATCTCCTTTACTATGTGGACCAAGTCTGTAAGTATGTATCACCTGGCAAAAAGGCTTTCCCGTAGTTCTTACATATCTAAACGCTTCCTCCATATTCTCGTTCAAAACCATTACATCATTTGATGTAATCTCAGCAGTCCTGATCCCAAACGCCTCTGCTCTGGCTGTCATGCTTCCTGCAACGCCCTCCTGCGTTTTAGTTGACATAGCATATCCATTATCCTCTACTACATATAATATGGGAACACTATAGAGCGCCGCAAGATTAAAACTTTCATATACAACGCCCTGCCCTAATGTACCATCTCCCAGAAAAGCTACCACTACAGCTTCTTGTTTTCCGTTCATTTTGTTCGCCAACGCCATTCCCGTCGCATTCGGTATAATTCCCCCCTGCACTCCATTCGTATAGAAATGCCGATAGCATATGTGCTGGCTTCCACCACGGCCTTTACACATACCCGTTTGTTTACCCATAATCTCAGAAAGCAAAATCTTTATGTCATCTGAATAAGCAATAAATTGTCCATGGCAACGGTGACTGCTGAACACAAAATCTTCGTTCCTTATATTGCTCATTACCGCTACTGCATTCGCTTCCTGTCCAATACTTGTGTGAGTAGTTCCCTGCAATTTATTTTCAGAAAACAGTTTTAACAACATTTCCTCAAAGCAGCGAATCTTATACATTTTTTCATAGAATTTGATTATATCCCTGTTCATAATGCGGTCCACCCCGTTACTTATATTTATTATTAAGATAATATCTGCTATGGCTCGCCTTCCCTGTAAGCAGCAAATCAATCAAGTCATAATCCTGATAAATTCCCTGTGGAATTCCATTGACACATTTCCAAAACAAATTTATATCCCCACAGTCCTTTTCGAAAAAAGTTCGTAAACTATGTGTTGATTGCTGTGAGCTGTCGAAAGAAAGAAACGCAATTTTTTTCTTATAGTTTAATTTATCAAACCTCTCCAACGTTTCCGGCCACCCACTGCTATACATCATCATAACAAAAAGATTATTCCAGTTGAGGCGTTCAACCCTTTCATACCACTTTTCTTCCACCTCATCCATACTGGTACTATGATTAAAGTGCAGCTCAACGTCATCCAACCCGCATACAGGATATTCACTCTTTAAGACAGGATTATGCTCAAATCTTTTAAATTGCAATTTACAGTGTATATAATATTCGAGATTATTTAATAATCTAAAGAAACTCAAATCACCCATAAACATATTGATGAAGGGAGACAGACATTTCATTCCCAAAGTATGATATACTACCCCCCCCCAACAGTTATTTGGGATTATAGAAACTTTTGAATCCAACAGTTCTCGATACTTGTTAAACCGAAACCCCGGAAGCGCAAATACTCTGGCTAATATCAGCTGTTCTTCCGAAAATCCCATCTGCACTGCCTGTTGGCTTATCTTTTGATAGCTATCTGGCGTAATCGCGATATAATCAATTTCATGAGAACAAATTTCCTCTAATGGAATAAATGGATACCCATCCAGACAAGTATATAACTCTTTTCTGTCTGTTACCCCAACAATCTCGATTTCCCCCTGCACTTCACAATATTTTATAGCATTAATATATAAATTATATTTAGGCCCTAACCCCCATATCAATACTTTTACCATATTATATCTCTCCTATACTAATCCCATTACTCGCCTTGTTGTCTTCGGTAATAATTCCGTCAGCTTTTCTTTATCATTTGTTTCCAAATAACGCCGCACGGATGAGGCGCTGATATACTTTCCGTTCACTTTCTTCCTCTTGATCTCAATCAGCTCTATGCCATACATAGGAAGTATCTTTTTCATTGCAGCATTGTACTGATTGGTTATGACATCTTCAGGTTCTTCTCCGACAAACCGGTATTTGATTCCCAATTGCGGCGCAATATCATTGGCAAACGTTATAATATCCTGCTCCGTATGCTCTATCATATCTTTACTTGTTTCCTTGACAAAATACTCAGAAAAACTCATTTGCGATAAAATATAAGGTCCGCTCGGAACAACCATAACATTTTCTAAATCCATGACTCCCCTACTCACCATAGTAAAGCGTTCCGCAAATGAAAAGAACGAAGCATCTTCCTCTACCACAAATATGATCAAAAAATCAACTGTATTTAGCGCCTGTTCAATAAGATATCGGTGCCCGTACGTAAAGGGATTGCAGTTCATAACAATTGCGCCAATACTTCCATATTCCAGAAAATTGAAATCAGCAAAATACTGATCCAGGTATAACCTCTTAATGATGTTCCCGCTCTGTTCTATTTGTCCCCTGTCACAATCCAGTTCTTTATTCAATAAAGGGCTTATTTCTTCGTAAATGGTCTCTGCATACAATCTATATATTTTGTGATTACAATGCAACGGGCTATCAACCAGCCACTGTATGCTCACATTGTTTTTTCTCAAAATCATATCCAAATTGAGATACTGAATTCCGGGTATTATCTTCTGTGGTCTGTCAACAACAATGATATCCCCTTTTTTTAGATCTGTCGCCGCAATACGTGGCAAACATCCCGCTGCCCCATTCATCCACATACATCCGCAATTTACAACTTTGACTTCCTTCCTCTCGTCAGTCAGATGTTTTTGAAGAAAACTCTCCATTGTATTTTTATCTTCTGCATAATATCCCCACACATAACACGGACCGTAAAAATAAATAGTTCTACTGTACTCCTCCGGCTGCCCAGAAGTACATCTTTCCCCGTTAACAACATTATAATATTGACCACAGCAGTCGCGCAGCATTAGAACCCCTCTGTCATTCTTAACTCTAAACGGCATCTCTACCATCTGTTTTGCATAATCTTCGCTATATAAATCATCAAAAAACTCCTTATACATGCTATTGGGAATTCTACTGCTTACCAGCTCTTCCATTTTCATAAATTTTTCACTTATTTCCTTTTGATAAGACCCCTGGAACTCTGGCAATGTTAATCCAAGAACCTCCACCCCTTTATTATGAAGTTCGCTTAGATACAGTACATATTGTTCGTCAAGTATTTTATCATATCCAAAAACATCCTTGCACAGCGATAATTTGCTTTCAGCCCAATTGTCTTTGCCACACACAAGAATAAGCAATGTCTTGCATGCACGCAATTCATTTTCATCAATAAATATAATTCTATCAAAGTTCTCCAAATATTGACATACTTCCATGTGAGTTATACACGTTACATGCAAGCCGACTCCTGACATACGGTTGAGAACCAGTGCAAAGAGTTCCTGTTTCTTTTTATGCAGTCTGCACGGTCGTACAAACGCAATTCTTTGACCTGTATTTAGATCAAGAGCACCGTTTTGCCCTCCTCCCAAAGTTTTTAGCGAATTCTCCAACAACATCAGGTCATTCCAGCGCAAATACTCCCCTGTCAAAACATTATCGGTCGTAACAATCGGAATGGCGTTAATCCGTTCATTCTCTTCAAAGATTGCCCTTGCTTTCAAATATTCCCCGGGATAAAGATATGTAAACTCTTCATTTACACGGACACTTTGCTGCTTCTGGTCAAATGCCCTGTAAATATCCCCGGTGCTGATCATTCCAACAAGCATCCGCTGCCTTTCGCAATAGATTATATTAGAAGGATATTCTAGCAGCGCTCTTCTAATTTCATCTAAAGAGACATATTCTTCATCATCGTGCAATTCTATAATAGTTAAATACTCTCTTTCCGTATATGTCATAATTAACCTTCCTCTTTAAATCACATCAGTTATATCAGTCATCCTGTTAAAAAAAGGGTCCTCAACAATTAATTTCATAAAGTCCTCATCTATGATTCTAATTTTATGAATCAACCCTAAAAAAACACTATCCAATTCCCTATTTATTCGCCTCTCCGCCATCGGACACAGTTCCAAATACATCCTGAAATAGTCTAAAATGCCTTCCTGAACCCTTTCGAGACAACAGATATCACTATTATGTCTCGTCTCCAAAGCATATACAGGCCGTCCCTTCCCATCAAATCCAATTACAGACGGATGTGGTGACGTAAGTATCGTCTCCAGTATATAGTAGTCCTCAAATACAGCGTCTTTCAAAGATTCATTGCCAAATGAGCAGACATCCACACCCTTTCCTTCCATATTCTCTGGCTCAAGCTGTAGAAAGTAAAATCCCTTCATCGGATTGTCTATCATTCTCTGAATAAACATCTGGGTAGTTCCTTTTGCCACAAAATCAAAAAAGGCGATACTTCCCTTTTTATCATGGAAGCCAGCTATATATTTTTTATAATTTTCCCGTTCCACCCTTGCTTTCTTTAGAATGGCGTCCCTATATCTCATTAGTCCGTTTTCATGACTCAGAATATCTTCTTCTGGAATGTCATCGGCTTCCATTCCAAAACGTTCCTTCAAATTTTTCTCTAATGTTCCGCTGAATTTCATTTGATCCACATATCGTATATCATCATCATCACATACACCCGCACGAACTGCGGCTGTTCTTGATGTCAAAAAATAGATCGACTCATCTGCCTTATTATATGTCTGCATTAAAAGCGCAAACATTTTCTTAATCAAATATCCGTCCCTTGCACCAAACCATATATTCTGAAACTTTTCCTGCTCCATTTTTCCACAAAGCCACAGCACAAAATCACTGATCACTGGTGCAGATAATAAATACCCGACATCGTAAGCATCCTTGATTTCCAGACGTCCCTCTTGTTCAAACTGGAACGGGCTGTTAAAAAACCTGGCAATAAACATTCCAGCCTTTAAGTGATCTGATAATGTACTTAAATGTTCTGAAAGCCCTATACCACCTATGATCTCCCATAAATCTATACCGCTTGGCAGCCTGCATGTATCTATTCCCCAACATGCCGCCGCCTCAATGTCCGCCATAACGTCATCGCCAATATGCAGATACTTCCCTGCTCCCTCTTTTTCTTTCAATATACCATAAAGATTTCGCCGTTTATCCGTCCTGTAATCGCTTGAGGCTAATACATCTTTATATTCCAAGATCCCACATTTTCTCAGAATCACTTCCAACTGTTTCTTATTGTAGTATGTATCGGAAACAATATATACCCTTTTACCGTTTATCACCGTTTCCCTTAAAAAGTCACATACCTCTATCCTCGGTACAAGCAGGCTGAAATCAATCGTCCATTCTAAATCAGCCAGTTCCTCTGGAGTAATATTTTTTTGGGGGTCCAATTCCTCCAACATATTTTGATAAATCTCAATTAATGTAGGAGCTATACTTCTTGCTAACTCCTTCTCACTCTTTATCCTTCTCTTGCAGAAGTCCTTTATAATAATTCCTTTCTCTTTCAGCTTACAGTTCGCCAGTTCCACCACATCCTCCGGCGATAAAACCGGTCGCGTTACAAGGGTATCAAACAAGTCAAAACTTATCACGTCAGCATTGTCTGTCTTCTTTATCAATTCTTCCTTCATAACACCCGTAATATTGCTAAAGTCATATAACACGCTTTTCGCTTCAAGCAGATCTCTGCCCCTGATATCTATCAGAGCAATACCTCCCTGTCTGCACCTATCTGCTATCTTACGTGCAATTGCCCTGCAGGAACCCGGACGGGCAACCACAACGATTAGCTTCACGCCAGCTTCAATTGCCTTTGCAAAAGAAAGAATTGGCTGCCCGTAAAGTTCGCCTTCTTCCTTGAAGCTGTCCAAGAGTCCGACAACCTTATAACAGACTGTCAGACTTTCCAGCGCCTTCTTTGTCTCTGCTCCCAAACCATATACTGCAATTTTTTCACCCGTATATTTTGTTAACAACCCGTCCCCATCCATTGACTGACACTCTCCGAATCTCTTATCACGACTCCAATACCGTCTTAACCAGTTCCCCAAAATGCTGTTCGAAAGCCACCAAAGAAAAATATTTTTCATATAGCTTTCTTGCCTGTTTCCCCATGCTTCTCAATCTGTCTGGATTCCTCGCACACCACTCTATCTTATTAGCAAGCCTCTGAACATCCTCGTTCGGAAATATTATACCGTCTTCCCCATCCTGAATATATGCAGCCGTTCCCGTCGCATCCGACACCATACACGGAACCGAATGCATCATTGCCTCAGCCGCAACCGTAGGCATCGGATCCTGCCGGGAAGGGCAGATCAGCATATCCGATTCACTTAGCAGCTTATGAATTTCTCTGCGCTCGACACTTCCTGTAAAAATTATCTCTTCCAAATTCGCGCTTTCCGAACGAATCTGTTCTCCAAATAACGTTTCTCCATGCCCTACAATATAAAATCTGCACCTTTGACGTACGCCGTCCGGCAGACTTCGGATGGCATGTATTAACAAATCCTGTCCTTTTCTCGGCTCCAAAAATCCAATCGTAATGAAACGCACTATTTTAAAAATATTCCTTTGTCCCGAATCAATTTCGCCAGCGCAATTGTCAATGTTCAAATCTTCCATCTCTGCATCAGCGACGCCATACAGCAATTCATCACATAGCAAATCAGGCAGAAATGCCCTAATTGCCGTTGCCGGAACAGGGCCTGCTGTCACCGTATTCAAATTATGCCGATTAATCTTTTGCAGCACTTTTTCATTAACACCACCGTAAAAAAAGGCCGCCTCATGCAACCACCAGATTACAGGAATATCTGCATTTCTTTCCGATAGAAAAACATAGAAATTCAAGGTATTGCAAATAAGAAGCGAAAATGAACTAACCCACTCCCTTTCCTGCATTGTCGCTATCTGCAAATTTTCATCTACAACTACCGGAATTCTATTTTCAAGTAATTCTTCCTTTAATGGTCCATCCAGCATAGAGGCATACAATACTGTATATCCATGTCTTTTCAGTGTAACCGCCATATGAAATAGAGCAATCGCCGGTCCACCCAGAGTCAGATCATTTGACATCAACAAAATCTTAGATACTTTTACATCGCTATCCGCTATAATATCCTCTGCATCCAGAAAATATTGTAACGGTCTTACCTTGGCTTCCCCTGCTAAGAGCCAGTGCAAATCATAGAAATGCCAGATTCTATTCTCATCCACCCCCAGGGAAATTAACTGCCGTTTCATTTGTGTTATATAGAAGCTCAATATTACAATTGCATCGTAATCTAATCGAGTACATTCCTCCGGCGGCAGTACCTCTATCCCATCAATGAACATATACTGCTTTTGTCTGGAATTATCCAGCAAAGCGAGCACTTCCTGATTTTCAAACCATTTCTTATATCTGTTATAATAATCACCAGTCCCAAAAAGTATAACTTTCATTGGTACGTCATCGTCTCCTGTTTAAATGGCATATAAAATAGTTTCGTTCGTCAACAAACTATAATGTCGGATATAAAATTTATAGTCCATTCTCATTTCAAGAATTAAACTCGGTATCGCAACAATATCATCCGGCTTATGATAAATGGATATCGCCAGTTTCGGCTTCTGCGCTTTAATTATTTGCTCAGCGCCTTTTAGGGCATCCCGTTCTGCCCCTTCTATATCCATTTTAATAAAAGTGATTCTCTCACCCCGCAAAAATTCATCCAGCGCTATTGTCTCAATCATATCGCCTGTCTTCTTCTCAGACTGGCCCACAATTTTAGAATTCTCTTTTCCGTCAGATGCAAACATGGCGGTACCTTTTCGGTCGGATATCCCATAAGGATAAATATAGCAGTTTGTTAACCGGGCACATGCTTTACTACATATCTCATAAGACACCCGATCTGGTTCAAAGCACCAAATCTTATCATACTCCTTAGTCCCACACCAGCCCGCAAAACGAAAAGCTGTACCGGCGTCAAAACACCCGCAGTCAACAAATGTCTCATGCTCTTCCGGCACAAATAAGTCGAAATACTGAGAAACATTATTTCTATAATCCGGCGGTATCATAATAATTTTTTTCGAATCCACTTCTTTTTGAATTAACTGCCCATACATCTCACCCGCCGCATATCTGTCACTTACGGATATGATAAATCTGGTGTCACCGATTCCATATCGCTGTATGTAATCATCTAAAGAAAAAATAGGCAAGTTTGTACTCGTTTCAATCTGCCCGCCTCTGTTGCTGTCAATAAACGCAATTAGCGATTCCATATGTATTTGCTGCGCTATTGTTATACCATTAAAACCTGCTCCGAAAATGACCGTTTTTTTTACGTCATTTGATAATAGTTTCATTCTGAACTGCTCTATGTCTGCGCTCAGGTTTCTATATTCAGCTGGAAGCATAGTAAGATATCTGGCCTCACCCGTTGCCGATACATTCAATCTCGCCGCAAATAAGTTCCTTGAAACCTCATCCTGCAGATGGTCATATATTCTTCGCGTATCTGTAAAGATCATCTTATTTTCCCCAAAACTCTTATTCATTAATCGGTTCCTTTAATAGTGTAATGCTATTTCATATCATCATAATATTGCATACAGAACCATCTCATTATATGAATTACTGTAACTTCTCAAATAAAACCTATACTCGGGAACAAGCGATTTAATATACAAAGGCAATGTTACCATATCTTCCGGCTTATGATAAATGCATATTGCCAATTTGGGGCGATCTTTTCTTATAACTCGCTCCGCCCCCTTTAAAGATTCTAATTCCGCCCCCTCTACATCCATCTTAATAAAGGTAACTGTATCAGTACTATCGACAATATCATCAATAGCCCTTGTCTGAATAACTGTATCCCCCTCCCCGATATGGGAACACCCATCCGCAGTTGCCTCAAAGTGCAGTTCGGATTTTTCACTCCATGTGCCAAACGGAAGCATTACTATTTCCGGCAGTATACCTTTCTGTTCTTCAATCCGCCGTACACACTCCTTATAGTTTTGTGAATCCGGCTCAAATGCATATACCTTTTTCAGCCCTGCACATATTCTCGCAAAATCTACAGTCGTTCCCAAGTCACAACATCCCGCATCAATGAATATCTCTTCTCCGCTGTATTGCAAAAAATCTTCGTAAAAATAGTCATCTCCCGTACCACATATAAAATATTCTCGAATATCAATAATATCCTCTCCTGCAACTCCATGCGCAATAAGATACTTTTCCGTTTCCTCATAATACTTTGTTGTACATATAACGACCTTTCTATTGTCCATGCCCAACAGCATCTCAGGCGATATTACTTTATACCCGTAAAATCCTGTGTTTTGCTTTTGAATATCTCTATCGCAAAACATGACATTTTCCATCCTGTCATCTAAATATGGAAGCAGCCTTTTCGCAAAACTTCCCGCTCCATAAAAAACTATATTTTGACCTGATGGAAGTTTTTGCAAAAATCCACATTCATCCTGTCCATTCCAAATGGGAACATCTGGATGAGATTTCTTTACGATCCGTTCTATATAACGATAGTCACCTGTTATAAGCCAATTTAAGCGGTTAATATATAGCTCCTTCGACAGGCTGTCCTCAAATGCCTCATAGATGTCCCTGATATTCTTTATAAACGCACTTGCATTCATACGTTTCTCTCCTTCAAATATTGATAATATAGTTCCATTCCTTCCGCCAGCCCAATAGGTTCTCCCTTCCAAAGACAGGCTATCTTCGCATTACTCAAAATTATCTTTCTTACGTCAACACGTCTTCTTTCCTTGTAAATTACTTTAGGAGATAACCCCATTCCCCAAAGCATTCCAATTACAGCATTCTGTGTATATCCTCTACCAGAGCTGATATTAAACGTCTCCTGGTCGCCACAGTACCGAACCAGACATTCTATCATTTCACACACATCATCTATATAAACATAATCCCTGACATTATCACCGTCTCCCCATATTTCAATCGGAATCCCCTGCATCGTGTTTTTCAGCACTGCATCAATAAATCCCACCCCCTTGTGAAAATCCTGTCCAGGCCCATACGGGTTAGATATCCTTGCAATAATAAAGCGGGTGCCCATCTGATAATTAAATGTCCTCATTGTATTTTCAATGCATAGCTTGATATTCCCATAATGATTGATCGGCCTCGGGAGAACTGTCTCGTCTATCGGCTGTTTCTGATGATCTCCATATACGGTGCCTCCTGAAGACAAAAAAATCATACTTGTCTGTTCGCCAACAAGCATATTACACAGTTTGATGGTCTGCAGCAGTTCCCTGCTATATCCATGCATATAAAATTCATTGGAATTTCCCGGATTCACGGTACTAATGGCATGTATAATACAATCCATCCCCCTTACAGCCGCTTCCAGTTTCACGTCGTCAAAAAAATCTCCTTCAATAAAGTGCACCTTTTCCAGTTTTGATGAAAAGGAGCGGTCATAAGAATACACTTCATACTCTCTATTAACGAAAAACCTGCACAGATTGCTTCCAAGAAAACCTGATCCCCCTAAAACCAATATTTTTTTCTTCATTGCTGCTCCCATATTTTTAGCTGTTTCTTCTCATGCTCCATATAATGTTCATTTAATCTGCCATAATATGTTTCGTCCTTGTGGATATACCTTATAATATTGTCTCCGCCTACCCCCATTTCCTTCAGTTGCATTCCAATCTGCTTAAACCCGTTCTGGCTGCTGATAATATATAATGCGGAAGGATATTGAAAACAGGCCTCTTTGACTGACAGCACTGGATGGCCTTCCACCATTTGGCCAATCCACCTAGCATCGTTATCCGCAAATACAATTGTCGCACCTTTATGTAATCCCTGGGCCACCCTTTGTCCCGTTTGGGAACATCCCAAAACTACAATCTGCTCTCTGTTTTCCGCCGTACTCGCAATATACTCCCAGTCGGTTTTCTTTTCAAACTCCTCTGCCTGGATCCGTATGTTTTCATATGTATCTTTATCCAATGCACGTTCTGCCTCATCCCACCATAGCTGATTCACTGTCAGCCTTTTGCAAACCCACGGTTTAAATATTCCCACAAAGTGATACACCACTATTTCCCGCTCAATTCCTTCCAGTTCCTCCGCACTATAGCCAGTCAAGTCTACTTTAGAGATGCTGCCGGAATATTCCGTAAAAAAGTCATACTTTAGAGGAAGTGTTTTTATCTTTCCATAGCAAAACTTATTGATAATGTCCTGATCCATATACTTATAGCCCGCACTAATGGCTTCAATCATCATTTTATCTAGTCCGTCTTCCCGCATTTTTTTTAAATTATAAATCATAAATCCGGCATTCACATAAGTGCGCATATCAGGAATATCCAGATAGCCTGCATAATCCTCGTACTCGGAGAAGTGACATTGAACACCCATATCCTTTACGCCTGCTGCATAGTATCCTTCTAAATCTGTATTATAAATCTGGCTCAGATCCTGTGTTACAATCATATCACCGTCAATAAACAGACACCTGTCATCTGAGATCAACCTGCTTATATACAATCTGTAATATGAGGCAATCGGAATATATGCTGTCGTTACCGCTGCATTCAGTTGCTTATCATCTATCTCCAGAAATACCACCGATGCCTGTCCGTTTTTCTTCTCAATAGCAGCAATTTTTTCCCTGCAATCGAAACTAAATTGTCTTGCACATAATATATATATATTAAACCTTGTATCAACATCTGACGATGACAAAATAGAGGAAATTGTCACCATAGTTGGTACTATATAGTTTTCATCCGTAGTTAATACAATATTTAAACTATTCATACTGTAATGCCCTCTCCTCATCCCAATTCTTTAGCAATTTCTCTATTGTTATGATCGGAACGTCAATTCCCGCCTTAATATCCTGAACGATCTCGCTTGTGTGACCGCACACCGCAACAATAATCAAATCCGAGTCCTCATCAAATTCTTCCAGCCTCACCACTGGAACTGCCGCTTCAATAAATCCGGCATTTCTGTCGATTGCTCCAACCACGCAAACATTTGTTCCCTGAAGTTTATTTACCAATTGCGTACCTATATATCCCATTCCATAAACAGCGATTTTTTTAACCCCCTGTCCATATAAATATTCAGACACTGCGCCCTTATGGCATTCTATACACATCCATTTATCATACACAAAAAACATCTTTCTGTACTTTTCCAGAATGTCAATATATCTCTTCTGTTCCGATTCAATCAGATTTTCCAACTTCTGAATCTTTGTTTTGTCCAAAAATGCTGTCGATTTTATGACTTCCAGCATCTCTTTCTCCGAGGCAAGCATTTTTTCGCTATTCCACGAAAGATTACTTCCTTCAATTCGGTGTTCAAACAGAATTTCCTCATTTAATACAAAATGACGGCCCTGTTCCAGCATACAAATCCAAAGGAACCAGTCATCAACACCATTATTCTTTAAAATATTATGTTGCCATAGATCAGGAATCGCGTTTCTTCGTATTAATACTTGTCCGGGTGAAACAATCATATTCCCTACACTGACCATATTCATATAATCAATCGTTTTCTCAAAGGAGTATGACGCATTATATATCTCCCGCCCGTTCTCCTTCGCCCTGCACACCACGGCGTCCGCCCGACTATCCTCCAATTTCTTCATCTGACTAACAAAATAGCTGGCTGAAATCCAGTCATCCTGATCCAAAAACAGCACAAAATCACCTGTGCAGTGTAAAAGGCCAGCTATTCTTGCCCCATGAATGCCCTTGTTTACATCTGTATTCAGTACAGCAATCTGCATCCTTTTGGAGAAAAAATCGCCTTCTATAACATCTTCTGGATCGTCATTTGATATTATCATTTCAACCGCCATATTAGTACCCAGTTTTTCTATACCGGCTTCTATCATTTTTATCAAATTAACTATGTATTTTTGCCCTCGATAAATAGGCACTATGACACTTAGCCGTTTAACCTCTCCGGCTTTTTCCATACTATTTTCCCCCGATCCACTCCCATATTAAATAGATCCTTCTGAATCACTTGTGCGACTTCATCATTTTCAATCGCAATCACGACATAGTCAAAACATATTTCCCAAAGCAATCTTGGACTACCAATCTTCCCTTTTAAATCAGTATACTTATGATACGCTTTATCTACCCATGCCTCTACTCTGGCGTAATTCGTCCTCTCCAGATTCTCCATATATGATCTTCCAACTTTCCCGGCTCCGTATAATACAATCTGACTGCCTGATTTTACTAAATCATATGGAAATAAATAAATGGGATCGTCCAGTTTAATATCAAAGACATTCTTTATGGCAGGATACAAAAAACTTTTCACATACTCCTTCAACTGAGTTTCCATTTGCGTCCAAATCCCCAATTCTTTGTATGCCTTTTCCATATAGTCCATAAAGATCTTAATCTTTTCAAAAGAATTGATGTCAAAATTGTGTACCATGGAATTATCGCTTACACAATAGTGATACCACACTTTATTCATAAATACTGCTTTTCTCGCTTTGGCCAGACAAAGATATGAAAGCGCCGCATCCTCACCATAAGTTATTCTGCTATCGCCTGTCCGCGCTACTTCATTCCATAAATCCTTTCTAATTATTTTAGTGCATACAGACGGTGTAACGGCTCTTTTGTATCTTTCTGCATCATACATCATAGTCGGTATAATTTCTTGCTTTATCTGGGCCTCCTCATATACTCCTTCCGGAATCAAATCATACTCTGTGGTCCTAGTTCCAAACATATCGTCAATTATCAGGCCGGATGATATTATATCCGGTTCATACATGCCGTAAGCGCTCATCATATGCGAATACATATCCGGCTCTATCCAATCGTCGCTATCAACAAACGTTATTACCTTCCCCTGTGCCAGACTCACTCCGTAATTCCGTGCTGCCACTGATCCCCTGTTTTCTGTATGATAAGCTTTGACTCTAGTGTCTCTTCCAGCTAACTTCTCACATATTTTCCCTGAATTGTCCGTTGATCCGTCATCCACCAGGATAATTTCCATTTTACTATAATCCTGTAGCAACAGACTTTGTACACATCTTTCAATACATTCTTCAGAATTATATATCGGGACTATCACAGATAACACTATGTTCATATCATTCCTCTCATTTAAAACTAGATATTTTTTGAATTGCTGCCGGTATCGGGTATTTTTGCGCTTCAGCACCATTACAATGATTGCACATATCAATATACCCTTTTTCAGAATAGCCCTTATCAAACTCCAAAATTATTTTCTTTTCATTCTCACCTAAGGTATTCAAATCCAAATAATCAGTTTCTCCAACATTTATTTCTAAATTCTCAGAAACACTCCTTGCCATAACACAGTAATAATATTTATTCCCTCTTATCTCCCTGCAAAGTGTTCCGCACTCATCAAACACTCTTATCAGCTCATCCCTATTTCCTTCGCGGTTCACCGTTTGAAATCCATAATCCAACCACTGCAGCTCCACATTCCCAATCGTAAATGATACTTTTTGTCTTTCTAAATATTCCGTCAATTTCCTGTACTGTTCCCCAAGCCTTTTCACCGTTCCTGAATAATTAGATATATTGATGAGTACATTATGCTTCCTACATAAATCCAGTATTTCCTCCTTTGGGCAAATCGTTCCATTTGTCGTAATAGAAAATATCACCATTTGATCCCGATATTTTCCCCCAATATATTCAATTGCTGGTGCTAAATCCTTATATAGAAAGGGCTCGCCTCCAATTAAAACAAATTCTCTTATCAAATCCACCTTGGAGAAAAAGATATCCGCACTTTCTTTTACCAGTTCCAGACTCATATCCTCTTTCTTCATATCAACTGCAAAGCACCCATGCGCACAGTCTTTACATTTTAATGTACATCGCTCAGTCAGGCAGATCTGTGCCAAATCCATATAGAGGATATTATAATAGTAGAGCGATAGAATCGGAAATACCTCCTGCATAAATTCCTTTTGAACCCAGAAATCTTTTCCTTGTTGTAACCCAGCTTCCTGTATTTGCAGCTCAATAGCCGGTATATTTTTTTCATCCGCCGCTATAACAATAATTCCCTTTTTATGTTGTCCCAGATAATCTTGAAATGAAATAACGCCTTTTCCCGCAATACCCTCTAACTGCTTTCTTTCGTCATTATCTATATATTGCTCGAAACAATGGTATCTATCTAAAATCGCAGCTAAGTTTTCTCCATGAAATCCCGCTCCGAAAATATAAATACAATGATTCATCCTGTTAAAAATATCTATGTACTTATCTGCCTGAACATCAAACTCGTGCCCTTTGTTTCTCCACTTCATTCCCGCCGTCACTCCCGTCTACTAATCACTTAAGGATTCTATCAACTCCTCTATGTCATCTATATAATCACATAATCTGCACTTTTCCCGAACAATACGCATACATTTCCTGCCATACTCTGATAACTTTAAACGGTCCTGATCCAAAAAAGCAATATAATCTGCCATTTTGTCCAAGTCTCCTACATCTGCTATTAAACCGTTAATCCCATTTTCAATAAAATCTCTGACTCCGCTTACGTCGGTAACAACCGGTACACATCCGCTTGCCATAGCCTCCAGCATGGTTAAACTTGTTCCTTCATATTCGGAGAAATTTACGTATACATCCTGATGATCCAGGAAGTTGTATAGTTCTATCCGGGACAGCTTTCCATACATTATAACTTTTGCCTGTAAATGGTTCGCATCCACATACTCCTTTATCATCGCTTCACATGTGCCATCTCCGACTATATTAAGTCGATAATTTATTTGTTTCTTCTCTAAGGAGTCAATAAATGCAGGTATTAAATCTGCCCGCTTTTGCTCTCGAACCAGTCTGCATGGATACCCAATCTTTATTGGTATACCGCTAATTCCCTCAAATTTTCTGTCCACATCCCGAATCTTTTCAATAAACGGTGTGCGGCAAAGAATTTTCTTCTTCGAAGCAAATTCAAATTGGCCGAGCAGTTTTTCTCTTATTCTACTGCTTATGCATAAATACGCATCCGTACTTTCATCCCACTCACAAAATTCTCTGTATACAGTATCATTCAGAATACTTGAAACAATCATAGCTTCCCTGGGAAATATCGTTTTAACCGTTGCTGCCGCCCAAAATAATACCGAATTGCGCACATTAAACAGTACAAACGGTCTCCTTTCCATAAGCAGTCTGATTAGCTCTGCATACACTTGATATTCTTCCCTATGTTCGGTATGGATTTTTATTATATTTTTCTCCAATTCTTTTATATAAGGCTGGGCAGTATCTTCAATAACAAAAGTCTCCCTTTGTCTGTTGATCAACGACAACGCAACAATATGACTCCAATCTTCTGCGCCGCCCCATGAACCACCCAAATTATCAATAATAATCGTTTTATCCCCTCTACATTCCGGCAAAGGCAAATCGGAGCATACCTGTTCAAGAATCTTCTGACTATGACAAGTAATGATCTGTGCAATAGAAACATTTCGGATCCCTATATTCATTTGAGCAAGCTGTACTGTGATATCTTCTCTGGCAGCACACGCAATAAATACACATGAATTATTTACCTTTTGCAAAATATTCGGTTCGTAAATCTTTTTGCCAAAAAATCCTGTCCCCCATTTATTTTGATCATTATCAATATATCCCTCAATATCAATAGACAGCCGATTAAAAAATAATGTATACTTTGTCGCAATTTTTCCTGTTCCAAATAAAAAAAGTTTTTCCTGCATGCCTACTCCCAACACTTAATGTTCCTATATAATAAAACTATCATTAATGATTTTCTCAACAAATTCCCTGCAGGACAAGCCTCCATACAGAAATCTTACCAAACTCACTTCATAAAATGTCCTTTTGCCCGCTGAAGCACCTCCTTCTCGATAATTGGTTATCACCTCAGGTATACACTGAAAACTAATCTTTCCGGTTTTATTAATCCGTAACATTAACTCATAATCTGCAACAAGCTTAAATCTTTCCAGATATAAGCCAAAATCTTTATATACATTCCTCGAAACAAAACAAGTCGGATGAGGAATCATTGCCTTTAGCAGCTGTTTATGGCTGTCTTTGCAAATATATCGAATCCTATCATGAGACATTACTCTCATATATCCGTACAAAACCTGATATTCGCCTTCGTTATACTGCCTTATCATCTTTTCAACAGCATCTTTTTCATAATAGTCGTCGCTATTTATAATCCCGATCAATTGCCCATGCGACATTTTAATCCCCTTGTTCATGGCATTATAAATACCCTTATCAGGTTCGCTCACGTACCTCAGTCTGCCTTGAAACATAGGAGCATACTCTTTAATAATCTCTACCGTACTGTCCGTAGAAGCGCCATCCACAATAATATATTCTATATTTTGATACGTTTGGACAAGTACACTCTCAATCGTATCACGTATACTGTTTTCGCTGTTAAAGCATGGCGTTATGATGGAAACCTTTATATTTTTCATGTTTGCATACCCATTCTTAAGCTTTCTATGATATTCACACTTTATACAATATGTCTTCCAATGAAAAAATAGGGCAGTTTACTTTAGTTGAAAGCATCTCCTGTATTTCGTCAAAAAATGTAATCGCCGTCACTACTATCGCGTCTACTTCATTTAACTCACTATCTGCGGTTACAATATCAACATCCAAATCTATAAGATCAGTCCGTTTATCAATTCCATATGCAACTGTTACGCCCGTTCCTCTCAATTCGTTAAATAATGCTTCACCCGCATAACTCATACCGTAGATCGCAATGCTCTTATACCCGTTTGCCTCAAAAAAATCCGACAGGCTCTTACCTTCCTGCTTGACCTTTATCCACTGGTTCATCATAAGAAATAGTGCAAGGTGCTTGTCTGATACTCCCTGTACTATCTGTATCTTTTCTGCTGTTGCCCTTCTCGTTATCCCTGCTCCCAAGGCAATACCAGCTAAAGATGAAAGTATTGAAATAATAGTTTTTTTCATTGGCACATCCCTCCGCTAAGCTAACCCTTTACTCTTCCTCATCAAATAATTTATTAATCATATCCCTGTAAAATATAACATTACGAATTTTCAACGCCGATGCCATTTGATACATCTCTTCCCTATATTGGTCTGATGATATAACTAATATACAGGTTTCACGTTCGCTTATATCCAACTGTGAAATCAATACGACAGGTTTTTCTAAAAATGTTTCTTCCTTCATTTTATGTGATACCGCAAAGCATCTGATTGCCGCTTCCATACCATACCATTTCAGTGTCCAGTATAATTCAGAAGCCATCCATCCAGCTCCATAAACTATATACTGTTTATCATTCCCTGCCATTTGCGCTAATCTGTTTCTTCCTTGCAGATGCTGTTTCTTTACCAATTCCACACTTAAGACATGCTTAGACATCATAAACTCCAACAACCTATAACTGATAAAATAATCCGAATCTCTGTTAAAATGCTGCCTGTCAAAATAGGAATATCTGCCTCCATTTTTTTTCATTAAACTATATAAATCAAATATTTCTACACAATTTGCATGCGCAACGTCCGACACAATTTGATTTCTGGCTATAATCTCACTCTCAATCTTTAAATCAATCGTATCAACATCTGTATCCAAGACTTCTGAAGTGCCTGTTACGCATACAATCTTTTTACATTTTGCGGTTAAGCTCTTTAATAGTGCTGTATACTGTTTGCGGTATGTCTCATATTCTTTCGAACTTTCACTGCACAATCTGGAAAACCCATGATGTCCTCCATAATGCAGCACTATAAAATCGTACTCATACTCATCACGCCTAAGAAGCATATCTATATAGTCCTCTAAGCGCTTATCATGTATTGAAAAAGACGACGCAAACAGGTCAACCGCATATAAGTTTGTCAGAAGCGCTTCCATGCTCCCTCTTAACTGCCGTGTGGTAGAATCACCGATCAATAATCCCCTTCTATGATCTGTATTCGCCTCCGCCCACCATGTATTTGTCCATTCTATTGGTTCCCGTTCCTCTTTTTTCACTTTTTCACACAATCCTATTCAAAAATATCTTCTACAGACACCATCGGGCAATCCTGCCTCTGCCGCAGGCACTTCGCAATTTCTCCAAATTCTAACACTGGTGTAATAATAATCGCATCCACCATCGGCAGTTTGTCTGTAGGAACCTTAATTACAGTTTCCGTTCCACAAATCCACGTATTCTGATCAATAAAATAATCAACACTCACCAAGGAGTTTTTCAATCTGTTATACATGTGTTTCCCAATCTTGCCATATCCATATATAGCGATATGTTTCCAATTCTTTTCCAGGAAATAGCTTTCCAGTGTTTTTCCCCTTTCCTCCATTCCCATCCAGCGATCTAAAATATGAAAATATATTTCCATCTTGTCTTTCCTAAAACTTTCTTGCGGGAATTTTACCGTTTCTCCTGCATTAAAGGAATCATATAAGAAAATATCATTTCCGGGATAATCATATATGAGATTCATTTCATGAGGCACTAACTTATCCCCCCACGAACGAATAACACGATAAGCCATCTTCTTTTTGGTCAGTATGTATCTTTTATTCGTTTCAACATGTTCTCCATATAGATCCACAAGAAGATCTGCCCTATTCACATTACAATATTGATAAAGATTCTGATTTTCAAAAAAGGCATCATATTTTAAAGCTCTGTCATCAAAATCTATCAACTTAAAAGTTTTTGATTGTATATTTGAAAGCGGCGCCTGATAGTCATCTGTCTGCATATTAGTATGCTCCCCCACTTCCGTAAAACATGTAGCATATGAAAGATACGGGTATACAAAATATTTATTTTTCACAATGCAATATTTTATATGGTATTTTAGCCAGGAAGTTTCCGGCCAGTCAGACACAATTTGGGGAATTAATGGATCGCTTTCAAGTCCATCCTGCATTGCATACCATTCGCGGAACTCATTCCACTGCCTTTTAAACCAGACCTGTCCCCATGACTGTGCATATTGTATAAAGCAGTTATCCCCATCATTCATAATCGGAACAAACCATTCTCTTGCTGCAAACTTCGCATCCGGCTTACGTATATGTGTATTAAAATTCCTACAATATGTGTGAAGCGCTACTCCGGCTATATTCTCATCCTCAATATATTTTTCTGTTGCCGCCTTCATAAAATGAAAAAAATTCCAAGATGGCATTGTATCGTCTTCGAACACAGCAATTGCATCCAGATCATATGTGTTTAAATAGTCACCGCACCGAAGCACATGCTCCTTAAGTCCAAGCCTTTCCTTATAAAGGATTACATGCTTCTGGCCAAAATTCCACTGAAAAGCATTCGCCATATCGCCTATTTTATCATCTTCCGACTTGTCAATACTTATAATAAGCTTCACATCCTGTTGATCATAATCAGCAAAAGATAATGCGTGCAATAGCCTTTTGATTCCTTCTTCCTTTTTATACCCGATCACTACGATACCATATCTGTACACTTGGACACCTGCTTTTCTCTTATACATTTATTTATAACAATCCACAACAATGCTATATATCGGCCTATTCTCTTCTCCAGCCTTTGGAATTCTTTTAATATAACCTTTTGATAAGTCAATCTCTTTTTTTATAAGCTCGCCTTGTTCTGTATGGTAACATAAAAAATCTATTTTATTAAAATTTGTCCGCTCGAGCAGATTCCGTACAATAGTATACGTAGGAAACCATACATGTCCTATATTTTCGACGCCATTTGCTCCATAAGTTCCTCCGCCCGTCGGATCAAAAATAATATTTCCCGCGCCATCCCTCATCGAAATATCCTTTAAATATGCACTGTAATAATCAGGTAAACATATTCTGAAAAGCCCATTTTTTTTCAAAATACGATATATTTCATTTATTACATCAACCAGTTTTTCAAATTCTATATGCTCTAACACATCCTCTGCCTGATAAGAAAAAATACTTTCATCCGGCAATGGATAGCGATTTGTAATGTCGTGTAAAATATGTTTTGAATCAGCCTTAACAATCGACAAACCAAATAAATTGGGATCAGACATGTGCACATTATCAGCTATATCCCCCGCATAAAGCATCAAATCTTTAGATAAATCCAGTCTCTCGAAACACATTCTGCTATATTCTTGCATCTCACCATTTAAAAATATCCCCCTAATATCAATGCCAAGTTTCTCCAATTCCTCCCCAATAATAAACCATCTGTTTGCGGCTATAATTACCGAAAAATCCGTTGCAGATTTCAATCTGACTAAATCGCTCATAGACAATATCTTATAATCTCCCACCATATTGTTCTGTTTATATGGAGAATTGTCCGCAAAACCGATAAACTCATATTGCTCATTATTCAAAAGCTCTCTGTAAAGTTTTACACCTTCCATCCCATATCCAAAAATGATAATTTTCATAGGGTTTCTCTCCATCACATTATATTGATTTTGTATAAATTACCGTTCTGTTATATTTGCTTACAGGAATATACCCTCTGTCTGAAAGAAATCTGCAGACAGAACTTTTTACAACATCAAATATTGACATTCTTCTTTGCTCAACTATAATGCAGCTAATATTTACTTTATTCCAATCAATAGATTTTAATACTTCTAGCTCCATTCCCTCCACATCAATGTCCATAAAATCAATCTCAGAGATATCATATTCTTCTAAAATAGCATCTAATCGCCTTATCGGAACCTTCCGAATATCTATAATTTCATTCTTATTTTCAATTTCATCATAGCAGAATGTATTTAATGCACTCTCTTCAAATATGTAGTAGTCCATGCTTGTCTCTACATCTGACACCCCACAATTAAGATTAACGTCCCGGCTCCTTATTCCGCTTAATAGTTCATAATTACGAACATCCGGCTCAATATTAATTCCTTTCCACCCTCTGGAATATGCCCAAAATGTATTTGAGAATCGCCATGGATGATTTGCTCCAACATCTATGTATACGCCATCCCTTTTTTCTCCAAAAAAAGCCCGCAAAAACATTTCTTCACCATCTATTGAATAAATTTGAAAAGAATACTTATCGTAGATTGGTCTCAATGACTCAGAGGCTACATCCCAATAATATATAAATTTTATATCTATTCCAGCCAAAGCGCATTGGTGCAGCATCTCTTTTTCTGCCATTACCGTAATAACAATTTTATCCACTTTATTATTTGCATAATATTTGCACATTTCATGAAAGTTAACAACCGAGATCCCTTGTATTAATGTATTTTGCTTTTCTGTACTATTATCGCAAAACATCAATTGCACATCACATCTTTCACTTATTAGTTTTTGAATTTTCTGGCCATTTGTGCCAGCTCCGAATAGAAAAATTCTTTTATCCACATTACCCCTCCACACATATTCTTCTTCCATATTCTCAATCACATCAGTTCCCACAAGGGAATCACATTAGTATACCCTTTCCCGTTTAACTCCTTCTTTATCTCCTCCCAGAACATCACCGCGGTAACCACTATGCATTTCTCTTTATAATTGCTCAACCCATCCATTGCAAATATGGGAATATTCTGAAAACTATATTGTCCTTCCACAACCTTTCTGTCAGTTATCCCCACCACCTTATATCCTTCGTTTAATGATTCTTGAATCAGCATTTCTCCCAGCTCTGTAATTCCATATACAATAATTTCATCTATTCCCGCCTGCCGTAACCGTTCAAACGGTGATTTCCCTTGCAGCAAACACTTAATCCATAAAATTGACGTCATCAACTTATAGTTATTTTGCTCCATGCCACCGCAACATTGAATCACACTTAAAATTTCATCTTTATGCATAGCCAGCTCCCATCCAGTCACAATCAATAACTGCTTTCTTCCATAGATAAGGAACTATTTTCCTCCATATCCTTTCCCCATCCTGATAATTATCTATATTATTCTGCAGGAATTCATTAACATCAACATATACATCTAATGCATTTATTAAGTTGCATTCCTTAAAGTCTTTTGAATGAATGATATCAAGCAGGAATTCTTTCAACTCCCCTTTAAACCATTTCGTATTCGGAGCATTAAATCCGATTTTTTGTTTTCTGTTCAAAATTTCATCTCTCATAAACGGTCTTGCCATATCTCGAATAATTGCCTTTGTATAGCCGTTCCTAATCTTAGATGTCCAAGGTATAGAAAATGCAAAGCATACGATCCTATAATCCATAAAAGGCATACGGCTTTCTACTCCGCTTGCCATGCTAAATCTGTCATAGCACCTTAAAAGAGTAGGTAAATATTTATCATGCGTTTCAATATACAATCTTTTATTTAATTCACTCATTCTATCAAATGTATCATTTTGCATTTTATATGTGTTATTATCCCTTATATGCAACACCATTTGATTGAATGCCTCTAATTCTGTCACCCAACTGCCATTCATGCATGTCTCGTTATAAGTGTTAACCACTTCGGTAAATTCTTTTGTTCCCGTTCCAGCATCCATACACGCCGAGAACAAATCAAAGCTATAGCCGGCAAACAGTTCATCTGCACCATGTCCGTCCAGAGTTACTTTGATGCCTGCATCACTGATTTTCCTATATGTCTGAATATATGGAATCGGACTTGTAATATAAGGTTCCTCACACAAATACAAATATCGCAGCAGCTCATCTGCTCCGATTTGGGGATTAATATTTACACGATCTACCTGAATCCCTATATGCTCTGCCGCCATCTCTGCATATTTTGTTTCGTCAAAACAGGTATCCGGCATATTCGCAACAAAAGCATGCTGCCAGTCATTGGTTTTTCTTTCCACATATTCCTCTGATAAATAATGCATTGCCCCCAGCGTGCAACTTGAATCAATTCCCCCACTTAAAGCCGTTCCAATAGGGACATCGCTTCGCATTCTAATTTTACATGCATCCAAAAATAGTTCCTGCAATATCTCTACCTGTTCTTCATATGGCTTGGAAATTTCCTGTAAATGTTCCAGTGTATTCCACCATTTCTTTTGTGCAAAATAACCGTTCTGCCAAACCGCGCATGTACCTGCCGTAAGTTTTTTAATTCCTTTTATTGAACATTCGTCCGTTGCTTCAAATCTAAAGTAATCTCCCACTCCAAATATGCTATAATTTGGCAGTCTTTCCTTCATAACGGGAAAAAGCGCTTTCATTTCCGATGCAAAATAAAAATTTCCGTCCTCCCAGTATAAATACAATGGCTTAATTCCAAAGCGATCCCTGCTTAAAAATAGCTTTTTTTCATAATTATCCCATATTGCAAGGGACCACATGCCATTGCATTTATCCTGAAAGTTCTCACCCCATTCAATATAAGCATATAGCAACACTTCTGTATCTGACTGCGTCCTAAACTTATGACCCTTTATTTCCAGTTCCTTTCGAATTTCTATAAAATTGTAAACCTCTCCATTATAGACAATACAATATCTTTCGGATATATCCCGCATAGGCTGATTAGCTGCCTCATCTCTATCCATGATTGTAAGTCGGGTATGCCCTAATGTGACTCCCTCCAACTGTCTTACGTTTAAAGAATCAGGTCCTCTATGCCGCATCTTGCTTGTACACTGAAGCGCTTTATCATAATCTATTTTTCCAATGCATCCAAAAATCCCACACATTTTTAAGTTCTCCTAATGCCATGTTTCTGCCATTTTATAGATTTTTTCCCCAGTCGTATCTATATTTACTCTCTGACCATTTTTACTTATATTTCCGACTTTCGCACTGTAAACCAATCTATCCAATATAACACCTTCATAAAAAACGTTTTTTCTTGTCTCTCCGTACTGCATCTGACATTTTTCACCAAGATAATAGTCCAGCCATTGATACACCATTTTTTTTGCATCAATCTCCAAAATCCGTTTATTTTTAACTGAATAGAGGCCAATATACCGATTGTCATTTACATATTCCAATACATATTTAGACCCAAGAACTCTGTTCGATAGTAAAAGACTTCTTTTCGTTTCATTCTCCTCGTTTATCTCAAACGTACGCAACTCATAATTTTCTCTATCTATATACACGATTTTGTTCGTTTGAAACGGAATAAACCATATATATTTCCCCGCCAATACTGAATGTAAAAATGTTGGAAGATCATACTCCATTTCCCCGCACTCCAGTACTGCCTGTGTTTCCTTCATGCTCTGATAAAAATGATATGTGCCAAAATCCTGTGGAAAGTCATTTATTGTCTGCAATTGATCCGCTTCTTTATCCCAAACATATATTTCTTTCCCGTAGCCACTCATCCAGAATTTGTTTCCATCAACACATATGGTATATAATTTTTTGTCAATATCACAGAGAATATTATTTTCTATTGTTCGGTTTTGTAAATCAAATTGGTATATTTTATTTGTAGTTGTCGATACACTATATATTACATTATCACTCTTTGTGCTTCTCGCCCAACCGCTCTTGTCAAACACCGTGTAATATTTGTTTATCTCGAGCGTTTTCACATCTATTTCAAAAATTTTCTTTAATTCACCCGAAACTGCAAATAGCTTATTATTATATATCCAAAAATCAAAAGTCAACTGAAGTCTATCTGGGTTGTCAATACCTATTCTAGAAAACTGCCGGCTATCCAAATCATATACCCAAATATATTCGCTGCATCCAGGTAAACAAAAAATTTTTTTATCAAATTTAACACAAAAAGGATTTAATAGCACAGTATTAGGATTCTCATCTGGAATACACGCAATATATTCGCATTGTTTTGTATCCAAGTCAATGCAGAACAGTATATTATTTATTCCTTCCACAAACCATGCTTTATGGTCTTCAATCCACCAATTACTGCCCCATATAAATGTATTGCTTTTTCCCATATACTTATCCCCATTGCCATCTATGTATGCACTGATATTAAAGATCATTTAAAAAACTAATAAGTTTAGAAATTTGATTATCTATCAGCAATTCCTTTCTCGCTTTTACTACTCGCTTCTTGTATAATTGCTTATTATCCTTTAAATACTGAATGTCAAGATTAAATATATGCATTTTCACAATCACTCCAAATTTATCTAAATATTCACACAGTTTGAGAGGTCTTGTAGCAATAATCGGGAGCCCTGCATCTAAATAATCAAAGTATTTATTTGACATGGCATTATTATGTGTACTGCCGTAGAATAAATTATCAAAAGACTCAAATTCTGAAATATCCTGGCCATCTGTATATAGAAAACAACCATAATCATACTTAGATATTTTTTGTATTAATTCATTGTGCTTTGTCCCGTAAAAAACCTTAAAATTGGGATATTTTTTCTCCAATTCTGAAAATTTTATGCGATCTTCTTTGCTGCTGTCTCCCATAAATGCATGAAATATGCAATCATCCCTTTCTCCTAATACTTTCACAATAGAATCTATTCTTGCATATTCTACATGTTTTCTATCATTTGGATAAATTGTTTCATCCAATAGTCCGTATGTATTTCCCAACACCAAACAGAGGTGCAGCTCGTCCCTCTTCTCTATTCTACTTTCAATTTGATATCCCTCACAGTAATCTAAAAACTGTATAGAAGTGCCCTGATATACAAATCCCTTTTTTTCCTCCAAAAACTCTTTGGAAAACCAACGCCATACAATGCCATCCGCATTTTCAAGTGCATATTTCTCCGCTTCTTTTTGTTCTTCGGTTGCCTGAACATAACCATCATTTAAAACATCATATAGGGCAATCACCAATTTCCCAAATATACCTTTATGCCTAATCATGACTTCCGGGCAAATACGGTCTCCCCACATTGGATCATAATAATAAGCCAATGGCTTGTATTGCAATGCTCTGTAAAAAACTTCCATAATATCCTGACACTGATAAAATTCAACGTTATATAAAGAAAGTTCTTCCTTCGCCAGCATATTATAATGTCCATACTCTAAGATAACAACTCTATAGTTCTTTTTAACTAACGCCCCTATAATTTTGACTGTTCTTGGCAGCAAATAGCTCGAAATAATGACAATCGTGTTTTTATTAATCTCTATTACGCTTCTCTGCAATATTCTTTTTCTTATCTTCTCCTCTTCCTCAAATAGATCAGTTTCTACACCAGCTCTATTCCAAATATGCTGTTCTAAAATATAGTTAAGCAGCTGTTCATCTGTTATTTCTACTAAATCTGACTCAGTAAACAAATAATCTGTCATCTTTAGAACATTTATAAACTTATATTCATGTAGAATGCACACTATTTCGTCCGCATAATCGTCGCTGACTGCTGCTAACACGATGCTCTTTTCCCTGTCAAAAGAAGCAATTTCTTTAACGGTTCTTATAGGTATTCCATCTATACCACTATTTAGCTGGACTTCCGTCACAACAAAAGAAGCAATTCTTTCCTTTAATCCCGCCCTTTTTAACAATGGATAAATAAGCTTTGCATAATTGCCCGCTCCATAAATCAAAATCTCCGAAAATTTATTTAATTCCTGATACAAATCATTCATTAAAAGATACATATACTACCCCTTATTTTCGTAAGATGAACTAATTATGTAAAAATGCGAAATGAATAATCCCCTTTATATCCCCATTCTTCAAACAGAAACTCCCATTCTTTCGGAGTAAAAAAGCATTCTACAGTCAACCCCCAATTAATCAAATTCGCTTTTTCCTGCTCGTTAGTATATGAAACTAATGAAATCCAGCTGTCTCTTTTAGAAACGCGTTTAATTTCTGAAAGAGCTTTCTTTAAATCATATAGATATAAATTATGCAATACCGACAGGCACAAAACCAGATCGTATTCAGAATTTTCATATGGTAAGCTTTGGGCTGCACCGACATTCAAATAAGGGCTTATCTCCTCTTTCGAATCATTGATTGCGTACTCAGAAATATCCAGTCCTGCCACCTTAATCTGCGGTAACAGCCTTTTAATTTCATAAAGCAGATATCCTTTGCCACAACCAATATCAAGCACCGAACTATCATTATTCAAATGATAGTGGTCTATGATCTGTTTCGCCGTCTCTGTCCAATATCCCTCGATATAACGATATCCTCCATAGCCGTATTTGCGATCTCCGTCCCAATAATCATACCCATATTCTTTACTTACATTAGCAAGATTCGCTCGATCCTCACTCCGAACCTGATAAACTTTAGCATCTTTTTTCGTATTATAGGCATCTCCCAGATGAATCAACGGCATATCAGTTCCCCCTCTTCTTCAATTACTATATTGATCTCATTCTGTTTTATATGAAATTAGGATGTACTTCCTGGTCCGGATATAAATAATCCCATATTACTTCATTAATTGGGTCACAACGGCATCCTCCCGGACACTCCTCCACTCTTATCTGCTGTATACGCTGTTTACGTTTTTCACCATGCCATATTTCCATAAATGAACTTTCATAAATACTTCCAATAATATCCTTCTCCTGCTCATGATTGGAACATATATACATATTCCCATCAGACCACAAATTAGGATCTAAAGCATGCCCGTAACACATTTTATATGTTCTGGATTTTTCTGCTAAAGTTTTTTCGTATTGATTATACTTTGTATAAACCTGATATTCGTCTGTCTCCAGTTTTTTAGCCAGCTCCATCTGATGTCTGACACCTTCCTTGTCAGTAGCTGAAAACACTTTAACACCTACTGAACTTCCATCTCCGTCAATCAGCGGTTTTATCTCAAAATAATCTACGCCTACTTCCTTCCACAATTTAGTTGCCGCCTCAATAGATTTATAGTTTTGATCATAAAATACAAATTGTGTCCCTATAGTAGGAAATTTTTGTCCTAACTCTTTTTTCCCTTTAACAAGCGCCCGAATATTTCCAACTACATTATCAAAATCATTTTTAACCTGATGTACTATTTCATGTTCCACACTGTTACTTGCAGTAACCGAACATCTTACAAAAGTACATGTCTCCAACATTGCCTTTCGTATATTTTCTGTCATCCGTGAGGCGTTTGTAAAAATACCGATATCCAGCCCCATTGCATGAACGGAATATAAGATTTCCTCTATCTGTGGATGCAGCAACGGTTCGCCGCTCCCACAAAGCGTTATTGCCTTTAAACCGGCTTCCTTCGCTTCTTCAAGAAACTTTAGAAGCACCTTTGCGTCAATCGTATCAATTCGCGCAGTATCCGCTGTTACGAATTCAGAATTGCAGAAAATACACTTATGACAGCAATAGTCCGTCAAGCCAACCACCATATGTACCGGATACGCATCTCGCTTTTCTTTTATATCAAGTAACCGGTCCGCGTGATAAATTATCTTCTCTGCCCCTAATCTACTCATTCCTTTCATTATATCTTTTCCTCCTATACCATATAATAATATCAAGATTCATAATCCGCCCGTAATCCCAATATTTTGTCCTGTCATCGACGCGCCCAAATCAGAAAGCATATACTGAATTACAGGGATTATCTCTTCCACATAAATATTTCTTCCGAGTGGACTGCGAACTCTGTTCTGCTCAATTATTAACTCTGGAAGATTTTCTAAAAATTTAGTTTCCATCATATCTGGGGAAATACCATTTACAGTTATTCCCTTATCAGCATATTCCACTGATAAAGCCTTCATTAAACCCAACAAAGCATATTTTACAGTCGTATATGCAGCCTGATACTTTACTGGATTATTTTGGGTATAACTAGTAAGCATAAATACCACTCTTCCATAATGTTGTTTCGCCATTTTAGGAAGATACTCCTGCAGAATCAAAACTATGGAGCGAACTGAAATTTGCCACCCCAACTCGTAGTTATACCATATATCTTTATGAAATTGCTTATTATATGCCTTAGAGGCAGGTAAATGAACAATGCTGTTCGGAAGTATTCCAGATGAATTAATTTCCTTTATCATATCATACACTGTATTTTCATCTACAAAGTCAGCATAAAGGGGTAGTATATCTAATGAAGTTGACAGTTCATTTACAGCAGCATCCAACTCACTATTCATAGTCCTATACTGTAAATATATCCGATCGTATTCTTTATATATCGCTCGTAAGAGTTGTATTCCTATTTCCGACGATGCCCCTGTGATCAGCAATACTCTACTCATAACCTTACTCCAAAAACCCAACATATAATGTTGCTCTTATCACTTTTTCTTTCATCTGGTTTCTCATTTCAACCTTTATTACCGCCTGACCGACTGACTTATTAAGTTCCTTTACAGTTCCCCTGATCACTAATATATCACCACTATAAACAGGTTTAATAAATTTGCAATTTACTTGCTGAATAATACAGTATTTCCCCGGCAAATAAACACCAGCCAATGTAGAAATAAGCGACGATGACAACATACCGTACACCACCCGTTCTCTAAAACCATACTTCTGTGCAAAAAAGTCATCTTTATGCAACGGATTATTATCACCTACAAGTTCACCAAATATATTCATTTTTTCTTTTGTAACTTCATAACAAAAGCTTTCCTCTTGACCTATCGTCAAATCTTCGAACTTATATGTATTCATATTTAAACTCTGGACAGAATGATATCGACCATTTCTCCTACATTATTTAATTTATTAACTTCTGACATATCAAACCTGATGTTAAATCTTTTTTCTATAGCCACCACTAAGTTAATATGTTCCAGCGAATCCCAGTCTTCAATGTCATCTGAGGTTGTTTCATCATTAATTTTTATTTCTACGTCATCGAAGATTGTTGCAAATACTTCATTTACTTGTTCATATACTTCTTCTCTACTCATCTTTTAGCCCTCCACTTGAATAACTTTATTTTTATACTCATATTTATCATCTATTTTAAATGACCATTTCGAGTTTTGCTCTTCATCTTCATTTATTTTGCTAAAACCCTGAATTTCATAAAAATCTTTAACTAACTTATTTTTGGGAGTCGGATAATAATAACCTCTTATTTCTAAAATACCCCGTTTTTTGCATTCTCTTACCAATATATCCATCATAACAAATTCCATATCTCGCTTAAGTACCCGACAACTCATAACCCATAGATCAAGGTGACAAATATCATCTATAACATGACCGATAACAGCTGTGACAACCCCATTATCACCAAATTTATCTGCCAATTTCCCATAAAGCGTAATATAATTCATGTCAGCAGCAACATATTCAATCTCCTTTTGTGTATACCTTTTAGTTGTCACATTAAACTGATTACTTTTGTTCGTCAATTGAGCAATTCGAGAAAAATATACAGATTCAAACGGTCTTACAACAGCTTTCATTTCCAATGTGCGAAGATACTCTGAATAATCTTTATACTCTGCTTGCAATTCTGCTCGTTTTAAATTTTCCTTATACATTGCATTTCTATTGTAATCGTCCGCAGAAAGTGTTGTAACTTCAAAATATCCCCCCCGATCAATCCGCTGAATATATTGATACACTTTCCCAATTTCAGGGGAAATGACTTCTGGCAACTGCCTTGTAACAATTTGTCTTTCTGCAGGATTGTCATCTATAAACAACAGGCTCTCCGGTAAAAGATTGAGGCTATTCGCAATCGCCGCAAAATTTTCGTCTTTTGAGGACCAATTAGCCTTTATCAGGACAAAATCTTCTTTAGTTAGCACACTATCCGGATGTTTTAGCCCACTCAAAACATTCTCAAATTCATTTTTTGAATTAATATTCAAAACAACACCTAAATCCATATGTTCCTTTATATATTTCTGAAATTCTAAATATGCTTGTCCTTCGCCGTCTTCTGTTCCAAGCACTATATTATCCACGCCATCATCACCAATAACTCCTCCCCACAATGTATTATCCAGATCCAGCACAAACCCCTTTTTATTCTTACCAAATATAGATTTAATTATATTTGCCACATTGAATGCCAAATATGGTATGGCATTAACATTTAAAGCATATTTATACATATAATAATAAAATGGATCAGACCATTCGCGCAGACCGTAATCAGCTGATATATAATTTATATCACAGATATAAAAATTTTCATGTGTCTGCGAATACTCATAAAAAGCCATATTAAGCCTGGAAAGATAATTTACCCTTCCATGTATGTCATTAGCATCTCTATTTCCCATCAAACGATAAAACGGCATTTCAAAATTATTCTGAATTATCGGACAACCATATCTAGTCTCTATGCTATCCCAAATAGATCTATATTTTGAAATTTCACTTTCCAAGATATTTTCAATAATGTCTGCTCCGTCCTCCAATGATGGATAACGCATAACATTTCTATTCGATGTACATATATAGATAATATCTGGTTTAAATTTCTCTAATTTATTATTGTCAAACACCGCATCCTGATAAAATTGATTATACTCGCTTTCGTAAAATTCTGCTTTAATTCCATAATTCAGCAAAAACAGTTCCAGAATAAGGCGTATGTCGTTTGTCGTATAGCCACCAAGAATGGCTACGTTTTTCTGTATCATTCCCGAGGTGTCATTTAACAACTGCCTTTTTATAATTCTTTTTTTTGTCAAAATATAATCTGCATCAAATGGATAGTTCAACTCTTTCATGTCTAATTTACCTTATAATGTTGAATCTTTACACCACTACACTTAATACCTTATTTTTTCCATATGCCATTTAAGATATTGGGAATGCTCTATTGCCAAATTTCCCGTCATCTTATTTCCGTTCTTTACATTATTGGCAACAACTGCTCCAATCGTAATATTGGCATTATCACCTATAGCCAACGCATTAGAAACACTTACTCCCGATGCCACTTTAACATTTTGACCAATTTTTACATTCCCGGAAATCTGGGAACTAGATGCTACGGAAGAATTATGACCTATCGTGGCATTATGTCCAATCATTACTCCTGTTTCTATGCTAACATTATCTCCCACCCATGTCGTTTCATGCGCAAATATCCCTCTTGCAATCAATGCATGATATGATATCTCCACGTTGTTACCAATATATGTCTTTCCATTCTGTTTCAGCCTAAATAGTTTTCCATCTACAATATAACTTAGTTGATTAACACCACCAATAATTGCCCCGGAACGTATTATGACATTATCTCCAATAGTTACTCCTTCATGTATTATTGCATGTGCCTCAATAACAACATTATTTCCAATCGTAATTCCCTTGTCAGCAATGATAGCTGTAGGGTGTATTTCGCAATCTGATCCTATTTTATTTTCTTTAAATTTTATGTTATATTCCTCACAGTGATCAATCAAATAATTATGAAACTGATAAAATGTCGTCTTTGGAGAATTGCAAACTGCAATCCCTTTACCACATTCATGCACCACCTCATTATCTGCGAGTTCCTCTGTGCAAATAATACAAGATATATCCGTTTTTTTGCAGCACATCTCTAAAAAGCTCTCCTTTTCTGCAAAACAAAGATAAGATTCATGCGGATCATCACGCAAATATCCTAATGTATCAAATTCTCCATCATAAATCACATGAAAAAATTTATCATTAAAACCAGACAATTTCATCGAAATTATTTACCTCAATTCTTTTATTATCCTACATATATCAATAATTTCTTCGTCTACCAGTGTTCCATACATAGGCAGATCCAAAGTAATATCTTTAATCCTGTCCGCATATTCCGTTTTCCTCACATAATCTCTATTCTTATAACAACTATAGTCGCAAGTAAGTTTATCATATAGTTTACGGGTTTCAATCCCAAATCCTTTTAACTTTTTCCATAGTTCGTCCCTTGACATTCCATATTCCTCTGTCACTTTAATCGGAAAATATGCGTAATTGTAATCAATATCCTTCTTGTACGAATATGTATGGATTCCTTCTATGTCTTTCAGACATTCACAGTACATTTGAGCCAGCCTTTTACGTTTCGCAACTTCGGTATCATGTAATGGCAGATTCACAATGCCCATAGCCGCTTGAAATTCATTCATCTTAGCATTCATACCACAAGCCAGTACGTCATTGCTCTCCTCTCCATAAGAAACACCAAAGTTCCTACATAATTCCAGTGATCTGTGCAATGCCGAATCCTGATATACCAAAGCCCCCCCTTCAATAGAATTAAAAACTTTAATTGCATGGAAGCTGAACATCGTGATATCTCCATATGCACAAACCGCTTTCCCCTTTATCCGCGTTCCAAAAGCCTGAGCCCCGTCATAAATTACTTTCAATCCATATTTTTTTGCTATTTCCTCAATCCGCTCTACATCGCACGGAATTCCAAAAATATGAGGGGTAATAATCGCACATGTATTTGACGTAATCAGCTCTTCAATACCATCAGGGCATAGGTTATATGATTCATCAATATCTCCAAATACCGGTGTCAACCCACTCTGAATAATTGCATTTGTTGTCGAGACAAAAGTGAACGGTGAAGTAATCACTTCTCCTTCCAAATCCATCGCCTTAATTGCCAGTAATAACGCTGAATGTCCATTGACAAACAAGTCAACATTCTTACATTTGAGATAATCCGCCAGCATTTCCCCAAATTTCTTTACCTTTTCGCCATTATTTGTCATAATGCCGCTTGCCCATATAGATTGAATCTCCTGAACATAACTACTCAATTCTGGCATTACAGGACGTGTCGCTTTTATTTTCACTTTATTCATATACTTTCCGCCTCTATTTTACCCTTACTTGCTTTAATATTTAATTAATCATATGCACTCAAATATGGCCCAAAGCAGAAAAAATCCTCCATATGCTCTTTATTCTCCTGCCAATATATGATGTTTGTACATTGTTCCTTTATTTTCTGCCTAAATTTGAGTTTGTCCGCATCATTGGCAAATTCAATATACTTCTCGAATTGAAACGGTATAGTAAATAGTTCAATCAGCTCATTTATTGGCATTGGATACTTCGCCTCAGGAACAAACGGGTAATCGTACGCTTTACATTTCTCTTTGCACAGAATGTCCATTCTAAATTTATCAAAAGAGTCATAAAATTCATCATATGGATACCAGACCGGTTTCAAATCATATCCTGTAATTTCCTCGCTTCCAATATTGCATTTTGTCCTTTCCCCAGCAGATGTAGTTTCCAGCATACTCTCACTCCAAGAGATTTGTAGTTCATTACATAGCTTTTTTAAAACAACTTCAGGGAACTGCTTTATATCCTCAAAACGCAGCCTAAGTATCTTATGATCCCTTAATTCTCCATGCAACTCTTCAAACGCACAAACTATTAAAGCCCATAACGCAATATTCTCGTGAAAATTTCCAAGGGCTATCTGCATTCTCATCGTAGAAGCGCTCTGCGCATATGGTCTCCTTAACATCTGTAACAAAATAACTTCAAATCCAAGATTATCCAACCATCTGACCAACATATTATATGATTCCCACAAAATGCACCCGCCATGAATATCCATATAAATGATCGTCTCCGCTCCGTCAACCTCCATATAATTTGCTTCTTTCCATGCCAAATACATGTCGATGAGAATATCCTTCTCTGTGTATTGCCGCTCTTCATTCATTCTGGACATTAAAGACTTTTGATATCTATCAAGCCACTCTAAATCTTTATTCGGCAATGGGACTACAGTCAGTGAATTTATGTTTTCATCCCAAGCCTTTAAAGTATACTCTCTAATCTTTTCTACTATCTTTTTAACAATTTTAACTCCCTTTTCTTTTTTTGCAATTTGCACTATATCCCAGATATTATTTGTCCATACATACATTTCCATGCCAAAATACAATATTTCAGGATGTGCATCAAGTACTCCGTTCAAAAATGAATTGCCTACATTGTTCGGTAAAATGTTAAACAGAATTTTACTAACTGTAGCGTTTCTCGTATTCCCATACCATTCTGGCTGTACCCGTCCATCGCAATAGTCAAAATGTCTCAAAAACCACTCTGTATATAATACATTTTCCTTTACTAAGCAACTGATTATCCACCTAATCCTTTTATCATATTCAATTTCTAACGGTTCCCGATATAGCGGTATCCAAAGCGAATTTGGAAACCTTTTATTCCAAATATTTACATCCTCTTCTGAATAGCATACTTCTATTTGCTCCGTATCATTTCCCAACCATTGTATAAACAGATCACACAAATACGGTAAACCAAGCAAAATAATTTTTTTGCCAGTTAACTGAAAAGGAGCTCTAATAATCGGTAATACTCCTTTCATTTCCAATTCTATTGCTATAAAATATGTTCTATTTTTAACAAATCCTTGTTTTTCAATTTTTCTCCCAATACGCAGACATTCTGAATAATCACTATGTGCAATGACAATTACAGCGTAAGGATACAGTCCGTATGCGTCCTCAAAACTATATATAGGTATACTCCCCTTACATTTTTCCGCCTGCTTGTCGCAAAAACAACATACACTCCATCCTAATTTTTCCCCTTGAAGCATTACCTCATTTCCGTATTGCCCGGCACAATAAATTATTACTTTTGATGTATACAACTTCCCATATTGTGTTCTTTCCATTAGTCATATCCTCTTATACCCCAGTTGCTCCAATACCCGCATGAACATTTCCTCCGGCGATTTTCTTCCATCATTTACAATATGAACATCCGAGTTTTGGGGAAGCTGCAACTTTAAATCCATTCCCACAACATTTTTTACAGTTCCCTCTGCCATCTTACCATACAAATTTTTCTGATTCCGCTTTTCCAATACTTCCAGGGGAACCTCAATATATATTTCAGAATAATTTACTATATTTGTTCGGTTCCATTCCCGAACCTCATCAAACATTGAAATCGTACAACAGATCACATGCATATCCTGTTCCACTAATAATTTACTTAACCTCGCGTAGCGCATGGCACATGCCAGACGCTCTTCTTCTGAATACCCAAGATCATTTCCAAACGCCTGGCGCAGCGAATCTCCATCCAGAAACAATGTATTGGGATATTTATCTTTCAAATAGCAATACAATAATTTCCCGATCGTAGTTTTTCCTGCCCCTGCAAGTCCCGTAATCCAGTATAATCTGCCGTCCATTTACCACCTCTACACCAATTGCTTTTCCACAACTTTCAAATCGTCTAAATTATCTATCTCAAACCACCCACGGTTAATATGAATCGCCCTCAAATGATTTCCTTCATCAATCATTCCCTGTAAAAGATCTGTCATATACATTTTCTGATAGTTTCTGCTTGTATGCCACAATGCCACTCCATGTTCGCTTCGTGTTTTTGCTTGCTCAGCAATATCTAACATTGCCTGCAGTCCATCATTTTGAAAACGCATCAAGCCAATATATTGTGATTGTACCTTATCTATGTCTGTAGTTTTCTGTCCAATTTCTGTCAAATAATCGTCCTTGTCAAACATTAAGGTCTCAGCATCGTCCAATGGATCTTCACACCTGTCTGACCAATACGAATACCACTCATCATCTACTACCACTGCCGCATTGTCCTTTGTATGTAAAATGGCGTTCAAAACATCCACATTATAAATAATATCCCCGTAGGAAATTAAAACATCATCGTTCTCTTTCATCAGATTCTTAGCACACATTAACGAACACACCATGTTTGTGTTCTCATAATTTTCGTTAATAAGTATATCTATTCCCGTTTCACCCAGAGCATTCTGCAAAACATCTCCTCGATATCCCGCAATAATTGTAATATCCTCTTTCTTAATACCACAGTGATACATCACTTCTAACTGCCGCTTAATAATAGATTTTCCATTCACCTCCACCATGCACTTAGGCTTGTGATCTGTCAGTGGCTTTAATCGGGTGCCTTGTCCCGCTGCTAAAATTATTACTTTCATTTTATGTACTCCCTTCGTAATCATCTATTATTAAATAAATTTTGAATTCTTTCTATATCAGATTTTCTAAATGGATTCTCTCGTTCCGGATGCCACATAGTCGCCATAAGCCTGTACCGCTGACATTCTATCGCTTCTATCACACCCTCCTCAGTTATTTCAGCTATCTGTAATGGCTCTTTAACCTGTAGACAGGCTTGATTATGGTAGCTGTTTACTTCAAACTCTCCCCAACTGCCATTTACCAAATGTCTCACGGCTACATGACCTTCTACATCCTCTAATCTGCAGCCAAAATAGTCCAAAATTGATTGCATTCCTCTACAGAATCCGTAAACAGGAACCCTCTTATTTAATGCAATTTCTAACAGTTTCTTATCCGTTGCATCCCTTTCTGGTGCATTCCCGCCATAACAAACCAAAGAATTTCCGCCTGTCAATACAATTCCAGCCGGATTAATAGTATTAATAAAATCTTCCACTGCCTGTACCACATTGGGCACCGGCACAGAAATAAATCCACACGCTCCCAAGAAACGTGGGATGTTTTGATCGGCACAATCACGTCTTTCCTGGTAACTTTCTATAATTTCTACTCTTTGTGAGTATACAATCGTTTTCTTACTGGTCATAGTTATTGCCCTGTATTATATGAAATTTACGTGCTCTCCTGGATTCTTCAGTTCATTCAAATATATATTAATTTCATCCAGCCTGCACGCTTCCCTACACACTTTATTAATATCCAATGCGTTAAGCTTTTTCAAGACTTCCTTCCTCTTGTCACCTTCCCATATTTCTTCAAAGGTCTGCTGATAAATGTTTCCGTAACAAAATTCTTCCGTACCTATATGCGCAACACACGGCCACACATTACCAGCCGAATCAATATGAGTCATGAACGGGAGCCCATAACATTGTTTATAACATTTCTCATGATGCATTTTTTTCATGGCATTTGCCCTAAAATATATTGCAAATTCTTCGGTGGCAAATGTCTGCAATTCCTTTTCCAGTTCAAGCATTTCCTCATAGTCCACATGAAAAGTGTTTTCACTGTGCAAATGCTGCGAGTAAGGCTTAATTGTAAAATAATCCGCTCCAATCTCTCTAAGTTCCTTTGCCATAGCTAAGACATATTTCTTATTTTCCGGTAGCAATAGGCATTGCACTCCCAACGTCGTTTTTAAAGCCCTATCCTTCTTCACTTTAACCGCTTCTGCAAGATTTACTTTTACTCTTTCTAAATCATCCACCTTACCCCTCTGAATTTTGTTATAAGACTCCTTCTCCATGCTCGCAATGCTGTACCTCACCCAAGTAAAAGCCGCAAGACATTCCTCCACCTTCTCTTTTGTAAAAAGCGCCCCGTTCGTACTCACCGCTACATCTACGCCGCATGCTTTAATACAATTTGCCAGATCAGGCATCTCAGGATTCAAAAACGGCTCTCCCTCTCCTGAACATATAACGCTTTTCAATCCCTTTTTTGACATACAGGTAATGTCACGAAGCATCGTATTCTTATCAAGAAAATTGGGCTTATAACCTACATAATCCACTGCACAGAAAATGCATCTATGATTACATGTCCCACTTGGAGATATTTCGATTTCAATCGGATAAATATTTTCTCCTGCCAACCAGCTTGACACTGCCTGTGGGTGATATATCAGTTTATGTGAATCAATCCTAATATTTTCTGCCATTACATAAACCCTCCTACTACAATGTATTTATGGTTAATACCCCTTACAGCCAGTAAGGAATTATCCATCTTGTTGCTTAAGCTGTTAGAATGAGTGAGGCAATAGGTCTGGCGGAATCCTCCTGGAACTTTAACGTCCGTAATTAAGTCAGCCAACCAGCCCTCATTCGCAGCATTCGTTTTACGCAGGTTGAACCCATAGGCGTTCGTGTGATACCCAGTAGATTGAACAGGCAATGAGTAAATCTGGTATTGACCATTGCTAATACATCTTAAAGGAGTATCTGTTATGAACGCTGTTGGTATTGATGTTTCCAAAGGCAAGAGCACTGTCACCATCCGCAGACCGGGCGATATTGTTATCATGTCTCCCCGCGACATCCCCCACACACAGTCCTCAATCAATGACCTGATCGATCTGATACGTGGGCTTGACGGCGAAACGAAAGTCTGCATGGAGCACACCGGCAGGTACTATGAACCGGTTGCCACATGGCTTTCCGATGCTGGTATCTTTGTCAGCGCCGTTAATCCCATGCTCATCAAAGACTTCGGCGATGATTCCCTGCGCTCTCCCAAGACCGACAAAGCTGATTCCAAAAAAATCGCACGTTATACCCTTGACCGCTGGGCAAAACTGAAGCAGTATGGAAGCATGGATAAAACACGTAACCAACTAAAAACCATGAACCGCCAGTTCGGTTTCTATATGGCTCACAAGACTGCCATGAAAAACAACCTCATTGCCCTGCTCGACCAGACCTTTCCAGGTGCTAATGACTTCTTTGACAGCCCTGCCCGCAGCGATGGCAGCCAGAAGTGGGTGGACTTCGTCCATACCTACTGGCATGTGGATTGTGTCCGCTCCAAGTCCCTGGATGCCTTTACGGAGCATTACCAGCGCTGGTGCAGGCGGAAAGGCTATAACTTCAGTGCCGC
>ERZ808035.148-NODE-148-length-85490-cov-26.638626_pt1 | contig 85490 bp, 81 predicted proteins | sample MGYA00380189_ERZ808035 | MGnify/ENA primary metagenome ERZ808035 (study PRJEB31490, sample SAMN06133407) | mouse gut metagenome | isolation source: M5_1 | host: mice | place: China: Chengdu | collected 2015-05 ... | reverse complement strand
TACCCCTTGACCGAATTTGTTGGGGAAACACACGCTTAAGAACAATTCATGGGATGAATTGGGAGTTTTTAAAATCGTCGATGCGGGAAATGGCTGCATAGACAAACTGCCGAACTGTATCTGATATGAAAAGAGGATGTGCCTGTTTTGACACACCCTCATATTTTTTTACCCCTCGGCGTAAAGCCTTTTACTCCTTGATGTAAAAGAATTTATCTCAGGAAGTAAACGGCGTTGCATCGCAGGATAATTCTTTTTCCCCGCAGGATATCGGAGGAACTTCGCAGGTTCATGTGTACGCGGCGTAGGGCGGGCGATGGCAAACGTCATTCTTTGCGTTTTTCTTTCAGCTTTTTCAGCTTCCATTTATTCCAAAAGAGCAGTTCGCTCCACTTGTCGAAGTCTTTCTTGAAGATGATGCCTATGCCTTGTGTGGTGAGGTTTGTCTTGGTGTAGTACCGGTCGTTGGTTTCGTTGTAGGCTTTCAGGCGGATGTCTCCGGAGCGGTTCACGAGCCATTCCGCCTGGAAGTCGCCGACAAAGTTCGTATTTGCCATCGGGTTGTCGCGGTAGCCGAAATTGCCGTTGATAAGCAGGCGGTTGTTCAGCAGTTGTCCGGAAAGCATCGTCTCGAACTCCATGTCGGTCCAGCCTTTCTCTCCGGTACTGAAGTTCGTGCCGAAGTTCCAGTTGTTGCTGTCGATGATTTGCGAGAGGGCGTTGTTCAGTTGTCCGGAAAGGGTGGAAGAGAGCACGCTCGACATCATGTTGGAGTTGCCGGTGGCGTCCACGTTCTCCGGCGTGTAGAATTTGCCGATGCCCAGCAGGTAGAGTATCTGCATATTCATCTGCTCGTCCGTAGGGATGTAGTTGCGCACCAGCGCCTGCACTTCGTCGCGTTCGTTGGGCAGTTCCAGACTCATCTTGATGTCGGGCGAGGTGAGTTGTCCGGTCAGTGCCATGAGACAGTTGACCTTGATGTTGGTTTGGTTGACGTAGTTTCCGGCATCGGGGACGAGGTCGTTCAGCGAAGCGGAGTTGACGAGATATCCCGCCTGGATGTCGAGGGTGGCATCGAGCGGTGCTCCGTTGAAGGTGATGCTGCTTCCGTCCTTGATGGTAAAATCTTTGCGGATTACTTCCTGTAGGCTGAATTTGTACACTCCTTGGCTGATGCGGTAGTTGCCGAACATCTTGACATCGCCTTTGTTGTAGAACTCGGTACGGATATTTCCCGTGCCTTTCCCGCTGATGTAGTCGCCCGCGATGGGGTCCATGATGATTTTCATGGTAGCGTCCGGGGTGGCGTCTATCAGGAGGTTCAGGCGGATGTCGGTGTCGCTCTCTTTTTCCAGGATTTCTTTCTGTGCCTGTTCGTATTCGGACGTGGGCAGGATGGAGTCGGGAAGCACGCGGCGCGGAGTCTTGTCCACGAAACGTATGAACTGGTTGCTGCCTGCCGAGGCGACGCTCTCTTTCATGTAGGTGAAACTGGTGTTGCGGTTGGTAGTCATGGCCACATCGATGTTCACCCCGTCGGCTGCGTTGCCGGCGATGGTGGCGTTACCTGTGCCGTACACGGTGCCGTAGAAGGGGAAGTCGGGTGACTCCTTGGTATTCATCACCAGCATATTGTTGATGTCGAATCGGAAGCGGTACTCCAGGTTCTTGAAGTGGTTGTAGTGCAGGTAGCCGTTGGCGCTTCCCTGGTGTCCTTGCGTGTCGAAGATGCGGTTGTTGCGGAAGGTGAGCCCGCCCGGTTCAATCAGTATGCTGTCTTTCAGGGAGAAGGTGGTGTTGAGTACGTCCACCTTCATGGAAGCGTCGCCGAATACGCGTCCTTCCATGGTCAGTGCCTTGAACTTGCCGTAGAAATGTACGTGCCCGCTGGCACGTCCGTTGAATTCGGGCGTGATGCTCTGCATATAATGGTGGATGAATTTCAGGTTGGTGCTGTCGGCATCAATCTGCAGGTCGAGTGCGCTGGTGGGTTTTATGGGGTAGATATAGCCGTAGACGTGGCTTCGGGCGATGTCTTTCTCGCGGATGCGGGCATCCAGGTAGATGCCTTTCACGTCGTGATGCCATTCGCCGTGTATGCTGGCGTCGCCTAAAAGTCCCTCGTTCAGTCCGAGGTTGCGTATAAACAAGTCGGTGCTCATCACCGGCTTTTTGAGCACGCCGCTGGCGTATGCCGGTCCGGTGGCTTCGCCTTTGAAGTTGACACCCAGGTCGGCTATGTCGAACACATAACCTATGTTTATCTCTTTCAGGTTCAGGCGTACGGTGTCCTGTGGCTGTTCGGACACGATTCCGTTGATTTGCAAGTATCTCTCTTTGTTGCTGAAATAGAAATTGTCCACGTGTATCTTTCCCGAATCGACCACGATTTTCGACGGATGTATCTTCCATACGGTATCGTTGAGTATCACGTTCGTTTCCTGCACGTTGACGATTGTCTTCAGGGCGGGAAGTTCTCTCTTGCCTTTACGGGAGTTCTTTGGGGGGCGTTTGTCGTCGGCCTTTTGAGACGATTCGCGAATGAACTGTGTTACGGCCGCCAGTTTGCCGCTATAAGTCACGGCACTGCTGTTTCCCCAATTAAAGACGGTTTGTATCTGGTCATCTTTCGCTTTGGCTTCCAGGGCGACATTCACCGCTCCGGTGGTTTTCCGGTTGGTGAAGCGGATTTTTGCCTGGAACTGTTCGCCCGGGTTTTCGCAGAGGACGGTTCCCGATTCGAAGAACTTCTCCCCGTAGCTCAGCCGTGGAAAATAACCCTCCACGCGCAGTCGTTGCGCCTTGTCGTTGAAGTATCCTTTCAGTGTGGAGTGGGTATATATTCTTAACGGTATCTGGAATACGGTAGGCAGTATCTCCGTATTGTAGATGTGTAAATCGAAATGGAAGTTGTTTTCCGTTTTCCGCATTTGTTTGTCCGGAAGTATCAGGGAAGGGATGTAGTGTCGCATGATGTTCTGTACGCTGGCGGGTAGGGTCTGGTAAGAGTAATCTCCTTCGATGATGCCTTGCAGGAAGCTTGAGCTGACGGTCAGCCGTTTCCGGCGTTCGTCGTTCCGGCTGGCGGCGATACGCAGGTTGTCCATGAAGAAATGCTGGTCGGGGGCGATGTATTGCAGGCTGTCGATGTTGATTTCACCATTCATGTCGTCAATGGAACTACCGGTGAAATCGGCTTTAATCTTTACGGAAATGTCCGTGTCCTTGTATTTCGGGGTAAGACGAAGGAGGTTGGGACGAAAATGGTCGACAACAGCGCGGAAGTTGAATGTCGGAGATTTTCCGGCTGTATTGATGGAGCCGTTTAGCTGTATGGCGCCGTTCTCGTCATCGAATGATACGTTTCCGTTGAAGCCGCCTTGCTTATATTCCCCGTCCAGCGTGATGTCTTCGTAGGTGTAACCGCTGTAATCGATGGAGGCAACCAGGCCTTTCATCGTAATGGCGGGATAGCTGTCGGCGTAATGGTTTCCTTTGATATCCATATTGAAGGTCACCTTCCCGAGCTTGTCGTTGGCCAGCATCTTTCCCAATTCGAAGTCGGCGGTCTTTACCGCACCCGAGTAGGAGAAATGGCTCTTCTCCTTGTCGGAACTGAACTTTACGTCCGTCTTCAGAGTGCCTAAATCAGTACGGACTTCACCGTAGGTCACCAAGTCCGTGAAATAACCTGAAACCTCTCCCCGGAAAGACACCGTGCCCAAATGTTGCAATACCGGCGGAACTCCTTTATAGTCGTTGCTCAGGTTGCGGACAAAAAACGCAATGCCGTCCGGGTCTGCATATAAGTTGGACAAGTTACCGAATACGTATGCATCCTGCGGATGCGACAAGTCTTGCAGAGACACATTTCCTTTCAGCAGGAAATGATTGCCGGAAGATATCAGCAGTTTGGGACAATGAAGCTGGTTGACCGTTCCGGCAGCTTCCATCTCCAGTTGCAACTTCTCCTTGAAAGGTCTGAATGCGGGCACGAATGCCGATAAATCCTGTAGCGCGACTTCCGAAGGTTGCATACGGAACGAGAAGCGGACGTTGTCAGTGAAACTTTCAAGGTCTGTCATGCCGTCATACTCCATGCGAATAGTGTCCATTGCCAGCGAGGTGTTGGGTAAATCGATGGAGAAATTCTCTATCCGCATCTGCCGGTCGTTGGCTACTACTTTTAGGCTCAGTCTCTTTAATTCAAATCCGGAATGCTCCTCTTCAACGCTCATTCGCTTTATGGCTGCATTGATTGAGTCGTTTTGAAGCGCCTTTAATGAAATGTTGGCAAGGATGTTGGACAGGCGGATGTGTTGCGGATTAAACTTTCCCGGAGTCGTTTCGGCCGACAGGACATCGTACGATACCTTTCCGCGGCGTATCAACAGTGAGTTGATGCGAAGGTCCAGGTTGTTATTTTTCTTAAGTGTGTCTTTGGAGGCAAAAGCATCGAGGACAAACTGGAAGTTGGTGTCCGCTTGTGGGATTGGTCTCTCCAGAGCTGCATTGAAACTGAATAATTGTACGTTACCGATGGATACTCTTCCGCTGAATAACGGAAGAATGTCGAACTTTGCCGACAAACGTCCTACTTTCAGCAATTCCTTTCCCGATTGGTCGTTCAGCATCAAGTCGTCAATGATGATTCGGTTTAGCAGCCCTATGTTTATCCGTCCTATGGTAAGCCGACTGCCCAACAGAGTACTTAATTCGTTGGCTACAAGCACAGACAACTGTTGCTGGACATACGGAATGTTCAGTAATAGGATTATTCCGATATAGCTCCCCAATACTATACCGATTACCCAGCGTACTGTCGTCTTAAGTGTTTTGATAGGCAGTTAATTTTTTGTTCAGCCAACAAAAATATGAAATAATACGTTATGGATACTACTTTTATCACTACTTTTGCAGCGTTTAAACGTAAATAAACACTATGAGTACAATAATCTTAGGAATAGAATCTTCATGTGACGACACTTCTGCGGCAGTTGTAAAGGACGGTTGCCTGCTGTCGAATGTCGTGGCGAGTCAGGCGGTTCATGAGGCTTATGGCGGGGTCGTGCCCGAGTTGGCCTCACGTGCGCATCAACAGAATATAGTGCCGGTGGTGCATGAGGCGTTGAAGCGTGCCGGAATTGCTAAAGAGGAGTTGAGTGCTGTGGCGTTTACGCGTGGCCCGGGACTGATGGGTTCTCTATTGGTAGGTGTGTCGTTCGCCAAAGGGTTTGCCCGTTCCTTGGGTATCCCTATGATTGATGTTAATCATCTGACAGGCCATGTTTTAGCTCATTTTATTAAAGTGGATGGTGAGGAATCTGTTCAGCCTAAGTTTCCTTTCCTTTGTTTGTTGGTTTCCGGTGGAAACTCTCAAATTATTTTGGTGAAAGCTTATAATGATATGGAAATCTTGGGGCAGACAATTGATGATGCCGCAGGTGAAGCCATCGACAAATGTTCCAAAGTAATGGGCCTGGGGTATCCGGGCGGTCCGATTATTGACAAACTTGCACGGCAAGGTAATCCTAAAGCATTTACTTTCAGCAAACCGCATATCCCAGGGCTGGACTATAGTTTCAGTGGGCTGAAGACATCTTTCTTGTACTCTTTGCGGGACTGGATGAAAGATGATCCCGATTTCATCGAACATCATAAGACGGATTTGGCAGCCTCGCTGGAAGCTACCGTTGTTGACATCTTGATGGATAAATTGCGCAAGGCGGCAAAGCAGTATCGTATAAAGGATATAGCTGTTGCGGGTGGCGTTTCGGCTAATAACGGCTTGCGTAACTCTTTCCGTGAGCATTCCGGAAAATATGGCTGGAATATATTCATTCCCAAGTTCAGTTATACAACGGATAATGCCGCAATGATTGCCATAACCGGATATTTCAAGTATTTGGATAAGGACTTTTGTCCGATAGAGGCTCCGGCTTATTCGCGTGTCACATTATAATAAGTATACAATAATATTATAGTATAGGAATTATGAGGCTGGAAGAGGAAATAGGAGAACTGCTGAAAGCAAAGAAATTGTCCCTTTCCACCGCAGAAAGTTGTACCGGTGGCGGGATAGCCGCTTTGATAACTTCGGTTCCGGGAAGTTCGGAGTATTTCAATGGTGGAATTGTGGCATATTCCAATGAAGTGAAGAAAAGTCTGCTTCATGTCTCGGCCGAAACCTTAACCAAATATGGTGCGGTGAGTCGGGAAACTGTTGTTGAAATGGCGAAAGGTGCGATGAAAACGCTGAAAACAGACTGCGCGGTAGCTACATCGGGAATTGCCGGTCCTGGTGGCGGCACACCGGAAAAACCGGTAGGTACAGTGTGGATAGCCGTTGCATATAAAAATGAAATCGCGACCATGAAACAGGAAGGAGATTGCGGAAGGGCGGGGAATGTACAGTCGGCTGTTCAAAATGCTTTGTCAATGCTTTGTGACAAGTTAAAATGAGGAAAAAAACTTCTCGCACAATGAATTATTTTTAGGAAAAGCTTGTTTTGTAACGATAAAAGTGCTTACTTTGCGCTCTGTTTGAAATAAGCATAGATAAAAACTATAAAATAGAGATAGAAATGTCGAAGATTTGTCAAATTACCGGAAAGAAAGCCATGATTGGCAACAATGTTTCACACTCAAAGAGAAGAACAAAAAGAACCTTTGATTTGAACTTGTTTAACAAGAAGTTCTATTATGTAGAACAAGACTGCTGGATCAGTCTGAGCATTTGCGCTAACGGCCTGCGCATTATTAATAAGAAAGGTTTGGATGCTGCTTTGAAGGATGCAGTAGCTAAAGGTTATTGTGATTGGAAAAGCATTAAAGTAATTGGCTAAAAGTAGAGGAGAATACTGATTATGGCAAAGAAAGCAAAAGGTAACAGAGTACAGGTGATTCTGGAATGTACAGAACACAAGGATAGCGGTATGCCGGGAACTTCTCGTTATATAACAACGAAGAATAGAAAGAATACTACCGAGAGATTGGAGTTGAAGAAGTACAATCCGATTCTGAAGAGAGTGACAATACATAAAGAAATTAAATAATAAAACTATAACTTATGGCAAAGAAAGCGGTAGCAACCTTGCACGAAGGAAGCAAAGAAGGACGTTCTTATACAAAAGTTATCAAAATGGTGAAGTCTCCCAAGACAGGGGCTTATGTTTTTGATGAACAAATGGTTCGTAATGAAGATGTTCAGGCCTTCTTTAAAAAATAAGATACAACGGCTGTAAAATGCTGAAAATCTATAAAGTTCCTCTCACCGGATAAGCGGTGAGGGGATTTTTTTTGTTATAAAATTGCTTCAACTTTTATTATTTGTTAGTTTTGTTATATCTTTGTAGCATAATGTATTGTACAAAAAGGTAGACTATGGGATTTTTTAGTTTTTTCTCTAAAGAAAAGAAAGAAACGTTAGATAAAGGATTATCTAAGACAAAGGAAAGTGTATTCGGCAAGATAGCCCGTGCGGTAGCGGGTAAGTCGAAGGTGGATGATGAGGTATTGGATAATCTGGAAGAGGTTTTGATTACTTCAGATGTAGGCGTGGAGACTACGTTGAAAATAATTGAACGTATTGAGAGGCGTGCCGCCGATGAGAAATATATGAATGCGCAGGAATTGAATACGATTTTGCGCGATGAAATCGCCGCTTTGCTGACTGAGAACAATTCGGATGATGTAGATGATTTTGAAACTCCAATTACGAAAAAACCTTACGTTATTATGGTTGTGGGAGTGAATGGCGTAGGAAAGACGACAACTATAGGAAAACTGGCTTATCAGTTTAAAAAAGCCGGCAAGTCTGTTTATCTGGGAGCTGCCGACACTTTTCGTGCAGCGGCAGTGGAGCAGTTGGTGATATGGGGCGAACGTGTGGGCGTTCCTGTTGTTAAGCAAAAAATGGGGGCCGATCCGGCATCTGTGGCATTTGACACATTGAGTTCTGCTGTGGCCAACAATGCCGATGTGGTGATTATCGATACAGCCGGGCGTCTGCATAATAAGGTGGGGCTGATGAATGAGTTGACTAAAATTAAAAATGTAATGAGGAAAGTCGTGCCGGATGCCCCAAATGAAGTCTTGCTCGTTTTAGACGGTTCCACCGGGCAGAATGCGTTTGAACAAGCCAAACAGTTTACGCTGGCTACGGAAGTTTCCGCAATGGCTGTGACCAAGTTGGACGGGACTGCTAAAGGGGGCGTTGTAATAGGCATTTCCGACCAATTCAAAATCCCGGTAAAATACATAGGTTTAGGAGAGGGAATAGAGGATTTACAAGTATTCCGTAAAAAAGAGTTTGTTGATTCATTGTTTGGAGGAAATGCATGAGACGAAAAACCATTGATGTAATAACATTAGGTTGCTCTAAAAACCTGGTGGATTCGGAGCGTCTGATGCGTCAGCTGGAAGAAGCAGGTTTTCATGTGGTGCATGATGCCGAATGCCCGAAAGGGCAGATTGCGGTGATTAATACTTGCGGTTTCATCGGTGATGCAAAGGAAGAATCCATTAATATGATTCTTGAATTTGCACAGGCAAAGGAAGAGGGACGTTTGGAGAAACTCTATGTTATGGGCTGTTTATCGGAGCGTTATCTGAAAGAACTGGCCGTTGAAATTCCTCAAGTAGACAAGTATTATGGCAAGTTTAACTGGAAAGATTTGTTGCAGGATTTGGGTAAAGCATACCATGATGAACTTCATATAGAACGTACATTGACAACTCCCAAGCATTATGCATATCTGAAAATATCGGAAGGATGCGATCGTAAATGTTCGTATTGTGCTATTCCTATTATTACAGGACGGCATATATCACGTCCGATAGAAGAAATATTGGATGAGGTAAAGTATCTTGTAGCCCGTGGGGTGAAAGAATTTCAGGTTATAGCACAAGAATTGACATATTATGGCGTGGATCTGTACAAAAAACAGATGTTGCCTGAGTTAATTGAAAGGATAGCTGGAATACCGGGAGTGGAATGGATACGTTTGCATTATGCCTATCCTGCCCATTTCCCCATGGACTTATTCCGGGTGATGCGTGAATGTCCTAATGTCTGTAAATATATGGATATTGCTTTACAACATATCAGCGATAATATGTTGGATAAAATGCGGCGTCATGTAACCAAGGAAGAAACTTATCGGTTGATAGAAAGATTTCGCGAAGAAGTTCCAGGAATCCATTTGCGTACTACGCTTATGGTGGGTCATCCCGGTGAAACCGAAACTGATTTTGAGGAACTGAAAGAATTTGTCCGTAAGGTACGTTTCGATAGAATGGGGGCATTTGCGTATTCTGAAGAAGAGGGGACATTTGCTGCTACCCATTATGAAGATGCTGTTCCGCAAGAGGTGAAGCAAGCCCGTTTGGATGAGCTGATGTCTATTCAACAAGGCATTTCGGCGGAATTGGGCGCGGCAAAAGTAGGTCGGCGATTGAAAGTTATAATAGACCGATTGGAAGGTGACTACTACATTGGACGTACAGAGTATGATTCGCCGGAGGTGGATCCGGAAGTACTGATTGAATGTAAAGATAAACCGCTGGAGATAGGTAATTTTTACTATGTAGAGATAATAAATTCCGATGACTTCGATCTTTTTGGCCGGGTGATTTAAATATTTTTCCTGAACTTCTTGTGTATTTGAGGAAGATTTGCTAATATAGCACCGTAGTTTACATTTTAAAGGTTGGATTTTGAATAACAAAGAATTTATTTCTGAATTGTCGCAACGGTTGGGGTATACCTTAAGGGATACTTCAGAATTGGTTACATCTTTGTTGTCGGATATGACGCGACAGCTGGAAGACGGAAATATGATTTCCGTGCAGGGCTTTGGAACATTTGAAGTAAAAAAGAAAGCGGAACGCATCACTGTAAATCCGGTAACCAAACAACGTATGCTGGTTCCGCCGAAGTTGGTATTGACGTACAAGCCCAGTACATTGTTGAAAGATAAGTTTAAGTGACTTTTCCTTTAAGATTCTCTATAATTATGAACGAAAAACTAAACATACAGGACTTGATTGACTTGCTGGCCGAAAAGCATGGCATGAGCAAGAAGAATGCTGATAGTTTTGTAAAGGAATTCTTTCAGCTGATAGAGGAAGCATTGGAAAAAGATAAATATGTGAAGATAAAAGGACTGGGAGTCTTTAAGCTGATTGATGTAGAAAGCCGCGAAAGTATTAATGTCAATACGGGAGAGCGTTTTGAGATACAAGGACATACTAAAGTGTCGTTTACTCCAGATTCAACCCTGAAGGATATTATCAATAAACCATTCTCGCATTTTGAAACAGTTGTGCTTAATGAAAGTACAGTGTTGGAAAATACGCCCGTAGACAATGTCCTTGTAGATAATATTAGTGAGGATGAAGAGGAGGCGGAACAAAAGATAGAAGGTGTTACGGTTACGTCTGAAAATCCCCAAAATGAGGAAGAGATTGTATATGTTGAGATTGCTTCTAAGGAGCTGTCGGAGGAGACTGTTTCCGTAACTTCGGAAAATGCAGACAGAGTGAAGGAAGACAGCGAAGGGAAGGCTGATGTACCGACAGAATCTTCTGTTATGAAATGTTTCATCGGTGTGGTAATCCTTGCTGTATTGATGTGTACAGGGGGTGTAGGCTATTTATATTATCCGGATTTGGTTGATAAGTCACCTGCAAAAACGCAGGTAGAAGAAATTGCTGAGACTAAAGTTGAGAAGCAAACTGATAATACGGCTTTAACTGATAGTATCACTCATAAAGACACAGCTGTTGTGACGGTGGCAGATACGATGTCTAAGATGCCTGTTGCGGAAACTACAACTAAAAAGCAGGTTGTGGCAACATATATTCCCGATTCAACAAATTATACAATCGTGGGAACTGAAACTACGTATACAATTAAACCGGGAGAGACATTGACAAAGGTCGCCCTTCGTTTTTATGGTACTAAAATGCTTTACCCATATATAGTAAAACACAACTCGGATCTTATCAAAAAACCGGATAATGTACCTGCCGGTACAACTATAAGGATTCCCAAATTAGTAAAAAAGCAGTAACGGGAGTTGTTGCTTTTTTGAAATACTAAACTCTATGAAAGTAGTTTAATCTAAAGGTTTCACATTGTTTTTTAATAATAATTACTTGCTATGGTTAATTTATTCCCGTACTTTTGGGAGCAAAATATAATTACCGGCAGTTAGTCGGCATAAAATGAAAAATAAACATTAAAAATACATTTGATTTATGGCTGAAATAATTGATATCCGCGAGCTGAACGAGCGGATTGAAAGACAAAGTGCTTTCGTTACCAATCTTACAACAGGCATGGACCAGGTGATTGTAGGACAAAAGCACCTGGTAGAGTCGTTGTTAATCGGTTTGTTGTCTGACGGACACGTATTGCTGGAAGGTGTGCCCGGATTGGCAAAGACCTTAGCTATTAAGACGTTGGCCTCATTGATTGATGCGCAATACAGCCGCATTCAGTTTACTCCGGACTTGTTGCCGGCAGATGTGATAGGAACGATGGTTTACAGTCAGAAAGACGAAACATTCCAAGTAAAGAAGGGGCCGGTATTTGCTAATTTTGTATTGGCGGATGAAATCAACCGTGCTCCAGCCAAAGTGCAGAGCGCATTGTTGGAAGCCATGCAGGAGCGTCAGGTCACGATAGGTAAGGAGACTTTTAAACTTCCCGAACCTTTCTTGGTGCTTGCAACCCAAAACCCGATTGAACAGGAAGGTACATACCCGCTTCCGGAAGCTCAGGTGGACCGTTTCATGCTGAAGGTCGTCATAGATTATCCTAAATTGGAGGAGGAAAAGTTGATTATACGTCAGAACATCAGCGGGGAAAGGCAGAGCGTGAGATCCATCTTGAAAGCCGAAGAGATAATCGAAGCGCGTAAGGTTGTGCGTCAGGTATATTTAGACGAGAAGATTGAGAAATACATTGTCGATATTGTGTTTGCTACACGCTATCCGGAGAAATATGATTTGAAGGAACTGAAAGAGATGATTGGATTCGGTGGTTCGCCCCGTGCGTCCATCAATCTGGCATTAGCAGCACGCAGTTATGCTTTCATCAAACGTCGTGGTTATGTGATTCCGGAAGATGTGCGTGCCGTGGCGCATGATGTGTTGCGCCATCGTATTGGTCTGACTTATGAGGCGGAAGCAAGTAATGTGACTTCGGATGAAATCGTCAGCAAAATATTGAACAAGGTTGAAGTGCCCTGATGGAAACCGCAGATTTATTAAAAAAAGTCCGTCAGATTGAGATAAAGACGCGCGGATTGTCTAATAATATTTTTGCAGGCCAGTACCATTCGGCCTTCAAAGGTAGAGGTATGGCTTTTTCCGAAGTGCGTGAATATCAGTTTGGCGATGATATACGCGACATAGACTGGAATGTAACGGCTCGCTTCCATAAACCTTTTGTGAAGGTATTTGAAGAAGAACGTGAACTGACCGTGATGTTGCTGGTAGATGTTTCAGGTAGTTTGGAGTTTGGCACGGTGAAGCAGATGAAGAAAGACATGGTAACGGAAATAGCGGCTACATTGGCTTTTTCCGCCATACAGAACAATGATAAGATTGGTGTCATCTTCTTCTCGGACCGGATAGAAAAGTTCATTCCTCCCAAGAAGGGGCGTAAGCATATATTATATATCATCCGTGAGTTGCTTGATTTTCGCCCGGAAAGTCGCCGGACCAATATTCGATTGGGACTGGAGTATCTTACAAATGTCATGAAACGGCGTTGTACAGCTTTTGTTTTGTCGGATTTCATCGACCGGGAGAACTTTAAGAATGCCATGACGATTGCCAATCGTAAGCACGATGTCGTAGCCATCCAAGTGTACGACCGTCGGGTGGAAGAGTTGCCTGCCGTAGGCCTGATGAAAATCAAAGATGCTGAAACGGGGCATGAACAGTGGATTGACACTTCCTCACGTGCCGTGCGGCGCGCCCATCATGATTGGTGGGTGAACAGGCAGGTGGAGCTGAATGATACGTTTACCAAAAGCAATGTCGATAATGTTTCGGTGCGGACAGACCAGGACTATGTAAAGGCATTGATGAATTTATTTGCGAAAAGAAATTGATCGGAAAATGAAAAGATATTTGTTTTTGATAACGTTGCTGGTAGTATTGACGGGTAGGGCTGTAGCCCAGTCTGTGACGGTGGACGCTACAATTGACTCCTTGCAAATTCTTATCGGGGAGCAGGCAAAAATTAAGCTTCAGGTGTCGTTGGACACGGACAAACGTGCTATTTTCCCTGCCTATGCGGATACGTTGGTGCATGGGGTGGAGATTGTTGATATAGCCCGGCCGGACACACAGATGCTGAATGACGGTAGACGTTCGCTGATAACCCAGGAGTATACCGTCACTTCTTTTGATTCGGCGCTATACTATTTGCCGCCAATGGAAGTACTTGTTGACAATAAAGTATACCGTTCCAAGGCTTTGGCTCTGAAGGTGTACTCTATGCCGGTAGATACGTTGCATCCTGAACAGTTCTTCGGACCAAAACCGGTAATGAAAGTACCTTTTGCATGGGAAGATTGGTATATGACCATTGCTTGTTCTATGCTGTTTGCTCCGCTCTTGTTGCTGCTTATTTATTTGGTGAAACGCATTCGTGATAACAAGCCTATTATCCGTAAGGTGAAAGTCGAACCGAAACTGCCGCCGCATCAATTGGCCATGCAGGAGATAGAGCGTATCAAGAGCGAGAAAGTATGGCAAAAGGGACAGTCGAAGGAGTATTATACGGAATTGACTGATACCATTCGTACTTATATAAAAGAGCGTTTCGGCTTTAATGCATTAGAAATGACTTCCTCTGAAATTATTGATAAGTTGCTGGAAGTGAATGATAAGGATGCGATATCTGATTTGCGTGATTTGTTTTGGACAGCGGATTTGGTGAAATTTGCCAAGCACAATCCGTTGATGAATGAAAATGATGCAAACTTGCTCAATGCGATAGACTTTATCAATGATACAAAGGAAAAAGAAGATGAGAATTCCAAGCCACAGCCTACCGAGATTACTATTATCGAGAAACGCTCTTTGCGTACCAAAGTACTGCTTGGTGCTGGTATAGTTGCCTTGACGGTGGCTCTTGTCGGTTCGTTGGTATATATCGGGTTGGAGTTGTATAACTATTTTGCCTGATGGTAAAAATAGGAAAACCAGTTTCAATCATAAATCGTAATTTGTAAAATTGTAGATATCATGGTTTTTGCCAATATTGAATACTTATTTTTGCTGTTGTTGCTTATACCTTATATAGTATGGTATATCATGAAGCGGAAGAATAGTGAAGCTACACTTCAAATTTCGGATGCCCGTGTATATGCGCATATCCCTAAAAGTTATAAGAATTACCTGTTGCATATGCCGTTTGTACTGCGGATAATCGCTTTGGCATTGATTATCATAGTCTTGGCTCGTCCGCAAACTACTGACAGTTGGCAGAACAGTGAGATAGAGGGAATTGACATAATGCTTGCCATCGACGTTTCTACCAGTATGTTGGCAGAAGATTTGAAACCGAACCGTCTGGAAGCAGCCAAAGATGTGGCGGCGGAGTTTGTCAACGGCCGTCCGAATGATAATGTCGGCATCACGCTTTTTGCCGGAGAGAGTTTTACGCAATGCCCGCTGACGGTAGACCATGCTGTGCTCTTGAATCTGATAAAGGATGTGAAGTGTGGGCTTATCGAAGATGGAACGGCTGTTGGAATGGGTATCGCCAATGCTGTCACCCGTCTGAAAGACAGCAAGGCTAAATCGAAAGTAGTCATTCTGCTGACGGATGGAACGAACAACAGGGGCGATATTTCTCCATTGATGGCAGCAGAGATTGCAAAAAGTTTCGGCATCCGCGTTTATACTATTGGTGTGGGAACCAATGGTATGGCTCCTTATCCTTATCCGGTAGGTGGAACAGTGCAATACGTCAATATGCCGGTTGAGATTGATGAAAAGACTTTGACGCAGATTGCCGGGATGACTGATGGCAATTATTTTCGTGCTACAAGTAACTCGAAACTGAAAGAGGTATACGAGGAGATTGATAAATTGGAGAAAACGAAACTGAATGTGAAAGAGTATAGCAAGCGTCAGGAAGAATATCGCCGGTTTGCATTGGCGGCTTTCTTGTGCGTGTTGCTGGAAGTCTTGTTGCGTAATTCCATTTTGAAGAAAATACCATAATCCGCGGATGTTCCGGACTGGTCTTATTTCATATACAGTTTGTTAAATAGTAAATCGTAAAATAATAGTAATAAGAAAATGTTTCGATTTGAAGAACCTGCATACTTGTACTTGTTGCTGCTGTTGCCTTTGTTGGCAGCTTTCTACCTCTATTCCAATTATAGGAGGCGGAAGAATATCCGTAAATTCGGTGATCCGGAATTGATGGAGCAGCTGATGCCGGATGTGTCCAAGTATCGTCCGGATGTGAAATTTTGGTTGGTGTTTGCTGCTGTCGGACTGTTTTCTGTATTGTTGGCTCGTCCCCAGTTCGGTTCTAAGTTGGAGACCGTGAAGCGTCAAGGAGTGGAAGTGATGATTGCTTTGGATATTTCCAATTCGATGCTGGCGCAGGATGTGCAACCCAGTCGTCTACAGAAAGCAAAAAGGCTTGTGGCGCAATTGGTGGACAAGATGGAAAATGATAAGGTAGGTATGATTGTTTTTGCAGGTGACGCGTTTACACAACTTCCTATTACAAGCGACTACATATCTGCCAAAATGTTTTTGGAGTCTATCGACCCTTCATTGATTTCCAAACAAGGTACGGCCATTGGAGCAGCTGTCAGTTTGGCTTCCCGCAGTTTTACTCCGCAAGAAGGGGTGGGGCGTGCGGTGATTGTCATTACTGATGGCGAGAACCACGAAGGCGGTGCGGTAGAAGCTGCCCAGGCTGCTGCAGAGAAAGGTATTCAGGTGAATGTACTTGGTGTGGGTATGCCTGAAGGTGCGCCTATCCCGGCGGAAGGAGTCAATGACTATCGACGTGATCGTGACGGGAATGTGATTGTGACCCGTCTGAACGAGCAGATGTGTCAGGAGATAGCCAAGGCGGGTAATGGTATTTATGTGCGTGTGGATAATACGAACGGTGCTCAAAAGGCAATCAGCCGGGAAATCGATAAAATGGCGAAAGCTGATGTAGAGACACAGGTATACACGGAGTTCAACGAGCAATTTCAGGCTGTGGCATGGATTATCTTGCTGTTATTGATGGCAGAAATGCTGGTGCTGGAACGTAAGAATCCGTTGTTCCGTAATATTCATTTGTTTTCTGATAAGAAATGATGCGTATGTTACAGAAGAAATATATAGGATTGGTTTTACTGCTGTTGGTGGCAGTGGCGGTTTCGGCACAAAAGGCCGAACGCGATTTTATCCGTAAGGGGAATCGTTTTTTCAAAGATAGTGTGTACGTCAATGCCGAGGTGAATTACCGCAAGGCATTGGAGGTAAATCCGCAGTCTACTGTTTCCATGTTCAATCTTGGCAACACACTGGCACAGCAGAATAAACTGCAAGAGGCTATGGAACAATATGCGGCAGCTACAAAAATAGAAAAGAACAAGGGGGATTTGGCACAAATCTACCACAATATGGGAGTGATTTTCCAGTCACAAAAGGATTATGCAAAGGCGGTAGAGGCCTACAAACAGTCTTTGCGAAACAACCCGAAAGACGATGAAACGCGCTATAACCTGGCTTTGGCTCAGAAGATGCTGAAAGACCAACAACAGCAGCAACAAAATCAGGATCAGAACCAAGAACAACAGCAGCAACAGCAAGAGGACAAGAAAGATCAGGACAAAGACCAGCAACAGAATAAGGACCAGCAACAACCTCCCCAGTCGCAGCAGAAAAAGGACAATGAGATGTCTAAGGAGAATGCCGAACAGCTTTTGAACTCTGTGATGCAGGATGAAAAGGATGTGCAGGACAAGGTGAAGAAGCAGCAGGTCATTCAGGGAGGTCGTTTGGAAAAGGATTGGTAATAAATATAACAGGAATAATATATGAGAAAAATAATTTTCTTATGGATGACACTGGCGTTAGTCAGTATGCGTGCTTTTGCCGACAGCAAAGTATCGTTTACTGCGTCCGCCCCCGATGCTGTGGCGGTAGGTGACCAGTTCAGGTTGGCATACACAGTAACTACACAAAACGTGAGGGATTTCCGAGCTCCTTCCATAAAAGGATTTGATGTACTTATGGGACCCAGCCGTTCACAACAGAATAGTGTGCAGATTATCAACGGCAAGACGACTTCCACCAGTAGTATTACGTTTACGTACATCTTGATGGCTAAAGCAGAGGGAAACTTTACTATTCCCGGTGCTACGATAACCGCAGAAGGTAATCAGATGGTTTCCAATTCGGTACATATTAATGTTCTTCCTGCCGATAAGGCAAGTGGAGGAGCTTCCGGAAACAGTGGAAGGCAAAGCGGTTCGGCAAGTCGTGCTTCGTCGGGAACCTCCGTTTCTAATAGCGACTTGTTTATCACAGCTACTGCCAACAAAACGAGCCTATATGAGCAGGAAGCTTTCTTGCTGACATATAAGATTTATACTTTAGTGGATTTGCGCGGTTTTGACAATGTGAAACTCCCCGATTTCAAAGGGTTTCATTCACAGGAAGTTGAACTTCCGAACGACCGCAAGTGGAGTCTTGAACACTACAAGGGACGGAATTATCAGACTACCGTTTATCGCCAGTTTGTGTTGTTCCCGCAGCAATCTGGGAAGATAACCATTGATGCTGCACGTTTTGATGCTTCGATAGCCAAGGCTGCTCAGGTGGTCGACCCTTTTGAGGCGTTCTTCAATGGCGGCAGCAATTATGTGGAAGTGAAGAAAACGTTGGTGACGCCCCAATTGACGGTTGATGTGAAGGCGTTACCGGAAAACAAGCCTGAAGGATTTTCGGGCGGAGTGGGAGAGTTTAGTGTTACTTCTTCTATTAATAGCACGAATGTCAAGACAAACGATGCCGTCACGGTGAAGCTTGTCATTTCCGGTACGGGTAATCTGAAATTGATTTCTACACCGGAAGTTAAATTCCCGGAAGATTTTGAAGTCTATGACCCGAAAGTGGATAATAAGTTCCGTCTGACTAATGCCGGACTTTCCGGTAGCCAAGTAATAGAATATCTTGCTATTCCGCGCAATGCGGGAACATATAAGATTCCTGCGGTAAAGTTTGGCTATTTTGATATCAAATCTCATACATATAAGACTGTAACCACAGAAGAGTATGAACTTCATGTGGAAAAAGGGAGCGGCAATGCAGCTCAGACCATTTCGAATTTCACTAATAAAGAAGATTTGAAGGTCTTGAATGAGGATATACGTTATATTAAACTGAATGATGTAACTCTTTCCCGTAAGGGAGAGTTCTTCTTTGGCTCTTTGCTTTATTGGTTGTTCTATATTATACCTGGCATTGCATTTGTTCTGTTCTTTATTATTTATCGTAAGCAGATTGCAGCTAATGCCAATGTAGCAAAAATGCGCACAAAGAAAGCCAATAAAGTTGCGGTGAAACGCATGAAACTTGCGGGCAAATTATTAGCCGATAATAAAAAAGATGCGTTCTATGACGAAATATTAAAGGCGTTGTGGGGATATATCAGCGACAAGTTAAGTATTCCGGTTTCATGCTTGTCTAAAGATAATGTAGAAGAGGAACTCCGCATTTATGGTGTGGATGATGCACTGATAAAAGATTTCCTTGACACATTAAATAATTGTGAGTTTGCCCGTTTTGCTCCTGGGGATGAGAATCAAGCTATGGATAAAGTTTATTCGGACTCTTTGGAAATAATCAGCAAAATGGAAAGTTCTATAAAACATTAATAAGGGGGAGGAGATATCATGAAGAAAATAATATCCTTAACATTAGGTCTGTTAACGGCATTGACCGTTTGGGGGCAAGGTACAGCCGTAGCGGATACGTTGCTTTCAGCTGAAGACTCTACGGTTTTGAGCAGGCATACAGAGTTTTCTGCAGTTCAGTTAGGCAATATAACAAAAACACAAGGTGACAGCGCATATATAAGAAATGACTATGCTTCTGCCATCCAAATATATGAGAACTTGTTGGAGCAAGGAGAGGCTGCCGAAATCTATTATAATTTGGGTAATAGTTACTACAAGACCGATGATATAGCAAAAGCTATCTTGAATTATGAGCGTGCGTTGTTGTTACAGCCGGGTAATGCAGATATTCGTGCCAATTTAGAGATTGCACGTTCTAAAACGATAGACAAGGTCGTTCCCGTGCCTGATATATTCTTTGTAGCCTGGACTAAATCGTTGGTAAATTGTTTGAGTGCAGATGCTTGGGCCAAGTCAGGAATAATATTTTTTATTCTTCTACTTATATCGTTTTCTCTTTTCTTTTTTTCTAAGCAGATTATTTGGAAAAAAGGCGGATTTACAGCTGGAGTTATATTTTTGATATTCGTTATATTAAGTAATATATTCGCCTCGGAGCAGAAGAGTGAGTTGAAGAGCAGGAATGATGCAATAGTTTTGTCTCCTAGTGTGACAGTGCGAAGTACTCCGAGTGAAAGTGGCACCAGCTTATTTGTTCTGCATGAGGGGCATAAAGTAGAAATCAAAGATAATTCCATGCGTGAATGGAAAGAAATCCGTTTGGAAGATGGTAAGGTAGGGTGGATTCCAACTTCAGCAATAGAAGTAATTTGAATAGGCTTTATTGCTAACTAAAGCCCGTAAATAAGCGAAAAGAACCAGTTTTCTTGACTTATTTACGGGTTATTTTTTTCTTTATAGAAAAATACAAGCAAATAGTTTGTTTTATCTTTTTTTTTCCTTAAGTTTATAGCGTAATAAGGAAATATCTAAAGTATTAACCTTTAAATTTATGAATATGAGAACAATAACATTTAATGAACTCCGTAAGATTAAAGACTCATTACCTAGTGGTAGTATGCATAGAATTGCCGATGAGCTTGGGCTTGATGTTGACACAGTCAGAAATTTCTTTGGTGGACACAACTTTAAGGAAGGTAAAAGTGTTGGGATTCATCTGGAACCAGGACCGGATGGTGGATTGGTTATGATTGATGACACCACAGTTCTAGATCGAGCCTTAAGGATTTTAGATGAAATGACCGGTGATTCAGCCCAGGATTCAGTTCAGGTATAAAAGAGAATAAAAAAATCCCAATTGTTTCAACTCGTTTCAGTTGGGATTTTTTGCAATAACCATTGGGCGTTTTTATACGAAATACGAAAAAAAAATCCGGGATTTTACCGAGTAAATATTTTCTGTGTTTTAAAAGCATAATCAGCATTATGTTTAATAAATGATTGGAAGAAATAAAAATATCCCCCTATTTCAATTCTTCTTATAAATAATAAAATAAAGGAGAGATAGGCTGAAACCGAGTTGCTATCTCTCCTTTATTATTTATTCAGCATATTATTGCATCATCTTATCAATTTCGTCAAATTCTGGACCCATCTGTAAGTTGTAATATACTCTGTATAATCCATTCAGCCATAAGTCTTTCTGATCGGGTTTCAATTCTCTAGCTTTTTCATAATTAGGCTTAGCCTTTTCATAGAAAGTCTTTAATGTGGCTTGGTCCTCTTTATATTTCGGATCATTTACATCAGTAGTTGCTTTTTCTGAGAAGTCTTGTGCTTGCAAGCAATAGATTAAACCTAAGTTAGAATATGCTTCTGCGTAGTTGGAATCTACTTCAATGGTCTTTTTGTAGAATTCAATAGCCTTGTCATAATCCTTCATGTTATGATAAAGATATCCTTTGACATACAAATAGAAAGTATTGTTAGGATCCTTAGCCAACATATCATCTGCGAATTGCATAGCTTCGTTGAACTTGTTGTTATTGCTATAATAATCAATTAAATGGCCAAAGAAGAATGAATGTTCAGGATACTTCTGAATACCATCTTTTAAGGAAGCAATCCATTTGATAGTGTCGCCTTGGGCTTTCAATGCAGTAGAAATGAATTCCATGGCGTATTTCCCTACTTCCTTGTCGTCTTTTGCATACGGAGCATATTTCAATACGTTAGGATAATCCTCCATCTTGGCAGCTGCCAAACTTGCATAATAAGCTATTTGAGGCAATACAGTATCTGTCTGAAGCAGATTTTCCTTCTCAAACATTGGGTTGGCAGCAATGTCTACATAAGTTGCAAAGAAGTCAAGAGCTTCTTTGTTCTTATTCAAATTGAAGAACTGAATACCACCATTAATCAGGTTGGGACGTGCGGCCAATATGGCAGCGCTGTTGGATTTTCTGTATTTGTTCTTGATTTTACCCTTTTCATTGGGAATCTGTGCAAGTTCGTCACATTTAAAGTAGTATTTGCACATATTCAAAGCACTGTTGTATACTTTAAGCGTATCATAAGGCTTTCTCAAATATGCACTCTCCATCTCCTTTTCGTTGATTCTCTTTTGAATAAAGCCTGCTACGTCCCATGTTTCGGCGTTGTCCTTGGTTTCGGCATTGGTCAAGGCTCCTTTGATAAGTTTCTCTGCCTGGGCAAAGTTCGGTTTCACCTCATTAGCGATGGTTTTAGCTTCCTTCACGCTCTTTTCCTGAGCGAAAGCAAAGCCTGCTACAAGTAGTAAAACCATTGAAAATAGTACTCTTTTCATGATTGTAGAAAATTTAAATTAATATTATGTCTATTCTTCATTTTCGTTGTTGATTTTGTCTTGAGGCGCTTCCGATGTGCCGTTATCTTCTTCTGCGACAATTTCTTCTTCATTTTCTGAAGTCACTTTGCATACGGAACCGATTTCATCATTGCGTTTTTCAAGATTTATCAGCCTTACTCCTTGTGTGGCACGTCCCATAATGCGTACGTCGGCCACTTTCAGACGAATGGTGATGCCGGACTTGTTGATAATCATTAAGTCGTTCTCATCTGTCACGGACTTGATGGCCACCAGTTTACCGGTCTTTTCAGTGATGTTTATTGTTTTTACACCCTTGCCACCACGGTTTGTCTTACGATAGTCCTCAATGTCGGAGCGTTTTCCATAGCCTTGTTCGGATACGACCATGATTGTTTCCGTCTCCGTATCTTTGATGCAAATCATTCCGACAACTTCATCCTGTCCGTCTTCATCAAGCGTCATGCCGCGTACGCCGGTAGCGGTACGTCCCATTACGCGTACGGCACTTTCGTGGAAACGGATAGCACGTCCGTTACGGTTGGCGATGATGATTTCGTTATTGCCGTTGGTCATACGTACTTCGATGACGCGGTCGTCTTCGCGAATGGTAATGGCGTTTACGCCGTTCTGGCGAGGACGGGAGTATTGCTCAAGCAACGTTTTCTTGATAACGCCATTTTTGGTGCAGAACAATACGTAGTGGCTGTTGATGAAGTCCTGGTCGTTCAGGTTCTTCACGCGCAGGTAGGCATTGACGGCATCGTCCGAGTCGATGTTCAACAGGTTCTGGATGGCACGTCCCTTGGAGTTCTTTGTCCCTTCGGGGATTTCGTATACTTTCAGCCAATAGCACTTGCCTTTTTGGGTGAAAAACATCATGGTGTTGTGCATTGTTGCGGGATAGATATGCTCTACGAAGTCTTCATCGCGTGTTTCTGTTCCTTTGGAGCCTACCCCACCTCGGTTTTGCGCGCGGAATTCGCTCAGCGGTGTACGCTTGATGTATCCCATGTGCGAGATGGTTATAATCATTTCGTCGTCCGCATAGAAATCTTCCGGATTGAATTCTTCCGATGAATAAACGATTTCAGAGCGGCGCTCGTCGCCGTATTTCTCTTTGATTTCGATTAATTCATCCTTGATGACCTTGCGGCACAGTTCGTCGTTGACAAGGATTTCTTCCAAATAGGCAATCTGTTTTTGGATTTCCTCGTATTCGGCATGAAGCTGGTCTTGCATGAGTCCCGTCAGTTGGCGCAGGCGCATTTCCACGATGGCGCGCGATTGGATTTCGGTCAGTTCGAAGCGTGCCATTAAGCCGCTGATTGCATCGTTCGGGGTTTTGGCGGCACGGATGATTCGGATTACCTCGTCGATGTTGTCCGATGCGATAATCAAGCCTTCCAGGATATGGGCGCGTTCCTTCGCCTTGCGCAAATCGTATTGCGTACGGCGGATAACCACGTCGTGACGGTGTTCTACGAAATACTTGATGAGGTCTTTCAGGTTCAACAGACGGGGACGTCCGTGTACCAATGCCACGTTGTTCACGCCGAAAGAAGTCTGTAGCAATGTCATCTTGTAGAGCTTGTTCAGCACTACGCTGGCGTTGGCGTCGCGTTTCACATCGATGACGATGCGCATACCCTCGCGGTCGGATTCGTCGTTGGCATTGGAGATGCCTTCTATCTTCTTTTCATTGGCCAAATCGGCTATCGATTTAATCAGTTCGGCCTTGTTGACCCCGTAGGGGATTTCGGTAACGACGATTTTATCGTGGGTGGAGGTTGTTTCGATTTCCGCCTTGGCGCGCATCACGACACGTCCACGGCCTGTCAGATATGCTTCGCGTACGCCGCTCATGCCGTATATGTAACCGCCTGTCGGGAAGTCGGGAGCCTTGACATAGGTCATCAGTTCTTCGATGTCGATGTCGTTGTTGTCGATGTAGGCGGCGCAGGCATCTATCACTTCCGACAGGTTGTGGGTCGGCATATTGGTGGCCATACCTACGGCAATGCCGGAGGCTCCGTTTACGAGGAGATTCGGGATGCGGGTAGGCATCACGGTCGGTTCCAGCAATGAGTCGTCGAAGTTGGTCTGCATATCCACAGTCTCCTTGTCGAGGTCTTGCATCATCTCCTCACCGATTTTCTGCAAGCGGCATTCTGTGTAACGCATGGCGGCCGCGCTGTCACCGTCTACCGAACCATAGTTGCCTTGTCCGTCCACAAGCATATAGCGCATCGCCCAAGGTTGTGCCATGCGGACGAGGGCTCCATACACGGACGAGTCGCCATGCGGGTGGTATTTACCCAATACCTCACCGACAACTCTCGCAGATTTCTTATAGGGTTTATCTGACGTATTTCCCAGTCCCATCATACCGAAAAGTATTCTTCGGTGAACCGGCTTAAAACCATCTCTAACATCCGGAAGGGCACGTGAGACAATGACTGACATAGAATAGTCAATGTACGAAGACTTCATTTCCTCCTCGATGTTAATCTTTATAATTCTGTCTTGTTCAAGCATTTAAAATGATTATTAATTAAACATTTTCGGGTTTGTGAAAAACCACGCTAAAGTACTGCTTTTTTACGATATACAAAAGTTTTCTTTCATAAACTTTGTTGCGGATTTTCGTGTGATGGTCTGAAAGTATCGGAAGATACCCTATCGGCAGTTGCCGCCATCGGCACGGACTATTTTCTCCGATACTAAAAACTAATCGTCCGACAGTTGTTTCCTTTTCGTCCGACATCCGTGACCTTTTCGTCCGACAGCTGTCGGACGAAAAGGTCACGGATGTCGGACGAAAAGATTTTAGTAACCCGGACGATAAGAACCTACGACGGCGCAACCAATGTTTGGCATATTATAATATAATGTATAGAGAGTGTCCTAGAAAGGTTGCAATTTATGGCACGGGATTTGTACCTTCCTATATTATTAATTCCGGCTTACATGATATGTACAATACAAAGAAAAGCGTATCTTTGTGGGCTAAACCTTTAAATGAAGGAGAAAAACTGTATGAACAATCAATTTTCGCAAAGGGTTTCTGATATTATAACTTACAGCAAGGAGGAAGCCAACAGGCTGAGGAACGGATATATCGGTCCCGAACACCTGTTGCTTGGTATGCTGCGCGACGGCAGCGGTAAGGCTGTCGAGATATTGACGAGACTTGATATCGATTTGAAAGAAGTGAAGAAACGTATTGAAAACTGCTTGAAGGATGACGAAGATGACACCCTGCTGCCGGATGCGGATATCCCGTTGTCGCAGATAGCAGCCAAGATATTAAAGATGTGTATCCTGGAGGCCCGTATTTTGAAGTGTGCGACTGCCGATGCCGAGCATATGCTGTTGGCCATACTGAAGGACGGAGACAACCTGGCGGCTGTCGTGCTGGAAGAGAACCAGGTGAGCTACCAGCGTGTGTTCGAACAGCTTGCCAAGCTGTCCGCCAATCCGGGCGCAGGCATGGGCTTTCCGGCCGAGGACGAAGAAGACGAGGAGGATATGGATATGCCCCATTCTTCCCGCCGCGCTACGGAAGGACCGATTTCTTCCGCTCAAACCGCGTCGAGAAAATCCTCCAACGATACTCCGGTATTGGACAACTTCGGTACGGACATGACCCGTGCCGCGGAAGAAGGCAAGCTGGATCCGGTTGTCGGGCGCGAGCGCGAGATAGAACGGCTGGCGCAGATATTGAGCCGCCGCAAGAAGAACAATCCGGTGCTGATTGGAGAGCCGGGTGTCGGCAAGTCGGCCATTGTGGAGGGGCTGGCATTGCGCATCGTCCAAAAGAAAGTATCCCGCATATTGTACGACAAGCGGGTCGTAATGCTCGATTTGGCCTCTGTTGTGGCGGGAACCAAGTATCGCGGGCAGTTCGAGGAACGCATCCGCTCCATTATCAACGAACTACAGAAAAATCCGGATGTCATCCTGTTTATCGACGAAATCCACACGATTGTAGGCGCCGGTGCCGCATCGGGTTCGATGGACGCTGCCAATATGTTGAAGCCCGCCTTGGCCCGTGGCGAAATACAGTGCATCGGTGCCACTACGCTTGACGAGTATAGGAAAAACATCGAGAAAGACGGTGCCCTGGAACGCCGTTTCCAGAAAGTGATTGTGGAGCCTACCACTTCGGGAGAGACGCTCCAGATATTGAGGAACATAAAGGAGAAGTACGAAGACCATCATAACGTGAGTTATACAGACAAGGCACTGGAAGCCTGTGTCAGGTTGGCAGAGCGCTATATCTCCGACCGCAATTTCCCGGACAAGGCCATTGATGCGTTGGACGAAGCCGGTTCGCGCGTGCACCTCACCAATATAAGTGTTCCCAAAGAGATTGAAGAACAGGAAAAACTGATAGAAGACGCGCGCGCCTTGAAGGCCGAAGCGGTAAAATCGCAGAATTTTGAATTAGCGGCCAGCTATCGCGACAAGGAGAAAGAGCTTTCCGCCCGTTTGGATGAGATGAAGGCGGAGTGGGAAGCCCGTCTCAAGGATGACCGCCAGACCGTCGGGGAGGAAGACATTGCCAATGTCATATCGATGATGTCCGGCGTGCCGGTGCAGCGCATGGCGCAGGCGGAAGGCATGAAACTGGCAGGCATGAAAGAAAACCTGCAAGCGGAAGTGGTGGCTCAAGATGCTGCTATAGAGAAACTTACGAAAGCTATCTTGCGTAGCCGGGTGGGCTTGAAAGACCCCAACCGCCCTATCGGGACTTTCATGTTTCTCGGCCCTACCGGTGTGGGAAAAACCCATCTTGCCAAACAGTTGGCAAAATATATGTTCGGTTCCAGTGACGCGTTGATACGCATCGACATGAGCGAGTATATGGAGAAGTACACGGTGTCGCGGATGATTGGTGCGGCTCCCGGGTATATAGGCTACGAAGAAGGCGGGCAGCTGACGGAGAAGGTACGCCGGAAACCCTACTCCATCGTGTTGCTGGACGAAATAGAGAAGGCGCATCCGGACGTGTTCAATCTATTGCTGCAGGTGCTGGATGAAGGACGGCTTACTGACAATTATGGCAGAACCATTGATTTCAAGAACACGGTCATCATCATGACTTCCAATATCGGCACTCGCCAGTTGAAGGAGTTCGGCCGGGGTGTGGGCTTTGCGGCGCAGGTTCGCACGGACGACATCGAGCATTCGCGAAGCGTCATCCAAAAGGCTTTGAACAAGACGTTCGCTCCGGAGTTCCTGAACCGTCTGGATGAAATCATAACCTTCGACCAGCTCTCACTGGATGCTATCACGAAGATTGTGGACATCGAACTGAAAGGCCTGTACGGCCGTGTGGAAGCGATTGGATATAAGCTGGTTGTGGACGAAGATGCCAAGAAATTCCTTGCCGCCAAAGGCTACGACGTGCAGTTTGGCGCACGCCCGCTGAAACGTGCTATCCAGAACTATTTGGAGGACGGGCTGTCGGAACTGATTGTGTCTGCCGGGCTGCAACCGGGCGATACGGTCAACGTCTCCGTCAATAAGGAAAAGGATGAACTGAACATAACCAAAGCTTGATTAGGGCATAATCAAATCTTATCATAAAACGGTCAAAATGTCAGTCTTTCGGGACTGGCATTTTTTTTGTGTGCTGTCTGTCAAAACATAAAAGTATAAATCTAAAAATATAAACTAAGTATGCAAAAAGGAAATATTGGGGTAACTACGGAAAACATCTTTCCTGTTATCAAAAAGTTTTTGTACAGCGACCATGAGATTTTTCTTCGCGAATTAGTGTCCAATGCAGTCGACGCCACCCAGAAACTTAAAACACTGGCTTCCATCGGTGAGTTCAAGGGCGAACTGGGCGACATGACGGTCCGTGTGTCTTTGGGTAAAGACACGATTACCGTATCCGACCACGGTATCGGCCTGACGGCAGAGGAGATAGACAAATATATCAATCAGATTGCATTCTCGGGCGCCAACGATTTCCTGGAGAAATACAAGAACGACGCCAATGCCATTATCGGTCATTTCGGACTTGGCTTTTATTCGGCCTTCATGGTTGCCAAGAAGGTTGAAATCATCACCAAATCCTACCGGGATGGTGCCAAAGCCGTGAAATGGACTTGCGATGGCAGTCCGGAATTTACCATAGAAGACACCGACAAGGCAGAACGCGGTACGGATATCATTCTTTACATAGATGACGACTGCAAGGAGTTTCTTGAAGAAGCGCGCATTTCTTCCCTGCTGAAGAAGTATTGCAGCTTCCTTCCCGTTCCGGTGGCGTTCGGCAAGAAAAAAGAGTGGAAAGATGGCAAGCAGGTGGAGACGGCCGAAGACAATGTCATCAATGATGCCAATCCGTTGTGGACGCTGAAGCCCAGCGAACTGAAAGACGAGGATTACAAGAAGTTCTATCGCGACCTTTATCCGATGTCCGACGAACCTTTGTTCTGGATACATCTGAACGTGGACTATCCGTTCCACCTGACAGGTATCTTGTATTTCCCGAAGGTGAAAAGCAATATAGAACTGAACAAGAACAAAATCCAGCTTTATTGCAACCAGGTGTATGTCACGGATTCTGTAGAAGGCATTGTTCCTGACTTTCTGACATTGCTGCATGGCGTGCTCGATTCTCCGGACATTCCGTTGAACGTGTCCCGCTCCTATCTGCAGAGCGACTCCAACGTGAAGAAAATCTCCACATATATCACGAAGAAAGTTTCCGACCGCCTGCAATCCATATTCAAGAACGACCGTAAACAGTTTGAAGAGAAATGGAACGACCTGAAAATCTTTATCAACTACGGAATGCTTACGCAAGAGGACTTCTACGACAGGGCAAAGGATTTCGCCCTTCTCTGCGATACGGACGGCAAATATTACACTTTTGAAGAATATAAGACGCTCATAAAAGATAACCAGACGGACAAGGACGGTAACCTGATTTATCTGTATGCCAACAACAAAGATGAACAATACAGTTATATTGAGGCTGCCAAGAACAAGGGATATGACGTGTTGCTCATGGGTGGTCAGCTCGACGTCGCCATGGTAAGTATGCTGGAACAGAAGTTTGAGAAAGCGCGCTTCACCCGTGTAGACAGCGATGTGGTCGACAATCTGGTGATAAAGGAAGAAAAGAAAAACGATATTCTGGAAGCCGACAAGCAGGAGGCGCTTTCTGCTATGTTCAAGAGCCAGCTGCCGCAGATGGAAAAGACGGAATTCAACGTGATGGCGCAAGCCTTGGGCGAAAATGCTTCACCGGTCATGATTACTCAAAGTGAGTATATGCGCCGCATGAAGGAGATGGCCAACATCCAGGCCGGAATGAGCTTTTACGGTGAAATGCCGGATATGTTCAATTTGGTGCTGAATGCCGACCATAAGTTGGTAAAGGAGATTTTGGCCGACGAGGACAAGGAATGCGCACCTGTCGTCGCTCCGCTTCAGAAAGAGATGGACGATGTAAACAGCCGTCGCAATGAATTGAGAAAGAAGCAGGAAGGCAAGAAAGATGAGGAAATTCCCACGGCCGAAAAAGACGAGGTGGGTAACCTGGATAAACAGTGGGAAGAACTGAAAATCCGGAAAGAAGGAGTGTTTGCCGACTATGCTTCCCGCAATAAAGTTGTCCGTCAGCTGATTGACCTGGCGCTGCTTCAGAACGGAATGCTGAAAGGCGAAGCATTGAACAATTTTGTCCGGAGAAGTATTGAGCTGATAAAATAATCCTTTTTTGGACAGATTTCTGATTATATCGGGTCATTGTAACCAACGTGGGTTGCAATGACCTTTTTTCATCTGTTTTTGTGGCAATGGATATGTTTTTTTTCGTTGGATACGAGGTTTTTGGAAACTATTGCCTATATTTGAACATTGAATAAATTAGTATATTTCACTCGAAACCTGCATTCATGAAAAGATTTCTACTGTTTTTGTCAGTCTGTTTGTTGCTTCTACCGCTTGCGCAAGCTCAGAAAGTGGGACTTGTTTTGAGTGGTGGCGGTGCGAAAGGCATGACGCATATCGGCATTATCCGTGCTTTGGAAGAAAACAACATTCCCATCGATTACATTACAGGCACTTCCATGGGGGCTATCATCGGTTCGCTTTACGCCATGGGGTATTCTCCGGACGATATGGAGGCTTTGTTGCGCTCCGAAGATTTCAAACGATGGTACTCGGGGCAGGTAGAACCTAAATACGGGTACTATTTCAAGCAGAACCGGCCGACTCCTGAGTTTTTTAACATCCGTTTCTCTTTTAAGGATTCGCTGCATATCAAGCCCCAGATACTTCCCACAAGTATGGTGAACCCCATTCAGATGAATCTGGTCTTTGTGGAGTTGTTTGCGCGCGCCACGGCAGCGTGCCGTGGCGACTTCAACCGTCTGTTTGTGCCTTTCCGTTGTGTCGCTTCGGATGTATACAACAAAAGGCCGTTGATTATGCGCAAAGGCGATTTAGGAGATGCGGTGCGTGCGTCGATGAGCTTCCCGTTTGTTTTCAAACCGATAGAAGTGGATAGTGTTTTGGCTTATGACGGCGGCATTTATAATAATTTCCCGACGGATATCATGCGTGAGGACTTTCAGCCGGAAGTCATTATAGGCAGCGTGGTTGCCGCCAATCCCGGCAAGCCGAAAGAAAATGACTTGATGAGCCAGCTTGAGAACATGATTATGCAGAAGACGGATTATACGCTTCCGGATTCCTTAGGCATCATTATGACGTTTAAGTACGATGATGTAAGTCTTTTGGACTTCGACCGTTTGCAAGAGTTGCATGACATCGGCTACAACCGGACCATTAGTTTGATGGACTCCATAAAAAGCCGTGTTCATCGGCGGGTAAACGCGGAAAATGTGCGGTTAAGGCGACTGGTGTATCGGAGCAATCTGCCCCAGTTCCGGTTTAGGGATATTTACGTAGAGGGTGCCAATCCACAGCAGCAGGCATACATCAAAAAGGAGTTTCACGATGAAGATTACGAGGTTTTTACGTATGAGGAGCTGAAACGCGGTTATTTCCGTCTACTGTCCGACAATATGATATCGGAAATTATCCCCCATGCGGTTTATGATACTGAAAGCGACTTGTACTCACTGCACCTGAAGGTGAAGATGGAGGATAATTTCTCCGTGCGGTTGGGTGGAAGTGTCTCGACAACCAGTTCCAACCAGATTTATTTGGGATTGGGCTATCAGAATCTGAATTACTATTCCAAGGAAATAACCTTGGACGGGCAGATTGGCAAGGTGTATAACAATGCGCAGCTTATGGCCAAGATAGACCTTCCTACGCGTGTTCCGACGTCCTATCGTCTTATTGCCTCTTTAAGCACATTTGATTATTATAAGAAAGACAAGCTCTTTTCTAAGAATGATAAACCTTCTTTCAATTCTAAAGACGAACGCTTTGTCAAGTTGATGGTGGCTTTGCCTTTTCTGGCGAATAAGCGGGCGGAAATAAGTGTAGGATATGGCAAGCTGCAAGATAATTATTTTCAATCCAGTGTGATTAATTTTGATAAAGACCGTTCCGACAAGAGCATTTACAACCTTTTGGGAGGGGCTATCGGATTTTACGGCAGTACGTTGAATGCACGTCAGTATGCCACTAAGGGATATTTTGAGAAGTTGGTGGCACAGGTGTTTAGCGGGAAGGAGAAATTCGTGCCGGGAAATCCGACAGAGACGAGTGTTGTGGCTAAAGAGCGGCAGTCTTGGCTGCAAATCTCTTATATGAAGTATGCCTATCACGCTATGAGTCCCAAATTTACGTTAGGGTGGATGGCTGAGATATTGTATTCTTCGAAGAATTTTTCGGAGAATTATGCGGCAACCATGTTGCAGGCAGCGGATTTCTCTCCCACTCCTCATAGTAAGTTGATGTATAATGAGGCATTCCGAGCCAATCAGTTCATGGCAGGTGGTTTCAAGCCAATCTATGTTTTCAATGATATGTTCCAGTTGCGTTCTGAATTTTATGGTTTTATGCCGATATTTCCTATCAAAAAGAATGGCTTGAACAAGGCTTATTATGGAAAAGCGTTCTCGCAGTTCGAATATATGGGAGAAGTGTCCGTGATATGCCAATTGCCTTTCGGGGCGATTTCTGCGTACGTAAATCATTATAGCTCACCGAGAAAGGAATGGAATGTGGGACTGACACTTGGTTGGCAGCTTTTTAATTACCGATTTATCGAATGATTTTTTTCAAAAAAAGTTTGTATATCGCTTGCTAATTAAGAAAAAGTGCGTATCTTTGCACCCGTTAAACAAAAAGGCCGCGTAGCTCAACTGAATAGAGTAGCTGACTACGGATCAGCCGGTTACAGGTTTGAATCCTGTCGCGGTCACTTTTTAAGATAACAAGGGTCGCGTAGCTCAACTGAATAGAGTAGCTGACTACGGATCAGCCGGTTACAGGTTTGAATCCTGTCGCGATCACGAGAAAGAGATGTGTTATACAAAGACACATCTCTTTTCTTATGCGCCTTGTCGGTGACTGTCCGGCGGCAGCCGTGGACATCGGGCAGGCTCAAAAAAAATCCCACAAGACGGATGCGGATTGTCTTGTGGGATGAAAATTCAAGATGGATTTAGCATTTAATGTTCAACTCATCTAATATTTTGCGCATAGCTTCAAAGGTCGTGATTCTGGTAGGCACTAAAGGTAAGCGGAGCTTGTTTTCAATCATGCCCATTGCATTCAACATCGCCTTGACTCCGGCAGGGTTACCGTCTACAAAGAGTAATTTGAACAGTTCGGCAAATTTGTGGTGGATATTCAGCGCATTCGGGTAATCGCCCTGCAAAGCCAACCGTACCATACGGCTGAATTCTCGTGGGAAAGCGTTTCCGATGACCGAGATGATGCCGACTGCCCCTAACGTAATCAGCGGGAAGGTGATGCCGTCATCGCCCGATATGACGTCGAATCTAGCAGGTTTGTTTTTTATAATGTCATCCATTTGGGTAATATCGCCCGATGCTTCCTTTATCGCGATTACGTTTTTGAAGTCACGTGCGATACGCAAGGTTGTTTCAGCTTTCATATTTACGCCTGTTCGTCCTGGTACATTATAAAGCACGATAGGAAGTTCGGTGGCTTCGGAAATCGCCTTATAATGTTGGTATATTCCCTCCTGAGATGGTTTGTTGTAATATGGGACGACAGAAAGGATGGCGTCCACACCTGTAAAATCATCGTTTTTCAGGGTTTCCACCACGGCGCGTGTATTGTTTCCGCCCACTCCGAGCAGGATAGGTATCTTTCCATTCACGCGTTCAATCACCATCCTTTTGATTCTCTTTTTTTCTTCTTCGGTCAGTGTCGGCGTCTCTGCCGTAGTACCGAGCACGCACAGAAAATCGGTGTTGTTTTGAAGTTGATAGTCCACCAAACGCATCAACGCATCGTAATCAACGCTTTCATCCTCTTTAAATGGAGTAATCAGCGCTACCCCCATTCCTTTCAATCTAGTCTGTATCATGAGTGAATTATAAGTAATCTCTAATTAAACGACTCGCAAAAGTACGATTTTTTTCGATTTGCCATACAATTATAAGCTATAAAAAAGCTTTTTGTGGAAATTTGTTAGGATATGAGTACTAAGAATTCCTCTTCGTTCATAATCTTTATCCCCAACTTACGGGCTTTCTCCAGTTTGGCAGGTCCCATATTCTCGCCTGCCAGGATGAAGCTGGTCTTGGCTGAGATGCTGCCTACGTTCTTCCCGCCGTTTTTCTCTATCAGCTCTTTGTATTCATCCCGCGAGTGGTGCGCGAATACGCCGCTTATGACGATGGACTGCCCTGACAGTTTGTCCGTATACCCGCTCAGTTCTTCTTCTTTCCGGTAGAGTTGCAATCCGGCGGATTTCAGTCGTTCCACCAGTTTACGGTTCGACGGACTGACAAAGTACGCCAGGATGCTTTGGGCTATTTTCTCTCCAATTTCATCGATGCTTACCAAGGTTTCGAGGCTTGCGTCTTGCAGTTCTTCTATGTTGTTGAAGGATTTGGCTATTTTCTTGGCTACGGTTTCTCCTACGAAACGGATACCCAAGGCAAAGAGCACTCTTTCGAATGGTACTTCCTTGCTTGCTTCGATTCCTTTGATGATGTTTTCCGCCGATTTCTCACCCATACGATCCAGATTCTTGATATCGTCTGTTGTGAGTCGGTACAGGTCTGCCGTATCTTTGATTAGGCCCAGGCGATAGAACATATCAACGGTTTCAGGCCCTAATCCGTCGATGTTCATAGCTTTGCGGCTAATGAAGTGCTCAATCTTACCTTTGATTTGGGGCGGGCAGGATGTCTCGTTGGGGCAATAATGGGCGGCCTCGCCTTCGTAGCGTATCAGCCTGCTGCCGCATTCGGGGCAATGGGTGATGAACTTTACCTTTTCGCCGATAAGCATACCGCGCGCATCTTTGTCCACCTCCGTGATTTTGGGAATAATTTCTCCGCCTTTTTCCACGTAGACCATATCTCCGATATGTAAATCCAGTCCTTCGATGATGTCGGCATTGTGCAGGGAAGCCCTCTTGACGACAGTTCCGGAGAGCTGCACCGGGTCTAAGTTGGCAACGGGAGTCACCGCTCCGGTACGTCCCACTTGGTAACTGACTTTATTCAGGCGAGTCAGTGCCCGTTCTGCCTGAAATTTATAAGCTATTGCCCATCGGGGAGATTTTGCGGTAAAACCGAGGTTTCTTTGTTGGCGCGTACTGTTGACTTTCAGCACAATGCCATCTGTGGCTACTGGGAGGTTCTTTCGTTCGGTATCCCAATACCGGATATACTCGAATATCTCTTCAAGGCTGTGTGCCTTTTTCATATGTTCCGAGGTCTTGAATCCCCAACCGGCGGCCACCTGCAGGTTCTCATAGTGCCCGTCACAAGGCAGTTCTTCGCCCAACAGGTAGTAGAGGTAGGCGTCAAGTTTACGGGATGCCACAATGGCTGAGTTTTGCAGTTTCAAAGTGCCGGAAGCAGCATTGCGCGGATTGGCGAAGAGTGGTTCTTCGCGCGCTTCTTTTTCCCGGTTCAGTTCTTCGAACACTTCCCAGGGCATCAGTATTTCTCCTCTGATTTCGAACGATTCGGGGTAATTGCCGTGGAGTATCAACGGTATGGTACGGATGGTCTTTACGTTGTCCGTCACATCGTCGCCTTTTTCACCATCGCCACGGGTTACGGCACGTATCAATTTGCCGTTTTCGTAAGTCAGCGAAATGGAGGTACCGTCGTACTTCAACTCGCAGCATATCTCGAAGTCTTCGTTCAAGGCTTTTTTCACCCGGTCGTAAAAGTCGGTCACTTCGCTTTCGGAATAAGTGTTTCCCAACGAAAGCATGGGATATTTGTGGGCCACTTGCATGAAGTTCTTGCTCAAATCGCTTCCCACGCGCATGGTAGGCGAATTTTCATCCTGATATTCAGGATGCTTCTTCTCGAGTTCCTGCAATTTGCGCATCCGGTCATCAAATTCTTTATCGGATATCTCAGGAGCATTCAACACATAATAATTGTAGTTGTGCCGATGCAAGTCGGCACGCAACTGGTCTATTTCTTCTTTTATCGTCATAATGTTTCTGGAGTTTGCACGCAAAAATACGGGTTTCTCCCGAATATTTTTTGCTTTTACTCTTAACTTACACTATTTTTGCGGAAAAAATCAAATCTATGCGTATTGACATCATTACTGTATTGCCGGAAATGATAGAGGGTTTCTTCAACTGTTCCATCATGAAACGTGCTCAAAACAAGGGGCTTGCAGAAATACATATCCACAACCTTCGTGATTATACCAAAGACAAATACCGCCGGGTCGACGATTATCCTTTTGGCGGGTTTGCCGGAATGGTCATGAAAATAGAGCCTATCGAGCGTTGCATCAATGCCCTGAAAGCGGAACGGGAATACGATGAAGTAATTTTCACGACTCCGGACGGTGAACAGTTCAGCCAACCTATGGCCAACACACTGTCACTCGCTAAAAATCTTATTATCCTTTGCGGGCATTTCAAAGGGATTGATTATCGCATCCGCGAACATCTTATAACGAAAGAAATCAGTATTGGAGATTATGTGCTGACAGGCGGAGAACTGGCAGCAGCCGTCATGGCAGATGCGATTGTGCGTATTATTCCCGGAGTTATCTCGGACGAACAATCGGCTCTTTCCGATTCTTTTCAGGACAATCTCCTGGCCGCTCCGGTCTATACGCGTCCCGCTGACTACAATGGTTGGAAAGTTCCGGATATTTTACTATCCGGCCATGAGGCTAATATTAAGGAATGGGAGTTGCAGCAGTCGCTCGAAAGAACTCGAAGACTTCGTCCCGATTTGTTGGGTGAGTAAAAACGGAACTGTAAATAAAAAGAAAAAGGGCATTCTTAATGAATGTCCTTTTTTATGAGAATCATTTGCGAATGGCAATGCCTTGTTATCCGTTATACCTCAAGCGCACCGATTATTTCCTTGACTGACTTATATCCGTGTCTATTCAGATAGTCATTGATACCTTCCGCAACCTTTAGGGTAACGGTCGGGTCAATGAAGTTTGCCGTACCAATCTGAATGGCGGAAGCACCTGCAAGCATGAATTCCACAGCATCTTTCCAGTTCATGATACCCCCTAAGCCGATGACTGGTATTTTTACCGCTTTTGCCACTTGCCATACCATGCGGAGCGCTATGGGTTTCACTGCCGCTCCGGACATACCACCTGTCACTGTAGAGAGTACAGGACGTCTGCGTTCCGCGTCTACAGCCATTCCCAGCAGAGTATTGATGAGCGATACGCTGTCTGCGCCGCCATTTTCGGCTGCACGTGCTATTTCTGTGATGTCCGTCACATTGGGAGACAGCTTTACGATAAGTGTCTTTTTGTAAACTGAGCGTACGGCTTTCACTACTTCTTCAGCTCCTTTGGCGGTAACGCCGAATGCCATTCCGCCTTGCTTCACATTAGGGCAAGAAATGTTTAATTCAATGGCAGGAATATTTACAAGTTCGTTGATGATTGCGGCTGTTTCCATATAGTCTTCGATAGCGGAACCTGAAACATTTACAATCATATTGGTTTTTATCTCCTTGATGCGAGGATAGATGTTTTCAACGAAGTAATGTACACCCTTATTTTGCAGTCCTACAGCATTTAACATACCTGAAGGAGTTTCCGCCATACGCGGATATGGGTTTCCTTCACGTTTGTGAAGAGTGGTCCCCTTTACAATTATACCACCTATTCGCGATATGTCAATGAAATCGGCAAATTCTTCACCGTATCCGAAAGTTCCGGATGCCGTCATCACCGGATTTTTCATTTGTAATTCACCAATGTTTACACTTAAATCTGCCATAATAGTTTGTTTATATTAAAAACCGGACCCTCTTTACATACACACAAATGCCCTTCCGCAGTGTTTTCAACACAGCATAAGCAGGCACCTACGCCACACGCCATCTTATTTTCCAAAGATACTTCGCAATTGATATCTTTACTTTTGGCATATTTGGCCACAGCCATCATCATGGGCTTAGGACCGCAGGTATATATTTGCTCGAAGTTCACTTTGCTCAAGATGGAATGCTGAGTGACGTATCCTTTTTCACCATGGCTACCGTCTTCCGTTGTGGTATATACGTCCCCGTAGGCGGTAAACTCTTCTAATTGCAGCAAATCCTTGTCTGTTCTCGCGCCTAACAAGAAGGTTGGTTTGCTTCCGCTCTTGGCTAATTGCTCGCCCAAATACAACATGGGTGCCGTACCCACACCACCGCCTACCAGCAAAAGCTTGTCCGATGGATTTGAAGGCATTGTGAAGCCATTTCCCAATGGAAGTACTACATTGATTACATCACCCTGTTTTGCCTCGCCTAAGCGTCTCGTTCCGTCTCCTACAAGCTGGATTAAGAACCACACCTCATTCCGTTGTTTGTCTACATAATTAATAGAAATAGGACGGCGCAAGAAAGTGGCAGGCGAACCGTCTACACGAATCTCTGCAAATTGCCCCGGAAGCATTTCCGGAAGCGGGGACGAAGAAGTCAATTTCAGCAATGCATAATTGGTATGCAATCGGACATTCTCGGTCACTGTCAGATCTAAAATATATTTTCTCATATTATCTATAAAAGAATAATTGTCTTTTTAAGTGCAAAGATACGGGAATTTGCGCAAATAGCCGTGGTTGCCTCTCATTTTTCCGGTTTGAATGTTTCGTAAGTGTTATCATCAAAGAAAATTCTTATTTCGGTTATTTTTCTGGGTGGCCTTTCTTTGTAGATAATCTCTTGTTTAACAATCTCTTTGTGGGCTTTTGAGGTGCTTTCTGATGCGATTTCCTTGCGATTTTCCGGAACATCCGGTTCATTGGACGGGTTTTCTGGATTGTCAGCGAATAGAGGATAGCCCAATCCATCGTTTTCTGTAGTTGAAGGGTTGTTACTCATGTTTCCTTTTCCGGTCAGTAGCCATTCAAGGTTAATGTCGTTATACCGCTTGTGCAGTTTCAGAATTACGTCTGTACTTGGATTGTTGCGGGATGCCAAAATATGGGAGATGGTGGCTTGAGCTACTTCTATACTTTCTGCAAATGCCCCGGCATTCAGTTGTTCCCGTTCCATTATCATTTTAAATCTGTCTTTTATACTCATGGTGTAGGTGTTATTACAATCGTACTTAAGTTATAAATAGATTACAAAAGTAAATAATAGGATTTACAAAAGCAAATCATAAATGTGATATTATGAATTTACAAATGTATTTATTGCTTTTTCCAATTGGAAAGACTATAATTGTAATTAGGATTAGATTTTAAAGATATTGCTAAAATTAAAACTTTAGCTAATTGTCGTATATATATGAAAATCAATAATATAAGATATATTTATTTTTGTCTAATGCGTTTATTACAAATGTTTTCCCCTACTTCTTTATAATCATGATTTATCAATTAAGCAAACGGTTGTATAACATAGATTTTGAATGCTATAACTATATATTTATGCGTCGTTAATCGTTTGAGGAATAATATGTAATAATTCGATTTACAAACGTAAATATGCATATTTACAATCATATGTAGCTATGGTTATTTACATTTGTGTTTTACATATTTGCAATGTATATTCTTGTAAAATCTAAAATATTCATATATGTAATATTACATAGTTGTATTATGCAACTGTTTTCTTGTTTATATTCCAAATAAACGATAAGAAACATATAAGTTCTACAGAGAGCTTGGAAGACTTTCTGATTATGAGAGTTTATGACAGAATAGGAACAAACGCTCTACTGCAAATCTTACTATGGAATATACAAGGGATTCTTTGCTTTATTTCCGTACAAATGCCGGGACGATTGGAAAAAAGCGATTCTTAGAGGCTTTTTTGATGCATATTTTCTTGTATAACAATCATTTATGCCTATTTTTACGTTGCTGATAAATTCCGCAAATAGAAAAAAAGGGGGAAAATCCCCCTAAATGTGACAAAATGAACGGAAATAAACCATTTTCCGCATCATTTTCTTTTTTGCAAAAAACACGGGTCGGGAGAATCAATGCAGTATTTTGAAGACCAATTCCCGCAAAAGGTCGCTGTCAGGCAATGAAGAGTTTCCTATACCTTTGGATTTAGCATCGGTGTACCGTATCTCTCCGATAATCTGCATGGTCTTTACCCCGCTGTATTTCCGCATGGCGCTCAGGTATTCGCGGGATTGCCACGGACTCTTCAAGCCTAAGAATGCGGCAATGCCTTGCTCCGATTTTTCGGGGGCATAATATGCCAGCATCAGGTTGGAGAAGAACCCGAAAAGTAAAGATAAAGTCATTTGAATTGGGTTTGTTTTCGGATTTTCTTCAAAATATTTTACTGTCTTGTTTGCTTTCAGGACATCCTTTTCTACGAGGGCGCTGCGGAGCTCAAAGTTGTTGTAGTCCTTACTGATTCCGATGTTCCGTTCTATCTGTTCGGGGGTGACTCTTGTCTGACCTTTTGGAAGTGTGATAATCAGTTTTTCCAGTTCTCCGGCGAGGCGGCTGAGGTCGGTTCCCACGAAGTCGGCAAGCATGGATGTGGCTTTCGGTTCGAGGTCTATACCCTTACGCTTCATGTAGGAGGTGATGAATGCCGGCAGTTGGGCTTCCTTCACCTTTTTGGATTCGAACAGGATACCGGTCTTTTCTATTTCGGCTGCAAGTTTCTTTCTTCTGTCCAGTACACCATGCTTGTGGCAGATTACCAATATGGTGGATGGCAGAGGTTTTTGGAGGTAATAGGACAATTCTTCGATGTTGCGTATGTTCTGTGCTTCTTTCACCACTACTACCTGGTGCTCGGACATCATGGGATAGCGTTTGGCAGCATTGACAACGGTGGCTACGTCTACGTCTGCGCCGTACACAACGGTCAGGTTGAATTCTTTTTCGGTCTCGCTCAACACGTTGTCCGTCAGGTAGTCGGCGATGAGGTCGATGTAATACGGTTCTTCGCCCATCAGGTAATAGACGGGTCGGTATTGTCCGGCTCTCAGTTCCTTCAGGATGTCGTCGCACGTAATTTCTTGCTTTGCCATATCTTTTTCTTAGTGAGGTGTTACCAGTCGAATTTCAGATGTTTCACGGTTTTCTTTGCGTCGATAATCATGCGCAGGGATGCAATGCCGATTTCAACGTGCTCTTTCACGTAGTTTTGGGTCACTATGTTGTCGCTTTTGTCAGTCTTGACTCCCTCCGGAATCATTGGCTGGTCGGATACCAGCAGCAAAGCCCCGGTCGGGATGTGATTGGCAAAGCCGCAACTGAACAGGGTTGCCGTCTCCATGTCGACAGCCATGGCGCGGGTCTTTTTGAGATACTCCTTGAATGCACCGTCGTGTTCCCAGATACGACGGTTAGTGGTGTATACCGTGCCGGTCCAATAGTCGCGGGCGTGGTCGCGGATGGCGGAGGAGACGGCGCGTTGCAGCATGAATGCGGGCAATGACGGCACTTCCGGCGGGAAATAGTCGTTTGAAGTACCTTCGCCACGGATGGCGGCGATGGGAAGGATGAGGTCTCCTATCCTGTTCTTCTTGTCGATGCCACCGCATTTGCCTAAAAACAGGCACGCCTTGGGATGGATGGCGCTTAGCAGGTCCATGATGATGGCGGCATTGGGGCTTCCCATGCCGAAATTGATGATGGTTATCCCCTCCGCGCTGGCAGAAATCATGTTGGCGTCTCTGCCGAGGATGGGAACGCCGAATTTTTCGGCGAAAATCTCTACATATTTATTGAAGTTGGTCAGCAGGATATATTCTCCAAAATCATCCAGGCTACGTTTTGTGTAACGGGGCAGCCAATTCGCTACGATTTCTTCCTTTGTTTTCATAAGATTTCATTAAATTTGTTCCCCGAAAAGTCGTCAGGGAGCGATTGTTTAATAGACAAAAGTACAATAAAAAAGTAAAAACAAGAAATTAAAGTAGAATGTTCTCACTGAACCTGCCGGCGTTTGATGCCAGGATAATTGCAAAAGACGGGAAGAAAGTTATTTTTGATGCCATCCGCCGCCGATATGTAGCTTTGACCCCGGAAGAATGGGTGCGGCAGCATTTCGTGCATTTTCTCATCACGCATAAAGGTTACCCGCAGGCGCTGATGGCGAACGAGGTGCAGGTGTTGCTGAACGGCACCCGGAAGCGTTGCGACACGGTGCTTTACAGGCGCGACCTCACGTCGCGTATGATTATAGAGTACAAGGCTCCCGAAGTGGAAATCACCCAGAAGGTGTTCGACCAGATTACCCGTTACAATATGGTGCTGAAGGTGGATTACCTGATAGTGAGCAACGGCATCAGGCATTATTGCTGCCGTATGGACTATGAGCGGAACAGTTATGTTTTCTTGCAGGATATTCCCGACTATGCAAGTCTCTGAATCTGCCCGCGGGATGCTCGTTCCGGTTTCCATCTATGACGCTGGCTTATAAACTTTCAGACGCAAGAATAAGCCGGATTTAACGGACTTTTCTATCCAATCGACTGAAAAGTCCGTTAAATCCGGCTTATTCTTGCGTCTGAAATGAGGGCGCAGCGCTTGCAGAATTTATTCAGCGCTTGCTGCTTTCCTTCTGCTTCTTGTTGCCTTTTCCTTTACCGGTTCTTCTTTCACTTCCGGAGCGATGCCTGCCAGTTCGGGGTCAATCATGATGCGGCCGCAATATTCGCAAACGATGATTTTCTTGCGCGAGCGGATGTCCAGTTGTCTTTGGGGCGGAATCTTGTTGAAGCAACCGCCGCAAGCATCGCGCTGTACATAGACGATGCCCAATCCGTTGCGCGAGTTCTTGCGGATGCGCTTGAAGGATTGCAGCAGGCGCGGTTCGATTTTGGTTTCGAGTTCCTTCGCCTTGTCTCTCAGCTTTTCTTCTTCCTGCTTGGTTTCGGAGATGATTTCGTCCAGTTCGTTCTTCTTTACGTCAAGGTCTTTTTGTCTCTCTTCCAGGGCGATAGTACTCTCCGCCGCTTCCTGCGACTTGGTTTCTTCGTTGGCAGAGAACTCTTTGATTCTCTTCTCGCAAAGTTCAATTTCCAGTGTCTGGAATTCAATCTCTTTGCTCAGGAAGTCGTATTCGCGGTTGTTGCGCACATTCTCCTGTTGTTCCTTGTACTTCGCTACAGAAGCTTTTGCGGTTTCGATTTCCACTTTCTTGGTTGCGATAGCGGATTTCAACTCGGCGATTTCCGACTGTATTCTTTCAATACGGGTGCTCAGACCGGCGATTTCATCTTCCAGGTCTTGCACTTCCAAGGGAAGCTCACCTCTCAACGTCTTGATTTCATCGATTTTAGACAGCATCGTCTGTAGTTGGAACAGGGCTTTCAGTTTTTGTTCCACCGTCAGTTCCTGGGGATCTTTTTTTGCTTCTTTAGCCATTTTAATTATATGTACTTTATGGGATTGGTGTTCACTTTGCTCAGTTGGACTTCAACGGCAGGGAACAAATCCCGGATTATTGTATAAAATATCTCTTTTGTATATTGTTCGCTTTCGTAATGCCCTATCTCTGCCAACAGGATTTCCGTGTCGTGCCCGAAATAGTCGTGGTACTTAATCTCGCCGGTGATGAAGACGTCCGCGCGGTTGCGTATGGCAAGCGGTATCAGGAAAGCTCCTGCGCCGCCGCACAGGGCAACGGTCTGTATCTTGCGGCCGGTCAGTTTGTTGTGTTTCAGGCAGCCCGTCTCGAAGGTCTTTTTGATGCGTTTCAGGAACGTCAGTTCTGTTTCCGGCGTTTCCAGTTCGCCGATGACGCCTGCCCCAGCCTGCCGCCAGGTGTTCTGCAACGGATACAGGTCGAATGCAGGTTCTTCGTACGGATGAGCGGCAAGCAGCGCATTGACGGCTTCCGTTTTCCGGTAAGTCGGCAGAATAGTTTCGATGCGCACCTCTTTCTCCGTATGCAGTTCGCCGATTGCGCCGCAATAAGGGTTGGCGCCTTCGCGGGCACGGAACATACCCTCGCCTTCTACGCTGTAGCTGCACGAATCGTAATTGCCGATGCAACCGCATCCGGCGGTTGCCAGCGCCGTACGCACCTGTTCCGCTTGCGCCGTAGGGACAAATGTGACCAATTTCGACAAAGCGTTTACCTTGGGTTCCAGTACGCGCACGTTCTTCAGTCCGATTTTCTCGGCCATCTTGAAATTCACTCCTCCCGGTGCGTTGTCCAGGTTGGTATGGGCGGAATAGATTACGAGGTCATTCTTGATAGCCTTCAAGATGCAACGTTCCACATAATCCTTTCCTGTAATGGACTTGTAGCCTTTGAAAATCAGCGGATGATGCGATATAATCAGGTTATATCCCAATGCAATCGCTTCGTCCAGCACGGCTTCGGTAACGTCAAGACACAACAAAGCCCCTGTTGCTTCCGCTTCTGTCAGTCCGATTTGCAGGCCGGCATTGTCAAATCCGTCTTGCAATGGCAGAGGCGCGAACCGTTCAAGGGCGCTTACTATCTCCTTAATTTTCATTATCAGTAGAAAATTTGGCTGCAAATATACGAAAAAGTAGCGAATTACGGTTTGTTTTTACTTTTTTTTTCCACCATCACCTCCTTCAGTTTCCCGTAAGCATCGAACGATTTGCGCGATGCCAGGGAGATGGTTATCATCAGCGAGAGCATGGACGCCGTGAATGTGATGACCATGATCATCATCTGGTATTTGATGGCGACATTCGGGCTGCTACCTCCCAGTATCTGTCCAATCATGGTTCCGGGCAGTGCCACCAGCCCCATGACAGAGATATTGGCGATGAGCGGGCTGAATGCCTTGATGATGGCCTGTCGGATGAACGGTGCTTGCGCTTCGGCGCGGGTGGCACCGTTGCCAAGCAGGTAGCGGTAGAGCTGCTGCTCACGTTGTAGTCCGCTGTAATAAGTGTTGAGGGCGATGACGTTGCTTGACAGCATATTCCCCATCAGTATGCCGAAGATGGGGATGAAGTATTGGGCGCTGAACACGTTCTCCAGCTGCAACACGATGCCTATGAAGTACATCCCCACGCATACCACGCTGCACAGGAAGCCGACGGATATCGGTACCAGCAATATCTTGCGTTTCAGCTGCGTGCGTGCCAGCGCCGTCTGCGAGGCGACGAATATCATGACGACGACCCACAGGGAGTTAATCCACGGATTGTTCCAAAGGAAAAGGTACTTCAGGTAGGCGCCGATGAAGAAAAGCTGCACAATCATGCGCGCCGTGCCTATGAGGGTGGCGCGCAACAGTCCCGTCTTGAATTTCCAAATATAGAACAAGGGTATCAATAGCAATAGCAGCCCGACACCCAAGCTAAGGTATGATATGTCAATAGTTCCCATGAATACAAAAAATGGCTTATGGTGCAAAGGTAACCGCTCTTAATAAATTGTGAAAGGATTTATTAATAAATTGTGGAAGAATTATTAATAAATCGTAGAAGAATTATTAATAAATTGTGAGAGGATTTATTAATAAGCGCCGGAAGCCTTGTTTTTCCGTCCGTGTTTTATGCTGCTACATTACGATATGCCGGTCGCATCCTTCGGCGAAGTCTTTGTCGTGCGATACCGCCAGCACGGTAGTCCCCTTCCGCGTCTGACGGCGCAGGAAGTCGAGCACCTTGCCTGTAGAATCGGGGTCGAGTGCCGAAGTAGGCTCGTCCACGACAATCAGGGGCTTGCCAATCATGGACGCCACGGCTATCATCATGCGCTGTCGCTGTCCGCCGGAAATCTCATTGACGCGTTTATAGTACAATTCCCCTTCGAGACCCAGCTCTGCGAAGCATCCGAACAGGAGCGCCTCGGAGAAGGGTGCGGCGCGGTTTGCCTTCAGGCTGAACGGCAACTGTATCATGTCTCTCACCCACTCTGTCGGGAGCGCCAGTTCTTGTGGAATCCAGGCTATCTGCTTGCGGATGAGGTCGATGCTGTTTCTGTCCAATGCGGTGCCGTTGACCGTGATGCGTCCCGCCTGCAACGGCGTGAAGCCGAGTATGGCATTAAGCAGAGAGGTCTTCCCGCATCCCGACGGACCGGAAATGCTGGCAATCTCTCCCCGCTTCACGTGCAGGCTGAATCCGGAGAACAATACCTCTCCGCCGTATGCAATGCTGGCATTCTCTATTTGTAGCATAAGTAAATTCTTTAGTCCTTGTTGCAAAGGTAAGGAAAAAAGATTTGCAAAGATAATTTTATACCTCTATCTTTGTCTCACTAATTAATTCAGGAAAGAAAACTATGATACAGAACGAACGGGATTGCCGCCACGAACACATACTCCACGTGGCAAGGCAAATGATGACTGCCGCACGCACGGCACCTAAAGGAAAAGGCGTGGATATCATCGAGACGGCATTGGTCACGGGCGAAGACTTGGAAAGGCTTTCGGCAAAGATGATTTCCATGGCGGAAGAAATGGGATTGAAATTCTTTCTTCGCGACGCCGCCAACGTTTTGCAGGCGGAATGCGTCATTATAATAGGTACGCGCGAGCAAGCGCAAGGGTTGAACTGCGGGCATTGCGGTTTCCCGACTTGTGCCGGACGACCCGAGGGTGTGCCCTGTGCCTTGAACACGGTAGATGTGGGGATTGCCGTCGGTTCGGCTTGCGCCATGGCTGCCGATATGCGGGTAGACACCCGGGTGATGTTTTCCGCCGGACTGGCAGCGCAGCGGCTGGACTGGCTGGAAGATTGCAAGACGGTGTTCGCCATTCCCGTCAGCGCCTCTTCGAAGAATCCGTTCTTCGACCGGAAGCCCAAGGAGGAGAAGAAATGACTTTTACCAATCGAATGTAATGAACAAACAGATACATAAATGGGATATTTTGTTGGACTTCCATTGGGCGGAGCAGCCGAAAAAGATTGCCAGGTGCGCTTCGGCAAGAACATGACTTTTCAGGTAGAGACACTTGCCCCGCATCTGCCTGCGGAATGGGCTTTGCAGAGCGGCGTGCAGCTCACTTGGCCTCATGCCGACACGGACTGGGCTTATATGCTGGAAGAAGTGCAGCAGTGCTTCGTTGCCATTGCCGCCGAGATAGCCAGACGCGAACTGCTGCTGATTGTGACTCCGGAACCGGAAGCTGTGGAAAAGCAAATCTCCGGAAGGGTCAACATGGACAACGTCCGCTTCTTGAAGTGCGAGACGAACGACACGTGGGCGCGCGACCACGGAGCCATCACGATGATGGATACGGAGGGCGCTTCCCTGCTGGACTTCACGTTCAACGGCTGGGGACTGAAGTTTGCATCGGACAAGGACAACCGGATAACCCGCCGGGCGGTTGAAGCCGGTATCCTGCAAGGGCGATACGTAAACCGCCTGGGCTTCGTGCTGGAAGGAGGATCGATAGAGAGTGACGGTATGGGAACCTTGCTCACTACTTCAGAATGCCTGCTCTCGCCCAACCGCAACGGGCAGTTGAACAAGGTGGAGATTGAGGAATATCTTCGCTCCACGTTCCACCTCGAACGGGTGCTTTGGCTGGACTATGGCTATCTGGCGGGAGATGATACGGACAGTCACGTGGATACGCTTGCACGTTTCTGCTCGCCGGACACGATAGCCTACGTACAGTGTTGCGACACCAAGGATGAACACTACGTGCAGCTGCACCGGATGGAGGAACAGTTGAAGACTTTCCGTACGCTCGGCGGAGAGCCTTACCGCCTGCTGGCACTCCCGATGGCGGACAAGGTGGAAGTGGAAGGCGAAAGGCTTCCGGCTACGTATGCCAACTTTCTGATAATGAACGATGCGGTGTTGTACCCAACATACCATCAACCGGAAAACGACAGGCGCGCCTGCGAGGTGTTGCAGGAAGCCTTTCCCGGACATGAAATCGTGGGGATAGACTGCCGCGCATTGATAAAACAGCACGGTTCGCTGCATTGTGTCACGATGCAGTATCCGGTAGGAGTAATAAAATAACAAAGAACAATAGATATATGAGAAAAATAAAAGTAGGTATCATCCAGCAGTCCAATGTGTCGGATATGCGCATCAACCTGATGAACTTGGCAAAGAGTATCAAAGCGTGTGCCGCCCACGGCGCGCAGCTGGTCGTATTGCAGGAACTGCATAACTCCCTCTACTTCTGCCAAACGGAAAACACCCAATTGTTTGATATGGCGGAACCTATACCCGGACCGTCCACCGGTTTTTATTCGGAGTTGGCTGCAGCCAACAACATTGTATTGGTAACCTCGCTGTTCGAGAAACGAGCTCCGGGGTTGTATCATAACACTGCCGTCGTGTTCGAGCGCGATGGCAGCATTGCCGGAAAATACCGCAAGATGCACATTCCCGATGACCCTGCCTATTATGAGAAATTCTATTTCACTCCCGGGGATTTGGGATTTGAGCCGATACAGACATCTTTGGGAAAACTGGGCGTATTGGTTTGCTGGGATCAATGGTATCCTGAAGCCGCACGCCTTATGGCGTTGAAAGGTGCCGAACTGCTGATTTATCCTACCGCCATCGGCTGGGAAAGCGGTGATACGGAAGAGGAAAAGACGCGCCAGCTCAATGCATGGATAATTTCGCAACGCGGGCACGCCGTGGCGAACGGGCTTCCGGTCATTTCGGTAAATCGTGTAGGGCATGAGCCTGACCCTTCCATGCAGACAAACGGCATACAGTTTTGGGGAAACAGTTTTGTGGTCGGCCCGCAAGGTGAGTTCTTGGCACAGGCAAGCAATCATCAGCCGGAGAATATGGTAGTGGAAGTGGATTTGGACCGTTCGGAAAACGTCCGCCGCTGGTGGCCGTTCTTGCGCGACCGCAGGATTGATGCTTACAGCGGGCTGACCAAACGCTATTTGGACGAATAAACCCCGGATGGGAATCTCCGGAAACGTATTCTTGGAAGAAGAGGATGTGTCGAAATCATGAACGGCTGCGAATTGTGTATAAGCCGTTTCGACACACTCTCTTTAGTTGAATGTGACTTTCTTGTTCATCAGGAAGTTGACTCCGCCGTATACGAACAGCCCCAGGAACTGGGCAAGGTATTCGTTACTGTTCAGTCCTTCCACCAGTCCGATAAGGAAAAGGAACTGGGCGCAATACGCCATTCCGAAAGCAACAGAGAAGAGCAACGCCTGTCGCCAGGTGTTGCTCTTCTTTTCTGTAGGGAATATCCAATACTTGCACCAGATGAAGTTGTGGGTCTGTGCCAGTAGATATGCAGTGATATTGGAGAGCATATAGTTGATATCCAGCTTGCCCATCATAATCCAAATGGTGATTGCTGTAATCAATGCGTTCAGTGTGCCGATTACTGCAAAACGGAAAATGCGTGTGGACTCTTTCACTCTCTCCTCTTCTATTGTTTTATTTATTCTTTCACCTCAACAATCAGGTTCAGTTCGTCCAATTGCTTTTGGTCAATGACAGACGGCGCATCCAGCATGACATCGCGGCCGGAGTTGTTCTTCGGGAATGCGATGCAGTCGCGGATACTGTCGAGACCGGCAAAGATGCTCACCCAGCGGTCGAGACCGTATGCCAAACCACCGTGAGGCGGTGCTCCGAACTTGAAGGCGTTCATCAGGAAGCCGAATTGTTCTTCTGCCTTTTCCGGCGTAAAGCCCAATATCTCGAACATCTTCGCCTGCAACTGAGCATCGTGGATACGGATAGAACCGCCACCGACTTCAATACCGTTGCACACCATATCGTATGCGTCGGCACGGACGGCTGCGGGATTGGTGTCCAGCAAAGGAATATCCTCGTCCTTGGGATGGGTGAACGGATGGTGCATAGCCATCAAGCGACCCTCTTCCTCGCTCCATTCAAACATCGGGAAATCAACCACCCAAAGCAATGCGAACTTGTTCTTGTCGCGCAAGCCTAACTGGTTGCCCATTTCCAGACGAAGCTCGTTCAGCTGTTTGCGGGTCTTCATGGCGTCTTCACCGCTCAAGATAAGGATTAAGTCGCCCGGTTTTGCACCAAAGGCTGCTTTCATTTCTTGCAGCACCTCTTGTGTGTAGAATTTGTCGACACTGGATTTTACGGTACCATCGGCCTCTATACGGGCATATACCATACCCTTTGCTCCGATTTGCGGTCTCTTTACGAATTCGGTCAAGGCATCCAATTGCTTGCGGGTATAGCTTGCAGCACCTTTGGCGCAGATTCCACCGATGTAGGCGGCATTGTCGAATACGGAGAAACCGTGTCCCTTCATAATATCCATCAATTCCACGAACTTCATGCCGAAACGAAGGTCGGGCTTGTCGCTGCCGTAATATTTCATGGCATCTGCCCATGGCATTCGTTGGAAAGGCTCTGTCAGCTCAACGCCGCGAAGTTCCTTGAAGAGGTATTTCGCCATGCCTTCAAAGAGTTCGATTACATCGTCTTGCTGTACAAAAGACATTTCGCAGTCGATTTGCGTAAATTCCGGTTGGCGGTCGGCACGCAGGTCCTCATCACGGAAGCACTTGGCAATCTGGAAGTAACGGTCGAAACCGGAAACCATCAGCAACTGTTTCAATGTCTGAGGGCTTTGCGGCAGTGCGTAGAATTGTCCCGGATTCATGCGCGACGGAACAACGAAATCGCGTGCGCCTTCCGGCGTAGAGCCGATGAGAAGCGGTGTCTCTACTTCGATGAATCCTTTGCTGTCCAAATATTTACGGACTTCGATTGTCATTTTATGGCGCAACTCTAGGTTTTTGCGTACGGCCGTACGACGCAAATCCAAGTAGCGGTATTTCATACGGATGTCATCGCCGCCGTCCGTATTGTCCTCGATGGTGAAAGGCGGGGTTAAAGCGGAATTTAGGACATTCAATTCCGAAACGATGATTTCGATGTCTCCGGTTGGAATGTTCTTGTTTTTGCTGTAACGCTCATTCACTGTCCCTGTTATCTGGATTACAAATTCGCGGCCTAAGTGGTTGGCCCGTTCGCAAAGTTCGGCGTTAACTTCTTCGTTGAATACTAATTGGGTGATTCCGTAACGGTCGCGAAGGTCAATGAAAGTCATGCCTCCCATTTTACGGCTGCGCTGTACCCAACCTGCCAGCGTCACTTGCTTATTAACATCGGAGATACGCAATTCTCCACAGGTGTGTGATCTATACATTCTACTATTTACTATTTTACATTTTATTGTTCATTCTGTCTGACGATGCGACATCAGGGTGTCGTCATCGTGAAAAACGGATAAATATTGCGCAAAAATACATAAAACATATTACAGACGCATCAAAACAGAAAAGTTTTTTGCAGGTGTCACTCCTTTCTAAACCTTTTTATCTGTTCTTTGCCTTTATCCAGAATCATTCGGTTTGTATGGGTGATGTCTTCCAGTATGGCTTCATTAATCTGTTTCAGGCCGTTGATGTAGTCTTGGGCACGTTGCAATACATTCAAAGAATCTTTTTCCGCTTCCGCATTTTTAGGTACAATGACTTGCAAACCTCTTGTGATGATGTTCACATCAAGATGCTCTCCCATCATCATCGGGTCTCCGTCGAAATGTATCACTCCCGGTTTGGAACGGTGGATGTGCAATGTCTTGCAGCGGAAGGTCTTTATGCGGCTGTTCTGGTCGATGGTCTTGTTGAACAGTTGGAATGACAATGCAGGCACGTCCAATACCGTAAAAGGTTCCAGAATAGTGACATCCAGCAATCCGTCGTTCAGCGTGGCTTGCGGGGCGATATACGCATTGTTGCCGTACTGCGAGGCGTTTCCGCACGCTATCAGGAAAGCTTTGTATCGCGATGTGCTGCCATCCATTTCCAACTCGTATGTTTCCGGTTTGTACTTCAGACTTTCAATCAGCGTTTTCTCTAAATAGATGAGCGGCCCTCGCTTGCCGGCTTTGGAAAATTGCAGGCTGACAAAGGCATCGAACCCTACCCCGCAGGTACAGAAAAAAGGGACGTCGTTGATTTTGCCATAGTCGATGATGTCTATCAGGCCTTCATTGATGACATCAATCGCTTTTTTGGCTTCCATCGGGATTTGCAAATGGCGCGCAAGCCCGTTTCCCGAACCGCATGGGATGATGCCCAGTGCCGTCCGGGTGTGTACCAATGAGCGTGCCACTTCATTGATGGTTCCGTCTCCGCCGATGGCAACCACGGCAAAGGCTTCTTCCTTTGCTTTTTGGGCTGCTATCTCAACTGCGTGCCCTGCCCTTTCCGTATAGATAACCTCTGGTATGTAACGGCTTTTGTCCAGTTTTTCATCAAGCCATTTCAATATTTGCTCCTTACCCTGCGTGCCGGATATAGGATTTATTATAAATGATATTTTCTTTTTGTTCTCGTCCATTTACGGATATTACTACGGGGTTTTTATCATGCAAAAGTAATATAAATCCTTTAAATTTTAACCATGCAAGTCTCTTAAAACGAGTTAGAGTAGATTTTTTGGAGTAAATGAAACATATAACAACATATTTTGCTATCTTTGCCCCCTGTTTTTAAGAACTTGGTTTTATAGGATTAATATTCATAATATAAAATACATTTCATGGGCTTACTGCAAGACAAATTCGCGAAATATGATTTGCCGCAACAATTTATGGCAAAGGGGGTATACCCTTATTTCCGCACAATCAACAGCCATCAGGATACAGAGGTAATGATGGATGGTAAAAAGGTTCTGATGTTCGGTTCGAATGCATATATGGGGCTGACATACGACAAACGGATTATCGACGCTTCGATAGCCGCTACCGAAAAATATGGTACAGGCTGTGCCGGTTCCCGTTTTCTCAATGGCACTCTTGATATACACGTTGAATTGGAAAAAGAGTTGGCAGAGTTTGTAGGAAAGGACGAGACACTCTGTTTTTCTACCGGTTTCACCGTAAACGAGGGCATTATTCCCGCAGTGGTGGGACGCGGTGATTATATCATCTGTGACGACCGCGACCATGCTTCCATTGTAGACGGCCGTCGTCTCTCTTTCGCCACACAGTTGAAGTACAAGCACAATGACATGGAAGACCTTGAGAAAGAGCTCCAGAAGTGCGAACCGGATGCGGTGAAGCTGATTGTGGTGGATGGCGTTTTCTCGATGGAGGGTGATTTGGCCAACCTGCCGGAAATAGTCCGTCTGAAGAAGAAATACAATGCCAGCATCTATGTGGACGAAGCCCATGGCTTGGGTGTATTCGGCAAGCAGGGACGCGGTGTGTGCGACCATTTCGGGGTTACGGAAGATGTCGACCTGATAATGGGAACATTCAGCAAGTCGTTGGCTTCTATCGGCGGTTTCGTTGCCGGAGACAAAGCGGTCATCAACTGGTTGCGTCATAATGCCCGTTCATATATATTCCAGGCGAGTAGCACGCCGGCAGCAACGGCGGCGGCTCGCGAGGCTCTTCACATCATCAAATCTGAACCGGAACGTATCCAACGCTTGTGGGACATCACCAACTATGCGTTGAAGAGTTTCCGTGAGGCCGGTTTTGAGATTGGTGAAACCGAGTCCCCTATCATCCCCTTGTATGTGCGTGACACGGAAAAGACATTTGTTGTAACAAAGATGGCGTTCGATGAGGGAATCTTTATCAACCCCGTTATTCCGCCCGCTTGTGCCCCTCAGGATACATTGGTACGTGTGGCATTGATGGCGACTCATACCAAGGAGCAAGTGGACTATGCAGTGGAGAAGTTGACCGGATGCTTCAAGGAATTAGGGATAATCAAGTAAGAATCAAATACAAATAAAGATGTAGAGCCGTTTTAATCGTGACAGATTAAGACGGCTTTTTTATGAAAAGGACAAAACGTACTTTTGTTTTCGATTGTTAGTTTTATCTGTCTGTTTGCTTTGATATTGGATTTATTTTAGTATGTTTGTGGCTATTATTAATGAAAAGCACAACATTTGAATGAAAAAGCAAGATTTTCTTTTCGTTTTTGTTTTAATCGTAATTTTCTTACCTTTTTTCGTGAGTGATGCTGCTTACGACGGTTATAAATCTTTTAATGCAGCACATGGCATGGTAATGAGCTTCTTTAAGTTCGGGATTCTTGCCACGTTGGGAGAAATGCTCGGACTCCGTATCAGTGCCGGAGTCTATAACCGGAAGGGATTCGGCGTACTTCCCCGTGCCGTGGTGTGGGGCGTGTTGGGCATGGGAATCAATATGGCAATGATTATCTTTTCGAGAGGCGTACCACAATTCATGGAGTACATGGGAATGGCGCACGCTTCGGGGATAATTAATGGGGAGTTCAGTGTAAGCAAATTGTGGATTGCCTTGGCTATATCTGTCACAATGAATACAATCTTCGCCCCTGTGTTTATGACTTTCCATAAAATAACGGATACGCATATCCTGAATTGCGGCGGTTCGCTTCGTAGCCTTGTCACTCCCATTCCGATGACCCGCATCATCACGCACCTGAACTGGGATGCGCAATGGAACTTTGTTTTCAAGAAAACGATTCCTTTCTTCTGGTATCCTGCCCATACCATCACCTTTTTGCTGCCGGATGAAGCGAGGGTTTTATTTGCTGCTATCTTAGGGGTTGTGCTCGGGGTTCTGCTGGCTGTTGCGGCAAGAATGAAATAACGAAGCTTTTGCAACCGACAGGTCTGGATGATAAATAAAAAAAGGAGCTGCTTCTTATTGCAACTCCTTGATTTTTCATTTGTCGGGGTAGCGGGATTCGAACCCACGACCCCCTGCTCCCAAAGCAGGTGCGCTAACCGGACTGCGCTACACCCCGAATGCTTTACTTCCGAAAAGCGAGTGCAAAGGTAAAATCTTTTTTGATATAGACCAAACTATTTTATAATTTTATCCGAAATAAACTCTATAAGTCTGAAAAAGAACAGCCAATAATGGCAATTTATTCTCTCCTTCTTTTGATACGTCCTCTTTTATCTCTATTTTTGTAGAAATAATTTTAATAATTCAGAGAATATGAAGAAACTTTTATTGATTGCAGCCGTATTGGTCGCTATAATGGCCGCTTGTAATGAGAAGAAGAGTAAAGAAGTCAGTGTTGTCGGTTCGTGGGTAATGCCTATCGAAGGGCAGCCGGGAAAAATGCAAGGCATCAAACTGGAAGAAGGCGGAGAAGCATCTTCCATCAATATGGCTACGTTGGTGTATAAATATTGGGAGCAGCAAGGAGACGACCTTTACCTGACAGTAAAAAGTATCGGTAATGGAATGGAAATAGAAGGCATAGATACCTTGAGAATAGAAAAACTCACGGCTGACTCATTAATCTTAAATTCCAATTATGGTTATAGGCTGCGTTATGTAAGAGAAAACTAAAATCCGCAATGGGCTGCCGGGAGTCTTTTTCATCACGGAATGCACCGATTTTCACGAACTCTCTTTCTGAAACTATGAAAACGATAATCTTGTATCTGTCTTGCTTTCTCGTTATGGGATGTACCAACAAGCCTGAACAAAAGGGGACGCCGCAGGTTTCCATAAATGATACGGTTGGAATAAACGATACGCTCGGACTCTCTTTGCGCGCCGAACATCCCGTCTACCCTACTCGGCAAAAGCAGGTGACTTTTGTCTTACACAACAATAGCAACGCAGATATAGGTGTTGGAAAAAGTTACAGCTACACTTATGAGGACGAGGGAGGAGTGTGGAGGGATGTCTCTATGCGGCTTGTTGCATTTGAGGAAGAAATTGTAGTGCGGAAAGGCGGCGAGTATGATATAGATGCCGGGGTGTTCCGGCATACTCCCGGTCGTTATCGCTTCTTTTACACTGTGAGAATGGGCGACAAGGTACACACCCTGATGGCCGGATTCATCTTGTCCGATAGAGCAGACAGTATCTCTAACCCCGTACCGGATTCAACGGAAGAAGAACAAGGGCAGTTATCGGGAACAGTATCCGCTGTGCTGCAACCTGTCCCTCGTGATATTCCAACAGGAGAATCAATCAACCCTGATTCGCTTTCCATACAGACCGAATATGATTATTATCCATTATCGGCAACGGAAGTAAAAATAATCATAACCAATCACTCCCATTATGAATATGGATGTGGAGAAAGTTACAGCCTTGTTTATTACAATAATGTGCAGAAATCTTGGGAAACATTGCCGACCCATCCTATAGTTAATGATGTTTTGTGGATATTCCCTCCAGAATATCCTACTCATGAACAGACCATCAGGCTTTATACATCCGAAGTTCCCAACCGTGCGGGTAAATACCGCATCTACAAAGCATTCAACGGAGGCAGTAAAATAGCTTATGCCGAATTCGAAATAGCGGATGAACCTGGGGTGAAAACGGTTGAAGAAGCGAATTGATACCGTAACACAACATTATATGTCGGTTTTAGATGGATGCGATAGTTGCCGCGGTAAAGGAAGAGAAAGTATTCGCCTTATCAGACCAAAGGCATATATCCGTTGGAAGGCGAAACCGTCACGGTGACATCTCTTCGTAATCCCCTGAAGCGATATATACCGGTAACCGCTTTCTCTTATTCCCTGTCGTCCTTTCTGTCGGCATTCACAAAAAGTTTGTTCCCAACTTGCGGATATTTGTTCCAAGGTTGCGGATGTCTGTTCCAAGGCTTGGAACGGACATTCCAAGCTTGAGAACAAAATTAATGTTTCACATTTCCAACGATTGCAATGAACATTCCGGAACTTTTCCATAAACATCTTTGGACTTTTTCATTAAGTGTCCGGAAAGGGGAACTATACTCCTTGTCCTTACAGTATATATAAAGCATTTCCGTATATTTGTAGCGACTAAAATCTCATCAATAGCGAACCATGGCAAAGCCTGTTATATTATTCCTTTTACTTTGGATATCCGTATGTCCGTTTCACGTACAAGCTGCCGGACCAATCGACTTCGTCCATATCGGACTGGATGAAGGCTTGTCACAAAGTACCGTTTCGATATAGCCCAAGACAAATACGAATAGGTATGAACCGTTCTACCCTGCATTTAAAGTTAAAAGCACTTACCGGAGATAGCACGAACGACTTTATACGTAGGATTCGTTTCAACCGCGCTTGCCAATTACTTAAAGAGGAACGGTATACGATAGCCGAAATCAGTACTATGGTAGGATTCAATACGCCCTCCTATTTCTCCTCCTGTTTTAAGAAATATTTCGGTTGTCTGCCTTCAGAATTTCCACCGTAAGTTTGTTTTGTTGCTTAATAATAGACGATTCACATCTTCAAGTAAAACTCTTTAGTCAGCGCTATGTATTCCGGAGTGAATTGCCCGTGTACCTCGCTTTCTATATAAAGATTTTCTTCAATGCAGGAGTGATGCTGGCGACTGAAAACCAATAACACGCGGCGGCAAGGCTTTCCGGGTTTGGTGAAAACGCGCAGGCAACGGTACGGATAGAGGTTGTATTTCCAGGCGGTGTCAATCACAAGACGTTCCACTTCCGACGGAATGATGATGCCGACACTCCCCTGTTCCGACAGAAGATGCGCCGAATGTCCGAAGAGCAGTTCGTAGTTCAGGTCGCTTGTGTGCCGTGCCGTGCTGCGTTGGCTGTCCGGACACTTCAAGGCGTCAATGAAATAGGGAGGATTGGAGACGATAAGGTCGAACCGGACTTCCGGATGGTATGCACGGAAATCGCAACACACCACTTCTATCCGGTCGCTCCAGGGAGACTGCCGGATGTTTTCCTGTGCCTGGGCAGCGGCGTCTGGGTCTATCTCGACTGCAGTGATAAAGGCTTCCGGAACCCGTTGCGCCAACTGCAAGGAAATCAGTCCGCTGCCCGCTCCCACATCAAGAATCCGACGGGCGTTTTGCACAGGAACCCATGCTCCTAACAGCACTCCGTCCGTGCCTACTTTCATGGCGCAACGGTCGTGCCGGACGGTAAATTGTTTGAACTGGAAATAAGGATTCGACATACTGTTTGTTGTTAATCGGGCTCAAAAATAATCAAAGCTGACAAAATAACGGCAATTTTGGTGTCGTTTTTGTCTTTTTAAAGAAAGGACTCCCGTTTATATAGAAGAAAATAGCTAACTTTGCAAACGCCTTGTCGGCTGTCAATATGACATAAACAAAAAAGAATGAGATGAAAAAAAGAAATTACTTTAGTGATATCGAAAATAGGAATGAAAATGCTTTTTCTGTAATTGCTGATTTTGAGGGGAATGAAGAACAACTGATGGACATTGAGGTGAATGAAATCCTTCCGGTATTGCCGCTTCGGAACATGGTCTTGTTTCCGGGGGTCTTTATGCCGGTATCTGTCGGAAGAAAATCTTCATTGAAACTGGTGCGCGAGGCGGAAAAGAAAGGTTCATATATAGCGGTGATGTGTCAGAAAATCGCTGAAACGGAAAACCCTTTGATGGAGGACTTGCATACAATTGGCGCGGTCGCCAAGATTGTCCGTGTGCTGGAAATGCCAGACCAGACGACCACTGTCATTCTGCAAGGCTCGAAACGCATCGAATTGAAAGAGATAACGGAAGTAACCCCCTATCTGAAAGGGCGTGTGACTACCCTTAACGAAGAACTCCCGGCTAAAGATGACGAAGAATTTTCGGTATTGGTAGAAGCGTGCAAAGAACAGACCGTACGCTATATCAAGTCTTCGGAAATGTTTCCGCAGGACTCTGCATTTGCCATCAAGAACATCAGCAACCCGATGTTCCTGGTAGATTTCATCTGCACCAACCTGCCCTTGAAGAAGGATGAGAAGATAGAATTGCTCCGCATCGATTCGTTGCGTGGCCGCACCTACCGCCTGCTCGAAATCCTGAACCGTGAAGTCCAGCTTGCCGAGATTAAGGAATCCATCCAGATGCGTGCCCGTGAGGACATCGACCAGCAACAACGTGAATATTTCCTGCAACAGCAGATTAAGACCATTCAGGATGAACTGGGTGGCGGCAGCCAGGAACAAGAGCTGGAGGAGATGCGCCAGAAGGCGGAAACCATCAAATGGAATGAGGAGGTGAAAAGCACGTTCCTGAAAGAGGTGGACAAGTTGGAGCGTATGCATCCGCAGTCGCCCGACTACAGCGTGCAGCTGAACTACCTGCAGACCATGATGAGTTTGCCGTGGGGTATCTATACGGCGGACAATCTGAACCTGACCAATGCCGAAAAGACGTTGAACAAAGACCATTATGGTTTGGAGAAAGTAAAAGAACGTATACTGGAGCACCTTGCCGTGTTGAAGCTGAAAGGCGACATGAAGTCGCCCATCATTTGCCTGTACGGTCCTCCGGGGGTAGGCAAAACTTCTTTGGGACGTTCCATTGCCGCCGCGTTGAAACGGAAATATATCCGTATGTCGTTGGGTGGCGTACATGATGAAGCTGAAATACGCGGGCATCGCAAAACCTACATCGGAGCGATGCCGGGACGTATCATCAAAAGCCTGATAAAGGCGGGTTCTTCCAATCCCGTATTCATACTGGATGAGATAGACAAGGTGAGTTCCGACCGCCAGGGAGACCCCTCCTCTGCCCTGCTCGAGGTGCTTGACCCGGAGCAGAACACGACGTTCCACGACAACTTCCTGGATGTAGATTACGACTTGTCGAAAGTAATGTTTATCGCTACCGCCAACAACTTGAACACTATCCCCGGTCCGTTGCTCGACCGTATGGAACTGATTGAGGTAAGCGGTTATATCACGGAAGAAAAGATAGAGATTGCCCGCCGCCATTTGGTTCCGAAAGAACTGGAATCGAACGGCATGAAGAAAAACGATATCAAGATTCCCAAAAACACGTTGGAAGTGATTATTGAGTCCTATACGCGTGAAAGTGGTGTGCGTGAACTGGAAAAGAAGATTGGAAAGATTCTTCGCAAATCGGCCCGCCAATATGCTACGGACGGATATTTTGCAAAGTGTGAAATCAAGCCGGGGGATTTGTCTGATTTCTTGGGTTCACCCGAATATACACGGGATAAATATCAGGGCAACGAATATGCCGGTGTGGTCACAGGTTTGGCATGGACAGCCGTCGGAGGTGAGATTCTGTTTGTCGAAACCAGCCTGAGCCGTGGCAAGGGTGGCCGCCTGACGCTGACAGGAAACCTGGGCGACGTGATGAAAGAGTCCGCCATGCTGGCATTGGAGTACATCAAAGCCCATGCTTTGCTGCTGAACCTTGATGAAGAGATTTTCGATAACTGGAATATCCATATCCATGTTCCCGAGGGGGCTATTCCCAAAGACGGACCGTCGGCAGGCATCACGATGGCTACTTCGTTGGCATCCGCGCTTACACAACGGAAAGTAAAGGCCAACCTTGCCATGACGGGCGAAATCACGCTTCGCGGGAAAGTGCTTCCCGTAGGTGGCATCAAAGAGAAGATTCTGGCTGCCAAGCGTGCCGGTATCAAGGAGATTATCCTGAGTGACGAGAATCGCAAGAACATTGAGGAGATACAGGATATTTATCTGAAAGGACTGACCTTCCACTATGTGAAAGATGTGAAAGAAGTGTTTGCCATTGCGCTGACCGATGAAAAGGTGGCGGATGCCATCGACCTGTCCGTTAAAAAAGAAAAGATAGAGAAGTGAGAGGAATGACATTCGAATTACAGTATACAGACAGTAAGACAAACGCGCGTGCAGGCCTGATTACAACCGCTCACGGGCAGATTGAAACGCCTATCTTTATGCCGGTAGGTACGCTTGGCACGGTGAAGGGCGTACATCTGACGGAGTTGAAAGAGGACATAAAGGCACAGATTATATTGGGCAACACCTACCATCTTTATCTGCGTCCGGGGTTGGATGTTATCGAAAAAGCCGGTGGGCTGCATAAGTTCAACGGTTTCGACCGCCCGATGCTGACCGACAGCGGCGGCTTCCAGGTTTTCTCATTGGCGGGTATACGTAAACTGCGCGAGGAAGGTGCCGAGTTCCGTTCGCACATCGACGGGAGCAAGCATATCTTCACGCCAGAGAAGGTGATGGACATCGAGCGTACCATCGGAGCGGACATCATGATGGCGTTCGACGAATGCACTCCGGGCGACGCGGAATATGCGTATGCCAAAAAATCGATGGAGATGACGCACCGCTGGTTGGACCGCTGCATCGCCCGATTCAATGAGACGGAACCCAAATACGGGTATCATCAGGCACTGTTCCCTATCGTGCAAGGGTGTGTCTATCCCGACCTTCGCAAGCGGTCGGCGGAGTTCATCGCTTCCAAGGGGGCTGAGGGCAATGCTATCGGCGGCTTGGCGGTGGGCGAGCCTACGGAGACGATGTACGAGATGATTGAGCTGGTCAACGAAATCCTTCCGAAGGACAAACCCCGTTACCTGATGGGCGTGGGCACGCCGGTGAACATCCTTGAAGGTATTGAGCGTGGGGTGGATATGTTCGACTGTGTGATGCCTACGCGCAACGGACGTAACGGTATGCTGTTCACCAAAGACGGCATCATCAATATGCGCAACAAGAAATGGGAGACCGACTTCTCTCCCATCGAAGCGGACGGCGCGTCGTATGTGGACACTTTATATAGCAAGGCCTATCTGCGCCACCTGTTCCATGCACAGGAATTGCTGGCCATGCAGATTGCTTCCATTCACAACCTGGCGTTCTACCTTTGGCTTGCCGCTGAAGCCCGCAAGCATATTATCGCCGGAGACTTTTCTACGTGGAAGCCGATGATGGTGCAACGTGTATCGACAAGATTATGAGAAAGATTGACTGGAAGATACTGAAAAATATAGAACTGCCTGTCGGGAAGAACAAGTTCCTCAAGCGGTTGGACTGGTACATTATCAAGAAGTTCCTGGGGACGTACGTGTTTGCCATCGCCCTGATTATCTCTATCGCCGTAGTGTTCGACTTCAATGAGAAGATGGACCGTTTCATGTCTCATGAAGCTCCGTGGAAGGCCATCATTTTCGATTACTACATGAACTTCGTCCCCTACTTCGCCAACTTGTTCAGTCCGCTGTTCGTTTTTATCGCAGTGATTTTCTTTACTTCCAAGCTGGCTGAGAACTCGGAGATTATCGCTATGTTCTCTACGGGAATGAGTTTCAAGCGTATGCTGCGTCCTTATATGGTGTCGGCGGCTATCATCGCGGTGACCACGTTTTGCCTCGGTTCGTATGTCATTCCGAAAGGTAGCGTCACGCGGCTTAATTTCGAGGACAAGTACTACAAGCCCCGGAAAAAGAGCACTGCCCGAAACGTCCAGCTGGAAGTGGATTCGGGCGTCATCGCCTACATAGAGCGTTTCGAAGATTATAGCAAGACAGGCTACCGCTTTTCCCTGGACAAGTTCAAGGACAAGCAGTTGGTGTCTCACCTCACAGCACGTAGTATCACTTACGATACGGCTTCTGTGCATAAATGGAAGGTGAAAGACTATATGATTCGTGAGATGGACGGTATGCGCGAGAGCATCGTCAAGGGAGAGAAGCTGGATACGGTACTCTTTATGGAGCCTGCCGACTTCCTCATCATGAAGAACCAGCAGGAGATGCTTACCAGTCCGCAGCTGAGCGAGTACATAGACAGGCAGCGGCAGCGCGGTTTTGCCAATATCAAGGAGTTCGAGATAGAGTACCATAAACGTATCGCCATGTCTTTCGCTTCGTTCATCCTGACGCTGATTGGTGTGTCGCTTTCCTCGAAAAAGACGAAAGGAGGTATGGGACTGCATCTGGGCATAGGCCTGGGATTGAGTTTCTCGTACATCCTGTTCCAGACGATTGCTTCCACGTTTGCGGTGAACGGCAACGTGCCGCCTGTTGTTGCGATGTGGATTCCCAACCTGTTGTATGCGTTCATCGCATTCTACCTGTATAAGAAAGCGCCGAAATAGAAGTCGCGGTGCAGGGAGAGGAAACGTCTTTCAATCTCTCGGACAAAAAATAAGAAGCCGTCCCGCTCTTGTGTTTCCACAAGTGCGGGACGGCTTTTTTGTTGTATTCATTTCCTCTTTTGTTTTTTTCTTCTTTCTGTCGGGCGATTACGGCCCGGCCGTCTGGAAGAAACCCCACTTTCTTCTTACAGGTTCTTTAACCGTTCCTTTGCGGCATCCGCATCGAAGCGCTTAATTCAAGTAAGCTGAAAGTTCTGCAGCAGAGATGTTTTTGGCAATAATCACACCATTTTCATCTAATAAATAGTTAGTAAATCCGCGGCCCAAGCGATATTTCTTGAATAAGCCGGAAGATTCGCCTTCTGTTTCCACGAAACAAGTGGGCGTAACTATTCGGTCCTTACGAACGGTTTCCTTGAAGACTGACTGATACTCGTCGAATGAGACGGAAACCATTTCCACATTTTCATTACGGGAAGCCGAACGGAGCACATTGCTTAAACTTGCGTTTTGCATCCGGGAGTGCGCGTCGTAACTTGCCCAAAAACTAAGCAACACGTATTTGCCTTTCATGTCCGAAAGTTCTGTCAACGGTTGCCCGGCCGACATAGATTGGATTTTAAAATCCGGGGCTATGTCACCCACATTCAAACCGCCGGTCGGTTTGTCTTTTTCTACAAAAGAAGTCAAGGAACCAATTAGTAATACAACAAAAATCCATTTTACATATCTCATGTAATACGATTTTGGTTAATACTATCCGGGACTGTCCTTTTTGGCAGTGATTTCTTCCCGGAACATCATCTTCTCAGGCCTTGCAATAAGGGGGAACTTATTGATAGCCAAAGCCTTTAGTTCTGAAATCGGGGGCAAAGTTACGCATTTCTTAGAGTAACTTCCAAATAAACAAGCAATTTTCTCACTTTTTTGGCCTACTTTTTTATGTTATTTAGCATAAAATGCAGGATTTTTCCTTACTTTTGTGGCGTGTTATCCTATTAAAAACAACTTATGCAACCATTAAGTACAGAACTTATCCTTATCCGCGTGACGGGTGAAGACCGTCCGGGACTGACGGCCTCGGTCACGGAAATCCTTGCCAAGTACGATGCCACTATTCTCGACATCGGACAAGCCGATATCCACAATACGCTCTCGCTGGGCATCCTGTGCAAGACGGAAGAACAACATTCCGGCTTCATCATGAAAGAGCTGCTTTTCAAGGCTTCGTCTTTGGGCGTCACTATCCGGTTCTACCCTATTACGTCAAAGGAATACGAAGACTGGGTCGGTATGCAGGGCAAGAACCGCTACATCCTCACGCTGCTGGGGCGCAAGCTGTCCGCCCGCCAGATTTCGGCGGCTACCCGCATCCTGGCGGAACAGGGAATGAACATCGATGCCATCAAGCGCCTGACGGGGCGCATTCCGCTGGACGAATGCGACACAGGGACGCGTGCCTGCATCGAGTTTTCGGTGCGGGGCACCCCGAAAGACCGCATCGCCATGCAGGAACAGCTGATGCAGCTGGCGAGCGAACTGGAAATGGACTTTTCTTTCCAGCTGGACAATATGTACCGCCGTATGCGCCGCCTGATTTGTTTCGATATGGACTCGACGCTGATAGAGACCGAGGTGATAGACGAACTCGCCATGCGGGCGGGCGTGGGCGAACAGGTGAAGGCCATCACGGAACGCGCCATGCGGGGAGAGATTGACTTTACGGAAAGTTTCCGCCAGCGGGTGGCGCTACTGAAGGGACTGGACGAGTCGGTGATGCAGGAGATTGCGGAGAATCTGCCCATTACGGAAGGCGTGGACCGCCTGATGTACGTCCTGAAAAAGTACGGTTACAAGATTGCCATCCTCTCGGGCGGTTTCACTTACTTCGGGCGCCATCTCCAGCAGAAGTACGGCATCGACTACGTATATGCCAACGAACTGGAGATAGAGGACGGCAAACTGACGGGACGCTACCTCGGCGACGTGGTGGACGGCAAGCGCAAGGCGGAACTGCTGCGCCTGATTGCGCAAGTAGAGAAGGTGGACATCGCGCAGACCATCGCTGTGGGCGACGGAGCCAATGATTTGCCGATGCTGGGCATAGCCGGACTGGGTATCGCCTTTCACGCCAAGCCCAAGGTCGTGGCAAATGCCAAACAGTCCATCAACACAATCGGACTGGACGGGGTGCTCTATTTCCTGGGTTTCAAGGACTCCTACATCGACATTCCACGGTAAAAACATAAGCCCGTAAGATAAATCCGTAAGCTCCCGTGATAATTAATTATCATGGGAGTTTGTTTTTTCAACGGGCTTATGTTGCTCTGCTTATGGTTTTACATTATCTTTGCGGCAAATAAAAGAAATGCATGAAGTTTTCCGAACTAAATTTAAATGACAATGTGCTCGAAGCGCTGGATGCAATGCGCTTCGAAGAGTGTACCCCCATACAAGAGAAATCAATCCCAGTCATCCTCGAAGGCCGCGACCTGATAGCCGTGGCGCAGACCGGAACCGGAAAAACCGCCGCATACCTGCTGCCTATCCTGAACAAACTTTCGGAGGGCGGGCATCCGGAGGACTCCATCAACTGTATCGTAATGGCCCCCACGCGGGAGCTGGCGCAGCAGATAGACCAGCAGATGGAGGGATTCTCCTATTTTATGCCGGTCAGCAGCGTGGCTGTGTACGGCGGCAACGACGGGATACTTTTCGAACAGCAGAAAAAAGGGCTGACCTTGGGTGCGGATGTCGTAATCGCCACTCCGGGACGCCTGATAGCGCACCTCAGCCTGGGATACGTGGACCTTTCGCGCGTCTCCTACTTCATTCTGGACGAAGCAGACCGTATGCTGGACATGGGATTCCATGACGACATCATGCAGATTGTGAAATACCTGCCCAAGGAGCGTCAGACCATCATGTTCTCCGCCACCATGCCTGCCAAGATACAGCAGCTGGCAAAGAACATCCTGAACAACCCGGCAGAAGTGAAGCTGGCGGTCTCCAAACCTGCCGAGAAGATTATACAAGCCGCATACGTATGCTATGAGAACCAGAAGCTGGGCATCATCCGCAACCTTTTCGCCGAGCACACTCCCGAACGGGTCATCGTCTTCGCATCCTCCAAACTGAAGGTGAAAGAGGTGGCAAAGGCGCTGAAACAGATGAAGCTGAATGTCGGAGAGATGCACTCGGACCTGGAGCAGGCGCAACGCGAGGAAGTGATGTACGAATTCAAGGCCGGACGGGTCAACATACTGGTAGCCACCGACATCGTGGCGCGCGGTATCGATATCGACGACATCCGCCTGGTCATCAACTACGATGTGCCGCACGACAGCGAGGACTACGTGCACCGCATCGGACGTACGGCACGTGCCAACAACGACGGTGTAGCACTTACTTTTGTGAGCGAAAAGGAGCAGACGAACTTCAAGTGCATAGAGAATTTCCTGGAAAAGGATATCTACAAGATACCCGTGCCGGAAGAACTGGGCGAAGCTCCCGAGTACAATCCACGCTCCGGCAGCGGACGCAAGCGCAGTTACAAGGGAGGCGTGCACCGGAGCGGCGGAAGCGGAAAGAGCGGCAGCCGGAACGGGGCCAAGCGGAGAGAAAACGGAAGAAAAGCCCCTCAGGGCAAGTAAACAAGAGTAGGAATTAAAAATAAAAAAGCGGAATTTATTCCGCTTTTTTTATGTCCATCCGGTTGTCGAACCCGATGATGATATCCACCAGATTGGACACGGAACTTTCCGGAACACATAAGGTGGCCTGATAACGGTAACCTTCGGCGTTCACGCCCATGAAATCCATATCGGCAAGAATCATCTGCTTCAGAATTTCTTCGGGGAAGACACCGGCAAGCATTTTCTTGGTGATGTCTTTGCCGTACAGCATCCGTTTGCCCTCGTACACGCAGATGTGTATGACATTATCATAGTAGACATTATCTACACTGATGCCGCCCTCCGAATAGGACGAGCGGACGACTTTCATCTTCGAAGGATTGATGTATACATATCCCCGGTAGCGCGTACCTTTATACATCACTACGCTGTCCTTCTTCACCACTTCCGTCGTGGGTATGACCTCCACTTCTTTATTGTCAAACGCCAGCACATCCTCGGGGCTTTCCGATTTATGCAGTTTTACGACTTCATCTGCCAAAGAATGGAACCAGAAACTGTATTCTGTCTGCCGGTCAATCTTATAGGCTGCGGTATTGCTGCCGTACACATACATCGTGTCCCGTATAATCTTAAATGATACGGGCACGTTCTGGGGGTCGGCATAGTATATGGTATCTCCTTCTATGCGCATCAAAGGCAGTTCGGTCTCATCGTCCATCCAGACACCTTGCAGCAAGGCTTTGGCTGTAGTGTCTTCTTCAGCACTCTCCTGCCCTTTGTTATTGCCGCACGCAGCCACCATAATGGCGCAACACAACGTTATCGCGAGTCTTTTCATACCCGTCTCCTTCCTTTTTATTTGCCTATGCAGTGGTAGGTAAATCCAAGTTCTTCTATCTCTTTCTCTTCGTAGATGTTACGGCCGTCCAATATCACCGGAGTGCGCATTGCCTTCTTGATGACCGCCCATGAAGGCAGGCGGAACTCTTTCCATTCCGTCACCAGCATCAGGGCGTCCGCATCGAGTACGGCATCGTACATATCGGTGGCGTAGCAGACGCAGTCGCCTTTCCGGCGTCGGCATTCTGCCATGGCTGCCGGGTCGTATACACGCACGTTGCAACCAGCACGCAGCAACTTGTCAATCAGAATCAGGGAAGGTGCTTCGCGCATATCGTCCGTTTCCGGTTTGAAGGCAAGCCCCCATATGGCGATTGTCTTGTCGTGCAAATCGCCGTTGAAGCAACGTTGCAGCTTCTCGAACAAGACACCTTTCTGTCTTTCGTTGATTTCTTCTACCGCCTGAAGTACGCGCATACGGTAGCCGTTCTGTTCGGCCGTCTTAATCAGTGCCTTGACGTCTTTCGGGAAACAGGAGCCTCCATATCCGATGCCCGGATAGAGGAACTTACGTCCGATGCGCGTGTCGGAACCAATGCCGCTGCGCACCATATTGACATCTGCTCCTACCAGTTCGCACAAGTTGGCGATTTCGTTCATGAAGCTGATGCGGGTGGCAAGCATGGAATTGGCTGCATACTTCGTCATTTCGGCAGAAGGGATATCCATGAAAATCACGCGGAAGTTATTCAGCAGGAACGGTTTGTAGAGTCTGGTCATCAGTTGCTTGGCTCTTTCGGATTCCACGCCTACCACTACCCTGTCGGGACTCATGAAGTCTGCCACTGCATTCCCCTCTTTCAGAAACTCCGGGTTGGAAGCGACGTCGAAGGCTATCTGTACTCCCCGTTTGTCCAGTTCCTCCTGGATGGCAGCGCGCACTTTCCGGGCAGTGCCCACCGGAACGGTGCTTTTGGTCACTACCAGTACGTATTTCTTCATGTTCCGCCCGATGGTACGTGCCACTTCAAGTACATAACTCAAGTCTGCGCTGCCGTCTTCATCGGGAGGAGTGCCCACGGCGCTGAATATGACATCCACTTCGTTCAGGCAGCTTTCCAATGAGGTCGTGAACAGCAGGCGTCCCGCCTTTGCGTTCCGACTCACCATCTCTTCCAGTCCGTTTTCATAGATTGGAATAATCCCCTGTTTCAACGCTTCTATCTTTTCGCTGTTTGTGTCTACACATACGACGTTGACACCTATTTCCGCGAAACAGGTACCGGTCACCAAACCGACGTATCCCGTACCGACAATGGCTATTTTCATATCTTATTCAAAATATTCCGCATCTTTGAAGGATACGGCACGTCCGTCTTTCTCTGATAATATGCATTGGGCTGCCGCAACCGGCCAGTCGATACCTATGGTTTCGTCATTGAAGCGGATGGATGCTTCTGCCTGCGGCGCGTAACCGTTATCTACCTTATAAGTAAAGATTGCCTCTTCGCTCAAGACCAGAAAACCGTGGGCAAAACCACGGGGGATAAAGAATTGGCGTTTGTTTTCCTCGCTCAATTCCACGCTGACGTGTTTGCCGAACGTAGGAGAAGATTGGCGCAGGTCGACTGCGACGTCCAGCACTTTGCCCTTAATGACGCGTACCAGTTTCGCCTGGCTGTGTTCGCCTTTCTGATAGTGCAGCCCGCGCAGCACGCCGAAAGAAGATTTCGATTCGTTGTCCTGCACGAAATGCACATCGCCTACGTTGGCACGAAATTCTTCTTCTTTAAATGCTTCCATAAAGTAGCCGCGTGCGTCATTGAACACTTTCGGTTCGATGATCCATACGCCGTCAATTCCTGTTTGTATGTAATTCATTGCTTTAGAATGTTTTATGTATTTTCATTTGAAATCCGAAATTATCTCCGTATATGTCTCCCATATCCAGGGCGAGCGAGGCGTTGAAGTTCCATCCTTTCCACTTTTCGGGGGAATAAGAGAATGACGCGTATGCCGAGAAGTTCTCCAGGATATCCAATGTCGGGAAACCGGGAGTTCCCCACGTCCGGTTGTGGCTCAGTTTGGCAATGTAGTTCCATTCAGAGGTTATCTGTCCGCTCCAGCCGACGTGCAACGCCTTTACGCGGTTATACTTGAAAGCCATGTTGCCGTCTTCATTGTAGATGGGAGAAGCGATTAGCGGATTGGCTATCATCATGCCCCAATGCGCCCAGCCCGGGTATAGGCCGTTGTTGTAATAGTTGTCCGAACCGCCTGTCTTATGCACAGGCCCTTCTTCCGGTTCGTGCAGGCCGTGCAGCGGGCCGCTCATATTGGTGGTCTGCAGGTATTCGAAGACAACTGCATTGACAGGCTTGAACTTGCCGAAACCTACTTCAAGCCCCCACAATCCGTCCCAGCCATTCTGCTTGCCCATGGCGGAGAAGTCGTCGAAATGGTTGCACAGATATGCGCTAATGGAGAACTTGTCGGAACGGTGGGTCAGCCTTATTTGCTCGCTACCCAAGAAGTTCCCTTGATAGAATTGATTGTCGTTCAGCGGTTTGTCCTCGTCTCCCGCACCGGGGATGAACACTCTGAAATAATCCTTCAGCGTGTTTCCTAAATCCACCGTACTGCCGTCGGCATTCACCAGATGTCCGCCAAACTGCGTATCAAGCGTCATACCGATGTCGAACTGCCATTTCCCGTTGGGCACGCCGACACGGATAAACCCTTCTTTGTGGTGATATTTGATGTCCTTGGTATACCAATACCCTGCTCCGACTTTACGTTCCTGGTATTTGTTGTCGGTGAACCAGCCGTAAGAGATTTCCCCCTTTATGGCGAGACGCGGGAGTATATAAAGATATTCGGGGAGACCTGCCATCAGTTGGGGGATGGGCCTTGCGTTGCCCGACCATGTCATGTCGCCGCTGCTCAAGTCGTTGTTCAGCAACGGTGCCCCCTTCTCGCGGCTTCCGGCAAAAAGCCCCAGCCACTTGTAGCGAACGTCCACGTATGCCTGCTGGATGAAGATATCCTTGTCGCCTTTAAAGTTCATCCCGACGGCCGCCACCATGTCCAGTCGCTCCTCGAATTTCCATTTGCCGAGTTGATGCTTGTTGCCCACTCCGCCCCGTACATAGGTGTTGTCATAAATAGAGCCGAGTCCTTGGCGGTTGCTCACTTGCCACAGTGGAGTGTTGTCTCCCGTATGCACGGTGGCTCCGTATTCCACAAAGGGAGAAACTTGCGCCATCGCCCCATTGCTCGCTGCGAGGATGAAGGCCGATAAACAAATAAGGATACACATCGTGTCGGATAATAGTCTGTATCTGGTCAAGTGCTGGCAGTTATCTGTGTTCATTATCATTATATATAATATGGTTATCATCCTATCAAGAAAATGATAAGAAAAACGCCACAAAAGTAGGAAAAAATTCTAATATATCCGATAAAACCGCTACTTTTGCAACATGATTGATTTAGCACAGCACATAGAAGTATTGTTATTGGAGAATGATTGTGTCATTGTTCCGGGGTTGGGTGGATTTGTAGCGCATTACACTCCGGCAATGAGAGTGGCGGAAGAGAATACCTTCTTGCCACCCACCCGTATTATCGGTTTCAATCCGCAGCTGAAGATGAACGACGGGTTGCTGGTGCAATCTTATATGGCTGTCTATGGTACGAGTTTTTCCGATGCCACCAAGATTGTGGACAAATCGGTGAAAGAACTGCTGGCGCTCCTTCACGAAAACGGAAAGGCGGATTTGCCCAACATCGGCGAGTTGCGCTGCTCCATTCGTGGCACATACGGTTTTGTGCCTTACGACAATAAGATTGCCACTCCTCATCTATATGGACTTGACAGCTTTGAAATGCAGGAATTGTCTGCTTTGCACAAGCCTGCCGAAAAGAAGGTTGTTCCGTTCGTGCCTGCCGCCGAAGAAGAAAAGAGACGCAAGTATGAGATTCGTACCGCTTCCTCCTATTTGGCCAATGCTGTTGCCATGATAGCCATGGTGGTTCTGTTTTTCTCTCTTTCCGCACCCATAGAGAATACCGAAGTGGTGGAAACCAATTACGCCCGGCTCCTGCCCGACGGCTTGTTCGAACAGATAGAAAAGCAATCGCTGGCAGTCACTCCGGTTGTAGTCCGTCAGCAGGCAGGTAATCAACAAGCAAGAAATGTCCAAACCGGCTTGTCGCAGGCTGCGGACAAGAAAGTCGTCGTTCCTGTCGCTGTGAAAGAAGTGAAAGTCCGTCAACAGCCTGTTGCTGCCGCCGCTCTGCCAAAGGATAAGGAAACGGCCGCAGAAGCTCCTGCCGTTCAACCCGTAAAGAAGCCTTACCATATCATTGTAGCCAGTGTAGGCACAGAAAAGGATGCCAATGTCATGGCGCAGCAGTTGATTGCCAAAGGATATGCCGGTGCCAAGGCGATTATCGGTGGCGGTAAGATGCGTGTCAGCATCCAGTCATGTGCTACCGAGAAAGAGGCATATCGTGCCCTTGAACAAATCCGTCATGATGAAGCATTCCGGAATGCCTGGGTGCTGAAAAGATAACTGCCTCTGATTTGAATTTACTAATCAACTATCCACTATCCCACTCAATGAAACGTATCCGTTGCCCCAAATGCGAGAACTATCTGACCTTCGATGAAACGAAATATACGGAGGGTCAGTCTTTGGTGTTTGTTTGCGAACATTGCAAGAAGCAATTCAGCATACGCTTGGGAAAGACGAAAATGAAAACCCCGCAGAAGGACGATAATCCGGACGAAAACGAATATAAGGAAGCTTTCGGCAACATTACGGTCATCGAGAATGTCTTTGGTTTCAAGCAGGTACTGCCCTTGCGGGAAGGAGACAACAAGATTGGCCGCCGTTGCGTAGGAACAGTCGTTGATGCTCCGATAGAGACCTCGGACATGAGTATGGACCGCAACCACTGTGTCATCAATGTGAAGCGCAACAAGCAGGGCAAACTCGTTTATACGCTGCGCGATGCTCCAAGCCTGACAGGCACTTTCCTGAACAATGAAATCCTGGGCGATAAAGACCGTATTCGCATTGAGAACGGGGCTATCGTGACTATCGGTGCCACAACGTTCATTCTCCGGACGGCAGAATGAAACAGGTAAAGTATAAAAATATTATTCCTATATAACCTCATTAATCAGACTTTTTGTATTTTTGCAGACAGAATAAGAGCGCTTATTCTGTCATATAATTAAGATAAAAAGAGGCGTTATGTCTTCTCCTTGTACGTACGAAGCCTGAGAAACTTCAATAAAATTGAAAACAAGAGATGATGTAATGGTCTCCGCGTGTATGCGTGGGGCTGTTATTTCCACATCTGTTTTCGAAGGTTTTCTCAGGGCCTGTACGTTAGGAGGTGGTACATACGGTTCCACGCCTTACGTTTAATGGAAAAAGCCTTTGAGGAACTGGTAGGCTATGAAAACATACATATAATGAAAACAGCACACTTGTTATTAAATTGTATTTTCGTTTTATCTTTAGGTTCATTGATGTTGTCATGTAGCGAAAATGATAAAATGGACGATAGTAGTCTTTTACCGCAGACATATAATGTTAGCGGAAAAGTTGAAAAAGGACCTTTTGCCAACGGCTCTACCATTACCATGCAGCTAATGGATGCTGCTATGCAGACAGCAGGAGAAACTTTTACTTCCACCATTCAAGATAATGCAGGTAATTACACTTTTGGCTCTAAGTCTTTTAATACCCCTTATGTTGCACTAACGTCCAACGGATATTTCTTTAATGAGGTAAATGGAACACAATCGGCTGGTACTCTCAACCTTAAAGGAATTGTAGACTTGTCGGCAAACAGTACGGTTAATGTAAACATCCTCACTCATTTGGAATATCAGCGGATACTTGAACTTGTCAGTAAAGGAAATACATTTAAAGAAGCAAACAGGCAAGCACATAATGAATTGTTGACGACATTCTCACTTCAAAAATGTTCCAAAATGGATGCCACACAAATCTCTATCATGGACGGAACTGATGAATCTGCCGCACTGATAGCAATTTCGTCTCTATTACTGGCAGACAGGAATGAAGTCGAACTGACAGAATATTTGTCTAAATTGTCTTTGGAGTTCGCTCAAAACGGTACGTTCTCAGATGAGACGAAAAAACAAATAAGAGACGACCGGATGAAACTTTCAAATAGTTTATCAATGATAAAAGAAAATATTATTCGCCATTATGAGGATTTGGGCATTTCCGTAGATGTAAAAGACATCGGTATGTTTCTTGATTGGGACGATGACGGCATTGCAGGAAACGAGACTTTAAAAGAAGGAGAAACAATTTCATTAGAAATGACTCAGTTGGATATACCCAACGCGGGCGGAACTTACACAATCAAAATAGCATCGCCTATTCCTGTTTATCTTACCCCAATTATGGGTGGAATACTTGAAGAAGAAGACAATTCCTTGAAAGGTCTGTATATAGACAATGTACAATCCGACATATCCATGGAAAAAAGCATCAAGAACAATGTGCTTGCCATAAAAGTCGCACGATTGAATTCTCGTTTTGCCAAATCAGCCAAGATTAATATCTATGATTGTTTGGGAAACATACTTGCTTCCGTAAACCTGACACAAGACGGCGATAAAGGCGTAGCATTACCGGCATTGGGTGATACGGGAATGTCTTTGGTTACATCTGCCGCATCTTTATTTGCCAAAGGCCTTTCATGTTACAATCTTATTGAGCAATATTATCATTTCAACGCACAAAACGATATTGTTGTCCGGAATATTACTCCTTACAATAACAGCATCCGCGAAAGTTGGAACTCATTATATAGTACCGTAAACCGATTCCTTATGTTGAAAGAGGCAGATGCGCAGCAGTTGAATGTATATCAGGATATTATTAACGTTTTCAATGCAATGTGCTATTATCATATGGTAGTCGGTTGGGGTGGAGTGCCATATATCACGGAGCACAGTTCTAATCCGGGAAACCAGCAGAATGTGACAAGAACTACAGAGAATGAAATCTTGGATAATCTCAAACACGACTTGTTGTCGGCTATTGAAACTCTTGAAGAAAAGAAAAACAATTCCCTTCAAGATACCAATAGTTTCTTTTTCCTGTCCAAAGACGTTGTTAGAATACTACTTGCCAATATTTATATGTATCAGAAAGATTACCTAAACGCAGAAAAGTTGTTGGCAAAAGTCATTGATAATGGATTTTATACATTGAATGGCTCTAATTTCAGTGATATGAATGTAATAAATAACATAAACGGCAACAACCCCGAACTGATTTTTGCATTGGATGGACGAACTCGCACACGTAGTAATATTGTAATCCAATCACCATCTGTTATACCTTTGTTCACCTATACGGAGATTTTGCTTTCTTATGCTGAATGCTTGTTCAAGTCTGGGAGCTTGTCAACCGCTAAGGCTTATCTTGACAAAGTGGCTTTCGCTAAAGGCATTACAGTTTCTGATGACATATTCGATGGAATAAAGGAAGCAAGACGCCAACTGCTTCTTTATAGTATCGGTAACTTTGCTTTTATGAAAAGGAACAATATAGCTAAAGATGAATATAATCTGTCAGACAATCATTGGTTATTATTACCAATTCCACAAGAACAGGTGGATATCTCTCGGATAGAACAAAATCCCGGTTATTAATACCCAAATTTAGTTTTTCAGCAATAAACTCGCAATTTATTAGTAATAAACCGGGAGTTTTTTACTAATAAACTGCGAGTTTTTCTTGGATAAACTGCGAGTTTATTTTAGTAAATTGAAATAAACTCGCAGTATTTTGATTATCAATCTATTAAAGGATACCTTTCACTGTTTCCAACATACCCTTTTCTTGGATATCGTTCAGGAAACCGGTAACCATATCCGTCAGTCCCGGAATCGTATTCAAGTCTCCGTGTTCGCCCCAGATAAGGTCTTTGGCTGCCAATACGCCTTCTGCCACTTTGCGGGTGTCGCCTGTTGCCCAAAGGTCTTTCAGCAGTTGCATGATTTCGGGAGCGTCGTTCGGAACGATTTCCGCACCGTCGGCACGCACACCACCCTTGTAGTATGTGATGATAGCGGCAAGGCCGAGCACCAACCCCTTCGGCAGTTCGCCTTTGCGCTCCAGGTAAGTCTTCAAGCCGGGCAGGTCGCGGGTCTGGTATTTCGGGAAGGAGTTCAGCATGATGCTGGTCACCTGGTGCTCTACGTAGGGATTGTCGAAACGTTCCAGTACGTCGGCGGCAAATTTCTTCAGTTCGTCCATCGGCAGGTTCAGTGTCTGCATCAGTTCGTCGAACTGCACTTTGCGGACGTACTTGCCGATGACGGGATGGTTGCAGGCATCGCGCACGATGTTCACGCCGCTCAGGTATGCCACCGGAGAGAGTACGGTGTGCGGGCCGTTTAGTAGCGTAACCTTTCTTTCGTGGTAGGGAGCTTCGGATTTCACGAAGAGTACGTTCAGCCCCGCTTTGTTTGCCGGGAACTCTTCGGCAAGCTGGCGCAGCGAGAGGTTCTCGGCTGCCTCGATGACCCACAGGTGGAAGATTTCTGCCTGTACCACCAGGTTGTCCGCATAGCAGATTTTCTTCTGAATCTGCGCAATCTCCTTGCGCGGGAATCCCGGAACAATGCGGTCGACCAGCGTGGCGCACACGTAGCAATACTTGGTGAACCAGGTCTTGAACTTCTCATAGTCTGCGCCAAAGTCGTCTTTCCACAGTTCGATGTACTGGTAGATACACTCTTTCAGGTGATGGCCGTTCAGGAAAATCAATTCGCACGGCATGATGATAAGGCCTTTCGTCTTGTCGCCTTTGAAGGTCTTAAAGCGGCGGTAGAGCAGTTGCGTCAGCTTGCCGGGATAGGAAGCAGCGGGGGCGTCCGTGAACTTGCAGTTCGGGTCGAACGCAATGCCTGCTTCCGTGGTGTTGGAGATGACGAAACGGATTTCGGGCTGGTCGGCAAGTGCCATGAATGCGGAGTTCTGCGAATACGGGTTCAGTGCGCGGCTGATGCAGTCGATGCGTGTCAGGCTGTTGACCGCTTCGCCGTTCAGACGGCCTTGCAGGTTGACGTGGTAGAGGCAGTCTTGTCCGTTCAGCCATTCTGCCATACCTCTTTCTATGGGTTGAACCACTACGACGCTGCTGTTGAAGTCGGTCTTCTGATTCATGTTGTAGACAATCCAGTCTACAAACGCGCGAAGGAAGTTGCCTTCGCCAAACTGGATGATTCGCTCGGGAGCAACGGACTTGGGAGCCGTCTGTTTGTTTAATGCTTTCATCTTGAAAATGAGTTTAATGATTTATGATTTAAAATTTATGATTTATGATTTATGTGCGGGGGTTATTCAAACTCGAAATAGAAGTCGATGTTCTCTTTCATCAGCAGGTCGATGGGCATATACTTGACGGGGGTGACCTGCTTTTTGAACACGACATGGTTGCACAATGCCTTGATGCCGCAGTATCCTTGCAATCCCGGCCGTTGTCCGATAAGGTAGTTCACTTCGCCGCTTTTCAGGTACTCCACATTCTTTTGCAACAGGTCGTAGCCTACCAATGCGTCCAACTTCCGCCCTTTCTTCTGCAGGTAGCTTGCCACCTGATACACGCGTGAGTTGAATACGATTCCCAAAGAGGCATTGGGATGTTGGGAAAAGAAGGCGTCCAACTGCTTCTCATTCGTATCCGTATCTTCCTTTTGGAGAACCACATCGTGTATGACCGGGTTTTCATGTTCGGCTGCAAGGTATTGCATGAAGCCTTTCAGGCGGCGCTGCATCTGCACTTCAGCCGGACTGTTCTTCTGGTTGTTCAGAAACAGGACAAGTTCCTGCCCTTCCCGGTAACGGCGCATCAGTATCTTCGCCGCAATATATCCGCTCATTTGCGAATCCTGCCCTATGTAGCACAAGGCATGGGTCTGCTCCATGTTGAAGTCGATGAAGGTGTAGGGTATCTTTTTGTCTTCCAGATACGCAGTCAGCCGCAAGGTCTCCTCTTTAAAGTTCGGGGCAATCAGCACCGCATCGGCGGACTCGGTCTGAAGCTGTCCGCATACTTGTTCATAGGAACTCTTGTCCGCATGGTGGTAGAACAGATAGTCCACCGCTACATTGAACGGCTGCAATTCCTGTGCGGCACGGTCCACTCCCTGTGCCACGGAGTGCCAGTAGTCATGCGCCATATAATAAGGTATAATACATATTATATGGTAGCGCTTCTTGGCCGCCAGACCTATGGCAAACATATTGGGACGATAATCGATTTCGTCAAGAACCTTCCGGACTTTTTCCCTGCTTGCACGCGACACATCGCCGCGGTCGTGGAGCACACGGTCTACGGTTCCGGCAGACACACCTGCCATGCGCGCGATGTCTTTTATTGTATAATTCTTGTTTTCCATTTTCTTCCACCCTAAGGTTCTTAAAGGTCTTGCGTTTAAAACTTAAATATTATAAATATTTGCCGCAAAGATACGAATTATTTTGTTTCTCCAAGTAAAATTTCTACTTTTGTGTTCGATAACGGTTAATAAAAGCAAAAAGCAATATCGGCCTTATCTACTTTACAATCAATACTATATAGCTGTAATGACAAGAAAGTAATTTTTTTAGATACTTAAAACACAAGAAGATGAAAAACTTTATGGACGAAAACTTCCTGTTGCAGACAGAAACCGCACAGAAGTTGTACCACGAACACGCGGCTAAAATGCCGATTATCGATTATCACTGTCACTTAATCCCTCAAATGGTAGCAGACGATTACCAGTTCAAGTCGCTGACGGAAATCTGGTTGGGAGGCGACCACTACAAGTGGCGCGCCATGCGTACCAACGGCGTGGACGAACATTTCTGTACCGGCAAAGACACCACCGACTGGGAAAAGTTCGAGAAATGGGCGGAGACCGTGCCCTACACTTTCCGCAATCCGCTGTACCATTGGACTCATCTGGAACTGAAAACGGCATTCGGCATCGACAAGATTCTGAATCCCAAGACAGCACGCGAAATCTACGACGAATGTAACGAGAAGCTGAAGCAACCCGAATACTCCGCCCGCGGCATGATGCGCCGTTATCACGTAGAAACGGTTTGTACAACGGACGACCCCGTAGACTCTTTGGAATACCACATCAAGACCCGCGAAAGCGGCTTTGAGATAAAGATGCTTCCTACCTGGCGTCCCGACAAGGCGATGGCTGTGGAGGTTCCCGCCGATTTCCGCGCCTACGTGGAGAAACTGGCAGAAGTAAGCGGCGTCACTATTTCCGGCTTCGACGATATGGTTGCCGCTCTGCGCAAGCGTCATGAGTTCTTTGCCGAACAGGGCTGTAAACTTTCCGACCACGGCATCGAAGAGTTCTATGCCGAAGACTATACGGACGCCGAAATCAAGGCAATCTTTAACAAAGTATACGGCGGCGCCGAATTGACAAAAGAGGAAATCCTGAAATTCAAGTCGGCCATGCTGGTCGTATTCGGCGAGATGGATTGGGAAACAGGCTGGACGCAACAGTTCCACTACGGAGCCATCCGCAACAACAACAGCAAGATGTTCAAGCTGCTCGGTCCCGACACCGGCTTCGACTCCATCGGCGAGTTTACGACCGCCAAAGCCATGGCGAAGTTCCTCGACCGCCTGAACTCCGAAGGCAAGCTGACGAAGACCATCCTCTACAACCTGAACCCGTGTGCCAACGAAGTGATTGCCACCATGCTGGGTAACTTCCAGGATGGCACGGTTGCCGGCAAGATTCAGTTCGGTTCAGGCTGGTGGTTCCTCGACCAGAAAGACGGTATGGAGAAGCAGATGAATGCCCTCTCCGTACTTGGTCTGCTGAGTCGTTTCGTAGGTATGCTGACAGATTCCCGTTCGTTCCTCTCCTACCCGCGCCACGAATATTTCCGCCGCACGCTGTGCAACCTCGTAGGCCGCGATGTGGAAAACGGTGAAATCCCCGTCTCCGAAATGGACCGCGTGAACCAGATGATTGAAGACATCAGCTACTACAATGCCAAGAAGTTCTTCCAGTTCTAAGCGAGAAGGGTTTTGTAGATAAACGACGTGGGCGTACCGAATTTCCGATACGCCCACGCTTGTGTTTATGGAAGAACAATTCCGTTACTTTATAAGATTCCGGTCGATGTAAACCTTCAATCCGAATACCGCTCCCGCAAACATCAAGGTCTGTGCGAAGTAGTGAAGTACGGAATCCTCAATCTCTCCTTGTGGAGGTAAGAAAAAGCTGATGTATGACAGTGCAACGCCTGTCGAAAGAGTGGCTATTGCAGTTATCATTTGCAAACTCTTATTTTTCATACGCTGCATCAATAAAAGATTCATCAACCTAAAGGATCGGTTTCCTCATTTTCTCCGTTACCACCGGTGTTACCTCCGTTACCATCAGGATTTTCGTCGCCGATAGCATCTCCCTCTTCCTTTTTCTTCTTCAGAGACGGCAATGAAAAGTTTACATTGGAATTAAGCAGGTTGCGTATCTTCTTGCTCTGTCGGAATCTGACGCTGATACGAACCAATGAGTCAACTCCGGCTTCTTCTCTTGAATCGGACGCTTTGGCATTGGATGTAAGGTAGAGCGTTCCCAATGACCCAATCTCCAATGCGTGCCCGTTCAGCACAAATTGTTCTATTTGTTGGTTCAAGGCATAGAAGGAGGCAGCCATTTGCGCTTTCGGAATGCCGGAGTTTTCGCTTGCCATTTTGATAAGCTCTTCCGACCCGATAGTGGAATAACGGACTACAGTTGTGACATACTTTTCGGGGTTTTCTTTCAAGAACCCGATGCGACGAAGTGAGGTTTTCAAATTAATAGTTCCCATAATGATTCATTTTTTTAGAGTTGTTTGTTACGATTATTTCTTACGATAGAGGCGAGAAACGTAATTAGTTTCATCAGGATTGCGAGCCATTTCTTGTGCTCGTCTTTGTGTTTTCTTTCTTTTCCCATGATAATAAGAATGTTAGTTGATGGTAAGCATGATTTTCTCTTTTGCATTGTCTGCCTTTTCCAGCAGGTCGTAGAGTCTGGCGAAGGTAGCCCGTGAATTTCCCAACGTGCCGTGCCCTTCCCGTTCTCCTACTAAAATACACCCCTTGGTATCAGCGACTCTGTTTCCCGGGTGAAACATTATCCCGGTAAATTGGGGTACATCTTCCAGATAGGGCATTTTACGTTTAAAACGGCCGGAAGGCAATAGTACGATGCGGTAGGTGCCTGGAGGAATGGCGGTACTTCCCCACACTTTCGGCTCCGTGTTCAAATCGCGTGTCTGCGGTTCGAGCGTGTGTGCCAGCATCTCGTTGCCTGCATAAAGGATTCCGGTGGTGAATCCCTCTTGCATACTTGTACGAATCAGTTTCAGTTTCATGACTTTGCATTTTTAAGAATTGAACAAATCTGGTTGTTGATCTCTGCGTCAACCCCGGTTCCTTCTGGTTGACGATGCAAAGCTAATACGTGGGAAAAGCGATTTCAAGCCTATGGAAATAATGCTGGAAGCCGTGGAAAAAAAAGAGAGAAACCGTGTGGGGTTCTCTCCTATTCAGTTGGTTTATATACTTATTTATTAAGATGATAGTTCAGTGTCTTTTCAACGTTTCCAATTCTTTGAAATACCGCGACCTGTGGAAATTTCCACGGATTCCATGGAAATTCTTATAGTCGGAATTGTTTTTCCACAGCACATCTTCCGATAATTTTTCGCCCTGTAACAGCATTTGCTTACGAAGTCCCTGCAACTTGTCCACTCTATTGTGGAAAGTTCGCATCGTTTTTTCCATCTTACCCTCTACCACTCTCTTTTGGATAAATTCGAAGAACGGTTTGCGGCTGTTGTCGGCAAAACCTTCCTTTCCCACCCCCTCCATTTCAACCAAAAGAAACAGGTAGGCGAAAAAAAGGCTTTCATCATGTTTCCCTTCTAAAAGACATTTCCGTTGCACAAAATAATAACCGTATAATTTAGCGAAACAGGAAGCGAGTTTGCTCTCATCTACGATGAAAATGCCGGCCCATGAATCTTTCTTCCCCGTCGCAACAGGAATGTTGTCTTTCCGTTTCGATACGCTCTCCCGGTCTGCCAGGTTCTTTTTCTTCAGTTCTACCGCTTCGTTTATTTTCCGAATCAGGCACTGCATCTGAACTTCCTTCTGAAAATATTCCTGAAGTTCTTTATTGGTCATTTTCTTCGTCTTTCCCTCTGATTCATTTTCCGATGTTTTTCCTTTTGTTTCATCCGACACATTCGCTTTGTTCAGGCATTCATACAGCTGTTTGCACAACTTTCCTGTAAGGTGGTCTTTACAGATGCCGCAATATTCCACGCCATAGTTTTTTAAATATTCACTGATTTCCGCACCCAATTTCTTCTTATAGCTTCTCATTATTTCCAATTGCCCTTTATCATCCAAATCGGCAATCTCGTCCGTCAGCTTGTACATGAATGTTTCCTGAATACTTTGTCCTCTTGCACTGTCGCAATATTGCTTGAAACTTTCTCGGAACAAGTCGGTAAATGCCTGTTCCGAATCGTCTTTATGCGAAGGCACTGTAAGCAATGCGATGAAATGCAGCACCAAATAAAAGAATCTTCTTGCTCCCTTACGCACACGTAACAGATTTTCAGGGCTGTAACGCATATTCAGTTCGATACATTTATTTTCCGATATACGTATGTGGCAACCCACAATGGTATTTAGCAACTCGTACATTTCTGTCAGTTTCTCCAGCTGCTCCTGCCTATGGGGTTCTGAATATGCCTTGTTCAATATATCCTCTGCATCATCCGCAAAATTTTCGATGTTTCTCATCAGGCTGTCAATCTTGCGAATCCATGTTTCATAGATGTCGCAATGCTCATCGCAGAGTTGTAACCCACGCATATCATAGGCTTCATGCATCCGTTTCAATATGTGCAATAGCATATACCCTAAATGTTGTAAGGCACTTGCGCGTTCTTCCATAGCATTCAGTCCGAACCACTGCAATAGGTGTACTACGTGCGGAAAATCTTTAAATATATGAGCACTTTTCTCTTCAAAAACACGCCATTGGGGATTGTAGATTGTGATAACTTCCGGATGCGGTACATTTATAAAGTCAAGAATTATATTCATAGATTGTGTTTTTTAGTAAATGAGACAAGACGACTCCCATTCTACAAAAGTAAAGAATGATTCCTGCTTATCCAATCAAATGTTAAGAATTTATTTTGTAGTCATGATTTCAGACATCATTTCCTTAAAATAGAATCAAAGTTGTCGCAGACAAAAAGTGTGTAAATACACAAAAATTGTATCTATATGAAATTCCCAAGGAAATCTATTCCCTGCATGAGCCGGAGGTGCAGTGTACCGGAAAGAAGATTAGGAAATTGGCTGGAGACAGAGGGTACAGAGGGCAGACCAACGAAATACAGGGCATTGTCTTCACCAAGAACGGCTACCATTTCAACGGCTCCAAAGTGGACAGACGTTTCAGCTATTCCAAGATTGATGCTGCCTTACAGCGCAACAGGTATGGGGAACGCATGAATCTGATACCGAAAGTCTGTACAACAGGTACGCCAAACGCAACTTCCGATGCTGCAAGAGGAGAACTTGTCAGCGGTTCATTAGAATTGCTAAACGGTCACGGTTCATCCTGTAACGCCACCGATGCGGAAGCCAATCTGGAAATGGCGGAGATTCTTCGCAGGAAAAAGAAACGCAAACGGGGAATAAGATTGTAATATGAATTTTTCTAAATAGGACTGGTGTGTTGGAACAGGAAATACGGTTCATCTCTGCGGACCGTATTTCTTCTCAAATAAATCTTGATTGATTTCACCCCATTCAATCATAGCGTCAAGGATGGGAAGCAAGGAGCGGCCAAGTTCCGTGATGGAATATTCTGACCGCGGCGGCAGTTCCGGATAAATGGTTTTAGCCACCAACCCGTCTTCCACCAACTCTTTTAGCTGGAGGTCCAGTACTCGTGGCGCAGCTTCGGGCAAGACCTTGTGAAGTTCACTTGGTCGCATGGAGGTATCACGCAATTCATCCAAGATACATGATTTCCATTTGGAATCTATCAAACTCATTGTCAACCGTAACGGGCAACTTAAATCGACAGGTATTTTTCTTTCGTACATAATTTCTATTCTTTGGAACTCTGCAAAGGTAACTATAATTTATCTGAAACAAAGTATACCGAAAAATTATTCGGTATATGAATATTTTTTCAGTACTTGTGGGAATAAGAACTACCCTGTAACTTTGCAAGCAATTAAGGAACAAAACATTTTATCATGAGAGATTCAATCAAAGAATACGAGGCAGTGCAGGCCGCTGCCATGAAATTTGTGGAGAGTGTGGCAAAAGGCGACAGCCGATATGCCCGCGAGTTGTTTACCGATGATGCCGTGCTGTTCGGTTTCCTTGATGGGATGTTGGAACGCGGTTCCATCGAACAGTTCTACCGCAATGTGGATACCGTCAGCGGCGGCGAGGAATTCAAGGCCCATGTTGATGTGGTAGCGGTGGAAGAAACGCTTGCTGTAGTCCGTGTACTGGAGGAGGGCTGGGGAGGTCGTATCGACTTTACCGACTATCTGCTTCTGCTAAAAATAGACGGCGAATGGAAGTGCGTGGCAAAAGCCTATAATCAAAACTCGAATACCATTCAAAAGAAATAAGAATCATGGGAAAGAAAATTGTCATATTGAACGGAAGCCCACGACTGAAAGGCAATACGGCTGGGCTGATAGAGGCCTTCAAGCAAGGTGCGAAAGAAGCTGGGCATACGATGGAGGTGTTTAATTTGCAACGGATGGACATCCATCCCTGCCTGGGGTGTCTGGGCGGCGGTAAAGACAGACAAAGCCCTTGTGTACAAAAGGATGATATGGCGAAGATTTATCCGCATTACGAAACGGCAGATGTGTTGGTGCTGGCATCGCCGATGTATTATTGGAGCATCACGGCACAACTAAAAGCTGTCATCGACCGCCTGTTTGCCGTGACGGAAAAAAGTCCCGAATACCACACCCCCATGCAGCACTGCGTACTGCTCATGGCGGCAGAGGGCGACACGCCGGACAATTTCGAGCCGGTCGAGCATTATTACCATGCCTTGCTCCGCCATCTCGGTTGGGAGAACCTTGGTGAAGTCTATGCCGGCGGTGTGATGCAGGTGGGCGACATTGCCGGACATCCTTCGTTGGCAAAAGCATATAATTTAGGTAAGACCATCTGAAAGAAGCGCGTATGAAAGTATTGCTCATCAACGGCAGCCCCAACAAGGAGGGCTGCACCTATACCGCCCTGCATGAAGTTGAAATGGTCTTGTGGCGGCACGGGATTGAAACGGAGTTGCTCTACCTCGGCAAGAAGCCGGTAGCCGGATGTATCGCCTGCATGAAATGCATCGAGACCGGGCATTGCTTCCGCGATGATGCCGTCAAGGAGATTCAAGGTAGGCTTGCGGAGTTCGATGCCATCATTCTCGGTTCGCCCGTCTATTACAGCCAGCCTACGGGGCAGATAACGTCATTCTGCCAGCGGCTTTTCTTCTGCAAGGAGGGCGAAATGGCAGGCAAGTTCGGTGCATCGGTCGTGTCGTGCCGCCGTGGCGGTGCTTCTGCCACGTTCGAGCAGCTCAACCAGTTTTTCACCATCTCCAATATGCCCGTTGTCTCTTCGCAATATTGGAACTCCGTACACGGATTCACCCCGGAAGATGTCCGCAAAGACGAAGAAGGGTTGCAGACGATGCGCTCCCTTGGCGAAAATATGGCTTGGCTGCTGAAGAGCAGGGAAGCAGCCATTAAGCAAGGCATAGAAGCACCTGTTTATGAGCCAAGATTGCGTACACATTTTATTCAGAACAAATAAAAAACGGAAAACATGAAAACGATAACATTATTGGCAGCATATTGCATGACATTGCTGGCCACCATCCCGGCATCAGCCCGAAACAACGGCGAATCCGATAGTATTGGACATGGCCAATGCAAACATAAATAAAATGATACTTTTTTTCATTGTTTCTATTTAATAATTGGTTATACATTTTGTTGTGGTGGTAGTTGTCGTTCCTCCTTTTCCGTTAGCTGTACACTTTACATAGTAAGTAGTTCCGACTTTCAATCCTGAAATATTTACTGTGATAAGATTTCCACTTACCGTTGCAGTCTTACTTGAGGTTGGATTGCTACTCGTACCATAGTGGATTTTTGCACTAAATTGCCACTTGGACCTGTTACGGTTATAACTTGAGTTCCATTTCTTGTGTTTCTTTTCCATGAGCATTTATTCACAAGTTCTTCAAGCTCACTCTTTGTTGGCAAGCGCCAATCTCCGCCCAAATTCTGTTTGGCAACGTCCGCATTACCACCAACATAATTGGAACTAGTGTAGGTACTTTTGGTCGTTGTTTCTCCAAACGCATACTTGTTTCCTTGATTTGTCGATGTATATGTCCCGATATTACAAGTCGCCCAATAGACACTAAGACCTAGATCAATATAATCATGACCGTTATTATTTACTTTAATCATTCCTTGTTCCTGATTATCTCCGTCGATAATGTCATCATCTTTACTGCAAGCAACAAAAAAAGAACAACTGTCATTAGTGATAAAAAAAATTTTTATTCATTCGTTTGTTGAAATAAAAAGGGCGTGCAACCATTCCTTAACTTGCTACTCATTCGGTTACCGCCAAGTGACCTGTTACACGCAAGCGACAGAATGGGGATGTGTCAAAATGAGAATTGGAACACAAATGACACGAATAACACACATCAACCATTTATAGAAGAGGATTG
>ERZ808035.147-NODE-147-length-85512-cov-21.466237_pt1 | contig 85512 bp, 91 predicted proteins | sample MGYA00380189_ERZ808035 | MGnify/ENA primary metagenome ERZ808035 (study PRJEB31490, sample SAMN06133407) | mouse gut metagenome | isolation source: M5_1 | host: mice | place: China: Chengdu | collected 2015-05 ... | reverse complement strand
TCCATTGAATTTAGTATGACTGAATATAACAAATGGGAGCCATAAATGGCTCCCATTTGTGGGTAAAGGTTAGTGCCGTGGCATGTCCGCACATCAGGCGTTACATACATTCACTTCCTGCCGAGCGATGCGAAGTAGAAGTCAAGGACTTCGCGGGCGGCTGTGAAGGAGCTGCGGCGGTTGTTGAGCACGTCGCGCTCGCAGCGCACGAGGCGGCTTGCTACTTCGGTGTCGTTGTAGAAGTTGCTGCGGAGCTGCTCGTCGATGGTTTCATACATCCAGTAGCGGGCTTGCTGGTGACGTTTGCGCTCGAAGTAGCCGTTGTCCTTGACGAAATCGAAGTAGCGGTCTATCATGTCCCACACTTCGGGTATCCCAACCTCAAAGTAGCCCGAGTAGGTGAGCACTTCGGGCTTCCAGCCGCTCGGGGTTGGAGGGAAGAGCTGCAATGCGCTGCGAAACTGTGCCTGTGCCAACCGTGCGCGGTCTATATTGTCGCCGTCAGCCTTGTTGATGACTATGCCGTCAGCCATCTCCATGATACCTCGTTTGATACCTTGCAGCTCATCGCCTGTCCCTGCAAGCTGTATCAGCAGGAAGAAGTCCACCATGGAATGCACGGCTGTCTCGCTCTGACCAACACCTACGGTCTCTACGAAAATGTTGTTATATCCGGCTGCTTCGCACAGCACTATGGTCTCGCGTGTCTTGCGCGCTACGCCTCCGAGCGAGCCAGCCGACGGGCTGGGGCGGATGAAAGCGTCGGGATGTATTGACAGTTTCTCCATGCGCGTCTTGTCACCGAGTATGCTCCCCTTGGTGCGTTCGCTTGACGGGTCTATGGCAAGCACGGCAAGTTTGCTGCCGGGTGTCTTGAGCACATGCAGACCGAACACGTCTATCGAAGTAGATTTGCCGGCTCCGGGCACACCGGTTATGCCTATGCGGCGAGAGTTGCCTGAGTATGGCAGACACTTCTCTATCACCTCCTGTGCTACAGCTTGATGGTCGGGCGACAGGCTCTCGACCATCGTGACAGCGCGACTCAGCATCGTCACGTCTCCTTTCAGTATGCCTTCTACGAGTTCGGAGGCTGGGATTGTGCGCTTCTTGCGCCGTGTCAGGTAGGGATTGACGGACGGAGGCTGTTTCACTCCGCTGTTGACAGTGAGACCCTGATATTCACAAGAATTCTCTATATGGTCATGATGACCGTCATGGTGATGGTCTGATAATGTTTGGCTCATGGTATATGCGGTGTTTAGTCAATCATGCCGACAATCCTTACTGTCCTCACAGGATTGGAAGGATCATTGGTTATCAGCACGAACGATGTATTTATAATCTCTCTGTTACGTATAAAATTCGGTGAAATGGACACGGTGACAGGAATTGTGTCTCCTTTTTTCACTTTTTCTTTCTTGGCTGTCACTGTCACATCTGCGTCAGGCGAATATATCCTGCGCACAGCCAGGGTATTTTTGCCGATGTTTGACAGCTCCACTGTATATGTGACAGGCTCGGCGATGGAACTGCTGACGTTGCCGAGATCCACCTTGTCTACTGACAGGGCTGATACTGGAGCATTGGCAAGCTCTTTCTCGCTGAGTTTGGAGAAGTCCTCGTTGACAAATGCTGTGACCGGTATGGTAAACACATCGGCTTGGCTCAGTTCTACCTGTATGCTGTCGGTCAGCAGTCCATAGAGAGGGGCATTGACGCTATAGATGGTGGCTGACCACACTGCTTGTTCGCCTGGGGCGATTCGCTCAGGGCTGGTGAGCAGATGTATATACTCTGGCGCGGATTTGAGTTTCACCATTATGGTGTCATTGCTGGCATTGTAGCTCTCTATGTATGCCGATTTGATAGCCCCTTTGGTCATCTCGCCAAACATGAGAATATCTTTCTGTAACCTCAGATTGCCTGCCGAGATGGGATATCGCGCATTGAGGCTTGACTCGTTGCCGATAGCAGTTCCTTTGATATGGAGAGTGTGGCGCGAGGGCTCTGTGTCAAGATCCACGTAGATTTTCTTGTCAAACCTGCCAGGTCTGCCTGTCGGGTCATATGACACCTGCAGCTTTATGGTGTCGCCGGGATTGACAGGATGTCTGTCAAATGTCGGCAGGGTGCATCCGCAGGTAGAGCGTGCCCCTATCACCTGTACAGGTTCATCTCCGATGTTCACCCCTTTGAATACGACTGTAACCTTGCCGTCATCTTCACGAAATGTGGCAAAGTCATGAGTCTTTTCGACCCATGACACCTCTTTATGGGCATGACTGACGAGACATACCATCGTCAGACTGCCGAGAATCCACCATTTTTTACTAATCATCGCTGTCAAGGTACTACAGTGCCTTTAAATGAAAGCCCTATGCGTTTCTTACCGGCATTTGTTGACACTCTGACCGTACGGTTTACCGAGCCTAATCGGCCGTCAGGATTAAAGGAAACCTTTATCTGAGCCTTTTCTCCTGGTTTGATGGGGTATGTCGGATATTTTGGTGTGGTGCATCCGCATCCGCCGTTGGTTACTGACAGAATTACCAAAGGGGCGTTGCCTGCATTGGTAAACTCATATACTGCCGTTACCACGCCGCCTTTCTCAGGGATTGCTCCGAAGTTGTGTGAGCGTGAAGCAAATTCTATTTTGGGCTTGTTGGCATTGTCGGCAGCTGCTGTCGGCATGGCTGCCAATAAGCAGCCGATAAAAGCTATGATACCTAACGGTAAAAGTTTAATATGTCGCATTGTCATAGTTATGTATTTGTTGATAGCTGATTATTTGGATACTGTAATCGGGTCTGCACCAGAATGTGCAGTCAACGACGGTGTCATCTGTGACTGTATCGTGGCTATGCCTGAGGTGAATGTGCCGGAATTGTTGGCGGAGAGGTCATAAGTCAGCACATATGTGCCTTTGGGCAGTCGGGATATGAATATGTCGGTCTGGCTGTCGCGGTTTTCGCGGTAGAATGACAGTCCTTGGCTTGAGATATATCCAGGGAGTTGGTCGGTCGGTTCAAAACATGCGGCGCGTTGATCCACGATGGTCACATAGTCCATGTCACGCTTCGCTACGATGGTCAGCTGCACTTTGACGCTGCTGCCGAGTGACATTAATGTGGCTGGAGTCCATTTCATACCGTTGGCGGTGGATACACCTGTCAGTATCTCCTTGGTGATGATCAGATCGGAGATCGAATGAGGTTTCACCGCGGAGGTCTCAGCCACATATTGCGCTATGACTGCACCCCATGAGGGCAGAGTGCTGCTGTTTTGTATATCAAGTGTGCTTCCAGATGCCTGGGCGGCTGAGAGGGTGGTGGTGAACATCCCCGAAGCATAGTCACCCTTAGGCAGCGTCAAGGGAGAACCGCCGAGTGTCATGCTGACACTGCCGGCTGGTACTATCCACGAGGGTGATGAGGTGATGAGGTTGGCTATAATCAGGGCTGCCTGGGGATTGTCGTTCCATGTCGTTGCCTCTTTCTGGAATATCAGCCATTGGCGTATCCTGTCTATAGCCTTGCTCTGTGGTTGCAGCTGGCTGTATGCGTCAAGTATGATGCTTTGCCCGGTGATGTCGGTGCCTTCCCACCACATGCCGCGCTCAGGCGATGTGATGGCAAACTGACTAAGTGACTCGATTACTTCAAGGGCTATGTCGCCGTAGCCATGGGTATCCATGAGTATGGCTGCCTTGGCTTTGTCGACAGATGACATCTTCTTCCAGTTGGCACGGGCTTCGCGCAGTGCGGCATTGCTGACTGCGTGGGCGGCGTTGCTCTGGGTGATGTTGAACAGATTACGCAGCTCTGCATAATCGATATACGATGCGTTGGGGTAACGCGCATACTGGCGCACTGCTTCGTCATCAAGATAAAGCACACCATTGCGGAGCATGTCGTCAAAATCCTTGTCGGTGGGCAGCCAGCCGAGGCGGTTGATAGCCCCAAGCGTGCGGAGCACATACTTTGTCACCCACAGTGACGGCTCTGAGTCATCAGCCATCCATCTCCATGCACCTGACGATGCCTGGAGCTGATGGAGTTTGGTAGTAGATGCCTTTATGGCTTTATCTGTATAGTCGGAGTCAAGTATCAGTGCGAGACGAGCCATGCGCTCTGAGTCGCTCTTTGCCTCGCGCATCCATGGAGTAGACTGGAGTATCATCTGCTTGAGCTGGGGATTACGCTCGAGCATTGACTTGAGGCTCTCGTCGCTCTTGTCCCCGGCACTCCATTGCTTGATAGCTTCGCCGATGACAGGGTACTGCTCCACGAGGTTCTTTGCCGCGATGGCTGAGAGGAATGCATCGGCAGCCTTCATGGCAGTGTTAGGAGCTTCGTCAGATATCGACGGCAGAGCGAGAACGGCAAGCCACAACGGATTTTCGCAGTATTGCAGAGTGACAGTGGCGTCATCTTTCATCGTCGGGAGCGTGATGGTGGCATTTTTCGAATCAGGGTCTATGTAGAATGGCTGTGACTCGATTACCGATGACTTTGATGACAATACAGGTGTGACAGACATTTCCCCGTCAGAGAAATTGCCGGAGGTTGCAGCCGTGCGGATGGTCATCATATTGCCTTCGGCGACTGTGACATCTATCGGCAGTGACACAATCTGGCTACCGTTGGGGGCAATGTTTATAGTGGTCTGTCGTGATGCCTTGAATGCTGGAGTCGACGAAGCGATCGCTTCGGCATATACGGTTGCTTCAATCTGCTGGTCAGTCTTGTTGTAGACGGTGGTGAGTACGTCTATGCGGTCACCGGCACGGACATAACGGGGCAGATTGGGCTGCACCATCAGAGGTTTTGAACTGACGATTGAAGCCGAATACTTAGCCGTGTCAAGTTTGCGTGTGAATGCTATCAGGTCAAACTGCCACGTTGTCACGGCGTTGGGCATCGTCAGTTCTATGACCGCGTTGCCGTTTTTGTCAGTGGTGATAGTCGGATTGAAATAGGCGAGAGGTATCTCCGACGGGCGGTAATTGATGTCCTTAGGCATCTCATTGCCGGTCTCGCTTTCTCCTGCACCCATATCGGCAGCCGCCTCTTCGGTCACAGCGGCTTCGCTTTCAGCGATAGCGGCGTTTTTGGCTTCCATCTTAGGAGCCGCCATGTCTGCTGTCGCATAGAGCATACGAGAGCCGCGTATACGCAACCCCGTTGAGAAGTAACGCATGCCTTCAGCCCATGATTGTCCCCATAGCTGCCATTGCGGCATATTGAGGCCTATGCAGTCAGCCATCTCATACGGAGACATTGCTCCTACACGGTTTTGCCATTGATAGGGCTGTTGCAGCGAGATATGGTATAATTGTCCGTCTATCGGGCGGAAGTCTTGGTTATGACGCTCGATACTTTCGAGGGCTTTGCTGTAGATGTCGGCTATGACCGCGCCCTCTACGGGTGTCCCGTCATCGTAGCGGAGTTTGAACGTCCACTTCTCTGCTGCCAGAGGCGATGTCTTGTCGCGGAATGTGGCAGCCTCAATGACAAGTTTCTTCTGTGTTTCGGGTCGTGAGATGGTCAGATTGCGCTGGTCGGTCTGGAAATTCTTTGTTGCGATAAGTGACAGGAATGCTCTCTCACCACCATTGTCAAGTTTGACAGGCAGTGTGTTGAAGCCGGGCGAGACTTTCAGCCATTTGCGCATATATTCATGTCCGGTTTCAGGATTCCACATTATCACCATGACATTGTTGACATCCTTGCCGGTGGCATAGGTGATATCTATCTTTCCTTCGCTGTCGGTGACAAGTTCGCTTGATGGTGTCCACACGTTTTTGTCAGTTGGCGAGGGATTTCCCTGAGCGGGGTTGTATAGGATGACATTGCGTGATACCGAAGGATCAGTCTCTCCCTCAAGCCTGAATTTTATATCATATGTGCCGTTAGGGATGCTTTCCAAATTGAGCACAGGATTGTCAAGGTTGATAATCCCTGATTTCACGATGTCTTTATCCGCAAGTATCTCATAGTTTATAGAGGATACTTTCACGGATTCGCCGGCTATGTCGGCAACCTTTATGTCAAGTTTTACAGGGTCGGTGGTATTGACCGTATAGGGCATGTCGATTGTGAGCTGACGCAGAGATGCCGGGGAGAATGATGTCTGGGCTGACTGCGATTCGCCTGATGTGCTCACTGCCACAATCTGCCCCACGAAGTAGCCGCGAGGGTAGGGCGCATCCTTTATCACGTCTGAGGTGATATTGATGGAGAATTTGCCGTCTGCTCCTGATTTTGCCGTAGCGGTATAAAATGACTGCGGAAGTGACTGCATCCACCAGCGCATCGGCGACAGGGATTTCAGGTCCAGAGTCACCTTGGCATCTGCTACAGGCAGGTCGGTATAGGTGCGCAGGTCGCCGCTGATGACATAGCTGCCATCTGCTGCTCGCTGCGGCGTGGCGAGAGTCACCTGATATGTAGGCAGTTTGTAGTCGCTGACTGTGAAGCCGCAGTTGGAGTATACAGTGCGCTTCTTGTCGCTGTCATCTGGCATTTCAAGTGACAGTGTGAAGTTGCCGGTCAATCCGTCTTTTGGAAGGACAACCTGTCCGCTGCACCGTCCCCATTTGTCGGTAACTGTGCGTATGGTGTCAAACGGCTGATAGTTGGCATCACGCACTATGGCTGTGATTTTTCGTCCTTCAAGCAGTTCGTGTCCGTAGCCCTTGGATGAGTATGCCACAGCACTCCATTGCAGTGTGTCGCCAGGATGGTATAACGGCAGCGAGGTGAAAGCGGATATATAATTGCTGGTGCGGTTGATATTGCTGCGTGTATACTCCCATATGGAGAATGGTGCGGAGGTGTCATTACCTTTCGTTGCATACACCAGTCCGCGGCTCATGCTGCTTGCGGTGAGCGCACCCTCTTTGTTGGTCTTGCCTAAAGCGGATGCGGCTTTGTTTCTGCCGTTGGGGAGAATATTGAAGGCGATGTCTTTGAGCGGTGTGCCTGATATACCGTCCACGGCATAAAGCATGCGGTCGTTGACGGTGGCTGAATATGCAGCCAGCTTGGTTACGGTCACTATGCGCTGTGAGTTGTCGCCAGACGCGTCCTTGCCATTGAAATCGATGTCAAATATATAGCGTCCGACAGCAAGGGCAGGGAAATCGGTGATGTCAAGCGAATATAGGGTAGGGTATTGGGTGTTGTCGCCATCCGCCAGACGGTAGGTCTGCGAGGCTGCCTTTTTCAGATTGCCGTGACGTTTGAGATTGTAATAATTCTCTCTCAGTGAGTAACTGTTATCCACTTTATATGCAGTGATGGTCACCTCAGTCACGTTTTTGCTTTTGAGGTTGATCTTGACAGGCACACCTGGGTAGAGTGTGGCAGCCATGGAGAGGTCGGCACTCTTGCGTTCGAGGTTGCTGACGATATTGCGGATGCAGTTGATGCGGAAATAGTCGGGATAGGCGGCTATGTAGCGTTTAGCCTGGTCGTATATCCAGCGTTCACGGTCTATGTTGTCGGTCGATGGCAGTTCGTCGATTTTAAGTAATACTTCACCGACAGCCGGCGTTGCCGTGAAATTACTGTCATATAATGCTTTGAGTTTATCAAACTCGGTATCTGCATCCATGCGGTCGCCTGACAGTGAGCTGTCGGCATCAAGTTTCTGTAGCTGCCAGTATATACGGCTGGCAGTCGTTGCCCCTGACTGTGACAGCATCATGGATATGATACGCGATATGCCCATGCGCGCCTGGGTATTGCGGTAGGCGAATGTGCGCAGTATATCCATAGCCCTCATGGCTTCGAAGTCAAGCAAAGTGGGGGCATACATTGCGGCAATGTCGCGGTTATAATCTATCACTCCGTCATAGCTGGCAATAGGTGTCTGAGCCAGCATGGCTGAGGGTGCGAGTGCATCGTTGATGAGAGCCATGATGCGGTCAGCCATCTGCTGTCCGCTCCATGTGGTGAAGTTGCCTTTTGCTGCATCGAGCATAGCCGGACGCTGGTCATATGTCCAGCTGTCAGACTGGTATATATCTGCGTATATGCCAGCCAGAAGCAGGCTCAGCAGACTGCGAGTTTCCAGATTCTTCTCCTCTTTTATCAGCGAATCGATGCGATTGGTCACTTTGACCAATTCGTCCTGTGAGATTGACGCTTCGGCTAACGACAGATTGATGAGGGCGCGGAGCATCGCGCGGCTGTCTGATGCGTTTTGTGCCGCAGTCATGGCTTTCTCGGCATCGGAGATAACGGTCTTTGGATAGGCAAAGTCGGGTTTCTGATAAGCTGAGGGACTTATGGCTGCGGATGCAGCAACAGGTGCGTTAAATAAACCAAATGCTGCTACAGAGGCGCAGCAGGCTATAAGTGAACGGTTGACAAATGATTTCTTTGGTGATGACATTGTGAAACGCGTTTTTTTGGTTGTAGAGGAGGGGCGAGTGTGGATGGGCTATTTGTCTTTACGCAGTTCGCGTGCATGCTTGCGAAACTCTTTGTTGAGTTTCTGCTCGGCAAGACGGAGCTGGTACACTTGTTTAGGGGTGAGAATCTTGCCTATCTCCTGATAATATTTCGTTTCTATGCGGTTGACGTTTGCCCCTACTGAGAGGGACACGTTCGTAGCCTCGGTATATTCTTTGTCGGTAGGGTTAGCCTTTCGCTTCATCTCCTTGCGCATGCGTGTGTCGTTGTAGAACACAGCCCTGCGTTCACGGTCCATAGCGTCATACAGAGCAAAGAAGCGTGTGGCTTGGTCGTCATTGAGTCCCAGTTCTTTGGTCAGCCTGTCATGTTTGTACTGCGTCATTTCAGCTTCCCACTTCTGGCGGTCGGCTGGTGAACCGCCGTGACGCTTCTGTGCTGACACGTTTGTGACCGCCGAGGCTAACAGCAGAGTGAGCATGATGGCTAATCTATAAAACTTGTTGCTATGCATATGTCGTTCGTTTAATCGTATCGTTTAGAGGTCGTTTATTGGTTTGGCGCAGAGGTGTCATCCATAGGGTCAAAGCCTTCTTGCCAGAGCATGTCCATCAGATCCTCTTCGTTGGTGGTGTAGTAGGTCTCATCGTTGAGCTCTTCGGCTACTGCGGGGTCTGACAGTGCCTGGGCAAGCACCGGGTAGTTATCTATTGACATCTGTCCCTGAGAGGTAGCTCCGGTCAGCGAAAATATGTGCATCATGCACCATACGCCTGCAAACATGGCTGCAAGATATACGTAGGGTCTGATGCGCTGCCATATGCTGCGTGGAGCTATATTGTCTGCCTGTTCTTTCTCCCAGTCACGTTCGGGCAGAGATGCCTCGATGCGCTGAGTCAGGGTGTCGAAATACCCGTCAGGGACTGTCATGCCGTCATGCCGTCCTATCTTGTCAAGGATTGTATTTGTATCATCGTGTTTCATTGCCGGTTGGAATATGGAGAGTGACTTGATGCTGTTTTTCTGTTTTGACTGCGTTGCCGTGTGAAAGTTTAATCCGATTCCGAAAAATGGTGCTCTATTTTCTTCACAGCAAGATGATACGATGCTTTGAGTGCCCCGACAGATGTGCCGAGTATCTCTGACATCTGCTCATATTTCATGTCATCAAAGTACTTCATGTTGAATACAAGTCTCTGTTTCTCTGGCAGCGTGGCTATGACTTTGCGCAGTTCAAGTGCCAGCTCGTCACCGTCGACATATTTGTCGGCGGCGATGAGATTGATTATCATCGACGATTCGTCTTCAAGCGATATGTTGCACCGTTTGCGCTCTTTTTCCAAGAATGTGAGGCTTTCGTTGATAGCTATCTTGTAGAGCCATGTCTTGAGCTTGGCATCGCCACGGAAATTCTCGATATTCGACCATGCTTTCAAAAATGTATTCTGGAGGATGTCGTCGGCATCCTCGTGGGTCTGCACCATACGTCGTATCTGCCAGTAGAGGCGTGTGCCGTAGAGCTTGATTACCTCCCCGAATGCTTGCCGGCATGTAGCAGGGTCGCGCAGGCGTGCGATGAGCTGCGGAGTGGCTTCGTCCGTCGCCCCGCTGTCAGTGCGCTGCTTCTTGTCGGTTACAGCTGCATCTGTATCGCCGCATAGTGATGAGTATGTATCTGCCATATTCTGGAGGTAAAATTACTAAATTTTTTCAGAGCTGCTTCCCATGCCTCTGTTTTTTAAGTAAAAGTAACACCGCCGCCTGACACATTCACGTGGCAGACGGCGGCGAGCATTGGTAGAAAGATATCGATGCGTCTCGTTTCAGTCGCGCAGTTTGTCAGCAAGCCCTGCTGCCTTGTCGGCTGCCGAGTCGATGAAATCTGCGAGCTTGCCTTTAAGTCCTGAAGCGGCATCGCTGATTTTCTCTTTGGCGTTGTCAGCCTGGTCGCTCAGGGTCTCCTTTGCATCTGACAGCTTGTCGGCTATAGCATCCTTGGCATCGCCTACTTTGTCGGCTATCTTGTCTTTTGCAGCTGAAAGACCTTCTTTGGCTGATAGGATTCCAGACTGTACGCTGAGGTCAGCTGCGTCTTTGGAGAGATTGGCTGCATTCTGTGCTATGTTCTCTTTCTGTGCGGTGTTATTAGTGTTATCTGACATAATCAATTAAATTTAGAGTTACGTGATATTAACAACCATGTGGTCGGATATGATTGGTGGATGTGTGTGATTTTATGCTTTTATAACAAGTTGCGACATGCTATATGACGCTGTTTTTCCATAAAAACTGTTCGGTATTTCCTTAAAAATACGCCATAGGGGATATGTAGATTAAGAGTTGTCAGATAGTTCGTAAATTTGGATACATGAAACTTGTGAAACCTATCATATTGACGGCTCTTGCATCGGCGTTGGTGTCGTGTGACAATTTCGAATATCATCCCTATTCTGTACATATTGATGGTGAGACGGCTGTCAATGTCAAATATAAGTCTATACTTGAAAACAGCGGATTGACTCCACCTTTTAAGTTCGCGTTTATCACTGATACTCAGGGTGCTCTCGATGATATGTCGGATGCCCTTGACATAATACGCCAGCGTGGTGACATTGATTTTATCATACATGGCGGTGATCAGACTGATTTCGGTTTGCCCAAAGAATTCATGTGGTGCCGTGATATGCTGGAAGATTGTGGTCTGCCATATGTGGCGGTAATCGGCAACCACGATTGTCTCGGCAACGGCAACGATACATTTGACTATATGTACGGACCCGAGAATTTCTCATTTAATGTCGGTCCGGTACATTTCGTTTGCCTTAACACCGTTGCGCTTGAATATGATTACTCGCATCCTGTGCCTGATTTTGAGTTTATACAGGGCGATATAGAGCATGTCGCGATGCTCAACCATAATAATCCCTCTACGATAACCCATACCATCGTCGTCATGCATTCCCGTCCATATGACGAACAGTTTAACAACAACGTGGCGCGTCCGTTTAATCACTATATCACTCAGTATCCCGGACTCGACTCTGATGACGGGCGTATAGTGGATGAGTCTGATGGCATATTAAACGGCAGCATGGCACGGGGATTCTGCATCAATGGTCATAATCATGCCGATGACATAGCTGACATCTACGGCAACGGTGTCTTATACTATCAGTGCGCCAATATGGCTAAGAGGACATTTTTTGTTTTTACGGTCACAGATGATGGATATGACTATGAGAAAGTGGTGTATTAAGAGCGTGGCAGTCGCTGTGTTGTCCATTTCGGCATCTTTGCCGGCTGTCGCTGAAAATACGCTTCCTGATTCCGTCTCTACGGTGGACAGGGATGCCGAGATAGAGAGGTATCAACAGAAAATCCAGAAATATGAGGAACGGCTTGCAGCGCGTGAGCGGCGATGGAAACGGTTGATTCCCAATCTGTTTACGCTCCAGTATGCTGGCGGTATCGGGATGTTTTCCATCGGACCTGGTTGGGACTATGGGAGGTCGCAGCAGTGGGAGACCCATCTGTTGGTGGGCATAGTGCCGCATCGCTACGATTATCCTACCTATTGGACTCTGACATTGAGAGAATCCTACATGCCTTGGCGTATCAGATGTAATGACCAGTGGAGCATCCGTCCGCTGTCGGTGAGCCTTTCGGTCAATTCGATACTCCATAGTGAGTTCTGGACATCAGAGCCTGAGCGCTATCCCGACGGCTATTATGGATTTTCGAGCCGCATAAGGTTTCATCTCGGCTTTGGGCAGCGTGTCACATTCACGATACCGGAGCATAAGAGGATTCTCGGCAAGGAAATATCCCTATATTATGAGATTTCAACCTGTGACCTCTACGTGCGCCAGAAAATCCTCAGCAGCAAAGTCCCTCTGAAAGATATAATAATCCTTGGAGTAGGCTTGATCTATACCATCTGACCGATATTGTGGTGTTGCAGAACTGGAAATCACATGCATGTAGGGACGCGGCGTGCCGCGTCATCGTATCAGGCGAGGTATATTGCGTTTGATGACGCGGCACGCCGCGTCCCTACGAGGATGTAATGCTTTAAATGGTCACCCATACACAACCCACGCAGGAGCTGTGCGCCATCTACAGCGGCAGAAATCGGTGGCGTGACAAAAAACTGGGTCTCAGATACGGTCAAGCACTGTCTTTATCAGATCGCGCACGGCGTTTTTGTAGTTGGGGTTGGCATTGTTGTTGTAGCGGTTGGCTATGATGGAGCAGACTGTCATGGCTTTGTGTCCCATCAGTTTGCCGAGACCCTGAAGCGGTGCGCTTTCCATCTCATAGTTGGTGATTTTGCGGTCGTCGTATCTGAATGCCTCTATGCGTGTGTTGAGGTCGGGATTGGCGAGCGGCAGTCGCAGTTCGCGTCCCTGTGGACCGTAGAAGCCTACCGCCGATATCGTATTGCCGCGCACCATGTCGTCACGTCCGATGCGTTCCACTAATTCGGCATCGGCATCCACTATGTAAGGTTTCGCCCACAGCGGATTCCAGCCCACGCTCTCACAGAAGGCGTGTTCCATTTCAAGGTCAGCGACATCGTTGCGCCCTGCATAATAGTTGAGCACTCCGTCAAATCCGAGCGACTTGGTAGCGATCACAGGTGTGCCGATGGTCAGCTCGGGTTGTAAAGCTCCGGAGGTACCGATGCGCACCATCGTCAGCACACGTTTTTTGTCGCGGACCTCCCGTGTGGTGAAGTCGATATTTGCCAGTGCATCCAGCTCGTTGATTACTATATCGATGTTGTCAGGACCGATGCCGTGGCTCAGACACATGATCGGTCGCCCGTTGTAAGTGCCTCCTATGGTGCGGAATTCACGTGACTGAACATCAAAATCACGTGTGTCGAAAAACGATGCCACCATCTCTACTCGTCCTGGGTCACCGACAAGTATGATGTTGTCAGTCAGTTGCTCTGGCTTCAGATGCAGATGAAACACCGAGCCGTCATCGTTTATGATCAGTTCACTTGCAGGTATTATCTTTTTCATGGTGTTTGATTTTAAATGGTTATGGTATTGATAAAACAATTAAGAAAGCACAAGTTAATAATTTCTATTGAGAAAATCTAAATCTCATCAAATCTTTTCCGTGTAAAGTCAACAAAGTGTGCTAAAAAGTTTGACAAATCAAAAAACAAACGTTAATTTTGCCCCAGGTTTTTGCTCTTAACAAGATTCCCATGGGTTTGGCGAAAATTTATGGAAACTCAGTTTTCGCTTTAATCCGAGTATAAAACCAACCAATTGAGTTTCCTTTAACTTTCAAAATCATTGTGTAATGAAGAAATTACTGATGACTTTAGTAGTGGCTCTCGCTGGAATAATGTCAGCATCTGCCATCAACCCGTTCTTTGAGTTTCAGCCTGTGCAGGCTGGCGACGGTTTCACAGCCTTCAACTTTCAGGGCGGTATCACAAGCAAAGTGCATAAGAACTTCCGTCTTGGCGCCGGTATCGGTATCACCGAGAAATGGAACTTTGACACTGCACCGCTGATTCCTATCTTCGTGCGTGCACAGGTTGAAGGAAAACTCGGTGGTTTGTATCCTTTCTTCTCTTTTGATGTCGGCTACGAAATCAACACCGAAAACACCGATTGGGGTGCCGTCCTTGTAAACCCGATGGTAGGTCTGCAATTCGGAAAATGGTATGGAGGTATCGGTTATCTCGGACACTGCTGGACTCCCGATCATGCCGGCTCCACAAGTTGCTTCAACATGAAAATCGGATACAACTTCTGATCATACATCCAACGAAAACAAACATAAAGTAACGCCCGGATTCCATCAGGAATTTCGGGCGTTATTATTAAAGGTTTGTAATGTTAGGAAGAGATACGCAGCAGATGATTCAGGCTAAGCGGTAGCGTGATCCTGGGTAGCAGATAATGAGACCCTTGAATTCCATATCTATCAGGAGCGACATGGTGCGGGAGATGGAGAAGCCTGAGGCTATGGCTATCTGGTTGGTTGTGGCTTCGCCGCGCTCTGTAAGCAGATCTACGACCGCCTGCTCCTCGGGGTCAAGAGCTAATGGCAGTGTGTTTTGGTGGATTGGGCTGGTTTCCATGTGCCATCCGAGTGTATTGGCTATATCCTCGGCAGAGGTCACCAATGAAGCCATGTTGGAACGGATGAGGTGGTTGCATCCCGCACTGTAGCTGTCGGAGATGCGTCCCGGGAGTGCCATGACCTCTCGCGAATAGGCTGCGGCGATTGATGCTGTCACCATCGCTCCCCCTTTGACTGCGCTTTCTGCCACCAATGTTCCGTCACTCAGACCCGCCACGATGCGGTTACGGGCGAGGAAATTACCGCGGTGTACAGGAGCGTCGCTTGTGTACTCAGTCAGAAGCATACCGCCGTGGTCTATTATGGCAGTGGCATCCTGGCGGTGCACAGCCGGGTAGATGCTTTTGAGTCCATGAGCCAGCACTGCCACAGTCGGCGATGCCGACTTTAGAGCCGCGCGGTGTGCGGCTATGTCTATGCCGAAGGCGAGTCCGCTGGTGATCATCGGTTTTGCTGGCAGTGAGTCAGCGAGTTCTGATATTGCCTTTTGTGTGAAGTCTATGCCATATGGCGTGGCATGGCGGGTACCCACTATGCTCAATGCAAATTTGTTGTCAAGGTCGCAGTCGCCTAATCCGTAGAGCATCAGTGGTGCGTCTTCACATTCCTGCAGCCGCTGCGGATATGCTTCGTCGGCAAAATAAAAGAGTCTGATTCCATGGGCTTCCACGAAATGCGCCTCGTCCTCCGCTTTGCGCATCAGCCCGTCACGATAGTCACGTGATATGATTTTGGATGTCAGACCGAGCATCGACCCGAGATACTCGGGCTTGAGACTGAAAAATTGTTCTTCCGTGCCGACTATGTCGAGTATCCTACGCCCCGAAGCTCCATTGACTCCGGACAGCATCGAAAAAGCTATCTTGTATATCGCATCAGTCGGCATATCGTTGTTCGCAGTTTGCTTTATTTTATCTGATTATGTCCTTAAACGCCTCGGCAAGTTCATCACCGCGCGTGAGCTTCCCGTTAGCCATGCACACTATGGTGACATCAGCCTTGACGATGGGAAGCATGTCTGGCATACGGTATATATGTTGCTCGAATATGAACCTTGCTCCGTGGCGGTGGAGATTTAGGCAGCTGACAAATTTGTCGGCAAGCCCCAGCGAGTGGAGATATTCAATTTCGATCTTGCGAACCACAGGCACTAATCCGTCCTCGCTCATCGCGCGGAACGACAGTCCGTTGTCCTCGCAACACATATGGCGGGTATGTTCGAGATAGTGCAGATAGTTGGCGTTGTTGACGATACCCTGCGAGTCCACCTCGTAGTCTCTGACCTTGAATTCAAGGCAGTATGTGTAATCCGACAGTTGAACCATGTTACATTAACAGTTGAACCACGTTATATTAAATGCGTCTGTCCCATTCTGTAGGGACATGCCGTGGCATGTCCGCCTGCGTCTATGGAAAATGTAAAGCCCGCGCCTACTGTCTCCGGCGTAAGGGAGCGGCAAGCGCGGGCATTGTATCAGTGAGCTATAAAGGGTTTATTCCTTGTATGCCTCGATCTGGTCGGGTACGAAGTTGTTGATGAAGTTGCTGTGCTTAGCCACCTCTGCCTGTGCCATCTTGTTGTAGACCTCGGCTGACTTGGTGAACGACTCGGTGCGGTTGGCATCGAGCAGGAGCAGGTAGCCCATCACGATGTTTCCTGCCATCTCTACCAAGCGGCGAGCCATGAGGTCGTTGTAAGCCTGGTCTTTGATTGAAGTAACCTTCTCGACAGCCTCGGCATATGTCTTGGTCATAGCCACGAGGTTGTCCTTAAGGGGCTGGAGCTCGGGGCGTACGTCCTGTGCGGCATATGACTCAATGAGGCCCATATAGGTGCCGGTGGTGACGTGGCGGATGGCTGCTACGACCTGGAGCTGGGTTGTTCCTTCGTAGATGGAGATGATACGTGCGTCACGGTAGAGGCGTTCGCAAGCGTAATCCTTCATGAAGCCGGAACCGCCGTGTACCTGGATGCAGTCATAAGCGTTCTGGTTGCAGTATTCGCTGCCCATGCCCTTGGCAAGAGGTGTGCATGCATCAGCCAGACGGCTGTAGTGCTTCATCTCCTTGCGCTCTTCGGGAGTGAGGGTGCGCTCCTTGGCGATATCCTCATAGAGCTTGTACATGTCCACGAAACGTGATGTCTCGTAGAGAAGCGAACGTGAAGCGTCAAGCTTTGCCTTCATCACGGCAATCATCTCATAGACAGCCGGGAACTCGATGATGGCTTTGCCAAACTGCTTGCGGTCTTTGGCATAAGCAAGTGCTTCGCGGTAAGCGAGTTCGCTTACACCTACCGACTGGGCTGCGATGCCGAGACGGGCACCGTTCATCAGAGCCATCACATACTTGATGAGACCCAGACGTCGGCTGCCGCAGAGCACTGCCTTGGCGTTCTTATATACGAGTTCGCAGGTGGGACTGCCCTTGATACCGAGCTTGTTCTCGATACGTCGCACTGTCACACCTCCGTCGCGTTTGTCATAGATAAACATTGACAGACCGCGACCGTCCTTGGTGCCGTCCTCGCTACGTGCAAGCACGAGGTGAATGTCGCTGTCGCCGTTGGTGATGAATCGCTTCACACCGTTGAGACGCCATGTGCCGTCGGGCTGCTCAGTAGCTTTGAGCATCACGCTCTGGAGGTCAGAACCTGCATCGGGCTCGGTGAGGTCCATCGACATGGTTTCGCCCTCGCATACGCGGGGTATATATTTCTGTTTCTGCTCCTCGTCGGCAAATTCATAGATGGTCTCGGCGCAATCCTGGAGTCCCCACAGATTCTCAAAACCTGTATCGGCACGGCTGACGATGTCGGCTGCCATGATGTAGGGGGTGATGGGGAAGTTGAGACCGCCGAAACGACGGGGCATCGACATGCCCATCAGACCTGCCTTGCGCACAGCGTCAAGATTGACCTTGGTGCCGTCGGCATACTCCACGTGACCGTCAACTACCTTGGGACCCTGGTGGTCCACATCCTCGGCGTTGGGGGCGATGATGTCGCCGCAGATTTCGCCAACGATGTCGAGCACACGCTCGTAGTTGTCCATGGCATCCTCAAAGTCGAGGGGAGCGTAGTCATATTTCTGTGCATCGGTGTAGTCACGCTCCTTGAGCGCGACAATCTTCTCCATCAGCGGATGGGTCAGATGATGCTTGAGGTCGGGGTTGTCTGTATAGAAATTAGCCATGGCTAACGATTATTTGGAGTTTTTCTTGTAATACTTGATGAGTTTGGGCACGACATCCTCCATGTCGCCGGTGATTACATAGTCGGCGATGGTGTTGATGGGAGCTTCTGGGTCATTGTTGATGGAGATGATGATAGAGCTTTCCTGCATGCCCGCGATGTGCTGTATCTGACCAGAGATACCGCAAGCTATGTAGAGCTTCGGACGCACTGTGACACCGGTCTGACCGATCTGACGTGCATGTTCGGTAAATCCGGCATCCACAGCGGCACGTGATGCGCCTACCTCGGCTCCGAGGGTTTCGGCGAGTTCGTGCAGAAGCTGGAAATTCTCCTTTGAACCGACGCCGTAGCCGCCTGCCACGATGATGGGGGAGTTCTTGATGTTGATTTTAGACTTCTCGATGTGGCGGTCGATGATTTCCACTGCGAAGTCTGCGTCTGACACATACTTCTTGGGGTCGAGATTGATGACTTCGCCCTTGTGGTTGGGATCGAGAATCTCTTTCTTCATCACGCCCTCGCGCACTGTTGCCATCTGCGGACGGCACTCGGGGTTGACGATCGTAGCCACGATGTTACCGCCGAAAGCGGGGCGGATCTGATAGAGCAGGTCGGTGTATTCCTTGCCGGTCTTGGGGTCTTTGTGCGGGCCGATTTCAAGCGATGTACAGTCGGCAGTCAGACCGCTGTGGAGGCATGATGACACGCGGGGACCAAGGTCACGGCCTATGCAGGTGGCGCCCATGAGGCATATCTGCGGCTCTATCTCCTTGAAGAGCTGGATGAGCACAGCTGCATGGGGGTTGCTGATGTAGGGGAAGAGACGCTTGTCCTCTACCTTGTACACTACATCGGCTCCGTAGGGGAATATCTGATTCTCTACACCGTCGAGCTTGTCGCCGATGACGAGAGCCTCGAGTTTGACACCGAGTTTCTTGGCGAGTTCACGTCCTTTGGTGAGGAGCTCCAAGCTGACATCGGCCACTTTGCCCTCATCAAACTCGCAATATACGATTAAGTTGTTTTTATCTGTCATGATGCAAATAGTCAAATGTGGGGATTATGATTAGCCGATAGTATGGTTGGTGATCAGCTCTTTGATGAGATCTTCTATCTGCTCGTCATTGTTGTCAAGACGGCGGCAGTCCTTGGCAGTAAATACCACGTTCTCGACGTTCTTCACCTTTGTGGGCGAGCCGGCGAGACCTATCTGCTCGGGATCGGCTTCAACGAAAGCTGCGCTCCACTCGTTGAGCTGGAGTTCGGGACGGTTCTTGACGAGTTCCTGTATTCTTTCGGGGAGTTTGTCGGTCTCGCTGGGGGAAGTGGCATATTTGTATTTCTGTACGCGGATAGCGTTGCGGGGACGGCAGTCGGCTGCGGTGCCGTTGACCGTAACTACGCAGGGCAGAGGTGCTTTCACAGTTTCAACACCATGTTCCAGACGGCGTTTGACAGTCACGTGACCGTTTGAAAGGTCTACGATTTCCTCTGCATAAGTTACCTGGGGTATGCCGAGTTTCTCGGCGATCTGGGGACCCACCTGGGCGGTGTCGCCGTCGATAGCCTGACGGCCGCCGAGTATGATATCATAGTTGCCGATTTTCTTGACTGCCTGAGCCAATGAATAGCTGGTGGCGAGAGTGTCGGCACCGCCGAGTGCACGGTCGGTAAGCACTATGCCGGTATCAGCTCCGCGGTAGATAGCCTCACGGATGATTTCGGCTGCACGGGGGAGACCCATTGTAAGCAATGTCACTGTAGAGCCTGGGTTGGCATCCTTCAGTCGGAGTGCCTGCTCCAGCGCGTTAAGGTCCTCGGGATTGAAGATGGCGGGCAGAGCCGCACGGTTGATGGTGCCATCTTCTTTCATTGCATCTTTGCCAACATTGCGGGTATCGGGCACCTGCTTTGCGAGCACAATGATGTTAAGACTCATAGTTAATGTTTCGGTTATATTTATGAATGAGGTATTTAGTCGTGTAGAGGTAAGGGCTACAGAGCCATATGACCCGATGCCTGACTCGGCACAAGCCGAGGTAGGCATTTCAAGCTACAAATTTAGTGACTTTTCCTGACAGTCATATGTTTTTTAACAAGAAAATTCAGCTACTTATAAGATTTATAAGACTTATAATATTTATAAAACTTATAATGTCACCTGATATTGATACGCTTGAGAAGCTTATATGACGGCGCGATACCCATCTGCCCGGCACGGCTGAGATCGGCTACTCCGGCTTCGCGGTTGCCGAGCGACATGTAGGTGTAGCCGCGGTTATAGAGGGCTTCGCCGAAATCGCTCCTCAGCTCCAAGGCGCGGGTGAAGGAGGCGAGTGCCGATGTGAGGTCGCCTGCCATGAGATATATGCACCCCTTGTTGTAGTAGGCGGCTGCCATGTCAGGGGCAAGCTCTATGGCTTTGTCGAGGTCGGCGAGTGCCGAGGCATAGGGGAGTGTGCCGCGCTCGGCTGAATGCTCTGCCTTTTTGGTGCGGGCATAACTGCGCACCATGTATGCCACTGTGAAGTCAGGCACCAAGGCTATGGCACGGTCAAGGTCGCTGATCGCCTCGTCATAGTTATGTATGGTCATATAGTCCATGGCTCTGCCGAAGTAGTCGATGGCTCTCGGCTTGGCGGTAGTGGCAAGGAGTTCGTCGTAACGCTTGATGGAGTTGAAATGCTCCTGTATGAGTGCTTCGTCGTCAAGCGAAGGGACGTGGCATGTCACAAGCAGCAGATGGTTGAGCTCGTGGAGCTTGTTGATGCTGCTGACCTGGCGCACGAAGTCGTTGCCTTGGTTGAGTTCGCTGGTGGAGGTGTAGTAGCTTATAGCCATCATCGGCTCTGTGTCTATGCCGTCGGAGTGGTCCTGCACTCTCCCTCGGATGCTCTCGTTGTTATAGTCCTGGGCGAGAGCTGCCTCATTGGAGGCTTGTAGCAGGGTAGTGAAGCGGCGCGACACCTCCTCTTGGGTGGCTTCATCGGTGGCGTTGTTATCTTTTGATGGATTGCCCTCCGTCTTTTCGGGCATGATGTTGACCTTGCTTTTGGCAAGGGCGAGCGACTTGTCATAGTCGCGCTTGGCTTGTCGGCTGTCACCTTTTTCGCGGTAGATGTCGAAGCGGAGGAAATATGCCGCCGCGAAGTCGGGATACTGCTCTATCACCTTGTTGATGTCTTTGAGCGCGAGCTGGTAGTTGCCGATCTCCTTGTAGAGGATTGCTCGGTTATATAGCGAGCGGTAGTCCTCGCCTTTAAGCCCTATCACAGTGGTGAGGTCGCTGATGGCTTTGTTGTTGTCATGGACCTCGGCTCGCAGCAGGGCGCGGTTGTAGAGGGCGGTGGCATTGGTCGGTTCTAACTCCACGGCATAGTCGAGGTCAGCCATCGCGCCGAAATAGTCGTCCTGACGATAGCGTATGAGGGATCGGTTGACATACAACCCAGCCATGCGCGGCTCGAGGAGCAGGGCTTGGTCTATATCTTTCATAGCCGATGTGAGGCTGTCGCGCCCCATATTGATGTCGGTGCGCATCAGGTAGCCGTTGATTGACTTGGGGTTGAGCTCCAGGGCCTTGTCGACATCAGCGAGGGCGGCTACGGTGTCTTGTTTTATCATCTCCATGCGGGCGCGGGCTATGTATCCGTCGCTGTGGCGCGGATATACTTTAAGCAGGTGGTTGAACACGTCGCTTGCTTCGTCATATCGTTCAACCGACGTCAGTGCCATCGCTTTGTTATATAGGATGCTGCGGTTGTCGGGCAGCTGCGTCAGTGCGCGGTCATAATCCTTGATGGCGTTGTCGGTGTCACCCATGTTCTGGTAAGCTACGCCGCGCACTTCGTAGGCATCGGTGATGAACGGGTTGCGCTCTATAGCCTCAGTGGCATCCTTGACCGCGCCCTCGAAGTCCTCCAGATTGAACTTGGCTATCGCTCTCATGAAATAGGGCTGCGCGAGGTATGGTTTCGCCTCTATGACGCGGTTGAAATACTGTATAGCCACCATGTAGTCATCAAAATACAGCGCATTCTGACCCACGCGGAGCATCTGGTCGGTGTTTATCTGGGATTTGGCGCAAAGTGACGTTAGCAGTGCCGCCAACGTTAGCAAGATGTATCGGTACATGATGCAAAGATAAGCATTATGGTTGATTATGACGGGATTATGAAAAAATTTAAACTGCTGGGCAATTTTTATGCCCAATATTTTGGCGGTTCAAAAGATTATGTATAGCTTTGCAGAAATTATCAACGACTTTTGGCTGGAACTTTTCTACGGGATGTTTCCAGTTCAGCTGCTAAGATTTACAGGAAAGGTATCTGACGCTCCGCCCTTTAGAACTTGTTTTAAACTGCGTATCGAATTTTACTATTTACCCGATTTCTAAACGATAATATTAATATAAAACAGGGCGGCTCGTACGTCATAAAACCTCTTCATAATGCCAATCTCCATCGGCGATTCCAAGCAGTATCCCATCGTGAGCATACATTGTCGAAGGACTGTCATAGATACAGCCCCTGTGGCTCCTTATCCACACAAGGATAAGTGCTCCGGGGCTTTATGACCATTATCTGAAACACTCCAAGTCATGCGAGGATAAACTTTTACCTTGTTTTGGGGATGTTAGCACCGGCATGGTCTCAGACCATAGTTCGAAACCGTGTCGGTGCTATAATGGTCTATAAATCCCGAATTTATGAAAATGTTGAGAAATTAGTTGCCCGAATATTTGCATAATCCATGATTAAACGTTAACTTTGCACTCGCAAACCACAAGCGATATGGTTCCTTGACCGAGTGGTTAGGTAGCGGTCTGCAAAACCGTTTACAGCAGTTCGAATCTGCTAGGAACCTCCCAAAGTGAAGGGCTTTACTTCTTGAAGTAAAGCCCTTCACTGTTTGTCAGGCATGCGCTATCGGGCCTGTTGTCAGCTGATTCAGTGATAAAGTCCGATAGCGGTTAAATTCTTTTTGGTTGCCAGCAGCGCGATGTCGTAAGCTGAGTAAGCCGCTATTCCTGTCACACAACAGATTATCCCCCATGCAGCGACATTCCCGTAGTCAGCAAATACTTTTGCCGTGGCTGTGCTTGCTGCAAAAAGGCTTTTCAAGAGAGTGAAAAATGCAGGGTAATAGATTGCGAATAGGATTCCGCAAAGGAAACCAGTGATTGCAGCAACTATGACAGCAAGCCTGTTCTTGCGCCGCATTACCCGGACTTGCTCCTTTACCAGGCTGACAGCTTGCAGATTGGTTTGCAATCGCAGCATGAATAATTTATCCGATGATAATTCCGGACTGTAAGATGCGAAAAGATCTGAAAATTCGTTTTCGTCCATGGTTTATTCCTCCTTATAAAATGCTTTAAGATGTTGGCGGCCTCTTGAAAGTTGCTGTTTGACAGCATCTGCCGATGAGTCGGTAATCTCTGCTATCTCGTGTATGGCATAGCCCTGCATATAATGAAGCAGGATTGCCATCCGTTCTTTCGCGGACAATCGTTCCATGGCGTTATGAAGTGCCTGGTACTTGAATTGGCCATCACTCCGTTCGGTCTCTGCCACATCATACGCCGTCTCCAATGGTTCGACATACCGGTGTGACCTTTTGTGATTGAGAAACGTGTTGTACGCAATCCTGTAAATCCAGGTTGTGAATTGCGAATCTTTGCGGAAGGTTTCGCATGAAAGGTATGCTTTTATAAAAGTCTCTTGTGCTAAATCATCGGCTAAGGCGCAATCTCCACAACAGAGAGCGGTCAGAAAGCGGCGGATCGCTTTCTGGCAGCTCTCAACGTGATGAATGAATTGCTGTTCAGTCATGGCTCCCGATTACTTTTCGCAATCTTCCTTGAGAGCCTTGCGGGTGACATAGCATACTATGAGATACGCTATGCCTATTGCAAAGGTAAATCCGGCTACGAGATATGCTATGTTCTGGATGCTGGTGTCGGGCTGGGTGCACTGAATATAGATGCCGTATATGGCACTTGCAAGACCGATGAAGCTGAATATGCAGCCGGTCAACAGTCGGTCGACAAGGATTTGTCTGGGCGTTTTTTGTTTCTTGCTTAATGCTTCAACAAGCTTGTCGGCATCAATGGCAGAATTGCTCTCAATAGCCTTGATGATGATTTCAGCGTTCTTGTTGTCCTTGTTGGTTACTGAGCGGAATATTATCCATACAATGATCACGGGGAGCACTACACACACGCAGATGGGGACGAGAAGTTGTACTAACCAAAACATAAATGTCTGTTTTTAGAAGTTATTGGAATATCGTTATTTTGAGAATTCTCGATTGTTAGACACAGAGAAGACGCAAAAGGTGACATCCGATATCGTAAGTTTGCGAAATTGTTTTGGTTTGACGCTGTCGGCATTTAGTGTGGTTCCTTCGTAATCAGAGCGTGTCGTTGAGCAGACGTCCCTGGAGGGCTTCGAAATGCTTGCGGGCTTTGTTGGTGCGCAGGTATGCCTCTATCGTGTCGGCGTGGCTATGGTTATGGAGGTCGGTGCCGAGGAAGTCTACAAATCCCTGGCTGATAAGCCATTCGGCTGTGTCACGGTCTGCTGAGCCGTAATGTCCGGCAAGACTAAGTATGTTGGTCTGAAAGAGCAGTCCTTTGTGGTGTAGCTCGGTATATCTTTGTTTGCCTGTCGAACCGGCTGAATTATAATATTTGTAGCGTTCGGGATGGGCAAGAATAGGTACGAGTCCTTTTAGTTTCAGGTTGAATACTACATTTTCCAGATCCCATGGCTCCTGCATGAATGAGTTCTCTATAAGTATGTAGTCTTTGGGAAGGGTTGTGGCTATGCCTTGCTCGATCTGGCGGGAGGAAAGCTCTCCTATACGGTATTCGGCATGGCGCTCGACTTCGATGCCGAGATTGGATTTTTTGACCGCGTCCTGAAGCTCTTCGAGAGCTGGATCAAGTGTATCAGGTGAGTTCTCAAATACATCGTCAGCCACGTGGGGGCTTGCATATATACGTTTAATACCCCAGCTCTGCATTCGGGTAAGCAATTCCATTGAGGTGGCTACATCGGGCGATCCGTCATCTACGCCGGGGACTATGTGACAGTGTATATCGGTATATATAGGAAGCGGTACAGCCTCTTTGGGGCTTTTCTTGAAAAATTTGAGCATAAATGAGTTTTTTTCGATTGTGAGATGTGCGTATATTCATATAACAGCCTTTGCGAGGCTGTTGTTTGGGGTCAGCGGTTGACGGTGGCGATGCCTGTTTCTTTGATTGCTCCGGTGAGCGGGTCAAAGTGGGCGTATCCTGGAGTTTTCTTGTCGGAGAACATTGACGGCTCCATGCCGAACACCACGCCCAGCTGGGGGATGTGCAGGGTCTTCTTGTCTAATTCTTTTCCATCGTAGATGATGGATATTTCGGCTGTGCCGGGTATACGGTATGCGACACCGCCTTTGGGAAAACGTCGTTCTTCTCCTTTGTCAGTCAGCGGCATGGTGCCTTTGGATACAACCTTGTAATTGAGGTATATCGGATCGCCGGCGAGGTCATCGGCGGCGATAAGACCTTTGACAGGGGAGATGCGGGCTATGACTATCTTTTGTGATTCTTCGCCAGGGACGAATGTATAGGTTGCGATTTCTGACGATGACACGGTCACTCCGGTAAACATGGCGGTCAGAGCCTCCTCCTGCTGAGTGAGATTATCGAGTGCGAGCTGCATGGCTTGTCCGTCTTTAGGCATGCCGTCGGCGTTGCCTGAGATTATGTCGTTGCGGTTCTGGCGCAATTCGAATATCTTGTCAGCTGCCAGCTCGGCGCGTTTTGCCGTGGATGTGCTCTGTATCATTTCCTCGGTCATCGCCTGTCGGGCGGCAGGCGTGTCGAGGATGCTCGGCTGAGCCTGTCGGGGTTGGAGTGTCGGCTTCTCTGCAGGTTGGGGTGCATACCCTTCGTCGTTGATGCTGACGGGGGCATTGTTGGAATCTATAACTATGGTGACGGGAGTACCGCTTTTAAACTGCACGTTATATCTCTGTTCGTCATCAGGCACAGCCGTCTGTGTCAGCTGTACACCTGATAGAGTCCATTTCTGTGACTTGCTCTGTATCGGGGAAGTCTTCAGGTATTTCGTGGCATAATTGTAAAATTCACCCGGGCGTGACTCTGTGCGTTCGGCTTCAAGTGTGACATTGATCACTGCCGACGGAAGCGTGTATACCAGCCCGTAGTCATTGGCTTTGGTAGCTGTGAGTTTTGTGGTGTTCTGAGCCGACGAAGTGATGGCAGCCGAGAGGCTTATCGCTGTGGCTGCCATTGATATGATTATGTTGCGTCTTGACATGTAGAGATTGTGATTACAGGTTGAGTGGTTGATGTTCATTCCATTATCTGGGCGATCGCTTTGCCTATATTGTCGGCGATGTCGCCGGCTATCACTCCGTATTCGCCCTGGACCTCGGCAGCGAGCTCTCCTGCCCAGCCGTGGATGAATACTCCACACACGGCAGCCACTTCGGGTTTGTATCCTTGGGCGAGCAGCGATCCGATTACTCCCGTAAGCACGTCACCGCTGCCGCCTGTAGCCATGGCAGGTGTGCCTGACGAATTGAAGTACACACGTCCGTCAGGGCGCACAACGGCTGTATAACGGCCTTTTAGCACAATGATAACATTGTAGTGGTGCGACACCTCAATGGCTTTGAGCAGTCGGGCTTCGGCTGATGCCTGCGGACCGAATATGCGGTCAAACTCCCTTTCATGGGGAGTGAGGATGGAGAGCGGAGGCAGATGGTTGAGGAGCGACTGGCGGCGAGCAATGCAGTTGAGGGCATCGGCATCAAACACTGCCGGGTGTTCCATCGACTTGATGAGTGTATCGAGTGCGTTGGCGGTAAGTTCGTTGACACCGAGTCCCGGACCTACTGCCAGGGCAGAATATTTTTGGAAAGCCTTGACTTCGCTGACCACGATGTCATGTTTGTCAGCATTAAAGAGGGCTTCAGGCACTGACATCTGCAAGATGTTGTAGCCACACCGGGCGGTATGTATCGTGAGTTTGCCCACTCCTGACCGCAAGGCGCCTTTGGCGGCAAACACGGCAGCCCCCATCATGCCGAAGCTGCCGCCTACGAGCAGCATTGAGCCGTAATCGGCTTTGGATGTGAATTCGCCGCGAGGTTTGAGCAGGTGGCGCACTTCGTGACGCTCCACCAAGAAGAATTTCGTGGGAGTGCGTCGGATGGCGTCTTCGCTCAGGTTGATGTCAAGCATTTGCCATTCGCCCACGGTCTTGGCGTTGTCTGACAGCAGGAAGGCGAGTCGCGGAAACTGGATGGCGATTGTAAGAGTGGCGTGTACGATATTGCGAGCCGGATTATTGGCATTCCAGTCGGCAAAAAGTCCAGATGGCACATCTATTGATACGACCTTGGCACCGCTGTCATTGATATTGCGCACCACTGACTGGAAGCCCCCAGGCAGCGGATCGTGCAGTCCTGAGCCGAAAAGCCCGTCGATGACAAGCCAGTTGCTGTTGATGTCAGGCATGTTGAAGCTCTTGGTGACCTCGGTCAGCATAGGAGCCGGATGCATCGATTCAAGTGCCTGCTTGTAATGAAGGCAATCCTGTGACAGACGGTTGCCACCTATGTTGAAAAGGTATATTTCAGGCTGCCAGCCGTTTTCGATGAGTATATACGCCACAGCGAGGGCATCCGCGCCGTTGTTGCCTGGTCCGGCAAATATGGCGGTAGGCTTGGTCGGACGCCAGCGGCGCATTATTTCCGCTGCCACGCCATCTGCTACCCGGTCAATCAGTTGGAGCGAGGAAACACCCTCATTTTCAATCGTGGCACGGTCAATGGCGCGTATATCTTCGTTATTGAAAATTTTCATATAAATATTTTCATCTGTCAGTCTGCAAAGGTACATTTTTTTTTGTAATTTTGCAGCAGTAAAAAGCTACTGTCATCAACCCGTATAACCTCCTTTTACATTAACAACCGAAGCCCGATGAAACGTGTCACTTACAAAGGTCTGACATTCGAGCCCTATATCGAACGTGACCGCATATCTGCGCGAATCAAAGAACTTGCAGCCCAGATGTCAGATGATTTCAAGGATGACATCCCTCTGCTGATATGCGTGCTAAATGGTGCATTTCCGTTTGCCGCCGACCTTTTCAGGGACCTTGACATCGATGCTGAAATAACGTTTATCAGGCTTAAAAGTTACGAAGGTACATCGACAAGCGGCAAAGTCAAGGAGATAGCGGGTCTGAGTGAAGATATCACAGGCCGCAGGGTCATAGTGGTGGAAGATATCATCGACACTGGCAATACTATGGCTAAGCTGGTCAAGGATCTCGAAGCCCGCAACCCTAAGAGCATAAGCCTCGCATCGCTTCTCTATAAGCCCGAGTCCGTGCGTCAGGATGTCAAGCCTGACTACGTGGGATTCACAATTCCCTCGGCTTTCATCATCGGTTTCGGACTTGACCTTGACGGTCTCGGTCGCAATCTGCGTGACATCTGGGTGCTCAGCGAGCATCATGACGATGAGGCGTGAATTTCTGACGGTCTGACCGTGATGGCAGACTGTGACTGCTTCCCCTTCTCTGAGGTAAAAAAGAACAGATAATAAGTTTCCAATAAAATATAATCTACTCATGTACAATCTGGTAATTTTTGGTGCTCCCGGCAGTGGTAAAGGTACGCAGAGCGCAAAGCTCATCGATGAATACGGACTGTTCCATATTTCGACCGGTGATGTGCTTCGTGAACACATTTCCAAGGGTACCGAGCTTGGCAAGGTGGCTGACAGCTACATTTCCAAGGGCAATCTTATCCCTGATTCTCTGATGATCGACATCCTCGCAGATGTCCTTGACAGCAATCCTGAGGCTAAAGACGGTGTGATCTTTGACGGTTTTCCCCGTACAATCCCGCAGGCTCACGCCCTCAACGAGATGCTTGAGAAGCGCGGCTCTAAACTCCATGCTGTAGTGGGTCTTGAAGTCCCCGATGACGAACTCGTCACACGACTCCTCAACCGTGGCAAGGAAAGCGGACGCAGTGATGACAATCTCGACACCATCAACCAGCGTCTCAAGGTCTACCACTCCCAGACCAGCCCCCTGCGCGACTTCTACCAGCAGCAAGGCAACTATCACGCCATCCACGGTCTCGGTTCTGTCGACTCCATATTCGACACCATCCGCACATCACTCAACAGTCGCACCGACACCCCCAAGCGTCACCACGCCTGACCCATCCTCAGGTTCCGACCATACCAAAGCATCGCCCATGCAGCCCTCGCGCCGCCTGGGCGATGCTTTTTTATAATGAGCATTTGCAAGGGTGTAGGGACATGCCGTGGCATGTCCGCATCCCCGAGCAGTTGCATCATGTATGCAGGCGGTTACATTATGTCTGCTAGGCGGACATGCCATGGCATGTCCCTACAATCCTGAGTGTCGGAGTGTTGGCGGCGGGCGAGGCGTTTCCGGTGTTTGAGACGGCGGCGTTCGATGGCTTCCTGGCGGCGTTGGATGCGTTTTTCGGATTGTGACGGGGTGGCTTCGGTTGGTTGGGTTCGCTCGGGTGATTCTGTCGGTTGAGAGGATTCTCGGCGGCGCATGGCGGCTTCGCGGGCACGGCGTGAGCGGACTATGGCTTTGTCAATCTGGGGAGTTATGAGCGAGAAGATGATGCGGGCTATGTTATAAGTGTCATCGCGCAGCTTGCCGTGTTCGAGATAGTAGTCAAAAAGCTCAAGCAGATAGCTCTGATTCAGATCAGGCGACACAGCGACCGTTGCCATTATTTGCTGTCGGATGTACTGGTAGAATTTACGCGATACAGGGCGCGTCCAAGTGGATTTACGGCGCAGGGTGATAGATGAGGTAGTCATGGTCAAGTCTAATTTTGTGATTTTCTCACAAAATTAGACCTCCATTGCAGCCGAAGCATGCGAAAATATCAGTCATATGATTACAGGCGCAGAAGCGAAGACCCTGTGTCGGAATTGTTAAGGTTGCGCTTCGCCGAGCGGAATATAGCTCCGAAGTCAGCATTGTAGCTCACAGATAGCACTACCATGTTGCCGTTGTTCTTGATGTAACGCTCGCGATATGCCGGATTGACCTCGGAATAGCTCCATGTCGGATACTGTGTACCCTTGGGGGTGAACATATACATCCAGCCGACACCTAATGTCCAGTGCTTGTCTGGATTGAACTCAAAGCTTAGGGCATCACCGTTTTCATCCTTCATCACGTAGTGCCCGCTCAGGTACTTGCCGGGAATCTTGCGCCAGTATGAGATAGTGTATGGCCCATTGTTCCACCATATTGAGAAACTTGCATCAAACGAAGTCAGATTGTTGGACCAGTCGGCACCTGTGCAGTAATAGTGTGAAACGCCGAGATTTACGTTAGCTCCAAATCCGTATATGTCATTGAGCTTCATGTTGAGATTTGACTCGAATACTCGACTGCGCCGTGCGTTGACTGATTGTGACAGGAAAAGGTTGTCGCCAAGATATGTCATGTCGCCTATTACAGCGTTTGATGCATGGCGGTAGGAGAGGAGCAGCGAGGTCGAGAATTTCTTGAACCGGTAGCTCGGCATCAGTTGATAGACGAAGCTGTCAGTCACTTTAAGTTCTGGATTGCCGTTAGATACCAGATATGGAGATACTTGCTGGGGATAATCGGTCAGCTGGGAGAGGGAAGGAATCACCGGACCGTAGACAAAAGCTGCCTGGATGCTCCAGCGTGAACCGGCGTTCCATGACAGCTGTGCTTGTGTGCGGTTGCGTATGAAATGTCGTCGGTTGAGGTCGTTGTTGATCCAGAACATTTTCAGACCTGTAGATAGTGAAAGATACACCTTGCCGATTTGCTGTCCGAGGCGTGCATAGATATAATTGTTGTTTTCGGTCAGTACAGGTTTGTAGTCCGATGTCAGATAGGTGTTGGTGCTGCGTGACAGTGTATTCTGAAATCCGCTTGACAGTGAAGTCTTGTCGCTGAAATCATGATTGTAACTGATTTCTGATATGAGCGAGTGGCGGCGGCTGTCGACATCCATCAGATAGTCGCTCGTGCTGCCGTCTGTATAAGTGTACTGATTGTCACGGCGGTAGTCGGTGTTGCTGAGCGTGCCTACTACCTGTGCCTCGATAGAATTTTTCTCGTTGAAATCTTTTCGGAAAAACAGGTCAAGCGAAGGCGAGAAATCACTGCTTGAGGTGTGCCTGTTCACGTCGTATTCTCCGAGATAAGAGTCATATGTGGTGCCTATGTACCGTGATTTATTATAGGATGGTGTGGCACGGAATGTGACTGAGAGGAGTGTGGATGTGTCAGGGCTGTAGTCATATTTCGCCTGCATCTTGTGGGTATGGTAATTGAACGGATTACGGTCATCCTCTACCAGATTTACGCGGAAATCACTGCCTATATAGGATTCATAGGTATGGTCGTAGACTTCCTGGTAATTACGCCATGAGGGATTATATGACAATGTGAATTGCGATGGTCCCTGATGGTATGATGCTCGCAGATTGGCATCGACAAATGCCGTTGTGACCGCACTGCGTGTCCACAGATACACTTGTCCGCCATCAGTACGCTTCTTGAGGGTGATGCTGATGAGTCCCGAGTTGCCCTTGTCAGCATATCGGGGCGGGGTGACCCGTGAAAATTCTATCTTGGCTATGTCTTTGGGCAGCAGAGCGTTGACATCGTCCATTGTCGATGGCACTCCGTTGATCAATATCACCGGTGTGCCACCGTCGACAGAGAGTGTGCGGTTGATGGGATTGGCGTCAAGCCCTGCGAGCGGAAGTTTCTGAAACAGGCTGATTGATGTGGCAGATGCCTTGACATCTGATGCTTCGGGATATATGATGGTGCGTCCACGTGAGTCTGTGGTGGATTGCCCTGTGACTGTCACTTCGCTGAGGCTCAGTCCCTCGCTTAGATATATGTCGCCGATGCTGATGTTCTTGGTCCCGGACGGGATATGTATTTCAGTATGGTTATATCCTGTACATGTTATGTCAAGTGTGAGATTTGTTGTGTAGTTTGTTTCCAACCTGAAGAGCCCCTCCTTGTCAGTGATACCTCCTGTCATAAGCATGGTAGCCTCGTTAAGACGGCATGAAACCCCTGCAAGGGCAGTGGAATCGGTGTCTGACAACACTCTGCCTGTTACAGTTCTCGCGTGAATGGCGACTGGTGATAGCAACAGGAGTGAAAAGATTGCACAGAGCTTGTATATTATATGCATGAGATGTGATGTTAGGATTGTATGTCATATTATATACGCAATTCTGTGCACAAACATAACATCAACCTGTAGATATTTTATGCGGCGCGGGAGGCTTTGCGGTAGAGGAGGCAGGCGATGATGAGGTAGAGGACATTGGGAATCCACATAGCCACGAATGGGGAGGTCAAGCCGCTGACGGCGAAGGTGGAGGTGACGGTCATAAAGAGGATGTAGCTGAAGCTCAGCACCAGACCGATGCCGATGTTGAGTCCCATGCCTCCCTTGACTTTGCGTGACGAGAGCGACATGCCTATGACGGTCAGGATAAACGCGGCGGCACACATGGCGTAGCGGCGGTGGTTTTCGATCTCGAAACTCTTGATATTGGCGAATCCGCGCTCTTTCTGACGCTTGATGTATTCCTGCAAGTCGGGTGTCGACATGGTCTCATGGTCGTTTTTGGCTATGAGGAAGTCGCGCGGCTCAAATGGGATCACAGTGTCGAGCATCGTGCCGCGGTGTATCGTCTCGCGTGTGCCGCTGAAATCGCGTATCATGTAGTCACGTACCTGCCAGTTGTAGAGGGTGTCCCAGCGAATCTGTTGGGCGGTCAGGCGTGACACAAGTTTCTTTTTGTCAAATTTTTCAAGCGAGAACTTATATCCTGTCTTGGTCAACGCATCGTAGCGCGACATATAGGCTATCTCGCCGTCGGCTACTTTCATCTGGATATTTGTGCCATAGTCCACACGTTTGTTTTTTACATAGGTGTTGGTGTATTCGATGCGTTTGACGTTGGCTGGAGGTATTATGTATGCGCTCAGCAGATATGTGGCTATGGCTATGACTGTTGCCGACACGAGATAGGGGCGCATGAAGCGGCGGTATGACATGCCCGACGAGAGCATGGCGATGATTTCGCTGTTGTCAGCCAGCTTGGAGGTGAAGAAGATGACAGCGATAAATGTAAACAGCGGACTGAACTGGTTGGCGAAGTAGGGGAGGAAGTTGACGAAATAGTCAAAGACTGTGGCTTTGAGAGGAGCTTTTAGGAATGCGTCGAGCTTCTCGTTGATGTCAAACATGATGGTAATCGCGAGTATCAGGATAATCGCGAAGACGTATGTGCCGAGAAACTTACGTATGATGTATCCGTCAAGGATCTTGAACATTGCTGAAAGGATAGGATTAGTAGGTTACAGTCTTCGGGTGACGCGCTCCACCATCTCGGTCTTCCACGGCTTGAAGTCGCCGGCTAATATGTGCTTGCGGGCTTCACGGACGAGCCACAGGTAGAAGGCGAGATTGTGGATGGATGCGATCTGCATGGCAAGCAGTTCCTGCGCTATGAACAGGTGGCGAAGATATGCTTTGGAATATACCTGGTCAACGAAGCATTCGCTTGTCTCGTCGATGGGTGAGAAGTCGTCTGCCCATTTCTTGTTGCGCATGTTCATGATGCCGTCGGGTGTGAAAAGCATGCCGTTGCGCCCGTTGCGCGTGGGCATCACGCAGTCCATCATGTCTACACCGCGGTCTATAGCTTCAAGGATGTTGGCAGGTGTGCCCACACCCATCAGATAGCGCGGACGGTCAGTGGGGAGGATTTCGTTGACCACCTCTATCATGTCATACATCACCTCTGCCGGCTCTCCGACAGCCAAGCCGCCTATGGCGTTGCCGTCAGCTCCGAGGTCAGCCACGAATTTTGCCGATTCGCGCCTGAGGTCGGGATAAGTACAGCCCTGGACTATAGGGAAATATGCCTGACGGTAACCATACAGACCTTCGGTGGAGGTGTAGCGGTTCCATCCGCGGCGCAGCCAGCGGAGTGTCAGGTCGAGAGATTTGCGGGCGTATGAATAGTCGGATGTGCCGGGAGGACATTCATCAAGAGCCATCATGATGTCTGCTCCGATGGTGCGCTGGATGTCTACCACCCCCTCGGGGGTGAACAGGTGCTTTGAGCCGTCGATGTGGGAGCGGAAATATGCGCCCTCTTCTTTGAGCTTGCGGTTGGCAGCAAGCGAGAACACTTGGAATCCGCCGCTGTCGGTCAGTATTGGGCGGTCCCAGCTGTTGAATTTGTGCAATCCGCCGGCTTGGCGCAGTATCTCGGTGCCTGGACGCAGATACAGATGGTATGTGTTGCCGAGGATGATCTGGGCTTTTATGTCATCGCGAAGCTCGCGCATGTGCACGCCTTTGACCGAGCCTACAGTGCCCACGGGCATGAATATAGGGGTTTCGATCTGTCCGTGGTCTGTGGTTATCAGTCCGGCGCGGGCAGCTCCGTTGGTGTCTGTTGCTTGAAGCTTGAAATCCATTTTGCAAAATTAGTTGTTTTATGGGAGAAATGCAGTATATTTGTGTTTCTAAAAAATATCACGGATACCATATATTATTAATTTCAACATATTCACTTAAACGTTTTCTATCTATGAAAAAATTTGTAGCCGAACTTGTCGGCACTATGTTCCTTGTCTTGTTGGCTTGCGGCAGCGCGGTATTGGCGGGTCCTTCCATCTCTACTCTTGGCATCGGCTTGTGCTTCGGTCTGGTGCTCATCTGTCTGTGCTATGCCATAGGCGGCATATCAGGCTGCCATGTCAATCCGGCAGTATCACTCGGTGTGTTCCTCACTAATAAGGACTTCACAGCCAAGGATCTGATAAGTTACTGGGTCGCACAGTTTATCGGTGCTGCCATCGGCGGTCTCCTGCTTTACTGGCTCTTCCAGCTTGGCGCAGGTTTTAATTTCGGCGGCATCACAGCTGCTAGCGGCAACAGTCTCGCTGCCAATGTGCTCCAGCCCGGTGCCACTCCGGCTCTTGCTCTGCTCGTCGAGATACTTTTGACATTCTTCTTTGTGTTCATCGTGCTCGGTGCCACAAGCAAGTTCGGTGTCAGCAATCTTGCGGGTCTGGCTATCGGTGTAGGTCTCGGTCTGGTCAACATCGTTGGTATCCCCGTAGACAACTGTTCTGTCAATCCCGCCCGTTCGTTTGGTCCGGCTCTGTTTTCGCCCAATGCTTGGGGTGACTTCTGGATCATGGTAGTCGGTCCTCTCGCAGGTGCAGTCCTCGCAGCCATTGTCTGGTATCTCGTAGCTCCCCACTTCAAGAAGAAATAATCAGAAGCCTACGTGTAGTAACAAGCCCCTGCCGTCAACAACGGCAGGGGCTTCTTCTTAGATTTAAGGTGTGGTCACATCACTCTGGAGTGGAAAGTGCCTTGAGAGATTTTTCAATTGTTTGTGAAGCAAAATTACTACCGAACATACGGATATATGGCAAAATCAAGGGGTAAAACAGGGGGACAACCCTTGCTGGATGTTGCGAATTAAGGGGGAAGGGGATACCTTTGCATGCATGAAACCTATCACATCTTTTTTGACAAAAATATTGTATGGTAGTCTCTGTGTAGTCTCTCTGAGCGGTTGCTCGCATGGGGGACAACATGATTCCAAACCATGGGGGACAGGCTCTGACAGTCTGGACGTGATGCTTGATCGTGTAGACAGTCTGGAGATGATAGCTCCGTGGGACGATGCCGAGGTCAGGTCTGCATTACGGTCAGTCGACTCCATGGCGTCACGCTGCGATGGAGCCAACTCCATGGCTGCGGGGCTGTTTGTCAAGAGCCATCTTTATGAGATTGATGAGAATCAAGAGGCGGCTATGGATGTCATAAAGAAAGCTCTGGGGATGGTAGACTCTGCGCAGTCTCCTTACCTCTATTCACGACTGCTGCTTCAAAGGGCTGTGCTGGATCCCGATCTGTCATCCAAAACGGCTACATATTTCAGTGTCTTGCCAAATTTCATAGAGGTGCGTGACAGCATGGTGGTCGTGGAGACTCTGTGGGAACTCAACAATGCCTATGAGTATGTGTGGGATGATTCAACGATACTCGAGTGTTTCAGCGAGATACTCAAATGGGTGCCGGATACAATGCACAATCTCAAAAACATCATGCGCTTCAATATAATAGCACTTGAACGCGGCGATGGGAATAATCCGCGCTATGTGGCAAAGATGGACAGCCTACGCTCCGAGAAGGAGCTGATGCAGATGTCTCCGCCGCTCTCTGTGCTGGTCTACAGCGACCTCTACCGTCTCCGTGGCGATGCTGCCGATCTGGATACTGCCGGAATGTATATGGCTGGGATGGTGGGAGACCATGACGCTGTCAAGGTGTACTACGGGCAGAAACTCAGCCATGCACTCAAATGTGGCGAGCGTGACACTGCGGCTCACTATGCGGCTGAATTGGAGAGATATCTTGATGATGAGTCACCGATGGTCATCGAGACCATCAAAGCATTGCTGCCGTATTATAAAGAGACAGGCATGACCCAGCGGTATGATGCGCTCAGCCACAGGTTTGCGGAGATGCAGACCAAGGCGGCTGCTTATGAAGAGGCCACCAAGATGGCGCGCATGAACACGCAGCGTCAGATGCGCGATTTCAGCAAATATACTACCGTAAAGACGCAAGAGGAACATGTCAGGACATTATGGCTGACGGTAGGAGTGTTGGTAGTGCTGTTTCTGACAGTGGGCGTGATTTTGTTTATACGCTTGCGCAGACGTCATCTGGAGACTAAAGCGCGACTGCATGATGATCTCGAAAACACGAAGCGGCGTCTGACTGTGGCACAGCTCCGCGCGGTCGAAAACGAGCAGACTCTGAGCAATGTATTGACCGACCTTGGCAATATATCATCGGAACATACCGAGGTGCAGTCGCATGCTGACCGCATCAAGGTCAAACTTAAGGCACAGCTGTCAGGTGAAGATGACTGGGAGAGGTTCTCTGCAGTATTTACAGAGATGCGTCCGGGTTTTGTAGAGAAGCTTCGCGAGGCATATCCGGTGCTGACGCAGGGTGATGTCAGATTGTGCTGCCTGCTCAGTATGGGGCTTGACACGAAGCACATAGCGCGGCTTCTGCTGATACGCCCCGAATCAGTTAAAAAACACCGTCAGCGTCTGCGCGCTAAGCTCGGACTGTCGCCCGAAGTGGTGTGGACTGACTATTTTGCAAATTTCTGACGATATGATGCGCAGTCAGTGTGTCAGATTGCGTAAAATTTCATAACTTTGCAGTCGGATTTTTCGGCTTGAAATGGGTGCATCAGCCGTGTTGTAGGGACATGCCGTGGCATGTCCGCTTCCGTGACGATGCATCCCCTGATTCAAGGCGGACATGCCACGGCATGTCCCTACATGGTAAGCCAGATTTGTATTTCCTTAGTATTTAGAACATTGATATAGATAAACGTATAGAGATATGATTAATCGAGTCCTTATCCGCATGAAGGTCGTACAGATGCTGTATTCCTATCTGTTGACACGCAATCAGTTTAAAATCCAGCCCGCACCTGCCAATCCTACTAAGGATCAATCGTTTGCATACTCAGTCTATATCGATTCGCTTCTGTTGATGCTGGAGCTTTCGGGCTACCGTGTCTCTCCCGACCAGGTGAAGCTCTCTATCCCTGTCAATCCGCGTCTCAACCAGTCAGGCATCATCCGGGCTCTTGCTGCCAACGATGATATCCGCACAATCATCAACCGTGGCACGTCGACAGTCGGAAATTTTGACGCAGGTCTTTCAGCCATATATAACGCCGTAATATCCTCCGATTTGTACAAAAAGTATCTCCGTGCCCGTAACCGAGGCATCAAGGAGGATGTGCAGTTCTGGACGGTCATGTTCAAGACTGTGATTGAGAAGAGCGCGGCATTCCAGGAAGGAGCGCGCCGAAGCGATGAGTTTACACTCAATGGTCTGGAACTTGGTATCGAGAACCTCATCAAGACATTGGAGGAGTTTGACGGCGAGCACTCTGGCTTCGCCGAAGCGCGTAATGCACTCGACCGTTCGCTTGACAAGGCTTACCAGCTCTATCATGCACTCCTGATCCTTCCGGTAGAGATTACCCGTTGCTATGATCTCCAGCTTGACAATGCCCGTAACAAGTATCTGCCCACCAGCCAGGATCTCAATCCTGATACTCGTCTCATAGATAACCGTCTGGTGAAGCTCCTTGCTGACAACGAATCCATCAAGGAATACGCCGAGGCTCATCCCGGAGAGTGGACTGACGATACAGACCTGCTCTCGCATCTGCTTAAGCGCATCCTCGAATCGGAGGAGTATCAGAAATACCTTGAGTTGCCTGCTCCCACTATTAGTGACGACTGCGACTTTTGGCGCCAGGTGATGAAGTCGATCATTCTCCCTGATGATGAACTCGCCGAGGTGTTGGAATCCAAGTCGGTATACTGGAACGATGACCTTGAGATAATGGGTACTTTCGCTCTCAAGACACTCCGCAAGTTTGCGTCCGCACCGTCTAAGGATCCTGTGCTTCCGCAGTATAAGGACGATGAGGACGCGCGTTTCGGCGCAGACCTGTTTGTCAATGTCGTGGAGAACTACGACGAATACCGCACGATGGTTGACCATTATGTCGACAACCAGGCATGGGACTCCGAACGACTGGCATTCATGGATGTCATCATCATGTCGGTTGCCATAGCCGAGATGCTCAATTATCCGCAGATACCCATACCGGTCACTCTCAACGAGTATATAGAGATAGCCAACAGCTACAGCACTCCGCGAAGCGGCAAATTTATCAACGGTGTGCTTTATTCGATCATCAATCACCTCAAGGAAGAGGGTAAGCTGATGCGTGATAATTGAAAATTTTAACAATTATTATTTCAGCCCCTCACGATAGTTTCCTTACCTTTGTGAACGATAGAATAATAACTGAAACTCATCAATTTTACTTTTCTTTATTGTAACTATGCTTTTCAATCTTATAACCCTCGATGGCGCAGCCTCAAGTTCAGGTATGATGAACATGCTCATGATTGTGGGCTTGATTGTGGTGTTTTATTTCTTCATGATCCGTCCGCAGCAGAAGAAGCAGAAGGAGATACGCAAATTCCGCGAAGGCATCCAGAAGGGTGACCAGGTCATCTCGGCTGGCGGCATCTACGGCAAGGTGAAGGACATCAAGGATACCTATATCGTGCTCGAGGTGGACAAGGGTTTCTCTCTGCGTGTCGACAAAGGTTCAGTGTATCCTTCGGCTCTTGATATCGAAGCCACAGGCAACAACCCCGAGGAGAAGAAATAATCCCACGCCACATGCGATGGTGCCTGACGTGAACATTACATGGCATCAAACAATCCTATATACGACAAGATAAGACAGGCGCGAGCCTCGTTGACCACAGCGGCACGTTCTTCCAAAGGGAAGGACGTGCTGATGTATCTTTTGTTTGTACTGATAGCGTTTGTGTTCTGGGTGCTTCTGTCGCTTGACTCGGAGATAACTAAAGACTATGAGGTGCCGATAGAGATTGCCGAGGTGCCTGACAGTGTGCATATCCTGGGCAATGTGCCGGCATCAATCAATGTGTCGGTCAGGGGTAAGGGTGCCCAGCTTATCAGATATGAGTGGGGCGCGATGCCAAAGCTGACACTGAAGTTCAGAGACTATGCGACTAAAAGGGAACGGCTCTCCGTGTCACGTATCCGTCTGGATGCACGGCTTAGAGATTATTTCGGCAACGGGGTTGTCATCAATACCATCAAGCCTGACACTTTAGGGGTGGCATATACGACTAATCCGGGTGTCAGACTGCCATTGCATGTCGTGGCTGATATCAAGCCGGATCTGCAGTACACTTTGAGCGGACCTGTGACAGCAAGCACCGACTCAGTGACCGTGTATTCTACCACCGCACTTCCATCGGATATGAAATATGTGGTGACTGAGCCTGTAGCCATGTCAGGTATAAAAGATACGACGCAGGTGACTGTGGCGGTACGGTCAATGGCAGATGCCAAGGTGGTACCATCGACTGTCGAGGTCACCATCCCGGTTGAGCCGCTCATATCCAAGCGTCGTCAAGCTACGGTGGATGTGGTCGGTCTCCCTCCGCATACATCGCTTATAACGTTCCCTTCAAAGGTGACATTTACATATCTCGTGCCTATGGGTGTCTACAACAAGGATTATCCTCTGAGAGCTTATGTGGACTATGATGACGTGAATGTGGTCACGAAGAAGATACCTGTGCGTATCGGGGCTGTCCCACCGTTTTTCTCAGGTGTGACTGTTACGCCTGATAGTGTGGAGTATATTATAGAAAGAGCTGATTAAGGGGAACGATTTCTTAGAAGATGCGTATAATAGCGATAAGCGGAGGCATAGGTTCGGGAAAAAGTGTCGTGTCACGGATGGTGTCAGTGATGGGTTGGCGTGTATATGATTGTGACAGCCGTGCACGCCGTCTGATGGATACCTCTGATGAGATAAAGAGACGCATAGCATCTGAAATATCCGACAGCTGTATAACGCAAGATAATGAGATAGACCGCCAATGCCTTTCGGGTCTGGTTTTTAATGACGCTATGGCTCTTGATGTGCTTAACAAGATAGTGCACGGAGCGGTCAGAGAAGATTTCAGGGATTGGTGTCACAGGCATGCAGATGATGGGATGCTGTTTGTCGAGACTGCCATCCTCTATCAGAGCGGCATGGATTCCATGGTAGACGAGGTGTGGGAAGTCTCAGCCTCGGAGTCAGTGCGCATAGCGAGAGTCATGATGCGCAACAATCTGTCAGAGGCAGAAGTCAAAGCCCGCATCGCGTCACAAGCCGCATTTACCCCGACACACAGGCATCCCCGCATCATCGTCATTGACAACGACGGAGAGGTCGCCCTGCTCCCGCAGGTGCTCAGTGCGGTAGATGGGGCACTATTGGGATGATTAGGGGCAATATACCGTTAAATTTGAGGATGTTGAAGAACTCCAAATCGTACAATGTTGTAGGGACATGCCATGGCACAATGTCACAAACTTAAGCTAATCTTGGTCTCCCCATGTACGCGCCCGAAAGGGCGCATCTCTCTGTCAGCCGAGGGGCTTGCCCCTCGGTAAATGTCAGCCTATGCCACGCGCTGCGCTTTGCCGCAGCGCATCAAACACCATGATGCTCAACATGATAGGACTGATGCGCTGCGGCAAAGCGCAGCGCGTACATTCTCCATCTCTAACCGAGGTGCAACCCCCTCGGCTAACAGAGAGATGCGCCCACGAGGGGCGCGACTTGCTTGAAAATCCTTAAGTTAGTGACATTGTGCCATGGCATGTCTAATCTGCAAGTGCTTGAGTGTCAGCAGACATGCCATGGCATGTCCCTACAACATACGAATGGTTATCAACGACTGGTCTTTTGCGGTCGCTACATGTAGCGACCCTACAAGTGTGTTGTAATTCCTTTTTTATACGATGGCAATTGACTGAGGGTTAGAGGCAGCTGGTCCAGAAGTCGAGGAAGCGGCGTGCCACTACTTCACAGGAGTTGTGTTTTTCTACGAATTGGCGTGACTGGCTGCCTCTTTCGGCTATGAGTGCTGGATGGAGTACAACATTTTCAATTGTATCAATCAATCCAGCCATGTCGGTCGGGGCGTTGATGATAGGACGGAGGTGTTGCTCGTTGATGTAATCGTAATATTCAGGCTCTGCACCGCTGATGACGTTGAGCCCGTATGCCATTGCCATGAGGGCTGTAGTGGCAGGGGTGTAGCTGTAGATTTGATCCATGACTACGTGAGAGTCGCGCATCAGGCTGATAAATTCGGCAAATGGACGGTTCTCGACTATGGTCAGAAGTGCGCGGTCGGGATGACGGGATATGACTTCGCGGGCTGCCTCCTCAAGCATGTCTGTACCTTTCATTGCCATGCGCGTGCGGTCTCTGCCGAGAAATATTTTGATCTTGTCGGGTTGCTCAGGTAGCATGATTGGATTAAATGCCGACGTGTCAATTGGTATGCCTCCATATCCTGATTTTTCTGCCCCCAACGCCCGGCGCATGCCAAGTTCATACTCATACAGCACAGAGACAGCTCCGTCGATGTGGTCAAGGGCATAACGCTGGTAGTCTACAAGACCTGGGTCATGCCATTTCTCCCATAAATCGGGATTCAGTTTGCGCCACCGGGAAGGTTCGTTTCCCATGTGCCATTCTGAATAGCGCAGCGGTGAGTCTGCGGCAGCAACCATGTCAAGATAGGCGATGTCTGTGCTCATGGCAGTCAGAAAGACGGCTCCGTTTTCGCGTTTCAGTCGGTCGAATATGTAGCGCAGCCTTTGAGGTCTGAGTTGCACGAAATTAAGGTCGTTGAGAGCCACAATGTCATATCCGCGCAGGTATCTGTGCATCGGACCGAGCATCTTCCAGAACAGATGCAGTCCTCCTAATTTGCCCGGACGTCTTGTCAGATCAAGGTCACGCTCGCACTGCATCCAGGCAGAGCCGTCAGATATAAGTGTTACCTCGTGTCCTTGGTGACGCAGTCCTGTAGCCAGGGCGCGGTGGCAGTTGCTATAGTCTCCGAGCAATAGGATTTTCATATTTGTGATGCTGTTTCCATTAACAAAAATAGGGAAACTGAGATGGTTTTGCAAATTAGGAGAGATAATTGTGAGGATATTTTAAACAGGAATCTTCTGTGGGTTGTTTAAACAGTAGATTTTAACAGAGATTAATGTAGTTAGATTATGAAGATTTTAAAAAGTATGAGGGAATGTGCTGCTGTCATGTTGATGTTGATATGGCTTCCAGCATGGGCTGACGGTATAACCATCTCTATAGTCAGAAGCGAAGCCGTCAGTCCTGACGAGATAGACGTGGAGTATTATGTATCGGCAGATGGACTGACTGATGCCGGATCCCTGACATATGATGTGTCGCTGGAATACATGATGGCAGATGAATTCGTGCCTACGATTTTAGAGCAGACTACTACTGCCAAAACGTCTCATGTATTTGAGATGACGAATCTGCCTCCTGATTCCACGATTACAGCCGTCATGAAGGTATCGGCTACAGTGCCTGGAGTCGCAACCCCGTTGACTGCTGAGACGGAAATCAAGGCAAAGACACTGGCGATTCCAATCTTGATAGGGACTCTTCCTGGCGGAAACGACCATATATGGAGTGCGAACTATGGCATCAGGGGCGAGGTTTTTGACGCAGACACTTTCGGACGATGCTATTATTACACTACATCTTTCGTAGGAGAAGGTGCTTTCAGATTTATTTCAAAGCTCGGGCGTTCGACTACCGACTGGTCTACTGTAGATAAAGAGCCTATATATGCACCGTCACAGGACCGTCAGGATGTCACGTTTGATCAGTGGTATCCATATGAGGTGTTCATCGACACTAATTCACCATGCGCGTGGAGGATTCCGAATTTCAGATCGGGTGATACCTCTGAATATACAGTGCAATTGAGTTTCAAGAAAAAGGCGGTGCTGGTAGTGCATCAGGATTATCCCACCGATGTAAGCGATGTCAGTATTGATAATGCCGATGGAGGCACAGTGGATGTGTATAATATGCAGGGAACGATGCTACGTCACGGAATAGCCAAATCCGAGGCAACACTCAATCTCGCCCCCGGACTCTATATCATAGGCCACGAAAAGATCTACATCCCTTAGCCAGATATATATTCCTTATCAACAAAAGAAGCCCGCTGAATTCAGCGGGCTTCTTTTGTTGTCGTAGCGGAGAGAGAGGGATATGAAACTATTGTAAATTTAATAATCGCATAAGCAGGAATGGTTAATATAATAGACTAATAATTAGTATAGTATGCGGATTTAACGCAAAATAAAATATCTTTGAATTTCCTTGATTAACTCAAATTTTGTATGTAATTTTGTATGTGAAAAACATAGTATCACCGGCTCATACAAAAATTCTCTCTCATGGATAAGTACAAGCATCGCGTCAGCTTCCGATTGGAGAAGCGCAAGGATAAAAGTGGCAATCTTCCCGAAGAGTTGCCCATCAACGCCGACATTACCTTTGGCGGTAAACGTATATGGTATTATTCCGGATACCGTATTGCCCTCGCAAAATGGGATGAAAAGACGCAGAGGGTGAAGCGTAATAATTTCAATTCCGACGATGTTTCGGCGGCGGATATCAACCAGCGGCTTGTGAAGATTGCATCTGCTGTTGATGATGCTTTCGCTCAGCTTGAACTCCGAGAGGAAGAAGTTACACCCACAACTGTCCGGGACGAGCTTAAACGCATACTCAATGAAGAGAAATCTACGAGACTGACGGTTGCCCAAGTCTATCAACTTCTGATTAATGAAAGGGAAAATGAACTTAAGACATCTCCGGCCACCGCTCTGTGGACGAAGGGGACGCTGACTAAACACAAAACCATGCTTCGGCATCTAAGCGAGTTTAAAGCGACTCTGTATTTTGAGGATGTCAACGATGATTTGCTTGCGCGGTTTGAATTATTCCTGATTAATAAGGGGTTATCGAACAATTATTGCTATAAGTCCATGAAGGATATCAAAACATTCTTTAATTGGGCGACCAAGAGGGGCTTTAATAAGAATATGGCTTATCAGTCGTATTCACAGAGATTCCGCGATGAGACTAAATCGGACAGCACGATTAACCTCTATGCGTTGAGTGAAGAAGAACTTGCGGCAATTCAGACCTTTCCAATCTCCCGTAAAGCCATTGACAGAGTGCGGGATATCTTTGTATTTGCCTGCTACACTGGGCTTAGATTCTCCGATGTCATAGCCCTGAGATGGTCTAATGTTAGCGGTGACATTCTGGATGTCATCTCCAAAAAGACCAACCATCGCCAGAGATTCGCATTGGCAACGGAAGCATTGCGCATACTTGCGAAATATCCCAAGTCACCTGATGAAGATGATCCGCGTATCTTCCCGACCATATCCAATCAGAAATACAATGCTCATTTGAAAGAGGTTGGCAAACTTGCCGGTATGACAGGAGACTGGATTACAGAGAAGCAGAGTGGTCGTACTAAGACACGGGAAGTGCGTCCGAAGTATGAGTTGTTGACATCTCATGTGGCACGGCGCACATTCGTAACGATGTGTCTGCGCAAAGGTATGTCCCCGGAGGATATTCGTGCTGTAACAGGTCATACCACTGCCGACATGATGATGAAGTATGTGAAATTCGATGATGAGAGCAAGAGGGAGAAGATGAGCATACTAAACGAGAACGCCCAATCAGGAGTTGAGACCGTCTTCGACCACGCCATTACTGATGATGAGCGTGTTCGGCTCGGTCTGCCTACCCGTGACACATACTTTGAAATCTTCGAAGGTGATACCGCCTCTGTCAATGCTCACCTCGCTGTTCTCGCCCACATCCGGGGCAACATAGATGCCCGCGCCGAGTACATCAAACGCCTTCCCGCCGACAAACTCAACGAAGTACTGGAGATAATCATGAAAGGTAATTTATGAATATTTATTTCCCTTATTCTCTACTTTTCTACAATCGGTCTAATTTGATAGTATTATTTGAGTAGAGAGTTAAATGCAAAATCGTTATGAGGTTTGGATGACATATTAATGGTTTATATGTCGCGAAAATACATAATTAATTGTACGATTTACAAGATGAGAACGTACTACAATTCAGATTTATCTTTTTGAGTCTTCATGTTCATAAGGCGTTTATTACAATATAGAAGGCCTCCATTATACCGATTGTTCCTAAAATCATATGATAAGGAAACAGTCGTTTTTCCATCATCATATTCTACCCATCTATCACCATTACCATACGAATCATTACGTGTCAGGTATTTGTCATACTTTTCTTTTAGAGCAATTGTTAGACCACTAAAGTTTTCTCGACAAGTGGGATAGCTGTCAGTAAGAAATGCGATAGCATAAAGTTTCCCTTTATAAAAATTAAATGTAATAAAAGACCAACTATATCCTCCAAATTCAAACGAATTAGATGTGCATGCTATAATATCTGTTCCTCGTTCTCTAATTTGAAGTTTGTTGTCAGAGATGGCTTGTAATACCTGAATCTTAGTGCTTACTCCTAACGTTAGCCCTAAAATCTTATTAGTAATTTGTGCTGATGAAGCAATGCAAATTACTAACATAAGGAAAAGTAAACATGTAAATCTTTTCATTTTATCATATTTTTATGTTCCATGATATGCAATGTAATGCGCCGCCATTCTTTATTAGGTCCTGACAATCAATAGTTATAATCTTAACCTCCTGATTTGCTTCTCTGAAAAGTCGGCTCAATTTTTCTTTCGCTTCTGCATCATTATTTGGTTCTGCAACAGTAGGCATTAAAACTATATTATTGACTTGGACATAGTTTAGATAAGCCCAACTATTTACTGTGGGATTATCCAACTTAAACTCTCGCACATCATAGCACTGAACTTCATTAAGTTTTCGGATTGCGGATATGGATACGTCCATCGTCATTTCTTCGTTGGTCGCTACAATCACCATATTCGTTGGGCCGCCCAAATAGCGCACCAGCCAATCAGTATGACCGTATTTCTCTTTCTTGTTCCAATGTATGAAAAGTGGTTCCAATTTCATTTTCTTTCGTATCTGATTGGAGACAGCATTTTCATTACTATATCTATCACGGCAGTTTTCAGCTAATACTTTTTCTGTCATTATAACATGACGGTCAGTTATATAATCGCCAAAACGAAAAGTACATTTTTGCAAAACGAAAAGTACATTTTTCAAGATTTTCAGCCATTTCCGGCGCGGCTGTTTGACAACCGTTTAATCACCGCTTAAACGCCGTTTGACGGCCACAAAAATAATCCCTCAAACATCTTTGTGTCTGAGGGATTTTCATTGTGCTGTCGCGCCGTTTTCGGCCTTTTACGACATCTTATGCAATATGCCGACGCAACGCTCAATCATCTTTGCGCGGTCGCGTTTCCATTCCGCAGGTTCCATTCCTTTGTCGTATGCAGGGTAAGGTTTCTGCGGCTTGACGAAACGAAAACGTTTGTCAAGCGGGTAAATGTAACGATACGTCTTGACCTCAAACACCTCGAAGTCGCCGAGCAACATTCCCACGTTGGCGCGGAGAAAGCCCGACGGAGAATGTGAGTTGGTGAATATCTGCTCGTGAACTACTTCGCCGCTTCTGATATTGCGCAGAAACTTGGTGAGGTGAAAGCCGTAATATTGGAAGTTGGCGGCTTTGTAGATTGTGCCGCAACCAAGGCGACCGTCGGCGAAACTCTGCACGGCGACGAGGTTTGGATCAAGACGGCGCAGCAACTTTATCGACGCGGCAATCAGTATGCTCTCGGCATTGTGGCCGAGTTCATCATCTATCCACATTCGGTTGAGTTCGCACATCCACGCTTTCGGGTTCGGGTGTGTGAATATCCGCGCCGCCGGATTCTTCATATAGCCGTAAACGGCCACACCCAGGCAGCGGTCGGGTTCGTCTGCGTGGAAGATTCCGAAGTTATAGACTCCGAAACCGCCGTCATTCCACTTGTGGGAGTAATGGTTCTTGACTATCATCGCCTTTGCGAGAGCCTTGTCAACTGGCTTTATCAAAAGCCGCCCGAGCGTCGATGTGTCCTTGTAGACTTCAGTCGGGAGATTTGTGCTGTTAGACATTCAGCATAATATTGGGGTTTGATGTTGAATAAATTGTTTATCTCGCCCCTTTTGCGTAATTTTGCATTGCCAATCACATACTAAAAGCAGCGACACACGGCGGTCAAAAGGCTTTACAGCCCTCGACTGCGCGGTGTGCCGCTGCTTTGTGATTGTATGTGATTGGCGTCCTACAATCAAGTCGGGGGCTGTTTTTTATTGCCCTCCGACGTTTATTTTCGGTTATTCTGTTTTTTTCATCGGCTATTTTATTGGGGTTAAGAATTTAACGGTTATCTTTGCGCCATGCATTTGCACCCTCGATAGTTTTGCGATTTCGATTTCAAGATAGTGTATGGTGCGTGCGGTATATGCAATTCCCTCTCGCTGAAAAGTTATCGTGGTTTCTCCACGTCTTAAAGCAGGGATTGAGCGAATTATAGACCCCGTTGAGATGGGATTGAACGAAGCACCGACCGAAGCGTCAGCGACAACCTACAAGATTCCACAACAGAGCATATATTGAGTTACGACCGCCGGGGTTTTTAGAGGAGCAGTTTTCACCGCCCCTCTTTTTTTGTACCTAATCGGCAGAGAACCCACGGCGGACAATGGTCTTGTTGGTTTTCTTGTCGAGATGAAACCACAGACGGTATTTCATTCTCGCCATCTCGCCGCCCGCGCTCTTGAACGTCTTCCCGGCGGCGGCGAACTGCAACGCTATGCGGGCATAGCAAGAAGCCTGGGTCTTGGGCTTTGCACCTTTCTTCGACGCTTTGACACGGGTACCTATAACCTTGTAAAGACCATTTCCGGCAGCGATCTCGGCGATATTGGTTCCCACGACCACTATCATATCCTCGCAGATACTGCCCAGCTCCTTGCCTATAAGGTTGTTGTCTTCCTTGTCAGTTACACCGATACATTTAGGCACATACCAGTTGTTGGGCGACGAGGTGGAAAGGATCACCCCCTTATAATGGACGTATTGGTTCTTTGGCTGCCGGAGCATACTCTTTCCTTTCCACGCGGCGTTTGTGCCTGTGGTGCCCCCGGAACGGCGTTTGCGGCTGCGCTTCTTCTTACGCAGGAGAACGAGCTGCACACCCTCGGGGATAAAGCCGTGGCGGATATATACCGTCGAGCCTTTCGACACCTTTACGTCGATATGGAGATTTTCCGTTACCGGGAAGAAGCCGCCCCACGTCTTTTTGCTACTGTCCCAATATCGGACATAACGGCGCAGGTCGGGCAGGATCTGTTCCTGCGTGATATTGTTCGCGCTGTGGCGGTAGACGTTGATGGTGTATTCCTCCGCACCGTTGAGAGCGACACAGCCTTTGCGGCAGTTCAGACGCACATTGTCTTTCTGAGCGTCGAGCTGAACGCGGGTGAGGCTGTCGGTCGAGAGTACGGTCAGTTTCTTGGCGAGTTCGGTGTTGACGGCCACATACTCCTGCAGCTTCTTCGCCAACTGGTCGTTGCTCTGAATTGTGAGGAAACCCGCTGCCGGGTAAAGGTTCGGCACGTTCGGGCGATAGCCGCCTGTATATTCCGCATAGCGGTACACACGCGCCTCCTTGTAGGTGGTGCCGTCTGCCGTTATGTTTTCCGTGCGCTCGCTTACTCGAATAGCCGTGGCTGTGGCGCGGTTGCCTTTGAGCGGCAGCACCTCGCCGTCGATGACCACTATTCCGTCAGCCGTGGCCGATGACTCGCGCAAGATGTAGCGTTTACCGCCTATCAGTGCGAATGCCTGTAAAAAGCTGATCTGGTCTTGTATAAACGAAAGACCCTGCGTCGATAACGGATACAGGCCATTCCCACCGCTTGCGACCGCCGTCGATAAATATTCCGCTCTGTCCATAACTTGATTTTGTTCGGGTGTAAATTGGAGTTTTTGATAAGATTCTGTATTTCTCGACAATAGCCTTGACCTTGTCGAGCTGGGTTGTGTAGATGTTGCCCGGTACCCGCACTATAAAGGCGTTCCTGGGCGCATTCAGCCGTGCCTCGTCTGCGAGCAACGGCGTCGGGTGCTCTGGCGGATCATTCTCGCCGGGCTTGGAGTTCTTGCCCTCGTCCACCGCGAGGAGCTGCTGCGGCATAGAGGGGTCTTTGGCATAGATCCACTCGCCCTTGTATTCGTCTGCGTCTTCAATCTCAAAACCTTTTTTGAGGCCGAAAGCGTCATTCAGCGCGGCACGGAGATAACACACCTGCCCGTTGTGGCTAAGTCGGTAAATATGGTCGCCGCGCATTTCGAGAAAGCGTTGGTAAAGGCTATCCTTGCCGATATACAGCGGCGCACATAAAGCGCGGACAAAGGCGAACAACCTGCGTCGTCGCATAAATGTCGGCAGCATCAAGGCGATCCATTTGTTGAAATCGATGTCGAAAATCATTCTGCGCTCTGATATGGTTTGCCTTTGACCGTGAGGTTCTGTAATGCGTAATAGCCCGAATAGGGGCGACGGTAGCCGACAACCTGCGAGTAAGCCTCGGAGCCGCCCGCAGCAGCCTCTACTTTCACGATGTCGGCCACCTTTACGCCCTCGATGGACTGAATTGCGGCCATAAGGTCGGAGTTGCGGTATTCGCCGTTAAAGGGCAGTTCCGATATTACCCGGCTGACGGCGTTCGTTATCACGTCCTCGCCGTTATACGTGAGCTGCACGGGGACGTAGCCGCTTGCATCCGCATTCCCCAGGGAGCGGGCTGTCAGAATGGCGGGATCATAGAGAACCACGAGCTGCACACGCATATTGTCGGCGGGTTCGTTGAGGATCTTGACAGTAACGCCCGCGTCCTTTATCTGCGAGATATAACTTCTCAGACCCGCAAGAGCCTCCGCTTCGAGCTGCTTGGGCTGGCCGTTGTTGCCGCGAGCGGCCACTTTTATGAATACCTGTGTGCTGTCCTCGGTGGCGACAGCGTATTTCACGACCCGCGCCTTTTCAATCTCCTCCTCGGTCATTCCGGCGGTATCGTAGCGGTCGGCCACCACAACACCGTCGGCCATTATTAGATCCTTGCCGTGCATATACTCCTTGGCCTTTGTCGCGTACCAGCGCAAGGTGTGCGGGCGCAGGGCTTCAATCCTCGCGTCCACCTCCTCGCGGTGTCGGTCAAAGAGTTTTTCAAGCAGCCATATACACGAGGCCACCACATAGAACATAAGGCTCTCCAACGACACGGGCGAAAACGCCTTGTCGAACGATAGTTTGTCTTTCAGTCCGTACCCGGTGCGGATAGCGTCCTGCGAGATAAAGGTCTCGCAAATCTGAGCCTTTATCTCGGCGATTGACCGAGCCATGACATCACGCCTTGTTGAGCGCGGCGATGGCCGTGCGGTAAGCATTCAGATCAATCTCCGGGCGCGGTGCTTCGCCATAGCGCAGGTCGAGGTCATACTGAATGTCGGCCACCACACGCTCCGGGTCGGGAACGCCGAGATAGCGCATTTCAGAATAGGCCACAAGGCGGCTGTCTACCTCAACTCCCTGCGGTTCCTCGGCAGGGGGCGGTGTCCCGTTCTTGGCGGCGCGGCTCAGTGCCTTGCGCTTACGGAACGAGGCGCGTTTGTCTACTTCGGGGATTGTTGTCTTGACAGGCTCGAAGTCCCAACGAACAATACAACCCCTTTTGCGACCGGTGTTGAACTGCTCAACGGCGGCGGGAACATTGTCGCTCCCGCTGAAAACTCTTGCTGTCATTCGCTTTGCTTTTGGTGTTTTGTTTCTTAATGCGTTTTTACGTTTGCGGTTCAGCATTCGCTTTATCCGCTCGCGGTGTTTATATTTTTGTTTCAGAACTATCTTTGTGAAGTCCCATTCCACAACCACATATTTCAGCCATACCTCGCCGACCTGACCGCAGAACGCCCGGCGCATACCATACTCCTGCCCCTGCCGCATAAGGCCGAGATAGGAGTTGATGCAGCAGACAAAATGCTCCGCGTTGGCCTTGCACCACGCCGCGCCTTTCTCCTCGGCCATCTTGTTGAACCCGTGCAGACGGCACAACGCCTTTCCGAGTGTGCGGTTGGAGAGATAGAGCCGCTCGCCCTTTACCACCATTCCCAGGAACTTCACGCCCTTTCGATAGTGCTGCAGGTAATACTTCTTCGGATTCACCGTGGCCTCGGCTGTCTCCCAAAGATGCTCGCGGGTCAACGGCATAGCCATCAGAAGACGCTCTTCCGAGCAATCAACCGTGGCGGTGTCATCAACGTAGCGGTCTATGGTCAGTCCAAGCGTTTCGGTCAGATAGTGGTCGGTATCGTCAAGCAGGAAGTTGGCCACAAGTTGGCTCGTGATGTTCCCTATCGGCAACCCATAGCCCTTTGGCACCGTAAATAGGCTCTTGTTCGCGGGCAGGTCTTCCCAGCCCCGGGGATCGCCTTTTATCACACAATCGTCAGCCGGAGAGTTCAGCAGCGTTATCCGCGTGAGGTATAACAGCGTTTCTATATCATCGCCTTTGTATCGCTCCCGGATAAAGCGGCAAAGTTTCTCTGTTACCATCGCCCGGTTGATCGACATAAAGAAACCCTTTAAGTCATATTTCAGAACCCAGCAGTCGCGGGTATAGTTCTCCGACTTTATTCGGATCGCCTCCTGCAGATACTTTACGGCGGCAAGGGTACCTTTGCCGACACGGCAGTTGAAACTTGCCGGGATAAACTGAGCCTCGAAAAGAGGATTGATCCGTTGTGCTATCCACGTCTGCACGTTGCGGTCACGGAACATCGCCGCAAACACCTCGCGCTTTGTCGGCCATTCCACAAGAAACGCTATCGAGGGCTGCGGCCTGTATTCTCCACGATTTATCTCGTCGCGCAGTTTCAGCAGTTCCCGCTCGTAATGTATCTCAAAGGCTATGGCCGATTCAGTCCACGCCTTGTTCCGGCGGCAGTCTTCATACGCGAGTAAAAGGCTGTCGTAGCTTATGGAGATATTTTCGGGTTGGTTGTTCATCTATTTTCTGCTGAAATTCCGACACCGCCCGCACGTCGTTAGTGTTGTTTCTGTTGTTGTTGTTGATGTTGCCATTGTAGTTGACAACCCACGAGCAGTAATCTTCTGTGACTGACTTGTTCCTTGCTCTGAATGAGAGCGCACAGACCTTTTCATTAAAGAAAATCGCGCTTCCGTAAGCCGTGGCCGACGGAACACTCACTCTTTGACACCTCTTTTTGCTCTTTCAGCCGTAGCCTTTCGCCACGACCCGAGCTGTCCCGATATATCGGCCATAAGCTCCGACAGACTTGTCTGTTTCTGCAATGGCAGCACCCGCGCCTCGTTACACAGCCGCATATATGTGTTGAGCACCGTGAACTTCGTCATCGCCCGGTCTATGTAGACAACCTTGTGCGCCACGTTCTGCTCGTCCCATGCGTACACGATCAGAGCAATCAAGTCCGTGGCCGCGTCCAAGGTTTTCTCCCATAGCCAGCGGCGGTATTTCACAGGCACGTTCTCGCTCAGACCGACCATCTGCTGGATCAGCCTGTAAACACTCTTGTATGCCCCGGCTGTCGCCGCGCCTTGTGCCATTTCAGTTAATTTTTTAATCGTCTGCAAAGTTACTCAAAATTTTTCGACCGGGCTTCGCCCGGTGGCCGTTTCTTCCGATACGGTCGCCCTTTAAGGGGGCGACCTCACCAAAGGAAAGGGAAAAGGTTTAATATTCAAAATGAAAAGCCGACACCGCCCGCACGTCGTTAGTGCCGTCTCCGTTGTCGACGTTGACGTTGCCATTGCCGTCGACAACCCACGAGCAGGAATCGTCAAAGATGGTACTCGTCCACCAATATTCACTATGATCCCACGAGCCGTTCGCCTTTTTGTAGGGTAAAAGGACATAAGCCCATTCATGGGCGTTTGCCTCCTCCATTAGCTTATTGATAGCAACATTGTTTAGCTGCATCAACGAGGCTTGTCCACCCGAGGGTAACCATCGGTTTTCTGAATAATCATATACCACCGAGCCAACCCATTCAGCGGCGGTTGCACCCGAAACCGCGCTGAGTATTTTAGCTGTATTCATATTCCCGTCCATATCAGCTCGTGCTCGTTCCTGAGCCTCCTCGAAAATGCCCATATAGCGTCCGGCCTCAGTATGGTTGTTTATATGTTCCATACCTGGAATATACATTCCATAGGCACGGCTGTTGCACCAAGCCATTCGCTCTTCAGACTTTGAATTTCCGGCGATTACAAAGCAGGTATCAGCGGTCGCCACCATAATACCATAGTTATAGTAATCCATTACATTCTCGTCAGGACGCAAATCTATGTTTGCGCGCTCTTCAATTTCATCCCAGTCGTCGGTAAAATGGTCAAACAGGAAAGGAATCGGACGGTACGCCTCATCGCCCCAATCCATCTCCTCCTCGCTGCCGTGGAAAATTGCCCCCATCCACCACACGCCGATTGGGACACACCATAGCACGATGATTGGACGTTCTGTGATCGCCGCTGTGTGAACCCACTGGAACGACGCACTCAGTCCAGGTTGTTTTGCCATGACTGCAAACTGAAAACCGTGGGGCACATCAAACTCAGCTATCCCCTCGGCATTGACCTTGATTTCCTGTCTTGGCAGATTAACAGCCGGGTAGCCCTTAGTTGTGAAAATATCCACATAGACAGTCGCTTCTGTTGAGTGTGCTGTGTGTCCATCGCCGTCAAGCGTATTTACACGGACGCGGACGTGCTCCCTCGGTATTTCTCCGAGGACTTCAACCACTTCGCCCAAGGCGTTCACAGCCCCGAGCAAAGTGCCGCCCACCATCTCGGGCGTGATAGATTTCGGCATTACTGCCCCCCGGATCTCCTCCGAGGTCGCCCGCAGTTCCTCGGGCTTCCATTCTTCTTTCATCGTCTTTCCTTTCTTTGAAGATGTCGTTTATAATCTCTTTCCTCTTTTGCGCTTATGAGAACGATGCCGTAAACTCGCCCGAGAAGACCGCTGCACGTGTCGATTGCGGATCTACCTCGTCGGCATTGATTTCCTCGTGCGCCAACTTCCGGAGGGGCTGCGGCGCGTTCAGCAGCCATATCAGCGTCGCCTCCGTCACCTCAGTCGCCGGGCATATACCCTCGGCCTCGTAGCGGCTCGCAGTCCTTGCGTCCTCGATGTCCTCGCCCTCATAGGCTATCTCGGTGCCGTAGGTCAACGCCTCCGTCACGCTTATACCATTGCGCAGGGCGAGAGCCCACACGCCCTCCGTCGACCCGGTGGTCATCAGAGCTATATCCACGAGGCTCTGTCCCTCTTTTGTCCGTGCTATCATTCCACCGTGATTTTACCGTTTTCGCCGACTGCCACACGACTGACGGCCACGCCCGCCTCGCGGCACATCTCACGCGCACGAGCAGCCCACATTCTGCCAGCTATGCCGTGCTGCATCTTCATCACCTCCCCGCCGAGAAGCGGCCATTCCCGCCATTCTCCACGGTTGGCAACGAGGACGTGTTCTATCGTCTGCTGCTCGCTTCCGGCCACCACACAGCCGCCACCCTCTATCACAAGGTCGCCGCCGTTTGGTTCCATCGTCAGTCCGTTCATCGCTTTAATTGGTGTTTAATCGTTGGTTAATAATCGTTCGACTCAATCACATATTCCGTGTCGCTCAGTGCCGTTATCTCTATCACTTGGCGGTTCGAGTGTGTCATCTGCTTGGCCGAGAACCCGGTCACCACTATGTGGGTGATTCCGAACAGATCGAGAAACGCCGAGCTCACCTCCAGTGCCTCCGGCCTCTCCAATATCTCGCGCAGCTGAGCAATCGCCCGCTCGGGGTATTGATCTATTATCTCGCCGTTATCGTCCGTCGCTACTATTCCCACGGCCATACTCAGCTGATAGTCGCCGTCGGTGATATACTCCTTTATTGTCCCGGCGCGGCCTACAAGAGCGGTCTTCACCACCTCTTTCTGCAGACTCACGTTCACCGTCACGTCGTTGATCAGCAGCAGTCCCTCGTCCGGCACTTTCACAACCATATCGGTCAGAACATAGCGTCCCAGCCAATAGTCGCCGCTCCCGCTCCATCGCTCCTCACCCTTGTTTATCGGATGGGAGCCCTCGGCAGTCCCGCCCGGCGTGGGGTATCCGGGCAGCGTCCCGAGCTTATAGTCTTCCTGCTTCATCACGTCCCGGTCTTTGTTCAGCCGCAGACGATAGGCAAGCCCCTTGGCCTGTATCGCCACGCCGGAGGCTATGAACCGGGCGTTGATTATGTCGAATGTATAGTTCTGCATAATGATGTTATAAAGCGTAATTGGCGTCGTTCACAGCCGAAAGCAGAGCCTCGGCCACCATATCTTTTATCCGTTCCTTGCTTTCGCTGAGATTGGTTGTGGAGATGGTGAATTTGTCAATCAGTCTGTCTATGGTGATGTTGATATTCTTGACACGGTCAGTTTCTTTGGAAGCACCGCCGCCAACACTGCCGAGAGCACTCCCGATGGGCGACGCTCCTCCATTCCCGGAACCGTCGTTCCCGCCATTGCCCCCGGCACCGCCCGCACTTGGATCGTCAACGGGCTGTTCGGGGTGATCCGCATCCCAAGAACGGTCTGCAGCCTCACGTCCGAGACGGGCAATCTTGTCAAAATTGAGTTTTTCGGCTATCCAGTTGTACTTGTCGATAAACCAGTTTATGAGGGAGTAGAACTTGTCGCGCACCCAATCGATGATTCTGCCGAAAAAGCCTTTGATGGCATTGGCGACGTTCTTAAATGCCGTTACGAGGGGCTTGCACATCGCGCTCACCTTTTCAACAACGACGTTTACAACCTTGACTACAAAGTTGCGGACAGCCATTATCCAGGAGCGTATCTTGTTGACCACAGCCATAAAGATATTGACCACCTTTTGAGCCATAGCCTTTAAGGAGTTCCACACCCCGACGGCAAACTCCGCTATCCTTTGAGCTATGCCGGAAATCAATTCCCAAGCATATGAGAATATCGCCTTAATGCCCTCCCACGCCGTAAACACGGCCACTCGGAACGAATAGCACTTATCCCATAACTGCTGTATTACGGCAATGACAACGGCGATCGCGGCTGCAATCCACCCCACGATTGGAATGTTCATAATTGCTACACCTATCGAACGGCAGACATTAGTCGCCACGGCCTTAAACGCAAGCCAATAGCCCCCGGAAGCAGTAACGGAGGCGTTCATCATTACAAGCCCGGCGCAGACGTTGCGTATTGAGGACACAACGCCTGTAAACGCGCTCTTGAAGTTGACGCTTCTCAAAAAGACTATGGCCTTGGCCGCACCCCATATCAGAGGCACGAGCTGCGACAGCGGCATAAGTGCGCCCAGTATCACCTGCGTCCATATTCCGAGGTCGCCGCAGCAGTTGAAGATTGAGATCTTGAAATCATCGAACCTCGCTTGTACACGGGCGAGCCGCTCGTTATAGGTCGCCATAACGATGTCTGCCTGGTCTATGGCGGTTGTCGTGCCTGTGATAGCCTCAGTCCACTGCTTTACTTTGGGAATACCCTGCACGAGTGCCATTGCGGCGGCGGAGTTCTCTTTGCCGAATAGTTTACTGAACAGCGCGTCGTCAGCCATCACGGGTTTAAGGACTTCAAGCCGCTCGGCAAGTGATTTGGACTTGTCGGTGAGGTCATTTACGCTAATCCCGGCAGCGGCGAGCTCCTCGCGCACATCTTTGGGAAGAAAGCGACCTTGCGCGAGTGTCGACATAACGTTGCGCAGAGCCACACCACCCTCAGAACCTTTCTTGCCAGCCTTGTCAAGAACCTGTATAGCTGCATTCGTTTCTTCAAACGACACTCCGGCGGATTTCGCGGCCATACCGCATTGTTCAAGAGCGACCTTTATGGCGGGGAGTTCTGCCGATCCCTCGCGTGCGGCAGCGGCCATTGTATTCATCATCTCCCACATTCGGTCTGACGCTGCCATCGGGTCGTCAAGCGACACTCCATATTGGTTCATGGCCGTCGTCAGAACCTCGGCTGCGGCTGTCGCGTCGCCTTTCATCATCTTGCTCAGAGTGGCGACATTGTTACCCATATTGTTCAACGCCTCGCTGTTCTTTGTCAGTTCCGGCGAGAGCTGGGAAAGCAGCAATTTATATGACGTAACCGCTCCTGCGGCTGAAACACCAAACTCTTTGGCCGACGAGCGGGCGTATTTTTCCAAGGTCGCGTATTCCTCGGCGGTTACGCCCGCGATGGCTTCAAGTTCGGCAAGCTCTGATTCAAGAGCCGCCCCTGGAGCAAGCGTGTCGTTCATCGCCTGGCCGAGGTTCTGAACGTACTGCGTGAGCTGATTGAATGCGAGAATCTTCCCCTCGAATGTGTCCCACAGAGACGTGGTCGCGCGGAGATTCCGTTGGAGGTTCTCTACCTCTCCCGAAATCTCGGCGACCACGGTGTTGCAGTTACCGCTTATGTTGAATGCGTAATTGAAATTGTAGCTGCTCATTCAGCGGGCGAGAATAGTTTGGCGAGGATTCTTGCGGTATTTTCGAGCCGGAAGTTCTCAATCCATACCGCTTGTTGGAAAAGCATAGCCCATTGCTCGTCGTCAAGCGTGTTTGGATCTATATGGAAATTGGCCCGGATTAAGGCGCACCCTTTGGCGATCTCTCCGGGGTCGTTATCTTCCACGCCCCCGGAGAGTTGGTGCGCCTCTACAAGTTTTTTAGCTTAGAGACACACTTGCCGAAGATGTTCTGGAGCTCGCCTATGGTCTGCATCTTGTAGACCGCGTCGGTCTTCATCATAGCCGAGCCTCCGAGCCAGCAGTTGTCGAACATCACCTCAGCCGCTTTCACGTCATTGCTTTTTGCGGTTGCTGAGAACGCCTGCATAGTCTTCATATCGGGGCGGCGGAAGTAGCCACGGTGCAGTTCCTTGAACTCGGGATCAGCCACCTCGATTTCCACTACTCGACCATACTTGGCTTTCATTGCGGCAATCTGTTCATCGGTAACGTCGCCGTTGATGATTTTGTAGTCGGTGGTGTCAATGTCGATTGTCATATTTTCTTTATCCATATTTTTGCGGTTTTGTGCCGGAGCAGGTTGACTATCCGCTCCGGCGGGTTATTTATTGGGTGTTTTTGGGATCAGATTCCGTCGGGCTTGCCGTATTCGATATTGCCCGGAAGCAGCGGGAGTTCCACCTGCTGATTCATATCGCCCTCTTTCCAGTCGCGCACGTTCTCGGTAAATTCGCAGTTGCGGATCTTGTCAACCACGATTACTCCGTTGGGGGGCAGATACGCCACCTCGATGTCAAACGGCGCGATGTCCTGCAGTCGCCCCGTCGGCGAGTTGCGGCTGATGGCCACCACCTCGCTCATATAGAGCGTGATTTTAGCCTCGGGGGTGATGCGGCCTCGGCTGCGGCTCACCGGGTGTCGCCCCGCTCCGTAGTTGTTCTGCTTCTCCTGCTTGTCGGAATAGCTGATGGCGACGATGCCTGTAACGGGCACACCGTTGATGCAGGTCTTGATGTCGCCCCACGCATACTCCTCGCCGTTGATCAGCGGCACTCCGTTGTAGGCTGTGTCTAATGGGTTCATTCGTTTGCTTGGTTAGTTGGTTAGATACTTGGCGCAAAGCCTATTTCAAGGTCGAGATTGCGCATCACGCCGACGGGAACATTCTTGATGACACCGCGCACACGCGAGGTCGAGAGTATGTTCTGGTCGGGGTCGATGTCGAACTTGTAGCCGCTCAGCTCGCCGTCGCGTTCCATATCTTCGAGTGCCTTGTTGCCCGTGGTGATAAGGTGCTCCACGGCGGTACGCTCCAGTTTCCCGGTGCTCGCGTCTACTTTCATAGGTCGGCCGAGTTTCGGCAGCAGGTAGCTGCGGATTCCGCGCACAGCCTTATCCATCGTGCGCACGTCACTGATGTAGGCATAGTCGCTCGTCGGCAGGTCGAGGGTGTGGTTGTCGTTGAAGAATGCTCCCGCGAAGCCGTCGTAAGTGCGGCAGAAGATGAAACGGTCTGCGTCGAGTTCCTCGATGGTGGCCGTGTCGAGGTCGCGGTACTTGGTGCCGTCGCCGAAAGCCGCCACCGCTATGTTTGTCGGGAACTGCTCAACCCACGCCACACTCTGATGCACCTTGGCCTTGCTCACCGCGCCGAGCAGGTCGCCCAGTGCCGACACGCTCGCCTTGGCCGCGTTCGCCGCGTCTTTATAGAGCTCTGCGGCGGTGCCCTCGCCGTCCTGCGCTATAACGACCGACACATTCTTGCGCCCTGCCTTGGCATAGCTTTCAAGCGATGTTACGTCGGCAACCTTGGGCGCGTAGAGTATCGACAGCGGTTTGTTCTGCGCTTCGAGCGTGGTGGCCACGGATTGCAGGGAGTTGACTATGGTTTCGGTCAGTTCCACCGCGCCGTTCCATACACCCACTTGACGCAGACGGCCTCCGGCGAAGTTTTGGATCAGTTTGATTTCAGAGAATGCGTTTGCACCCGCTGCGGGCTTGAAGATGCCCACATAGAGGCTCACGCCGGGGTTTATATTGAAGATTGACGCGAGGGTGTAATGCAGCACCTTGGTTTCCCAGGCCGCAGCGTCGGCGGTGATACCGTATTTCTCGGCGGTCTCGATTGAGGAAATCGCATGAATGCGTTCCGTGGCGGTAAATCCCGCCGTGCCCTCGTCGGCCACGGGAAGCGTCGCCGAATAGAACACCAGGCCGCTGATATGGTCTTCGCCCGCGAGCGACCGCACGAGGTTGCCGTTGGTTCGGGTTATGGTAAGGTTCTGCATTATGCCTCGGCGTTTTCGGGTTCATTATTGATGGGTTCGCCCGTCAACTCGTCGACTTCCGGCTCGTTGTCGGCGCGTTTCGGCACGTCGGCCTTGCTCGCCGCTACTGCGGCCTTTAGAGCGGCGACCCCGCGCTTGGTGCTGAACACCTCGCGGTTCTGCAGCGAGTTTGCGTGGTTCTGAGCGTCGTTGCGGGTGTAGAACGCGGTGCCGTCAGAGGTAACGTGCACTTCGTTGATGTCGGGGTTCTGTTTCAGAACGTCGGCGGCTATCTTCTCTGCGGCTTTAGAGGCCACGGTGGCCGGGGCGTTTTTTGCGGTTTCTTTCTTTGCCATTGTTATATGGTGTTTAATGTTTGTTTAATCTGGTTTTGAGAATACTTTGATTATCCACTTACACACGGTTTTCAGCGCATTGCAGATTGGAACTTTAAGAACTGCCCACAAAAAAATGCCAAGCAAGACCGCGAGCACAACTCTGATTATGACAGTAAGAGCGTCAGACTTAATCGAAGTGTTGTCAGCCCGGTATATGTCCGATTCTTCGCGATTTTCAAGTTCCGATTGCGTTAATTCCGTATCGGTAAGTATCAGGTCAGTATTATTCTCTGCTTTTGTGCTGTCGGTTTTCGTGGCCTCGGTCTGCTCCCGGCTCTCGCTTGTCTGCCGTGCCTCCCGCCTTTCGGTGGTTCGGCTCAGAAGAGGTGGTGTCCCGGTCGTGCTGTCGGTCGGCTGCGTGGTGTCGAATATCTCCGTCACCCGCTCTGTCGCCTCGTCGGTCGTGGTTTTGTTTTCCCACAGACGCCGGATCTGTTCCTCTACCATACGCTCCACCATCGCGGCGGTGGCCGCGTCAAGGAGGGTCGTTTCCCGTGTATGGAGCTGCGCGAACGATTGCGCCTCCGTGTGGCTTTCCTCCACCGCTTTCTTTTGTGCGGCGCAGCTCGTGGCTAACAGGGCAGTTGTCAGCGTGAGGGCAAGAATTGACTTTTTCAATCGCATTTGTCAGAATGTCTACTTTTTCCTGCAACTGCAACATATCCCTGCGGAGCGGCTCCACCACAAGCTCCATTATCATCTCGATGGCTTTCTTGTCGTTGTCGAGTTCGTGCCCGCGCACGTCCGAGAGTGTCTTCTGAACGTCGGCGCGGAGCTGGTCTACCTCTGCCTTGTGTTTGGATCTGAGGAACACAGCCGTAAGCAATGCAGACAGCGGGGCTGTGATTATAGCCACTATGGCCGCAAGGATTGTTTCAGTCATCAGGCGGTAAGTTTGTTTAATCCGGTTTCTTTGAGCCAGTCGCTGACCTCGAAGCTCGGGCAAGCCTTGATCCATTCAGCGGGTTCCACGGTGCCGTTCCCGTTGAGGTCGGGAGAGTAGTCGCGGTGGCCGCGCACTCTCGCGCCGGGATATTTGCGCAGTAACTCACGCACAAGCCGCTCCATCGCGGCTTTCTGCGCCGGGGTGCGTGTGTCCTTGGGCGTTTTGCCGTCCTTGGCACAGCCGCCGACATAGCACACTCCGATTGAGTGGGCGTTGTGCCCGGTGGTGTGTGCGCCTATCACCGACTCGTCACGCCCGACGTGCACCGTACCGTCAAGTTCGATCACATAGTGGTAGCCGATGTCTTTCCACTTGCGCCCGGCAACGTGCCACCCCTTTATGGTGGCCGTCTTTACGTCGCTTCCCTCGGGAGTGGCGGCGCAATGTATGATGATGTCGGTTATCCGGCGTTTGCTCTGTGCGCTTGCCGCGCCCAAAGCTGCCCAGGTCTTCACCCCGACGACACCGTCGGAGAGCAGTCCTCTGGACCTCTGAAAGTCCTTGACCGCCTCCTCGGTAATCGCGCCGAATATTCCGTCAACGGCGAGGTTGAGCTTCCTTTGCAGCTGCTCCACCTCCGCCCCACGGCTTCCTCGTCTGAGTGTTGTCATTCGGTATCGGGTTTATAGCTGATGGATAATTAGGCGTTAGGTGCGCTCACGATTGCCCCGAGTCCCTCGTTCTTTGTGGGGAGACAGAGGGTGTAGGTGCGCATAGAGAACACGTTCTCCTGCGTGGTCGGATTGTTGGCCGCTTCCTGCAGATAGGTTTTGGTCGAGCCATCGGCTCGCATTACGCGCTTGGTCGTGAACGCTACCGAGCACTGACGGTCGGTCGCGGCGGGGATTGCACCGTAAGCCAGTTTCTTCTTCGTCGATGTGTTGAAGTAGGGGCACTCGTTGAACTCGTAGACCTCGAAGCCGTAGAGGCGGGAGATTGCGCCGCTCTCATAGTTGTAATACTGAGCCGCAAACTTCTGATCCTGCTCCAAAAGGTCGGCCACATGGTCGGCGCACAGCACGAGGATTCGTCCTGCGGCGGGAACCTTTGCCTTGTCAAATGCCTTTTTGAGCGCGATGATGTCTGAGCGTGTCAGTCGCTTGCGGTTGTCAACGGTCTCTCCCGTTGTGAGCAGCACCGGAGTCGCGGTTTTGTTCTCGGCGGGCGCTATGGCGTGGATAGCGCGACTGAACTTGGTTTCGGAAAACGCCTCTTTGTGGCGTTCCACCACTGAGGCCATTTTGTCATAGCCCAATGCGTGGAGTTCGTCATCTGTTACGCGGGTCGGCTTCGTCTGAAACTTGTCGAGTTTCACCGCGATGTCGCCGTCTTCGAGGTTGGTGATTTCGAGGGGATAGGTCGAGTTGTTCACGAGAACCTCGGGATCCGCGCCGATGTCGACCATGTGGATAATGTCTTTCTCTACATATTGGCTGTAATCGCGGATTTTGTTGTACCAGCCCACTGCCTCGGCGGCGGCGCGGAACGCCTTTACAAGTTCGCCAGTCCACGCCTCGGGATAAAGCCCGGCGCGGAGTGCTCCCGCCGGAGCGAGGCCGCCCATGAGCGACGTGCCGACGGCGATGGAGTCAAGAGCGAGCGCACCTGCGGCGGGTGTCGCGCCCACGGCAACGCCGAGAGCTGCGCCCATTGCGCTCGTGGTCGTAAGACCGATAATCATACCCATAAGGGCGAGAAGAAATCTTTTCATTCGTCTGTTTGTTGTTTGTTGATGTTGTTTGTTGGTGACGGGTCAGAATTCGGGGGCGAAGCCGAAGTGCTCGCGGTAGAGGCGCACATATTCCTCGCGGTTGTTGTCGCGCAGGTCGGCGAGCTGATCTGCCGTGGCGGTCGCCCATGTCAGCTTGACATCGGTGGGTGATCCCGAACCGCCGGCGGGTTTCACGAGGTCGAGAGGCTTCTGCGCGGGTGTCATGTCGGCGAAAAGGGCGTTGAGGCTGTCGAGGCCGATCTGCTTGCCCAGGCTGAGATACTTGTCTTTCTTGTCGGCAGTGATGCGCTTCTCCTTGACGGCTGTATCTACCGCGTCGGTGATGCGGGCGAGCGTGATGGTGTTTTTTTCTTCCTGCAGTCTGCCGATGGCGGCGACTGCCTCGTCTTCGGTCGCGCCGGGCGCGAGGCCGAGTTTCAAGAGGATCTTTTCCATGTTGTTGTTTGAGTTGTTATTTGGGTTTTGTTCATCTTCGGGTGATGTTGCCGGAGTTTCGTCGCCGCTCTCTGTTTCCGTACGGGAGAGCAGAGGCAGATGGTCGCTCTCCTCTCCGGCGGCAAGGGTCAGCAGCTTGCCCTCGTGATAGAGACCTACCTGCAGAGCGTCATCGTTCGAGCCGATGTCTACTACCGACACTTCAATTAGCTTACATTTTATTACGGTAGGTCGCGACTGGCCGGGCTTCAACCATTTGGGATCATCGCTCCACTCGATGACTTCAAGCCCGGCACTCAGCATTCGGAGTGTGCCGCGTTCCCATTTGGCTTTGATAATACGCTCTTCTTCGGTATCTTCATCGAATTTAGGTGTACCATATAGCACTCCGTTTTCTAATCGGAGATTGACTATTACGCCTATGGGCTTATATTGACCGCCTCGCAAGTGCATATAAAGCATAATGGGATTTTTCTCAAATTGCGTGAGAATAATTCCATCTGTGACAACCCAAGTTTCATAACTATTAAGGCTCTCGGTCGATATGATTGCTTCTTTCATATAGTTGTGATGTCAGAAAAAATGTCGGCGCGGCTGTGTGGCACTTCACATTGTGAAAACCCTGTGCCGCCGCGCCGACGGGTCGCAAAAGGGGGTTGTGGCGGAGGCGGGATTTGAACCCGCGACCTCGAGGGAATGAACCTCGCGAGCTACCGGGCTGCTCTACTCCGCGATGTCGTTCACGCCGCAAAATTCCGAATAGTTCAACCGCCTGCAAAACAGAGTGTGAAAACTTTACACTCTATTTTTCCACGCCGTCGGTTTGTGCCAATTTTGCAGTCGAAAAATAACTAAAACCCAACCCCAAAACATCATTTCGTTATGAATGGCAAATAAGGTTTCAACAGATAAAAAGGAATTTGCGGAGGCTCTTTTTATGCAGGGTATGCCGCAAAACTCCATCGCCGAAAAGGTCGGCGTGTCCGCAAATACTATCGGCAAATGGGTCAAGGACGGTTGTTGGGGCGAAAAGCGCACCGCAATTACCCTTACCCGAAAGGAAGTCACCAACAATGTCCTCCGCTCGCTCAACAATCTCGCCATCAAACTCGGCGAGGCCGATCTTAAAGATGTAGGCGGCCTCGCGGATCAGATAGCGAAACTTTCGGCCACTATCTCCAAGCTCGACAAAGAGGCCTCCGTGGTTGATTTCATCGAGTGTTTTATCGCATTCGGCAAATGGCTCGAATACCAGGCCGAAACCGACCCCGCCATCACAGCGGAGTTCCGGCAGATGGTCAATAAGTATCAGAATAAGTATATCCTCGAACTGCTCGGCAGCAAGGTTGCCTAAATTTTCCCGGTATGGCTCGACACAACTCACAATCCCGCAAGGAGGCGATTGAAGAATGGAATAGGTGGTGCGAAACGGTGCAACACCGCTCCGTCGTGACCGTCCGGGAGACACCCGCAGAAAAGGAGAAACGCATTCGTTATCTCCTCGCCGATTATGGCCGTTTCTTCAATCACTACCTCGCGCATTATTGCGATGACGAGGAAACCGGGAAGCATACCGAGTGTGCGCCGTTCCATATAAAGGCAGCGCACACTCTCCGCGACAACGACAATATTCAGTACGCCGCCCAATGGGCGCGTGCCCACGCCAAGTCCGTGCATTTCGACATTGGCTATCCCTTGTATCTGAAAGCCCTTAAAAAAATGCACCTTATGGTGCTTGTCGGCAAGAGCAAGGAGAACGCAGAAACCCTCCTCGGCGACATTCAGGCGGAGCTGGAGTTCAACCAACGCTACATTGCCGATTTCGGCACTCAAAAGGTTGTCGGCTCGTGGGAGACGGGCAAGTTCGTTACTGCCGACGGTTGCGCGTTTTTCGCCCGTGGTCGCGGCCAGTCGCCGCGTGGCCTCCGCTACAAACGCCGCCGCCCCGACTATATCGTTATAGATGACCTTGACGATGACGAGCTTGTAAATAATCCCGACCGTGTCACCCGGCTCACCAAGTGGGTCAAGGAAGCTCTTTTCGGAACCCTCGATGGTGGCCGTGGCCGTTTCTGTATGGTCGGCAACCTTATCGGTAAAAACTCCGTCCTTGCCAATTTTATGGCCTCCGAGGGCGTGGTCGTTTCCAAAGTCAACGCCATAGACCGCAACGGCAAACCCTCGTGGGCGGCTAAATGGACTATCGAGGAGATACGCAAGCAGGAAGCGTTTATGGGCTACATATCCTTTCAGCGCGAACTGATGAACAATCCCATCACCGAGGGATCTATCTTCCGCAACGATTGGATAAGATATTGCCGACCGCTCCCTCTTGCCCGCTATGACTATCTCGTCTGCTACTGCGACCCCTCGTTCAAGTCCACCACCCGAAACGACTACAAGGCCATCAAACTTTGGGGCAAGACCGGGACTGACCTCCATTGCCTCGCCGCCTTTGTCCGTCAGTGTTCGGTCGCCGAGATGGTCGGGTGGTTCTATGACCTCCACGAGAAAATCACAGCGGCCAATGCTGTCTGCTCCTATTATATAGAGGCAAACTTCCTGCAGCAGATCCTCCTCGACGAGTTTGTGCGTGAGGGTAACGAACGTGGCTATCAACTCCCGATTTTCGGCGACAAGCGCAAGAAGCCCGACAAGTTTCAGCGTATTGAGGCCATCTCGCCGCTGTGGGAGCACGGCCACGTCTATTATAACGAGCGTATGAAAAACGACCCCGATATGCGCGTCGGTATTGATCAGACCCTTTCTTGTGAACGCGGTATGACCGGGCACGATGACGGCCCGGACGCCGACGAGGGTGCGATTTTCATACTACAGGGGCTTACTCGTCAACAGAATTTCAAACCATCAATAGGCAGACGCAAGTCGCCAAAAAACTCCTGGTAAAATTATGAGCATTTTCAAAAACATCAAAGCCTATTTCCGTGCGGTCATTTTCGACTGCCGCCTCCGTCATTGCCGCCGCGAGGCCGACCGCCGCCGTGCCCTCTCGGGGCAGAAACAACTCGTTATCGTCCTCAATCGCCGCCCCGTCGTTGTCAGCAAGCAGCACATAAAGCAGCTTGTCCGCGAGGGTATGTACCGCCGTGGCGTTACCGCCGCCGACATTGAGGCAAAGACTATTTACCGAACAATATAATCCTGCGCCGCTATGTCTTTCCTTTCAACTGATGATTACCGCGTGGTTACTTGCCCCGCCGACCTCGAAATCATCTGCCAGTCCTCCGACGAGATCCGGCAGCAGGCGGAGCGCACCGCTATGGAGGAGGTGGCCGGATATGTCCGTACCCGCTATGACATCGACGCGGCTTTTGCCAAGTCCGACATCGAGCGCAATCCGCTCCTCGTGCAACTCACTGTCTGCATCGCCCTGTGGTGGCTCGGCCAATGGTTGCCCGGTATGATTGGCGGCGAGATGCGTCAGACCCTTTACGACAACGCCATTGCACGCCTCAAGGATATTCAGAAAGGCAATTTCACCCCCGACTTCCCCGAATATCCCGAGGGCGGCGACCCCGACAGCGGCCTCGGCGGTAATCCTATCCGCTACTCATCAATGAAAAAGAACGGTTGGGATTGGTAACTGCTAAAATCTTGTTTAATCAGCGTTTGAACGATGTTAAAACTTTCGGCGAGAATTGAAATCACAGGAGAGAAAAAGTGGGTCTTCGAGAAGATAACCGCTTGTGAGATCGTGCGCGACAGCGACGCGCTCACCACCACCTGCAAGCTCACTCTGCCCCGAAAGGTGAAATGGCAGGGCGAAACTTCCAACCCGATCCGACGCGGCGACAAAATCTCCGTGTGGCTCGGCTATGATGACAACCTGCAGCTCGCTTTCTCCGGCTATGTGCTTCGCAAGGGCTTCAAGGCGCCTATTGAGATTTTCTGCGAGGACGAGATGTTTATGCTAAAACAGACTCCGTGCGTCAAGAAGTCATATAAAAACGTCGATATTCAGACGCTGCTCAAAGACCAGAACCTGCCTTACGACATAAAGGTGCTCGGCAAGCAGAACATAGGTCAGTACCGCGCCAATTTTGAAACGGTCGCCGAATTGCTCGCCCATCTCAAAGAGAACAATATCCGCACTTTCTTCCGTATCGAGAACGACAAGCCCGTGCTTTATTGCGGTGTGCTTTTCGACCACGGCAATGAGATGAGGCAGGTTTTCGCGACCGGGGTCAACATCATTTCAGACAGCAGCCTTGACGAGCAGAACGCCGAGGACGTGAAGATTAAGCTGAAAGTCGTGAGCCTCCAGCCCGACAACAAAAAGAAAACAAAGGTCGAGGTCGGCGACGCTGACGGAGAGAAACGAACCCTGCATTGCTATGGTATGACCGAGGCCGAGGCCAAGGCGTGGGGCGAGCAGGAACTGGAGAGGCTGAAACGCGACGGCCTCACCGGATCGTTTCAGACTTTCGGCCACGTGCTGCTTGATGTCCTCGATGTTATCGGAGTCAAGATTGACGGTGAGCGCAAGGGCAAATATCAAGTCGCGAAGAATACAATAACATTCGGGAGCGGTGGCTTCCGGCAAGACATAACCCTCGGAGCGAGGGCGGCAGAATGAACATACAGAACGCCATAAAGAAACTCGCGCTCTCCGGCTCGGAGATGTATCTGATCGTCTGCACCGTGGACGCTGTTGACGAAAAGGCGCGGACTATCGAATGCACCCCCATCAACGAGGGGGCGCAGCTCCTCGGCGTGAACTTACAGGCCGACCAGTCGGGCGAAGTCGGTGTGGTGTCCTTTCCTGCCGTCGGTTCCTATGTCGTTGTCGGTTTCCTCAGTCCCGCCGTGGCTGTCGTGGTGCTGACAACGGAGATTGCCAAAATTATGCTGAAAATCGGTAACACGGAGGCAACCGTCGAGGATAATTCCGTGGTGCTTAAAACGCAGAAAGGCTCCGTAACTCTCACAGCCGACAATCTCAAACTCGACATCGACGGAACGACGCTTGAACTGAAAAAAGGTTTGTCAACTTGGAACGGCGGCTCTGAAACCACCGCCAACGCCACCGAACTGCAAACGCAGCTCAAAAAGTGCAAGGCGAGAATCGACGCTATTATAAACGCACTGAAATCTTCGGCTGTCGCTCCGCAGGACGGCGGCGCGACATACAAGACAAATATCACTACCGCGCTCTCCGGCCTTATCTCCGAGGATTATTCCAATATCATAGACGATAAAATCAAGCATTGAATGGCAAGCAACAGATACCCCTCACAACTGAAAACCGTGGAGTCCATACGCCTCGCCGCCCGAGAGAATAACGCGGCCAAGGGCGGCGGTTCCATGCGTAAACGCAAGAGCCTCGTTATGATGCTCAACCAACAGACGCAGTCGTTTACCAAGCAGGATGTCGCCCGGTGGCGTCGTGCCTGGGCGATGGCGGCCAACGTCGAAAACCCTAAGCGCGGTGCCCTCTATTCCATCTATACTGACGCTCTTGTGGATATGCACCTTACAGGCTGTTTTACCCAGCGTTATCACAAGACGCTGCTTAAAGCCTTTGTCATTGTCGACGAAAACGGAAAGGAGGACGAGGAGGCTCTGAAAATATTCAAGGGCAAATGGTTCCACCATTTCCTGCTCCGTGCCCTTGAATCTATCGGTTGGGGACACTCTCTCATTCAGTTGGGTGATGTGATTACTGACGCAAACGGAGTTATGAAATTTTCAGACGTGGAACTTGTCCCACGTGAACACGTGTGCCCCGAATACGGCGTTCTGCTCCGCGACCGTTCCGACTCGCCCGACCAGGGCATTCCATACCGCGAGGGTACATTGTCCGACTGGTGCGTGGAGGTCGGCGACTCTCATGACCTCGGGCTGTTGCTCAGATGCGCCCGGGAAGCTATCGCAAAAAAAAATATGGCTACCTATTGGGACGTGTTCGGCGAGATTTTCGGAATGCCTATGCGCGTCGGAACCACCACCTCGCAGAATCCCGCCGACCGCAAGCAGATAGAAATAATGCTCGAGGAGATGGGTGCAGCCGGGTGGGCTTTGTTCCCCGAGGGCACGACCATAGAAATTAAGGAGTCCTCTCGCGGCGACGCTTACAACGTATATGATCGCCGCATTGACCGCGCCAACTCCGAGATGTCAAAGGGTGTCCTCGGTCAGACTATGACCATTGACGACGGCTCCTCGCACTCCCAGTCCGAAACACACCTTGAAGTGTTCGAGAATATCTGCGCCGCAGACGCTCGCCTTATAGGATATGTCGTGAACGACGATCTTATTCCGAAGATGATCCGCCTCGGTTTCCCTCTCGCCGGGCGCACTTTCGCGTGGGACGACGCGGCCACCTACACGCCCGCCGAGCAGCGCGAGCTGGAAAGTATGCTTCTGCAGTATTACGATATAGATCCGCAGTATTTTGCCGAAAAATACAAAATGCCGATACTCGGCGTGAAGCAGTCCTCCGGCGGTTTTTTCGAGTAGGGGGTGAGGAGTCCGTCAATACTGACTCCAAGCCCCGGGAAAATCCAAAGAAGAAAGCCGACAATTACCGTCTTTTCAATCTTGCCGTTTCCGAGCTATATAAGCCGGATCTGCTTGCGCTCGCGGGCGGCAATGTCGGGCGTGTTCCTTTCAACCGCGATGTGTTCGACCGCGCCGTGCGCGAGGTCTTTGCCAAGGGCGGTTTCTCCCCGGAGATGTTGGCTGACCCCGCCGTCGCTCCGCTTATCGAGGAAACCTACAACACCCTCAACCAAGCCATCGACACGGCAATCAAGACCGAGACACCGCCGGAACTGACCGCCGCGTTGCAGAACAACACGTTCATATTCTCCGGCTTCAAGACTTACCATTCACTCTCCGAGGTCGGTCTTGCGCTGACCGACGCTGACGGCAAGGTCAAACCTTTTGAGGTATTCCGGCGCGACGTTGAGGCCATAGGCAAAAAGTATAACACGAACTATCTTTATGCCGAATACAACCACGCGCTCCACACTTCGCAGATGGCCGTCAAATGGCACGATATAATGGCCGACGGCGACCGATACAATCTGCAGTACCGCACCGTCGGAGATGAACGTGTCCGTTCCGATCATGCCGCTCTCGACAATACCACGCTCCCGCCGTCTGACGAGTTCTGGAAGTTCTATCTCCCGCCCAACGGGTGGAACTGCCGCTGTACCGTCGAGCAGGTGCTTCGCGATGATTATCCGATGTCCGACCCGGCTGTTGCCAAAGCGGCGGGCGACGCTTGCACCGAAGACCCCAAGGCGCGGATCTTCCGATACAACGCCGGGCAGGAAATGACCGTCTTTCCGAAGAAGCACCCCTATCTCCCCAAAGGCTGCGGCAACTGCGGTGGCAGTCTGAACCTCGCCTATGACCCCAAGCGGGAGAAGTGTCGCGTCTGCCGGGTGGTCAGCGAGCAAGCGCGAAAGGCCGAGGCAAAAAGGCTGTACGACCGTCTTTCCAAGGACAGCAAATATAAGGGTGTGGAATATGACCCGGTTTCCGGCGGCTTGACCGCAACCCACGTCGGCCACAATACCCGTTCAAACAATCAAGAGGCCGTTGGTTGGGGTATGACAGGCGCACAACTTGAAAACGAGTTGCAGAACCTTTTGTTCCGGCACGGCCATATAACGGTGCTTTGTGATGAACAGAAGAAAAAAGACGGTCAGACGCTCCGCGCCCTTGATATGCAGCTCGACGGCGTGATGATGGATATTCGTTCCATTACTAAGAAAAAACGCCACTATGGGTCTGCCATTCTGCAAAAAAATGCCCAGTTGCGCGGATACAACGAGCGGTCTGACGTTACCGTTCCGGCCGATTCGCTGTGCCTCTATTTCCACGATGCGTCGATGTACCACCCGGGCAAGATCCGGGACGGCATTAAATACACCTGCAAAAAGTCAAAACACGGGCTGGCCGTAAAAAATATTGTATGTGTGCTCCGCATAGATGACGACACGATAGAGATCCGTCGCCACAAGGCATAAAAAAAGCCCGCGTAGCGGGCAGGTTGCCGCCTCGCCGAAGCGACCCACAGCGGCCTCCGATGGGATTGCAAAGATAATAACTTTTTCTCTTATAACAAACTCAAACCCCGATTTTTCAACACAATGGACGAAAAAATTACAATTACCGCCGAATTTACACAGACCGATGTAGCCGCCGCGCTCCTCTGCATCGGCGAGGAACTGACTCCCGAGATTTGGAAGAAGATAAAGGCGGCTCCCTCTAAATTCGACTTTTCCAAGATTAAGGATAAGGCCGAGCGTATGCAGATAAAACTCGGAATGATCTGTATGTTCGTAGGTAGCCTCGCCGACTGATGTCCCGGAACATATACGACGACATTCTGCGCGACGCCCGCGTCAAACTCACGGAGATGTTCAACAACAATTTCCGTGAGCAGGGTTTCTTTGGCCAAAGGTGGGCGGCAACCAAGGTCAGCAAGACCAACAAGCGCGGCAAGGGGTCTATCCTCATTGTTACAGGCGCGATGCGCCGCTCAATCCGTTCTATGGTGCGCGGAATGGCCGTCGTATTCTCCTCCCATCTGCCTTACACTGCGCTACACAATGAGGGTGGCAACTTCTCAGTAACCGTCCGGGCACATTCCCGAACCAACAAGAAAACCGGGAACACATACACCGTCCGCTCTCACTCGCGCAAAATGACTATGCCGCAGCGTCAGTTCATCGGCGACCACGAAAAGGTGCAGCAGGCTCTCGGCGACATCGTTAATAAAAACCTCCAAGAGTTCTCGCAAAGGCTCGCGGATAATTTCAACAGAAGATGAGATTAAGGCTTTTTGATGATATAGAGGCGCGTCTGTCGCGTGTCCGCCTCGTGGATAATGGAATTGTCTATCATCGACCACAACGCGACCCTGACGCAAAAATGCCGGGGACTCCGGCCATAAACCAAGTCGGCCTTTGGAACGAGAACACGACACGCCTCACGCAGTTGCGTCCGTTCTCTCCTCCGGCGGTCTTTATTGAGTTCTTCCCCGTTTCCTGGGGCGAGCTTGGCCGCAACGCCGTGCATGGCGATATGGTTATCCGGCTGCATATCGTTACGGCGACTCTTGCTCAGACCGACACGCCCTACCGCGACGAGGCTCTGCAACGGTTCCGGCTGATCAGAGCCGTCAAGGCGGCTTTCGTCGATTTCGGAGGCAAGGCCGACAAGCACGGACGCAGTTACTCGCGGTTCAGATATTACGGCTCTTCCACCGACCACAACCACGAGCAGATTTGCGAGGATCTTGAAGAATGGCAGACCCATTGCATAGATTGCTCGGCAGTCATCGACAACGGATATATCCTCACGCCACGCAACGTTACCCTCGACCTCGGCGACATCTTCGCCGACGCTTTCGGCGAGGAGATGGTATGAACACAGCACCGCCCGCAGATCCTTTCGTCTGCGGGCGGTGTCGCGTTTAGTCTGTGATTCCGTCAAAGAGTGATGGCTGATTGTCTTTGGGTGGCTCTCGGTAGCCCTCCAGTCCGCGCCTCAGATAGCTGAGGAACGTATGGTAACACATGGGATAAACCGGGAACACATAATGCCTCCACACCTGCTTGTAGCACTTCGCAAGGTTACCCTCCTCGTAGTGCTGCCGGGTGATGTCGCAGACGTGTTGAATGCGCAAGAGTGTATTTTTGTGAGGTTTTGTCGCCATGTTAAGATTTTAACCACTATCTTTGCAACACGTTCCACGGTGTCGCTCGTCGTATGGTTAAATCCTGCGGCGGGCGTCTCTGCTTTCATACGTTTCCGGCCTTTTCGTAGGGTTTCACGGTTACCGAACCCTCGATGTGTTTCCTCACTAATCCCGAGCCGCCGCAGACGGGGCATTTTACTTTGTGGCTTCCGTTGAAACTCTCAACTTCCACCGTGCCTTCTAAACTGCAGTTGCGGCACACCTCTATGGTGTCGCGGGTAAACTCTCTGCGCTTTTCCATTACGCTATCCCTCGGTTTTCGGTTCTACATAAAAGGTCTCTTTCTGAACCACCGAGATATGACAGGCTTCCATCACGGACTGGCATTCTTCCAGTTCGCGCTCAGCGAGCAGTTTGTCCTTGGCGACCTCCTCGACGGTGCGGATATAGCCTTTGCCTTTCAGCTTCAGCAGTTCGAGTATGCCCGCCCACGTCATACCCTTGCCGGGCTTCAGTTGTGGGTTGCCTATGCGGAACCCGAGGGTGCCGTGGGTCGTTTCCATACTCTTGCGCTTACTGAAATGCTCGTCGCGGTTCTCGGTGGCAAATGCCTGCAGCCGCTCGAATGCCTCGTCTTTTTCGGTGTCGAGGTCGGCGAGCTGCTGGGCGTACTTGTCTCGGATCGCGGAGAGTTTGCCGTCCATTTCGGCGGTGAGGGCGCGTTGCTTTGCGTCGGCCACGGCGTAGCTGTGCATCGCTTCTTCCATCTCCTCGCGGGTGATCCCGCTGATGATTGTTTTCTTTTTTCGTGCCATTGTTGAATGGTAATTAAAGGGTGATTAAATATGGTTTATTTTCCGTTTGATAGTTTGACCGGGAACACGTCGAGGATTGCGGTTTCAGAGAGTGAGATGATTTTCCAGTCGCACATCGACTTGCGCAGCTCGGTCAAAAGTGTGCCGAATGCTGTCTGAAAATCCTCCTCGCCGACGAGCAGATGGGACTCTGCCGTTTTCTCCGAGCCGCTTTTTTCGTCGATAGTGATATAGCCGACTTTGGCGAGGTAGTATCTGCCCGAGTCGTGGTCGCCGATGATCTCGTTGATTTTCGCTTTCTTTACGGCCTTAACCTCGAAGTCGCCGCTGATACGCGGTTTCATTTCTTCGATAATCCGTGCCTCGGCCTCTGTGAACGACAGAGCGTCTACAAGATAGGCCTCGGTTACTTTCTTCACTGCTCCGTTTTCCATGACCTTGCCATAGCGGAGTTTGGTTTCAATCCATTGTGCCATTGTTGTTATTTTTAGGGGTTATAGTTTAATTATTTTGTTCTTGTCGTATGGTTCCTCGGCTATCTCAAACCACTCGATGTCGGGTTCCTCAAGACCGAAAAATTCTATTACCTGGGCGCGGGTCTTGGAGCCGATATATTCGGGGGTGACGATTCGCCCGGTGGTGCGCTCTTTGGCGCGGATTCTGTAATGAATTTGTTGTGCCATCTTATTCGTCGTCTAAGTTGAAGTCCGGGGCATACTCCGCGAGGTTCGCCGAGTCTTCTGCCCACATAGCGAGTTCTCGCATTAACTCTACATATTCCGGCGTTGAGAGTTCCGCAGTATCTTCTTTGATTTTCTGCTTGATTTCGTTTATTAGGCTCATATCTTCAAAAATGATAAGATGTGTTTGATAACTTCCACCGTCCACCCGTTGCCGAGCATTCGGTATTGTTGTGTTGCCGAGCACTCCCATTTGTACCATTCGGGGATTGTCTGCAAGCGGGCGCATTCGGTCGGAGTAAGGCGGCGCAGTATATCGCCGGGGGCTATTATCAGCGGCGACTGCCCGCGCCGAGAGGAACAGAGGGCCGGAGAGATTCCGTCAGCCGAATACACGCGGTTTTGCTGATATGGCTGTCTACCGTTGCTCTCCGTAGAGGGATTGAGTTGTACCACGGTGCGCCGACGCAGGATATTGTTCTGCTCCCAGGCGTTCGCAGTCAGAGTCGGGGATTTGCCCGCATACACCGCCCCGTTGTTTTTGCCTCGCGGACGCTGGAGGATTATATCCATATCGGAGTGGTTGCCGCAGCCATGACCGCCGACCGTCAGACAGGAGGCTTTGTTCTGATCGCGTTTAATCTGACCGTAGCGGTTGATTTTTACGATGTCATACATTCCCTTGCCGCCAATCTTTACGGCTGTGCTTTTCTCCTCGGGGGTACGAACCACCATGCCGAAGTTCCGGCCGTTCCTTTCGTTGCGCTCCTTATGGGCTATAAGATTGCGGATAACCGTGTCGCTCAGAAGATACCGCTCGTCTACTTCATCTTCCAATATATCCACAAGATAAAGACCTCGGTCGGCGGGTTGGGGTATGTCGGTGTAATAACCGTCAAAGAGGTTTACAGGCGCGGTGCGGATATTGCTCCAATAAAGCCTCACTCTGTTCTGCGCCGATACAAGCGCAGAGTTTATCACCACCGGGCGCAGACCGTCGAGACATTTGGTGATGATTTCCTCGTTGGCTCTTTTCATACGCACGTTTTCAAGCAGGAATTTAACGTCGGGGTTGAGAAAATAGGCTTGATGAACTATCCTTTGGAATTCAAAAAAGAGTTTGCTGCGCGGATCCTCGAAGTTGAGCTGCTTGCCCGCGAAACTGAATCCCTGGCAGGGCGAACCTGCAAGTATCAGGTCAATCTTCGGCAACTGCCCCATACTTACTCCGCGCACGTCGCCTAACTGGATAGTGTCGGGGAAGTTGAGTTGAGTCTGCGCTATGCAGAACTTGTCTATCTCGGAGGCGTAGTATGCGTCCACCTCGATACCAAGTTCGCGGAGAGCGATCTGACCGCAGCTCATACCGTCGAAAAGACTTAATACTTTCAGACCCATTGTTATATCAGTTTAGAAGTAAATCATCTTTGCCGAACCGCGCCTCGTATGCTATCTGCCCGGCCACCTCGTTCACGGCCTTTGCGTCTTTCTGCCGTTTCAGAAACATATTGTAGATCGTGGTCAGTCGGTCGTAGGAGATTTGGTTGAAGTTCGCGGTCTTGGCGGCGCGGCAAGCAACGCCTTTGATGTAGTCCACACCCTCGTCGCCTTTTCCGATAAGGCGAAGCCACCCGCCGATGGCGGCGATTACGCGCTTGCGCATTTTGTCCCGCTTTGCGTCTTCGGGGTTCAATATGTCGTTGAGATGGTCGCAGAGTTCAGTCAGCTCTGCGTTGGTAAGGTCTTTGCTGCTCTCCACGCCGTAGCCCGACAGCAGCGCGAGTTTCATATCTGCGTCGAGGTTCAGCCTGGTGCAGAGTGTATGGAATTTTTTCAAGAGCCATTTTTGGTTCTGTTGGGTGATCGTTGCCATAATATCTCGTTATTTGTCGTTCTCGATGATTTGGGCGTAATACCTGGCCGCGCCCTCCGGCCATATCACAAACTCCTCGCCGCCGCCCTCGGCGGTCGCAAAGCGGGTCGTGGGGAATGCCTTGAAACCCTCGACGCGCAGTTTTACCTCGGAGAGTTTACGGACGTGTCGCGCTACTGCCGGATAGGGCTTGCCTCCCTCCTCGTGCGCGATGAAGATGAACAGCTTGTTCGGAAACTCGTCCATCAGCGAGGCAAAGGTGGCGCGGGTGAAGCCGACTAACGCCGTGATGGAGTCTATCACCACCACCTGCGGGCTTTTCCGCTTGCGCAGACGCTCCCGCAACGCGGGGATCTGCTCCTTGTCTAAGATTATGACCTTGTTGCCGAGGTCGCCCATATTTGCGTCGTTCCACGAGTTCTGAAAACTCAGCGAGTAGCCCTGCTCGATGGTGTCATAGGCCACGCGGTCAACAAACCGCGAGAGATAGGCGAGCAACTGGAGCGCGAAGTGCGTCTTGCCGCTGCCGCTCTCCCCGAAGATGATCCATGCGCCCCGGAGTTCCGGCTTGCCTATGGTGGCAAGCCACTCCCCGGAGAAGTCCGCGACCGTGAACTTCGCGTCGCACATATTCTTGTTGCTTAATGCCCGTGCCATTATATCGCTGTTTAATCAGTGCTTAATCGTTTTCGCCCGATTTGAGTTTGAGGGCGCACACGAGGCGTTTTACACGCCGCAGGTCGTTGTCCGAGTCCTCGATGATCCTTTCTATCTCCCGGCGGTCTTCGAGGCCGTTGGCCATACATACGGCCTTGATGTCGCCCCGGTTCACAACTGGCATCGGTATGAACTTGCGACCTATGCGCGAGTAGATTTCCTTGTAACCCTTGCGGTTGTTGTTTGCCCCGCGCTCGATGCGCTTTTTGAGGTATTGGGTGGCGCAGAGCACAATCCCCACGGTGTCCTCCAGTTTGTTGTAGATCGTGATGAAGAAGTGAAGCACCTGGTCGCTCAGCTTGTCGGCCTCGTCCATCACTATCAGAACCCCCTCGCGGCGTTTGAGCTGCCTTATGGCCTCGCGCACCATATCGGCCACCGTCGTGCCGCCCGGCTCTACTCCGAGGCTTTGCAGCAGTTCGCCGAGAAACTCCTTGCGGTTCCAATATTCCGAGCAGCTGAGCGCGATCACGCCTCGGTTCTGTGCGGCGTATGTCTTTATCGCCTGGCTTTTGCCGCAGCCCGCGTCGCCCACAACGGCCATCACGAGGGAGTGCTGCTGCGCGTCGGTCAGAACCTGCGTCATACGTGCGTAGCCCTCGGTCTGAACCACCGTCCATCGGCGCGGGTCGTAGCCTATCTGATTGGCAACCGTGCGCCACATATCGTCGGCTATCAGTTCCCATTTGCCGTTGAGCATTTGGCTTACGGTCGCCGGGCTGACACCCCGCAGGGATTTGGCGGCGGCATTTTGGCTTTCCTTGCTTTCCACATACGCCCTCAGTTTGGCGGCTATGGCTTCTTTTTCTGTCTGTTTCATTTCCTTTATTAGGCGTTTAGTATAAATCTCTTGTCGATGTTGCCGCACCCGCGCCCGCACTTTCCTCGTAGGCTGTCTCCTCGGTGATGTCGGTGTATTCGAGGCGGTATTGGCTTTTGCGGTCTTTGTTCTGTCCCCGGCTGTCGGTCAGTACCCCGGTAACATAGGGGTTGTGCAGGTCGGGGTGTTGCAGGAGGCTCTCCCTTACCGTTTCGGTGGCTTGCGCGTCGTGCTCTATCACCATTCGTTTAAGACCGTTGTTGAAGTCGCGGACGCGCTGCAGTTCCTCTGCGTCGCCGGGTCGGCGGTCGGCCAGTGCCATAGGCTGCATATATTTTTCTTCAAGCAGGAACCGCAGGTCGCCCTCGTCGCTCACCGCGAGCACCTCATGCATATTGTCGGGGTCAAACTTGACATTCCAGCGCAGATGGGCGTATTTTCTGAATTCGAGGTCGAAGCTGTCGTAGGTGTGCCGCTCGCCGAGGAGCCTTACATTCAGACCGCTGCCCTCCAAGGCGTTTTTATACCCGGTTTCCTGCCCGAAGTTCAGCAGGTAGCTTTCGGTTGACATAGGCAGAAGTCGGTCGGCGGGGATCTTGCCGTATCCGGCCACGTATGCCTCACGCTTGGCCTCACGCTCCGAGGCGATGATCCAGTCTATCTGCTTGCGAACCTCAGCCTCCTCGGGGATCTGTCCCTTGTGGGCGTTCAGCCATTCGAGGTTGGGCTGGCTCTCCTTGCGCGAGGTTATGCCGTAGCCGCTCCAGTTGCCAGAGCATTTTTTAGCGTATTTATGGTTGAGCCTCTTGAAATACGGCTCTATCACCTTGGCCTTGGCGTTACCTACCTGCGCTGGGGTTACATACTCGGCTATGCCGTAGGTCGGGAGCATAACCTTGATTTGGTAATTGTCGCTCTGTATCTGCACGGGGCGAAGTCGCTGCCCGAATAATTCTGCCGTATGATTCACGGCGTTGCGGAGTGCCGCCTTGATCAGTTCGGGGCTTTCCTGCGGCCCGGTGGCGTAACCTATGGGGTATTTGTTGTAAGGGTCGAGTACCACCACCACGGTCATGCGGTTGCAGTAGGTCGTGCGCCCGCCGCGCTTGCCCTCGGTGTGTTTCTTGTAGTAGAGTTCCACCGTCCAACCGTCGAGAGTCCAATACAACATCGGGGCGGTTGGGGCGAATCTCTTGACCTGCATTGCGCGGGAGTTCATAAATTCCTTTGCGCCGTAGCGTCCGGCGTCTACTGCCCAGCCATACCGCTGCGCCCAGTTCCATACCGTGCGGCGGTCGATACTTTTCCAACCCAATGTCTCGCAGATGGTGTTGTAATAGTCGGCCACTTCCTGGCAGTCGAGGTTGGTGTGATAGCTGATGAACTTTGTAATGAGTGCCACCTGCTCGGGGGTCGCAACCCTCGCGGCGTTCTTGTTGCGGAACTTGCCGCTGATCAGCACCTCGTAGTGAGGCTCGCCGCCTTTGAAAAACTCTTGATATTTGCGCTGCAATACCCTCGGGTTCTCGGGGAGGCTGTGGGGGTAGATGTCGGCCACGCGGGGAAGATGCGCCGCAACCGCCGCCCAAAAGTCACTCATTTTTACCCGGCGGCTCCTGCCGACCTTGCGCTGCTCGGCGGCGGCTTCCATAAGCCGCGCCCGGCAAGCGTTCAGTATCGAGGCCGAGTTGGTGTATTGCATTCTTTTCTCGTGGCTCAGTCCCCGCGCCCCGTCTATGCTGACCGTCTCGTAGTATGCCACTGCGGCTTGGTCTATCACGATGGTGTCTATGAATGCCCGTGCCTGGGCTTGCGCCTCCGGGTCAACATATCGCCGCTTTACCTCTGCCCGATATTTCGCGGGAAGACTTTCCACGGCGTAAAGCGCGGGAGTACCATAACAAGCCCGCTGAACCTGCACCACCTTATCGCGGCGGCGGAGATTTTTCAGAACATCGACCGTCATTATTCCGTCGGTCAGTTCCGCGTGGCTTATGCAGAGCGTGTTATTGAGATACTCCATTATTCGGTTCTTTAGAGGCTCGCGGCCTGTGCTTGAATACTTCCTAACTCCGAAACCTTGGGCTCCCACCACTGGCCTTTGACTTCCCCGCGCTTGTCGCGGATCTCTACAAGCCCGGTCGTAAAGTTGCCCTCCAGGGTTGCACCGTTTTCAAAGGTCTGCACCATATATCGGCTCATTCCCTTGTCTGCGTCTGCCCGGTTGGTGATGTAGATGGTGTCAAACTCGGGCGCGAGTACCATCTGCTGGCCGCCTCGCTCAATCGCTGCCTTGCGGATCTTCTTGTGGATTAGGTTGCTCTTGCGGTATTTCAGAGCCGCCCAAACCGTTACGCTTGACACGTTGAAAAGACGGGCGAGGTACTTGGTTTCCTCGGGGGTTACTACAATGATTTTTTTACGTTCCATCATTATTTGAGTTTTGTGAGTTGATTGCTGATTTCGGCTATTTGCTCCTCCAAGATTCCGAGGGTGCGGCAGACAGAGCCATATTCCCGGCTCATTGCCATATCGTACTCGGTGGTTAGCCGGGTCTCCATAAAGTCCACCTCTTCCGAAATCTCGTTATGGGCTCTTATGAGGCTGCGCTTCACGATACGAAGTGATTGTATTTTCTCGTCCTTGGTCATTGTTTCGAGAAGTATTCAGCCGCGCAAGCAAGGCTCTCCATTTCTTTGATTAGTTCCTGCTCCACTTCGAGGTTTAGCAGGTGGGCGTGGTTCGCCATCGGGCTTGTGCTGTTCCGAGTCAAACTGCCTCTCACAAGTTCATCAGACTTGCGGCGTGCTATGTCGAGAAACCATGCGGAGAGGTCTATTGCCTCGTCTTTATCTTCGACCGCATTGGCGAGAGCTGCGTAGAATGCCCGGCGTTTCTGAGCCTTGAACATATTTTCTGCCGTCCACTCAAAGAAGTGAAGGTAGTCGGCGTTCATTTTCTCCGTCATATCTGCAATGCAGCGGTCTATGTGTCGGAGAGTAGAGGCGATATGGGCTGTGATAGCTTCTGTCGCGGTTGGTTTTACGGCTGTTGTTGTCATATTTACCTTATTAGTTTGCTGTTATGTCGCCGTTTTTTTGTAAATTTGGCGGCTGTTAATTTTTTAACTCGCTGCAAAGTTAGTACACATTTTGTTTACTACCAAATTTTGAGGCGTAAAAAATTCACAAAATGAAAACTTTTTCATCAAACGACATATTAGACCGACTAAAGACCGCATTATCAATCTCAAGCGATAAGGACTTGGGAGAAGCCCTTGGCGTTTCCAAAGCTGCCGTTTCAAATTGGAGAAAGCGCAACTCCATCGACCTCGAACGTGTGTTTTCAGTTTGTGAACACATAAATTTTGATTGGCTTATCACGGGCAGAGGGAAAATGAACTTTCAGACTTCACCCGAGCCAGTCGCACAGACTAACTCTGAATTGATGGATAGAATAGTATCACAGGCCGAGGAAATTGGCAGACTGAAAGAGCGTAACAAACAACTCGAACGCGAAAATATGGAACTCCGCACTATTTCAAACAGCAACCTTACCCCCCAAGATGTGCAGCAGGTCTTCGTCGAACCGGAAACGGTGCAAAAGGTCTGATACCGGGTCTGCCGCCCTTTTGCCTCAACTGACCTACCTCTCCCGAGGCCGTTTTTTAATGCTTTTCGATTATTTTTGAGGGTATTTTGCCCTATTTTCGCCAATATTACGCTATATATCAGCGACTTAAACGCTTAAAATGCCCCTCGCAAACCCCCGCTTTTTGTGGTATTAAAGGGGGGTATATCTTTGAAAATCGCCCGATTTTTGCCCGCGTTTTGTCCTTATAGGGGTATTTATCGCCGTTTAAGTGATAGCGAAATGACACCCCAACACACACTCCAACAAGCCCTCCAACCCGATTTTTGACATACTTTCTGATTTGAACGACGGGTGCAGGGTTCGCGCCGGATCAATCCTCGATGGCAACGTTCAAACGGCATTTAATAGGCGGCTAACCATCGTTCAAACGGCGTTTAATCGACCTCCGCTCAGCCCCACCCGGCAAGATCCCGCACAACGTCCGCAAATGACTCTATTTCCGAGTGTTTAGCTACGCCGCGACCTTTCTACCGCCCGGCCATCTGAACGCCGCCACACGCCCCAAAACGGCCTCACGCAGACGCACGGGCAAAATAAAAGGCCGCGCCACAAGCACGACCGCAGTCAATCCAACTTCAACCCAATCAACCCTCCAACCTCACGCCCTCAAAATCCAAGCAAAATCCAAGTAAATGTACTTTTCGTTTTGCAGACCCCTCACCGCCCAATCAATGCTAACTAACTGAACCGTCGGCACTTCCAACGCAATCCGGCTCACTCAACATTGCACGTTTCGTTTTTCCGCCCATAGTTATTACCGCGTTACCGCCATCAAGTATAAGTGGAAGATTTACCACTACTTTGCCTTCGCATATGAGAAGCTTTTGTTCCAAACGTATTGGATTAGTTATTGATGCTCTATCCTCTAAACTGCGCATCAGATAGTCTGGATAATAGGTATAATGAATGAAATATGTATCATTCATTTGTAGGGGCATATAATCTCGTACCCATATATCATTTGTTTGGTCAAGCCACTTCGGCTTTACGTCTTCCTCTTTTAACTTAGTTTCAATTTCTCGCGCAATATGAGGAAATTGATCTTTCAATTTCCTCGAAAAATATATTGTATTCGGTATAATCATAAAGACACTGGTTTAGATACGCAAAATTAACAAAAATTCCCCATATGCCGATGCAGTAACCAATATTTCCACTAAACCTTTAAAGTGAAGATTTTTACAGATTATCTCCGGCCTTTGGATTTCAGTCTTCGGAATTTGTCCTTGTCGTTATCATTCCACGGTAAATCGGAGGATGAACCGCCTGCGCCGGTGCCGATATGTGGTGTCGGAATTCCTCCCGCTGCCGTCTGGAGTACAACGGCGAGGAGGCTGTGCTGGGATTCATCAACCTGCTCCCACGGCTCAAACAGCTCGTTGACCAATTCATGAAGTGTCATCACGCCGCTATCGTACTTGTCAAGATGATTCTGGGGAAGATTATAAGAGGTGTTCTTAAACTCGTTTCCATGAAACAGTGTCGTGATTGACAAACTGGGATACATACGGTTGGGAATCCAGCCGCTGACAAGCTCCGCTCCAGATGACAGACGGTATCGTTCGGGATATGCTAGGCGGTGCAGCTCTTTCGCCCGGTTGTGTTCGGCATTATAACGCGCCTCCCATTCGGCAACCCGTTTGGTCGCCGTATCGATTTCCTTTTGGTAGGAGTTGTGCTCACGAAGCGAATCGGCTTTCAGATCATCATACCGCTTTTGAATCTCGGTGAGCTGCTTTTGTAATGCGGCAATCTGTCTGTCTCTGTTGGCAACTTCCTTCTCCAGTTTCGGCAGTTCCCCGGTTCCAAGCCACGACAGGATACGGTTCTTACCGTCCTTGGCTCCTTTCTCGACCTTCTCCTTTTCGGCTGCAAGTCTCTCAATCTCGGCTGTCAGTCTTTCGATGTCTGACTGAAGTTCGAGTGCTTGCTGACGGTTGTATTGCTGTTGCGTCTGATGTCTCGCACCACTCGCAACGACACCGCGCTTCAATCCGAATCCGGCCATAGCCTGCGCGTATGTGTCCTGATATTGTCGGAGCCTACCTCGTGTCATCAGGTCATTGGCGCACAGCCTCGGCGCCGATGCTTTCTCCTTGTACTTCTGCTCTCCCTCGCGCTTACGGCGTTTGCGGGGTGCGGTTACAATAGGAACAACCGTTGCATGAAGGTGGGGCGTCTTCTCATCCATATGGAGTACACATGACACAAGATTATCCTTGCCGAAGGTGTCATGCAACCATTTGATGTTGGCACGGCACCAGTCATCAAGGCGACCATCGCCGGCAAGTTTCATCATCTGCTCATGTGTGCCTGTCAGAAGCACACGGATGGCGCGGGTCTGGTTCTTGCCGACCTTCCGCTTAAGTCCGGCGGTCTCAATACGGCGTTGAATAGCCTGAGTGCGGTTTTGAACGCCGTCGGGAAAGGCGATAAGCTCACGGTTGAGGTGAGTTCTGTCCTCGTCAGCGTTGTCGGGGATGTGCGGTTTGCCCTCGGCGGTCTTGCGCTCGATGTGGCAGGACATTCCCGAATCGTTGCCTGCGCCACGCTCCAGGTGGCACACTGCATATTGTGTAGTCATATAGTCTTGAATTAAATTGGTTATGATAAAATTCCGTATCAATCGCAAAGGAGAGCCGGGAGGAGGCTCGATGTCTGGTGGCTTTTTCGGAAGAGGTCGGAGACATCGGCTGAAAATGCCATAATAAGCTACGGAATTTTATTACTAAAATCCTCCCTACATTCAGCAAGCTGACCGGCTCTTTCGGCAGCTCTTACAACGGGGTTATTCCGGCTTGCCGCATCCAAAAGGAAGTCGGCGATGTCAAGTTTGGCGGCTCAACGTCTAGGCGTTGTCGTATCGGATTTTGGTTGGGTGAGGTGTCGCGTATATATAGGCCCGCTTCATCCAACTAACTTTTTCAATAGTAAAAGTCCTGAAGGTAGCGGTACGGATTTCCTTTCTTCTTGCCCTTGTCCACCTGCTCAATCATCCGTTTGTTCTTTAGAAAAGTTATCAGAATCTTGAGCTTGTAATCGCTGAGTTCGATATCTTCGTCGGCGTATGCGTCACGGAGCGCGTCCATGAGTTCGCCATGCCGCAGCAATGTGTCCGGGTTGGGGAAGGCCGAATCAAGAGCACTGCGGTGAGTATCTTCGGATATGTCATGGTACGGATCCCACGCCTCGTTGCCTTTGGCTTCGGGTGTCGGCACATAGTCTTTGATGAGTTCTGGCAAAGCCTCGTCGTTAATCCTGAAGGCAAATGGAGGGAAAGAAATATCTCGGATATAGACCGCCTCGACAGTGCTGATGGCATCATCGTTCTTGTCTTTCTCGACACGGAGCACCGTTTCGGACTTGTTATTGATTTCGGTTCCTATATGTCCTCGTGCGTTTTCATCACCCTTGTTCTGGTGGATGACTGTGTGGAGATGAAGATTGAATTCCTCAGTCCAATTCATCAGATA